>Ga0302202_10000157_pt1 | contig 80264 bp, 65 predicted proteins | sample II_Bog_N3_3_FD_194579 | JGI IMG/M metagenome (GOLD analysis project Ga0302202, IMG submission 194579) | Peat permafrost microbial communities from Stordalen Mire near Abisko, Sweden - II_Bog_N3_3 | ecosystem: Environmental > Terrestrial > Soil > Wetlands > Peat | place: Sweden: Abisko... | reverse complement strand
GCTCAAGGAACTGCGCACGCTTCTCGCGCGCGTGGAAGAACTGCACGAGCAGAACCCCATGCTCGGGTTGCGTGGATGCCGTCTCGGCATTACGTTCCCTGAGATTACCGAGATGCAGGCGCGCGCCATTATTGAGGCCGCGGTTGCGGTCAAGGTGAAGGGCGGCAACCCGCATCCCGAGATCATGATTCCTCTCATCGGGTCCATCGAGGAAATGCGCAACCAGGCCGCCATCGTTCGCCGCGTGGCCGAAGAGGTTTTCGCGGAGAAGAAGGCCAAGGTCGACTACAAGGTTGGCACCATGATCGAGATTCCGCGTGCCGCTTTGACTGCCGATCAAATTGCGGAAGAGGCCGAGTTCTTCTCGTTCGGCACCAACGACCTCACGCAGACCACCTTCGGCATCTCGCGCGACGACATCAACAACTTCCTGCCCGCGTATCTCAAGCTCGGCATCTTCAAGCAGGACCCCTTCGCCACCCTCGACCAGGTGGGCGTGGGCCAACTGGTGAAGATGGCCGTAGCCAAGGGACGCAACACGCGGCCGAATCTCAAGGTCGGCATCTGCGGCGAACATGGCGGCGATCCAGAGTCCGTCAAGTTCTGCCACAGGATCGATCTCAACTACGTCTCCTGCTCGCCCTTCCGCCTGCTCACGGCGCGTCTCGCCGCGGCACAGGCCGCTCTCGAAGAGAAGACGGGAATGGCGCACACCAACAAGTAGCGTTCATCAAACAGCCCTCCTCCAGGGCCAATCCACGGGCGCAGCCAATCGGCTGCGCCTTTGGTTTTTGTGCTCACTTTCTGGGTAACCACTTTCGCCGCATTTCGTCTATCGGACATCGAGACTTCGAGGAATTCTTCACTCGCTGCGCTCTGAACCCGGAATCCGACCGGCCATTGAGCGCGCGCCAGAGGTGTCTATGCATCGCTCCGATTCCTCACGCTTTCGCGCCATCGCGCGCGAAAGCCAGGCCTTCGCGCTCTTGTCCGATCGCATGGCCGCGCACACCAACCCCTGGGCCATCGGCACGGCAACAGTGGTCAATGGCGGCATCGTAGCCGTGTTCGTCCTGCTCGGCATGAAAGCCGCTATCACTCACTTCGTGCCGTCGCCGAACACGGCTCCCATCCACATCTCCGACTCCCCGATCTTCGCGCCGCGCCCTGCCTCCAACGGCGGCAACGGTGGCGGAGCCAACGACCCGGTCGCCCCCACCGAAGGCCGCGCTCCGCTCTACTCCGCCACGCCTCTGGCCCCGCCCATCATTCCCGTGATCGTGCAGCCCAAGCTGGCCGAGCAGTCTACCATCGCCATTCGCTTGCCCGACGACAGCACAATGCCCTCGATCGGCGTGCACGGCTCCACGAACGCGACTCTCCTATCCAGCGGCCCCGGCGGTCCCAACGGTATCGGCACCGACAAAAACGGCGAATACGGACCAGGCAATGGCGATCGCGGCTGGGGCCCCGGCGACAGCATCGGCATCTTCTATCCCGGCCAGTCCGGCGTCGTTGCGCCCTCGCTCCTCTTCGAACGTGAAGCGGAATTCTCCGACGAGGCGCGCCGCCAGAAGTATCAGGGCATCTGCATGGTGGGTCTCATCGTCGACACGCACGGCAATCCGCAAAACGTGCACATCATTCGCGCGCTCGGCATGGGCCTCGACGAAAAGGCCATTGAAGCCATCCGCCAATACCGCTTCAAGCCCGGCACCAAAGATGGCAAACCCGTCCCCGTCGCGATCGCGGTCCGCGTCGACTTCCGCTTGTTCTAAAGCGATGAGGGCGTGCAGCCTGTTTTTCCATCGGCAACAGCTATCATGAAAGAGGAGCCTGTTTCTCAAGCAGGTTTTGTGCCGCCGGATCGAATGCCATGCCCAACTCCCCTCACGCCGCCTTTCCTCACGCCATGCTGCGCGAAATCTACGAGCAGCCACAGGCGCTCGAGCGCACTCTCGATCTTTATCTTTCCGGTCAGTCGTTGAAGCCCGAAGTCGCTGCGGAACTCGCAGACTGGCCCAACGCCGCGGGCGAAGTCCTCATCGCAGCCAGCGGCTCGAGCCGGCACAGTGGACTGTACGGCGAAATCCTTCTCGAAGATCTTTGCGGCCTCGCGGTCGATGTCGAATACGCGAGCGAGTACTGTTGCCGCGGCGGCCCAGGGTATGTCGACCTGCGTCATCCCAGCGTGCTCGTCCTCTCGCAATCCGGCGAAACCAGCGACACCCTCGCCGCGCTTGAAGAAGCGCATCGCCAGGGCCACAAATCTCTCGCCATTACCAATCACGCCGAGTCCACCATGGCCGTCGGGGCCGATGTCTCCATGCCTCTGGCCGCGGGCGTCGAAAAAGCCATTCCCGCCACCAAGAGCTTCACCTGCCAGTTGGCCGTGCTCTATCTGCTGGCGCTTTACGAAGGCGTGCGCCTGGGCCGCATGGATTCCGCAGCCGTCTCGGCGCACATCGCCGAACTCAGCGCGCTGCCCGGCGAGCTTTCGTCTCATCTTGACGCGTGGCGCGAGCAGGCGGCCGCGCTCGCCGCGAAATACGCATCGGCCATTACGTTTCTCTATCTCGGCCGCGGCATTCACTACGCCATTGCCCGCGAGGGCGCACTCAAACTGAAGGAATCCTCCTACGTGCACGCCGAGGGCTACCCGGTAGGCGAGCTCAAGCACGGCCCGAACGCCCTGGTCAGCGACCAGGTGCCGCTGGTTGTGCTCGCCACGGTCGACCGCACGCTCGAAGCCTCAGTATTGCGCTACGAAAAAACTTTGCAGCTTCTCGCCGACATGAAGGCGCAGGGCGCGCGCGTCATCGCGCTGGCAGATGCCGGAGACACAGAGGTTCCCGCGCTCGCGGATGATTGTATCTTCATTCCGCAAGCCAGCGAATACCTGCTGCCCATCCTTGAAGTTGTGCCGCTGCAACTCTTCGCCTACTTCATGGCGCTTGAGCACGGCGTCGACGTCGACCGCCCGCGGAATCTCTCCAAAGCTGTGGTCGAAAAATGAGACCGCGCCCGGAACGAAAAGCTAGCAGCTAGGAGCTAGTAGCTGCTTTCCCTTCAAAGTGCGCTTCAATCTCTTCGAGCGTCTTGCCTTTCGTCTCCGGCAGGAAGAACGCCGCAACCGCGAGATAAACCACGGTGCATGCCGCGAACAGGAAGAAGATCGACGAGTAGCCGTGCTTGCTTACGAAGGGCAGAAAGATGGCGGCGAGCGTGGTCGACACCATCTGGTTGAGAACCAGCGCAACGCTCATGCCGTTGGAGCGGATGCGCGTGGGCATAAGCTCGCTCAGCGCCAGCCACACCACGACGCCTGGCCCCAGGGCGTAGAACGCGATGAACAGGTAAAGCCCCAGCGCCACCAGCCAGCCGTGCCCGGCTTCAGGCACGCTCCCCACCAGGGCCTTTTCGATCTTCAGCGGCGCGGTCTGCGCGGCGTCGAGATTGGCAAAAGGGTTTTTGAAGAGCGCCTCAATCTTGTTGGCCGGCACGCAACTGGCGCGCGTGATCTTGATGGGCTCAGCCGCGGCATCGTCTGAGCGCACATAGTTTGTGGCAGCAGTAAAGTCGCCGTAAGAGTAGATAATTGCCAGCGAAGCGCGGTGGCTGTCGATGGGGCCGCCCGCGCCGCCCGCGGCTTGCAGCAATTTGCTCGCCTCTGCCGGGTCGAACCGTAAAGTCATTTCCTGATTGGGTCCGGCGAGAGCCTGCACGGCATTGCGGCAATCCACGCCGACCTTTTCGGTGGTTCTGAACAGCAGACCCACGCCGGCCGTGGCCACGATCACGCCGCATGTGCCCATCACGAGCAGGAATTTACGGCCCTTGCGGTCCACCAGTACCATGCCGATCGTGGTCGCCATAAAATTCATCACCGTAAAGATCACGTAACCCCAGTGCGACGCAAGATCGCTCAACCCGCTTTGCAGCAGAATGCCCGCGTTGTACCCGATGATGGAGTTGATGCCCGTGGCCTGGTTGAAAGCGAGAATGACGCACGCCAGCAGAAAGGGAATCAGGTATTTGCGCCGCAGCAGCGAATCGCGAACCCGCTCGCCGTTCGAGCTTGCCGCTGCGTGCGCCGTAGCCGCCATCTCTTCGAGTTCCCGCGACGCCTGCTCCGGGCTGCGGGACTTGAGCAGCGCCTTATAGGCGGCTTCTCTGCGCTGACGCCGGAACAGCCAGCGCGGCGACTCGGTCACAAAGAATCCGCCCAGCACAAACAACAGTCCCGGCGGCAGCGAAACCCAAAAGATGCTGCGCCATGCGTGATCTTCAAAATGGGAAAGCGCCGTTGCATCGTTGAGCTTTGTCACGGCCGCGACGCGATAGCTGAAGTACATGCCGATCAGCGCCGCAGCCACAATGCCCAGCGTTAGCAGCCATTGAAATATGGCTGTGCCCTTTCCGCGATTCGATGCGGAGAGGCACTCGGCAAGATACAGCGGAACCACCACGCCGATGAGTCCGCCGCTCATGCCCTGGAGCAAGCGGCCGAAGAACAGCGGCGCGTAGCCCTGAGAGAGCGCAATGATTGGAATGCTCAGCGCAAATGTGCACCCGCTTAAGATCATCAGTGGCTTTCGGCCCATCCAGTCGGCCAGCAGTCCGGCAAAGAGCGTCGAAAGCACGCTGCCCAGCAGCACCGCCGCCACAATGACTGAGAGTTGCGATGCGGTCAGGCCCGACGTCGCCGCCAGGTACGGATACGCGCCGCCAATGATGCCGACATCGATGCCGTAGAGCAGACCACCCAGGCCTGCCACCAGCAGCAGAAATGCGTTGTAGCGACGTATCGTGGCAGAATCAGGCGGCGTGAATGCGTGCGGAGAGCCGGTGGCGCTCATCTCTTTGATCTACCCCTTTCACAACTCGGTGCACGGCGAGGGCAGAGCCGCTTGCCGAAGTGCAAAACCTGGCGATTCCTCAGTCTACAATGGTCGCATCGGGTCCATCTGCTCAAAACCCTTCAACTCAAGGCGGTCGCAATTGGCAAGTCGCAAATCCTCCTCCTCGGCTCCCTTCCGCAACGTCGTAATGCTTCTCTGCCTCGTCACGGCGTCTGCACTCTGCGCCGCGCAAACGCAGGTGAAGCTTCTGCCCGCGCCGCGCGAGGCCAATTTTGGGCAAACCACCAATTTGCCGGCCAGAGTTCTGGTCGCCGTTCCCGGCCGCGATGCAGAAGACGAGTTCGCCGCGCGCGATCTGGAGGACGCGGTCAAGCGCATCGCGCCCTCCGCCGAGGATTCGCATGCGGCCGCGCAGCCGCCTTATCGCATCACGCTCCTGCGTACGGACTCCGCGGCAGCGAAGGCTATCCTGGCGCGCAATCATCTGACCTTCGATGCGGTGATGGAATCGGAGGGCTACGTTCTCATCGTCGAACAGCACGAAGCCACGATTGTCGGCGCTACCGGTGCGGGTGTCTTTTACGGCGTGCAGACCTTCAAGCAGTTGCTGCCGTCGCCCGGTGCGGCCCGCGTGCTGCCGACGGGCACGGCGCGCGACTGGCCGGCGATGAAATACAGGGGCATTGACGACGATCTTTCGCGCGGCCCGTTTCCCACGCTCGAATTCCAGAAGCGCCAGATTCGCGTCTTCGCCGCATTCAAGATCAACATCTACTCGCCGTACTTCGAGCACACGCTGCTTTATCCCAACCAGCCGCTGGCTGCGCCGCCCGGCAGTTCGCTTACGCCCGCCGAGGCCGCGGAGCTGGTGGCCTACGCCCGCCAGTATCACATCACCGTTTTGCCGGAGCAGGAAGCCTTCGGCCATCTGCATCACGTGCTCAAATACGAGCTTTACCAGGATCTGGCGGAAACTCCCCACGGCCATGTGCTCGCGCCCGGCCAGGACGGCACACTTCCGCTCATCAAGGATTGGTTCACCCAGATCGCACAGGAGTTCCCCTCGCCCTTCATCCACATCGGCGCCGACGAAACCTTCGACCTCGGCTTGGGCCGCACCCGCGAAGCAGTCGAGCAGAAGGGCTACGGGCCTGTGTATGTCGACTTCCTCAAACAGATTCACGACGAGCTTGCCCCGCTCAACCGCCGTCTGCTCTTCTGGGGCGACATCGGCGACGCCAATCCCGACGCCGTCTCCGGCCTGCCCAAAGATATGATCGCTGTGCCCTGGAATTACTGGAGCACGAGCGGCTTCGACAAGATGATCGAGCCCTTCGCCAAGAACGGCATCGAAACCTGGGTAGCGCCCGGCGACGCGAATTGGAACGAGGTCTACCCCGTAGCCAAAACCGCGCTCTGGAACATTCAGGGATTCATTCGCGACGGGCAGCGGCTGGGATCGACTGGCGCGCTCACCACCGTGTGGAACGACGACGGCGAAGGCCTCTTCAACATGGATTGGTACGGCGTGCTCTTCGGCGCGGTGGCGGCGTGGCAGCCCGGCGAAAGCTCCATCGCAAATTACCAGGACGCCTACGGCGCTATCTTCCATCTCGATCCCACGGGGAAAATTAACGAAGCCGAGAAAGAACTGATGGCCGCGACGGAAGCTCTCGGCGCCGCCAAGACACGCATGAACAGCGATGAGCTTTTCTGGCTCGATCCCTGGAGCGCGCAGGGGCAGGAGGTTTCTGCGAAGCTCCTGCCGCAGGCGCATGACCTGCGCCTTCATGCCGAGCGCGCCATCGTCTTGCTGGCCGAGGTCCGCGCCGGCAATCCCAAACTCGCGGAGCCGGAGGCGCTAACTGCCATGGATCTCGGCGCGCGCCGTCTCGATTTCATCGGCCTCAAGTTCCAGCTTGCCCAGGAGATCGCCTCGGACTACGCACAGGCCTTTGCGCAACAGCACGACAAGACGCAGCGCAGGTCTGCGAACCAAATGCTCGAGGAGATCAGCAGCAACAATGGCCGCTGCCAGGATCTCCGCGACGGCTATTCGGCGCTCAAGGCCGAGTACAGCCAGGTTTGGCTCGGTGAAAATCGTCCTTACTGGCTCAACAATGTTACCGTCCGTTACGATCTGGAAATCGAACGGTGGCAGCGCCGCGGCAACCAGTTTGAGACGGCGGTTCGCGCCTGGCATAGCGGCCAGGATCTGCCCGCGGCCTCGTCGCTAGACTTGCCCGCGACGGCTGATGCTTCGCACAATTGATTCGGCAATGAAATGCCGCATCCGCGCCCCATCCTTTTCCGCGCCTTTTTAGGGACATGAGTGGGATGGTGCGCCCGTGCATCAGAACCAACTCGATTACCACGGCAAGATTTTCTACCGCACCGCCGCGCGCAAGATGCACACTAGATGTATGTTCGAGCGCACCTCTCAGAACGCGCTCCCCCTGGTCCTGCTCATCGACGATGACTTGGTCAGCCGTGAAGTCACGGCCACGGTTCTAACCATGAATGGCTACACCGTTCACACCGCGGAGGATGGCGCCGCTGCCCTTGTGTTGCTCACCGCGGCACAAGACCGACCGCAGGTGCTTCGGCCCGATGTGATCCTGATGGATTCGCAGATGCCGGGTCTGAGCGGAACGCAGTTAATCTGCGAGTTGCGCGCGCGCAGCTACGCGCGCCTCTATGTTGTCAGCGGCAGTAACCCAGCGCAGGAATTAACGGCATCCGCCGACGGCTTTCTGCTGAAGCCCTTCAGCGCCGACGCCTTCCGCAAGCTCCTCGAAGGCGGCCGGCTGGAGCGTTGGGCCTCGCCGGTCAGTACAGTCGACCTCGATCCCAATGAACCTGTAGTCAGCCGGGAAACTCTCGCGCAGTTGCGCACGCTCATGTCCGAGGCCGCGGTGCGCGAGGTGTATCAGGCCGTTGTCACCGATCTAGGCCTGCGCATTGAGGCGCTTGCGGCTGCTATGGCCAAAGGCGACGGCGCCGAGGTCCGGCGCATCGGTCACGCCATCAAAGGCGGCTGCGGCATGGCCGGGGCTCTCCAGGCGGCGAGGCTGGGCGCGCGGCTCGAGGGTTGGGATAGCCAGTCCGGGGATAACCAGTTGGATAACAGCGCAGCTTTACTCAGCGATTTACGCAGCGCTACCCAACGGTTGCAGAATATGCTGGATGCTGAGATGCCTGCCTGACCTGTCGCGTCTCATCTTGCGAGGGCTGGCTTGCGCGGAGGCACGTAGCCAAGATGGATCGACCTATTCGAATTGTTCTGGCGGATGACCACCCGGTTGTCCGCATTGGCGTGCGCAACATGCTCACGGAATCCGAGGGCTTTGAAGTGGTAGGCGACGCCACCGATGGCGACGAGGCCATCACAGAAACCCTCGAAAAGCAACCTGACATTCTTCTTCTCGATGTTTCCATGCCGCGCCTGCCTGGGCTTGAGGCCATGCGCGCGATCATGAACGGCCCTTCGACGGCCAAAATTCTGCTGCTCACCTCTACCATCACCACGCAGCAGATCATTGAGGCGCTGCACATCGGGGCGCGCGGCATCGTGCTCAAAGATGCGCTCGCCAGCCATCTGCAAACGGCGATCCGCACCGTACACGCGGGTGACTACTGGATCGGCGGCAAGCGCGTGGTCAATCTGGTCACCGCCCTGCACGATCTGATGCAGCAGGCCGCGGTGCCGCAACGCAAAACCTACGGCCTCACCCCGCGTGAGCTCGAGGTTGTGGGTTGCATCGTCGAGGGCTGCTCCAACCGCGACATCGCCAAGCAATTCACTCTGAGCGAAGAAACCGTCAAGCGCCATCTCTCGAATATCTTCGACAAGACCGGCGTGTCAACGCGGCTCGAGTTGGCTTTGTTTGCTATTGCGCATCACCTGGTCAATCCCCAGTAAGCTGGCCGCTCAATTGTGCAGGATCGCTGGCTCAAATGTGTACGATACTTTGCCGGACTGGAGCGGACCGGGGGTATTGAGCAAAATCCGATAGATTTGTTCTCCCCAACTTTCGCGTAACCCCGCGTCGGTTAGAGTGATAGGTTCGATCTTCGGCGCGAGTTGCGCAGGATCGAACGTCAGCCAGCATGCCTTGCCATATGCATCGAGCAGATTGATGGCGATCAAGCGTCTTTCTAATAGAGTCGGGATTCCAGGCGTCATGACGGTTAAGCTCACCGACGCGGCGCGCTCCAGGTCGAATTCCTCGGTGACAGCAACTGTGTCGCGCTTTCGATCCAGCGTCACCGTGCGCACCCACTTTTTAATACCCGCTTCCTTCGGATACGCTTTGGCGATGTCGAACGAAACCGTGGTGTGCTGATCGTTGGTCTCGTACTTTCGGTTCGTCGCCTCGAACTCCACGCCATTCTGCTGCATTACGCCGCCCACCGTGGGCAGATTGTGATACGCGGACTGCATGGTCCAGATCGCGTAGCGGTCGCGCCCGAAGGTCTTGGCCGTGTACGCCTCCACGCCCACGTCAATCGTCACCGGCTGCCCATCGAGATAAACCACGAAATTCCCTGTGTCGTTGTGACTGTGGCTGCGCCCGTTGTTCGAGGCCAGCACTGCCACGTACAAGCCATCGGTCGAGCCGGCTTTCTCGCGCGCCGTCATTAAGCCAAAGTCGGGATACCACGCGTCGCGCACCAGTACATCCTGCCTTTTTGCGCCGCGAACCTTCTCGGCCTCGAGCACCGCGGGGAGCGAGCGCGACAAACTCGTCAGACTCTCATGCAACGCGCTCTCCAGACCGGGCCCTTGCGCATTCCATCCGCTTTTCTCCGCATAAAAAGCGCCGAAAGCCTCCAACTCGTCGTCGTGCACCGCCCTGCCGAAGCGGTAGAGCACGTCGCCCGAGGGTGCGGCCCTGCGATGCGCGTCGCCATAAGCCACATAGTCGTCGCCGGCGATGTGCGCGCTGAGAATGAACCGTCCCATCGCGTCAAGAAACGGATTAGCGAAGATTTTTGTCGCGTTGCCCGTGGCTGACTCCAGCGTATCGATCACGTCAAACAAGCTCAGCACCGAGCGGCTATAGTAGCCAGGCCCCTCCTCTTCGGCCGCGTCTGGCCAGTAGTCGTTCCAGTACGCATCCACGCTGCGGGCAATGCGTACCGTCTCTGTAATGCGCAGCTTGGGATCGTCTTCGAGAATCAGGTTCGTCACCAGCAGGTTCGAGTTGATCCACGGATTCCAGTTGTTCAACCGGTGTTCCTGTTTCGGCCCTCCCAGGCCCATCCATGTGAAGTTATCGCGCTCACGCGCCAGCTTCAGCATTTTGTGCTCGACCTCGATCTTGATCCGCTGGTTCACCAGCGGCGACACCTGGTCAAGTTGCGGGGCGAGCAAATAGTTCGTCCACGCCAGGAGCTGCGCCGTCTCCGCTGAAAACAATTCAATGATCGGATCGCTCACGTCCGGCAGTCCCACGCCTGCTTTTTGCGCGCCGAGGTGTGCCGGAGCGCCCCAGTACGTCTCCTCGCAAATCAGCCACACGCCGTTCGCGATCTCGTCGACGAATTGCCCGTTGCCTTCCAGGCACTCGGCCAGGATGAGGCGTTGCAGCATGGCGCGGCGGCCAAAGCTATCGGCCTCGAACCGGCTGCGGTTGCCGTTGCGCTTGAAGTCGAGAAATGTCGTCGCCAGCAGTGACTTCCAGCCCGCTTTCTGGTCGGCTTCTGCGCGCGCCACAACGGCCGTGCGAATGTCCACCGGGACTGCCTCCCACGCCGCTCGCTCGCTCCACTTCGGATACGGACGCCATGCGCCCGGCGCCGCCAGGTGGCTTTTGAGAAACGCTTCCGTGTAGGTAGTCGTTAGCAAATCGTGCGGCGCGGCCAGTTGCGACTTCTCCTGGGGTGGCGAGTTCTCCTGCGCGGCCGGCGCAAGATTGGTCAAAGATTGCAAGAACTTCGGTGAGGAATGTAAGAGCTTCTGCTGTCCGGCGAGCGCGAGGCTTCCGGTCATAAAATGACGGCGGTTCATCGATCCTCCACGATTCTGCGAGCCAGTATACAGACACGAGCGCGTCGCGTTCTCCAGAGTCTGGCGCGGAGCCCCCACGCAAAACGAGAATCTCCGCGATCCGTGGCATGATTCCCGCCATCGCGCTATTCTGTTGCTTCGTCTCAGGATATTTTTCGAGCAGGTGCGCGCATGGGTGAATTAAGCAGAATCGGCATTGCCCTCGATTCCGATCTCCTCAAGCGGTTCGACCGCTCCATTGAAAAGAGCGGCTACACGAACCGGTCGGAAGCATTCAGGGACCTGATCCGCGACCGGCTGGTGCGCGAGCATACCGCCGCGCCGGAAGCGACCGTTGTCGGCACCGTCACTCTGATCTACGACCATCACGCCTCCGGAATCACTGAGAAGCTGACCGAGGTGCAGCATGAGCACCACGACCTGGTGGTCTCGACGAGTCACGCGCACCTCGATCACGATTCCTGTCTTGAAGTGCTGATCGTCCACGGCAAGGCGGCTCGCGTTCAGCATTTCGCCGACATCCTCATCGGCCTTAAAGGCGTGCAGCACGGCCGCCTGGTGATGACCGTGCCGTCGCTCGATGCCGAGCACACGCAGAAATACGTGCACTCACACGAGCACCCGCACAAGCACTGATCCCCTGGCGCGAAAACTCCGGCAGCGGCGAAGTTCTCAGTAGTCACGCCGGGGCCAGGGAGGAAAATCGATAGAGGCACACACACGCACTTTAAAGGAGAAGTACATGCTCCGTTCATTCTTTCCGCGCTGGCTGGCTTTCGCGGCCGGCTTGCTCATCGCTGTCGCATATCTGTGGTCGCAAGCGCCGCAGCCGCGGCCACTAGCCATTCCGCTCACATGCTCCCAGGGCGATTGCCCGGTGCTTACGGGCGCACCGCAAACCACGGGCATGCGCAGCGGCTTTGTGCGCCTCAAGCCCGGTGAAACCGTGGGTTGGCACACCACCGGCAAGAATGAAGAAGCCTTGGTTGTACTGCACGGAAAAGGCAACGCGCTCATCGAAGGACCACGCGGCGCGCAGCCCAGCATGCCCTTTGTTGCTCCGGCGCTCGTCTACATTCCGCCCGACACGCGCCACAACGTGGAGAACACAGGAAACGATCCGCTTGAATATGAATATGTGGTCGCGCCAGCGAAGGCGCAGTAGACCTACTTCGCGCTCGTCGTTGACCGCGCTGCACGTTTAGCCGCAACTTTGCTTTGCGCTGGCAGCGAGCCTCGCGGAAAGTCCGTCGACCGCCGCACTACCAAACGAGTCTGGATCGGCCACTCCCGCTGCCCGAACCTGGGATGATCCGATTCGATGCCGGCGCGCAACGCCTCGACGGCCGCAGTCGCTAAATCTTTGCACGACATTTGCACCGTGGTCAGCGGCGGCAGCATGAACTGCGCCAGGTGAATGTCGTCGAATCCCACCACAGAAATATCCTTGGGAACCTTGTGGGTAGTTTCGTCGAGCGCATGAAGCACGCCGATGGCCGTCATGTCGTTTGAGCAGACGACCGCCGTGGGCGGCCCCGGCGTTTTCATTAATTGCTCCATCGCCGCCTTGCCGCTCTCCATGGTGTGCTTGCCTTCGACTATCGACGCGGCTGGAACGGTCAGTCCCAGTTCGGCCATCGCATTGCGGAAGGCGTCGCGGCGTATTGCCGCTGTCCGCATTTGCAACGGCCCCGAGATGAATGCGATCTGCCGGTGACCCAGCGCGGCCAGGTGCTGTACCGCCTCGCGAATCCCGTCGCCGTAGTTCACCTTCAGCACTCGAACGTTGGGCAGCTCCGGTCCCGCATCCACAAACACCAGCGGGAATCCGTGGTCCACGAGCGTATGCACCAGCTCTTCTTCGATGCCGAAGGTCATGACTGCCACGCCATCCACGCTGCGCTGCAGCATGCGCCGGATGAGCGATTCTGTTCGTTCGGTGTTGTAGTTCGTCGAACCGATCATCACCTCATAACCCTGCGCTACGGCCAGGTTCTCGAACTCCTGCACCAGCTCGGGAAAGAAAGGATTGGTGATTTCGGAAACGATGAGGCCAAGAATGCGGCTGCGCCCCGACACCAGCGCCCGCGCCTGGGTATTGGGCACGTAGCCCACGTCGTCCACGGCCTTCCACACACGCTTGGCCAGCTCGGGGTCGACCGTGGGAATACGGTTTACCACGCGCGACACGGTGGCAATGGAAACTCGGGCGCGCCGGGCCACGTCGTGAATGTTGACGTTTGCGCGGCGTCGCTGGGAGGATTTCTTTGACCGGTCCATGCGAAGAGAATTGTACGCTTTTCCCGGCGTTTCTCGTAACGCCATCTGAAGGCCAGAAGGGAAAATGGCTCAAATACTGGGAGTCACGCGAATACGCGCATTTTGGAAGCTGCGTTTGGCCGGCGATGATCCCAGAAACTGGTAAGCGTTTCCCGGGTCCCTTGGCCTCTCAGTGATCGAGGATCAATGCATCGATCGATGCATTGATTGATGCATTGATTGATGCATTGGCTTGGTTCCGTTGCCTTCTTGCTCCGTCGTTCCCTTTGCTCTCTCGCACACTGTCTTTACGGATGGTTTTGCCCGCCCGCCACGATCTCAAGCCCGTGCCGCAGCAGCGGCAGAATCGCTTCCAGGCTCTCTTCAGCGCCGCGCTTGCTGCCGGGCAGATTCACGATAAGCGTCTTACCGAGCAGTCCAGCCACGCCGCGTGAGAGCCACGCGTAAGCATTGCGCTCCGCGCCCCTTGCGCGCATCGCCTCTGCAAATCCCGGCGCTTCGCGGTCGATGACGCGCCGCGTCGCCTCCGGTGTGCGGTCGCGCGGCCCCAGCCCGCTGCCGCCCGCAGTCAGCACGAGTGCCGCACCCTTGCTGCCGAGTTCTTCGAGCGCCCCGGCAATCGCGTCTTCATCGTCGGGCAGCAGCGCAGTATGGATTTCGGCCTCTGGCCATGTGCCGCGCAGCAACGCCACCACCGCCGGACCCGCCGTATCGGTCATCTGTCCAGCCGAGCAACGGTCCGAGATGGTGAGCACGGCAAGCAGCATGACCTGATTCTATTTCCTCATTGCGCCGGAAGCACCTTGATCGAGTGCAGCCACGTCTCCACCAGCTTGGGCCAGCTCATGATGGGGAGATCTCTTGGCCGCAGTCCGAATCCGTGGCCGCCTTCCGCGTAGATGTGCATCTCCGCAGGGACCTTGGCATTCTTCAATTGCATGAAATACACAATCGAGCTCTCCACGTGTGCGGTGTAATCGTCCTCGGCTTGCAGAAGAAACGTGGGCGGCGTATTCGCCGTGGGCTGAATGTCGGGATTGGGCGCTAAGTTCTGGCTCGCAATCGACGTGTAGCCGGGATAAATCACGACTGCAAAGTCCGGGCGGCAACTCAGCGCGTCGGCTGCGTCAATTGGATCGTAACCCCGCTTGTCGTAGTGGTTGCTGACGGCCACCGATAAGTGCGCGCCCGCCGAAAATCCCATTACGCCCACGCGGTGCGGATCGATGCCCCACTCCTCCGCGTGCAGTCGCACCAATCCCACGGCGCGCTGTGCATCCTGCAATGCCGCAGCCGACTTGGGATACGGCCCGCTATCCGGCACGCGGTATTTGAGCAGCACGCAATTAACGCCCATCTGGTTCAGCCAGTCGCAAACCTCCGAGCCCTCCAGATCCATCGAAAGAATCTGATAACCGCCGCCGGGAAACACCACGACTGCCGCGCCAGTGTTCTTGCCCTTCGCCGGAAACACGGTGATGGTCGGCGTCGACACGTTGCCCAGGCGAATGTATGGCCGGCCTGCCATCATCTTCGTTCCCGCCGCATTCACATTCACCTCGGGCGGCAGACCGGCCGTGGCCCCGGGCGCCGTGCCCGGCCAGATCGGCATGGTCACGAGTCCGGCTGGCGGCGTCCATCCCGGAGCGGGCGATGAGGTGGTGGCTGGGGATTGTGCCCACGTGCCAGCGGCACTCAGTGCAGCTGCGGCGACAAGCAGTTTCTTGCTCATGTTCAGGACCTCCCGTGCAAATCTGCGCAGCGATCATCGCAGCCGAGCCCGTGCCCGCGCAACCCTTCGCCGGCCCGCACTGCGCTTGCTATCCCACCCATTTCGCACAGAACGCGAAATGGATGGGGCACGGGAGGTTAGCGCAGCATTCAGTAACGCGTGTGCCCGCTCTCTTTGTACTGCTCCAGCAGTTTGGTCAGCCGCGCCACAATGTCGGGCCGTTGCGCCCACAGGTTGTAGATCTCATGGGGATCGTCGGCCAAATTGTAGAGCTGACCCTTTACGCCATCCGCAGCCGGCTCCACCTCCACCGGCGGCGTGAATCCTCCGCTGCCTAGTCCCAACTCAAGCTTCCAGTTGCCCTCGCGAATCGAAAACATCCCGCCATTCGACAGTTCGACGATGTCTTTGCGAATCGGCGGGTGCGGATGGCGCTCGAGCGCCGGCAGCAGGTTGAAGCTGTCCTCGCCCGCATCCGGCGGCAGCGGCCGGCCGAGAATCGCAGCCAGCGTGCCCATTAGATCCGTGAGGGATGCCGTCTCATCGCACACCGTGTTCGCAGGGATGTGTCCTGGCCAGCGGGCCATGAATGGAATGCGGTGTCCGGCCTCCCAGATGTCGGCCTTCTCACCGCGCCAGCCAGCATTGGCGCGATGCGGATAGGTAGCAATGTCCTGGTCGTTCCACCAGGCGCCGTTGTCGCTGGTCACAATCACCAGGGTGTTCTGGTCCATACCCAGCTCGTGCACAGTGTCGATCACGCGGCCGATCATCGCGTCCACCTCGTTTACGTAGTCGCCATACAGACCGGCGCCCGATTTGCCCTTGTACTCCGCGAGCGGCACCCACGGCGTGTGCGGCGAGGGCATGGCGAAGTAGAGGAAGAACGGCTGCTCCTTGTGCTGTGCGCGCTGGTGCAGAACTTCGACTGCCTTATCGGTGAGCGTGGGCAGCACCTGCGGGATGTCGAAGTGCGGGGCGCGCAAGCCCGCCCGCCAGTAGTAGCCGTGCGGTGTATTCGCGCCGGCTTCATGAACCGTCGGCAACTCTACCGTGTGCTCGTTTTCAAAATAGAGGTAAGGTTGCATATCGAGCGACGCGGGAATCCCGAAGTAATAATCGAATCCGTGCGCGTTCGGTCCCGGCGTTAGCGGCTGCGTGTAGTCGGTCTTTTCAGCGTTGCCCAGCCCCAGGTGCCACTTGCCCACGCCCGCCGTGTAATATCCCTGCTCCTTCAGCATCGATGGCACCGTCATGCGTCCGGGCTCGATCAGGTCGGGCGACTCGCCGTTGAGCACACCCTTCTTCAGCCGTCCGCGCCAACTGTAGCGCCCCGTCAAAATGCTGTAGCGGCTCGGCGTGCACACCGCGCTCGATGCATGCATGTCGGTAAAACGCATACCCTGGCGCGCAAAGGTGTTGCAGTGCGGCGTGGGGATTGCAGAGTGCGCGTTGTATTCATCGATATCGCCCCAACCCAGATCGTCGGCCAGAATGTATACCACGTTCGGCTTGGCAGCATGGCTGCTCGCGGCGCGCGCCAATTTGGGCGCGATGGCCGGCGCGCTCAGCATGCACGCGGCCGCTCCTAGTCGCGCGCAGAACGCGCGCCGGTCTACTGCTCCAGTGCTCATTGCCAGGGTCTCCAATGGATCAAGAAGGAATCTTCGAACTTCGAGGCAATCAATTTATATCGGGGCCAGCTTGCTCTTGTAAATAAAACCCTCGCGCGCCGCAGACGTGCGCCTTCAACTCGCGGGCTTCTCTTCTCGCACCCGCACCAGCAGCCCGCCCACCTCGTGACGAAAAGCCACCGTGAGTGTGTTTTCCCCATGCAGCACCGAGCAGAGCCTCTCCGTTGCAATCGCCGACTCGGGAACTGCCATGGAGCATGGCTGCGGCAGCGACGATTTCAGCAGGCCCGCGATCATGTTCACAATTTCCCGCGTCGCGTCGAGCGTATCCGCCTCAACCACCGCCTCTACCGGCTGCATCAGCATGGCCGCTGTGGCCATATCGGCCAGATTCCTCGCGATCCGCACTTCAATGCGCCCGTTCCACGTTCCCAAGATGTCGACACTTACCAAAATATGTCCGATGTCGACGCAAAGATCCTCGGCAAAGGGAACTGTATCCATCTGCATGCCCAGCATCTGCTCCCAGAATTGCGCGTTGGCGCGCACCAGCGACTGCTCGTCGAGGTGAGACGGCATAAGAGAATCCTCACGTTCACATCTGGCCTTTTCTTGGGCCGCTCTTATCCCTATCGGGCGGTTTTCAGCGAGCATTCAGTCTGACCGCCGCACCATGGTCATTCAAGAAAGGTGTCCCGTGCTGGACACATCCTGACAATGTGACTTAAATCACATTCCGAGGTGCTCTCTGGCACATCCCGGCCCTTTCTCCGGTGACACGCTTCTGGAATATGAGGTGTATGCCATGCGGGATTGTAACGGCCGCCGCTGGACGCATCCGGAAACCATTCTCGTCGCCACCGACCTGAGCGATCTGGACCACCTCATGCCAGTTGCCATCGAGGAGGCAGGCGATACCGGAGCCCGCCTCATTCTCCTGCACATACTCTCCACCGCTTCGGCCTTTACCGCCGACGCCGCTGGCATGCCTTATTTCGACACAGCCGGCGCCCTGGAGATCGCGGAGCAGATGATGCATCCCTGGTGCGAAGTTGCTGCCCGTCTTGGGATTCGCTGCGATGCCGCGGCCCGCGAAGGCCATCCCACACAACAGATTGCAGCCGCAGTTCGCCAGTTTCATGTGGACCGCGTGCTGCTGGGAACTCGGAGCCGGGGCAAGCTCGGCAGGTTGCTTATCGGCTCTCGAGCAGAACAAGTGCTGCGCTCGGTCTACCTCCCGGTCATGACCGTGGGACCCGAGGCTCATCTCCCGGTGGATCGGGGCGAGGAACGTGTCGTCCTGCATGCCACCACACTTCGAGAGACCTCTCGCCCGAGCGCGGCGCTTGCCTGCCAGGTGGCTGCTGCCCAAAAGGCAAAACTCATTCTGCTGCACGTGCTGCCGTCCATCTCGGAGATGGAGCGCAAAGGCCTGCCCGCAGGGATGCGCTCCTCGGCCATGCTGGAGTTGCGCATCCTCGCTGCGCAAACCGGAGCCGATTGTTGCTCCGCCATCGAGCCGGTTGTCGCCCACGGTAATCCGACTATCGAAATTCTCGCCCTGGCCGCCGAACGCCGCGCCAGCCTCATCGTGCTCAGCGCCACGCGCCGCCCGGCCTTTGAAGACATCACGCGCGACCGTACCGTCCACCGCGTGCTGGCTCACGCGCGCTGTCCTGTGCTCACGTTGCGCGAACAGCAGACCATGCCTCAGGAGACTCACGACCTCGCCGCCAGCGCCCATCGTTAGCGACGGGCGGCGGAAGTCCGGTTTTGGGAAGGGCGCGACTGAAGCCCTGCCTCTTCAATGCCGCGAGTTTTTAGACAGGATCTAATGCCGCGTCGCTGCCCGAGGATTCGGCCCCTTGCCGAAGGGCGACGTTGCTGGCGGATTCATGCCGGGAGAGGCGTGTAAACGGCTGTAGCCGTTTCAGGCATCGCTCATGCAGGTAACGCAGTTGGCGCAGAAGTCCCAGTGCGTCCTGCTTCCGCCCGCTGGCATGGGCGTTGTAAATCTCCGCGGCCAGGGCGTGCAGTTGATGATGAAGGGCCTCGATGGCCACGAGGGAGGGCGTCATACCCCCCGCGGAAAGTCTTCGCACATCGAGCCACGCGCTCAGGCTGCATGGACCGGCCTCGAGGGAGGGTGGGCTCGGCCGTGTGCCTTGCAGGTACGCCAGTAAATTCCCGTACCAAACGCGGTGTTCGACGATGGCGAATAGCACCACCCGATTATTCGCGTTCACTGCCGGCACTTCGACCCACCGTGGATCGGCGCGCCACGTGGCTGCCCAGGCTTGCAGCTCCTTAGCCGGCATGGGCTTGGCGATTCCGTATCCTTGCGCGAAATCGCATCCCAACTGCAGCAGCATCACGCCGTGGTCCACTGTCTCTACTCCCTCCGCAATCACCTGACGGCGGAATGCCTCAGCCAATCCCAGAACGCCCTTCAGGATGGTCAGATTCTCCGGCTCATCGAGCATATCCCGCACAAAACTCTGGTCGATCTTCAAAATATCGGCGGGCAAGCGCTTCAAGTAGACAAGGGAGGAGTAGCCGGTGCCAAAGTCGTCCACACTGATCAGGACACCGACGGCACGGCAGGCCGTGAGCACCTGGGAGCTAAGCGCCACATTCTGCAAGGCGCTGGTTTCCAGCACCTCCAGCTCCAGATGCGAGGGCTTGACGCGCGGATGCGCCGCCAGCCGCGCGCACAGACGACTGACGAAATCCGGCTGCTGCAATTCGAACGCGCTCACATTCACGCTCACCGGCATTTCGAATCCGCTCTCCTGCCAGGCTTCCATTTGCGCAAGCGCGCTCTCGATTACCCAATTGCCGACCTCAACGGCCAGCGGATGGCCCTCGATCACGGGCAAAAACATGCCGGGAGGCAACAGGCCGCGCTCGGGATGTTGCCAGCGCAGCAGAGCTTCTGCGCCTATCACCTTCCCCGTGCGCATGTTCACTTTCGGCTGGTAGAAAAGCTCTAACTCATTCGCAGCCAGCGCACGGCGGACGTGCTCGATGTGCTCATGGCGGCTGCGCGCCATCAGATCGTGGCGGGAATCGAAGATAGAGAAGCGGTTCTTACCGGCCAGCTTGGCCTCGTAGAGCGCCTGCCCGGCCTGGCGCAACAGCATGTCCGCGTCCACTTCCTCTGCCTGCGGATAAAAGGTCACGCCTGCGCTGGCCGTCACCCGTAGTGGCACGTCTCCAATCTGTACCTCCCTGGCGGCGGCCTCGAGCATGTTTGTCAATGTGGGCAGACAGGCATCACGGTCGGGCAAATCGAGAATCACGGCGGCGAACTCATCTCCGCCCAACCGCGCCAGCGTGTCTCCCTCGCGCAATGCGCGCTTCATCCTGAAGGCCATGGCGGTCAGCAGCGCATCACCGCTGGAGTGGCCGTAGCCGTCGTTGATGGCCTTGAAGGTATCGAGATCGAAATATGCCACGCCGAGTAATTGATTGCGGCGGTGCGCTTGACCCATAGCCTGGCGCAAGCGGTCGGCAAACAGCGCCCGGTTCGGAAGCCCCGTCAGTGCATCGTAATGCGCGACAAGCTCCAGTTGCTGTTCGTGCTCCTTTACCTCTGTAATGTCGGTGAAGAGCCCCACATATTGCTTCACCTGTCCATTGGCATCGTGGATGGCGTCGATGGTGAGCATCTCCGCGTAGATGTCCCCGTGCTTGTTTCGATTCCAGATCTCCCCCGACCAGTGGCCATCCCTTGCGAGGGCGCTCCACATGTTCTCGTAGAACTCTTTCCTCTGTAGGCCCGATTGGAGCATACGCGGATTCGTTCCCAGTGCCTCTTCGCGGGTGAAGCCGGTGATCCGCGTAAAGGCGTCGTTCACCTCCAGAATCGTGCCCGAGGGATCGGTAATCACGATGCCTTCGCGGGCGCCGGTAAAGACCGTGGCAGCCAGCCGCAGCCGCTCTTCGGCCATCTTCCGCTCCGTGATGTCCTCAGAGAAGATCACGATCCCGCCCACCGAGCCGTCGCCTGCACGCCAGGGAAGAATCTCGCGCCGGACCCATTGCACGCTTCCATCCGCCCTTGTAAGTTCTCGCTCGCTGCTCTCCACCTTCTCGCCCGCCAGGCAGCGCCGATGTTCCTCCCGCCAACTCTCCGGAGTTCCAGGGAAGATTTCGTAGTGCGAACGCCCGATGATGTCGACATCGCCAAGAGAGTGCATCTCCAGCCATCGCCGGCTCACCGCCAGGTAGCGCATCTCGCGATCCAGCATGGCCAGCGCCGCCGGTGCGTGCCGGATGAAGAACTGCAGCAGTTCCTTGCTCTCGCGCACCGCGGCTTCAGCCAGCTTGCGCTCGGTGATGTCCTCATAAAACATCACGATGCCGCCCACCGAGCCATCGGCAGCCCGCCACGGCATGATTTGCCAGCGGATCCATTGCACCGCGCCGTCGATCCGCTCGTACCGGTCCTCTTCAACCCGCTGTGTTTCCCCGGCCAGGCCGCGGCGGTGCGTTTCCTTCCAGCGCTCCGGCACCTCAGGGTTGACTTTGTAGTGCGATTGCCCGACGATCTCCCGCCAGTCGACACCTTGATCGTCCGCCCAACGCCGGCTCACGGAAAGGTAACGCATCTCGCGGTCGAACATGGCCAGGGCGACCGGTGCATGCTCCACGAAAAGCTGTAGCAATTCCCGGCTCCTGACAAGTTCTGTCTGCGCCCGCTTCCATTCCGTAATATCTTCGGTGAATAGGATGATGCCACCTACCGCACCCATCGCGGTTCGCCAGGGAATCACCTCCCACCGCAGCCACATCGTGTTGCCGTCACTGCGCTCGAAACTGTCCTCGTCGTTGCGCAACGACTCTCCCATCAATCCGCGACGGTGCATCTCTTTCCAGCGGTCGGGAATGCCAGGGACAACTTCGTAATGGCAGCGACCGATAATTTCCTGTTCGGGGAAACCGTTTTCCTGGATCCAACGCCGGCTCGCGGCCACGTAGCGCATCTCGTTGTCGAACATCGCCAGGGCCACAGGCGCGTGCCGGATGAAAAGCTGCAGCAGCTCCTTGCTCTCGCGCAGCGCAGCTTCCGCTTCCTTCACTTCCGTAATGTCCTGAATGGTGCCGCGGAGTTTTGCTGGGCCCCCAAGGCTGTCGAACTCCACCTTGCCCACGGCGCGCACCCATCGCACGGCTTGATCCGCATTGCGTACGATCCGATGTTCCATCTCGAATTGGGGACTCTTGTTCAAGGCTTCCCTGGTGAAACGAGCTTCTACCGCGGCGCGGTCCTCCGGATGGACCAGGTCCATCCATCTCGAAGAGGGAAGATTGTCTTCGGGGCCGACTCCCAGGATCTCTCTAAGGATGTCAGAGGCCGTCCACGCGCCCGAAGAGAGATCCTGGGTGTGGATGCCTAAGCCCGCGATCCGTTGCGCCTCGCGCAGGGTTTCCTCGCTTTCGCGCAGCGCGTCTTCCACCTGCTTGGCTTCTGTAATGTCCTGAATGGTGCCATGCATCGTGACCGGCTGCCCATCGCCGGCGCGGGTTAGTTTGCCCAGACCGTGTACCCACCGCTCCGCCCCGTCGCTGTGACGAACGATGCGGTATACCTTGTCAAAAGTCTTGCCCTGGCCCAGAACTTCATCTGCTAAATAAGCGCCCATGGCCGAGCGGTCGTCGGGATGAATCAGATCCAGCCATCCGCCGACCGTGCGCTCGTAGGCGCGGTCGATTCCGAAGATTTCATCCATGATTTCCGAGCTAGTCCATACCCCTGAAGCAATATCGAGAGCGTAGCTGCCTAATCCCGCGATCCTCTGCGCCTGGCGCAGCGATTCCTCGCTTTCGCGCAGTCTGTCTTCCGCTTCCATGTACTCGGTGATGTCCGGTGCGATTCCAAGCACACCGATGATCTCGCCATCGGGGCCGTTGATCGGATATTTGCGATTGTCGATCCAGCGCTCGGCCCCATCCTGCATCCTTAGTTGCTGGCGCTCATTCACGCGCAGCCCCCCGGCAATCGCTCTGCTCTCCAGCCGGTAAGCGGCGTCGGCGATGGCCTCCGGGTGAATGTCGTAATCGGTCTTGCCGACGAGCTCGCTGGCTTGGTTTGTCGATTCGGTAAAATTCGGCAGGCTCCGGCTCGCGGCCAGAATCACATGGTTCAAGTTCTTCAGAAAAATGTAATCGCCGGTGTGTTCTATCAGGGTCTTGAAGCTGGCGATCAGAATCGCGTCGCCGGGCTCAGTCACTTTCCGCGCGTCTTCCATCCACAAGTCGAGCTTGATCCCGTCGCCACGCGTGTGCGTCTTCGCGTATCGTGCCTTCAGGCAGCGAATCCTTCCGTCGGCGTGCCGGATACGAAGGTTCACCGAGCCTGACGTGTGGGTGCTCTTTTGGGAAAACAAGGTTTCAGCGAGGCCGGCATCCTCTGGGTGGATGCGATCCAGCAGCTGGACTCTCGCGGCGAGAAATTCCTCGCGACTATAGCCGAGCAGGGCCTCAACATCTTCACCGGCGGAAACAAGTCGCGGCGGAGATTTCAAAACGAAGCAGAAAGTTGCAATTGGCATCGGTCCCTGACCTTCTGCGTCCGCCTTCGCTTGTGCTAGGCAGCTTATCATGGCGAATCTTCAAAAGGCTATGAATATGGTAGGGCATAGCCATTTGCGATCGATCGCCCGCGCGGCAAAGCTTCATACAACTTTCCGTCGGATTGCTCCTCTATAGTGGCACAACACCGCAGGCAGGCTGTCTCTCAGATCGTTTCGCCTGCCTCGCGATTTTGCGCAAACTGCCATCTTTCATCGCGCAAAGCAACTCTCTGTGGCCGCGGCAACACCTTGAGCTTCGGCCGTATGGCCGCCAAGTTCAGTCGCTTTTTGTTAAAGTCCTGTGCCCGGAGCCGATTTGAACCAAATCGTGCACTCGTTATCCACGTCTTTTTGTTGCATCTCAGGGTTCCACCCAGTTTATCCACGCGCCAATCCGGCTCAAACTTGGCATAATCGCTGCAAGAGCGCTTCCTGCGTGACTGTTCTAAATCGTCGTGGCGGGATCGGGAGCGCAATTGCATTCCGTGCTGCCTGGCGGAGTTGAAAGCGCAATCCCCGGAACTGCCTCGCACTACCTGTGGGAGCACACGAGTGACCACCTATCGGCGTCAGGACGTTTTGCGCATCTTCGAGATGAGTTCCCGTCAATTGCAAGCCTGGGAACGAGCCGGATTGATCCCTCAACAGGAGATTTATAGCTTCCAGGATCTGGGGCAACTGCGCATCCTGTGTGCGCTGCGCGCTGAGGACGTGTCTGCGGCCTCGATCCGGGATTCCGTCCTGGCCATGAAAGCCGTCTCCGGCATGGCCAACCCGCTGCTCGAGACGCGCGTTGTGCGCACCGGTACACGCCTGGCCTTCCGCCATCACGGCGCCATGGTCGACCCCATCCGCGGCCAGTTTTTGTTCGACTTCGAGCGCGGCAGCCAGCAAGCGATCGCCGCGGTTGCCGCGGAGCCGTCGCCGCTGCGCCGCCCCGCGCCGGCAGGTCCGCGTGCCCTTCAGGAGCTCTTTCTGGCTGCGGTCCACGCCGAGGAAGCCGCCGAAAAACAACGCGCCATCTCCCTCTACGAGGAGATTCTCACCCTCGATCCCGACTACGCCGCGGCCTGCATCAATCTCGGAACCATCTACTTCCATCTGCGCCAGCACGGCCGCGCTGAAGATCTCTACCGCCGCGCTACCGTGGCCGACCCGGACTACGTGCTGGCCTATTTCGACCTGGGTAACGTGCTGGATGAGCTCGAACGTCTCAACGAATCCATCGCGGCTTATTTGAAGGCCGTCACCCTCTCGCCGGCCTACGCCGATGCCCACTACAACCTGGCGCTCGCCTATGAGCGCATCGGCCAGCAACGCCCCGCGCTGCGCCACTGGCGCGCCTATGTGAAGCTCGACAATCGCGGACCCTGGGCCGATCACGCCCGCGGCCAGATTGGCAAGCTGCTCAGCCGCGAAAAGCTCGCCATCGTCTCCCGCGCCAGCCGCTTCATCGCTCCGCGTAAAGGCATGGCGGCGCTCAAGCTGGCGTAAACTCAGCTCGCAGTGATCGATTTGCGTTGCGCCGCAGCCACTTTTATACTTCTGCGCAATGAAATCCTTCAATCTTCTTCTGGTTTGTGGGCTGTTGGCCCTCGCTGCCGGCCGCGCGCGGGGCCAGGACGATCAGGCGATCACTGGCTACGTCAGCCGCGCAGTCTCCACCTCCGACTTCGACGTCAACGGCCTACGTGTCCTGTGCACCGAGAAGACTCACGGCGTTCCCAAGGCCGCCCGGAAACCTGCAAAAGGCGCAAAGGTAAACGTTGTGCCGTGTCCGGGCGATGCTCCCTGGGTCGGCGAGGGGATGGCGGTTCATTACGCCGGCGTAATTAACGACAATACGATAGTTGCGACGTGGATCGACCGACACTCCCCACCGAGGCTCGGCGAGGTTTCCGGCTCAGCTGTGATCGATGCGCCACCCGTGGAGCAAGCGGCGGGCCTCACTGTGCGCGCCGATGGCTACCGGATTCACATTGCCGGCGAAACCAAATCGGATTTCACTCCGCCGCTTAAGTCCCTTGCCGATGTGAAGGCTGGCGACTGGATCAAGTACAAGGGCAAGCTGACGGCCTCAGCTGTGGTGGAGGCCGCATCCGTTGAGATCGGCCCCAACACCATCGGTGTTAACGAAGAAAAGCTGCGCGAGAAAAGCGAATACGATCCAACCGCTGCTCCTACAGGTGCAAAGCAAAACCACCTGAAGAACGCATTGACCATGAGCTACGACCCAAAGGAGTACCCGCAGTTCAAGAACGATGCCATGCAGGCGCGCGTAGAGGAGATCGGGAACAGCCTCGTTCCCGATTACCAGCGCGCATTGCCCGGCAGCGATCCCGCCAAAATCCATTTCCGGTTTCAGGTCGTCGATAACAAGCACTTCTGCGGCCTGCTCGCATGCGAGGCGTACGCCATGCCCGGTGGCATCATCCAGGTTCCGCATCAGATCGTGGAAAGAATGCAGAACGACTCTCAACTCGCGGCAGCTCTCGCCGACGCTATCGCTTGTATATTGGAGCGGCAAGTGTACAGGAATGAGGGAAAGATCAGAACGGCCTATCTTTCCGGTACGGCGATGGCCTTCGTGCCGCTGGTCAATGCCGGATCGGGCGTCGCCTTCAACACGGCGGAGCAGATTCAAATGCATGAGATGCAGCAACGCGATCGCGTGAGCCTTTGGTTGATGCGCGTCGCCGGATACGATATCGATCAGGCTCCCGTTGCGTGGTGGGTGTTGGCGCGGGACCCAAAGGACTCAACCCCGTTGGGGACGACCGAGATTCCGGATCGCGCCGCATACATCTACAAGATCCTCGGCGAAATCTGGCGCAACCCCGCGGCTACTGCGGCTCGATGATTGCTGTACACCAGAACTCCGTGCCCCATCCTTGCGACTTTTTCTGTCGCAAGGGTGGGACAGCACGAACCCACTCCCTACGGAAAGAATGCTGAACGGCTATCCCTATTTTCAGGCGGGGTCTTTGGGGCGGGTGGCCTTCACGGCCGACAGAAGCCCAATGCCGACCATCACGATTGCGCCGACAAGAATCCAGTGCGGAGAAATACGCATCAGGTGTGCGGCGTACACCAGGCCGATAATTACGATTGCGTAGCCGGCGGCATAAAGTCCAAACGACATGTGATCTCCTAGGCCAGATGCGCGCAGTGAAGCGGAATCTGGCACACTATTCCAGCCTCGCACCACGAGCGGACATGGGTCTGAGCAGTTCAGACCAGCCTATACGTTTCTGATGCAAAGATGTCGCGTCCGGTGGCCCAGCCCGGAGATTGCCGCACTCATTGGTTTTTTGGTTGATCGTTCTTGGCAGAGGGTTCGATAACCCGCGAACGAGCAAGAAGCTAGCGGCTAGAAGCGGCCTTCAGACTTTCTGCGTCCGCTGCACCTGGCGCACGCCTTTCACGCGTTTCAACCCCAGCACCATGCGGTTCAGGTGGCGCACATCCTCGGCCTCGACGATAAACTCGATGATCGCTTCGCCTTCATCGTCGCGCTTCAGATCCACGCCGCGGATATCGGCATTTTCGTCGGAGATCACCGCGGTCAGCTCCTTCAACATGCCAGTGCGGTCGTCGCAGAAGATGGTGATCTTGACCGGGTAGCGCTGCGGTTTGCCTGCGGCATCGGGCGTGCGCGACCACTCCACGTTGATGCGCCGGTCGCTCTCGTAAAGCAGGTTCTGCACGTTGGGACAACTGCGCGCATGCACGGCCACGCCCTTGCCGCGCGTCACGTAGCCCACAATCTCCTCGCCGCGAATGGGGTTGCAACATCGCGCGCGGTAGACGAGCAGATCGTTCTGGCCCTCCACCTCGAGCGATTCCGAGCTGGTGAGTTGCAGCCTGCGCACCGCGTCGCTTGGCGTCGCTTCGCCCGGCTTGACCTCCGTGCCCGTCTCGGTTTCCAGCAGCTTGTCGAATCCCGGCGCTACTTTGCGCAGCACTTGGTGCGCGGTGTTCTTGCCCTGGCCCAGTGTCGCCAGCAGATCCGATGCCGTGGCCACGCCGAACTCCTGCGCCACGCGGCCCAGGTCCTGGTCGTCGATTTGCGTCATTGGCACTTTGAATTTGCGTGCCTCGCGCTCCAGCAGCTTTCTGCCGATCTCGACTGCCCGCGCTCGCTGGTCCTCGTTTAGCCAGTGCTTGATCTTGTTGCGGGCGCGCGGGCTCTTCACAAACGTGAGCCAGTCGCGGCTCGGCTTGTGATCCTTCTGCGTCACGATCTCCACGATGTCGCCGGTGCGCAGCTTGGTGCGCAGCGGCGCCATGCGCCCGTTGATCTTGGCCCCTACGCAGGTGTGGCCCACTTCGGTATGAATCGTGTACGCAAAGTCCACGGGCGTGGCGCCCGCCGGAACCACCACTACTTTCCCCTTCGGCGTGAAGGTGTAGACCTCGTCGGGAAAGAGGTCCATCTTCAGGCTTGAGAGAAATTCGTTGGGATCCGTCATCTCCTTTTGCCATTCCACCAGCTGGCGGATCCAGTTCAATCGCTCTTCGTCGCGGGCTGTCACGGCGCTGCCGCCGCCTGCCTTGTACTTCCAGTGCGCCGCAATGCCTTCCTCAGCGATGCGGTGCATCTCTTCGGTGCGGATCTGCACTTCGAACTGGTGTCCGCTCGCCCCCATCACCGTGGTATGCAGCGATTGATAGCGATTGGCCCGCGGAATGGCGATGAAATCCTTGATGCGCCCCGGTACCGGCCGCCACAACGTGTGAATCAACCCGAACACCGCGTAGCACGAAGTCACATCCTCCGTAATCACGCGGATGGCCAGCAAGTCGTACACCTGGTCGAATGAAACCTTGGTGCGCTCGATCTTCTGGAAGATGGAATAGAGGCGCTTGATGCGCCACTCCACGCGCGCCTGGACGCCGTTCTCGCGCAGTTGCTCGACAAGGGTATCCTCGACGCCCCGCAGGAACTGTTCGCCCTCAATGCGCCGCGCCTCTACTGCCGCAGATACCTGCTCGTAGCTCACGGGATCGGTATAGCGGAAGGCCAGGTCTTCAAGCTCACCGCGCACTTTGCCCATGCCCAGCCGGTGCGCCAGCGGCGCGTAGATATCCAGTGTCTCGCGCGCGATTGCTTCCTGCCGATCCGGTTTCAGATGCTCCAGGGTGCGCATGTTGTTCAGCCGGTCGGCCAGCTTGATCAGCACCACGCGCACATCGCTCACCATGGCCAGCAGCATCTTGCGCACGTTCTCGGCCTGCCGGTCTTCTCTATTGGCGAATTGGATCTTGTCGATCTTGGTCACGCCCTCGACGATGTGCGCCACCTGGTCGCCGAAGCGCTGGCCGATCTCTTCGCTGGTTGCCGGAGTATCCTCCACGGCATCGTGCAGCAGGGCGGCGGCGATTGCCGTCGCATCCAGTTTCATCTCCGCCAGCACCTCTGCCACCTCGAGCGGGTGCACAATGTAGGGTTCGCCGGAGGCGCGCGTTTGCCCTTCGTGGTGGCTCACGCAGAAGTCCCACGCCTTGCGAATCAATGAGATATCTTCATTGGGGCGATTGGCCTGAAGCTGCCGTAGAAGAGCCTCAAAGCGCTCCCCAATCGACCGCGGATCCTTGCGGCCAGCCCCTGTGCCCGGGCTCAAGGACGGCGCCACTCCCGTTTCACTCCCGGGGGCGCTCGGAACCTCGATTGGTTCGGTGTGGCGGGCAGTCGCCATGCTTCATTATAAGCCGCTTGTCTTCTACAGGCATGAATACGACTGCTTGACCACAGGATCGCCCCATTTCAGGCGGCCACTGGCCGCGTCGCGGCAGAAATAGCAATTCGGTCCTTTGGCTCCCCACCCCGGGCAGTTACCCTTGGGAGGGGAGCCAATGGCAAAGCCACATAAACCGGAGACGGCTGAGCCGCCGCGCAAGCGCCGCGCGAATCGACCGGCAGCAGTTGCCGCACAAGGCGGCCCAGTTGCCGCATTCCCCCGAAGTGTGTCCGCACGCCGCGAATCCTCACCTTCCGCTCGCGCCGGAACCCGTCCATCTCCCGTTCCAACGCGGGCAGCGCCCGTCGGCGCGATTGTGGACCGCCGCGCCGCCGACCATTTGCGTAGCGGCCATCTCTGGGTCTACGCATCCGACGTTGTATCCGTCACGTTGCCAAAACCGGAAGAAACGCTCCTGCCGGTCGCAGATCAGCGCGGGATCTTTCTTGGCACGGCGCTCTACAGTCCTCAATCGCAAATCGCGTTGCGGCTGGTCTCGCGCGACGCGCTCGATCATGCCGCGTGGCTCAAACTGTTTGCAGCGCGCCTGCGCGCAGCCGTCGCGCGCCGCAAACCGATGCTCGACGCTGCCAACGACGCGTGCCGCCTTTGCTTTAGCGAAGCTGACGAGTTGCCCGGCCTCATCGTAGACAAGTACGGCGACCTGGTTGTTTTGCAATTCCTTGCCAAAGGATTGCTGACAGAAGGTGTGAGCGAGACATGCGTGCGCGTCCTGCGCGAGGAACTCGCGCCCGCGGCCATTTTCGAGCGCCCCGATCCGCGCATCCGCGAGCTTGAGGGGCTGCCCGCGCCTAGCCCCGAGCCGTTGTGGCTTGCTGACTCTGCGCATCCGGTCGCAGCCACGGAGTTTCATCTCAACGGCCTCGTCTTTCATTACGACGCTAACGCCGGCCAGAAGACCGGAGCCTTTCTCGATCAGCGCGCCAACTACGCCGCGGCGCAGCAATGGGCGCAGCGCCTCGGGGCGGCGAGTCCCGGTTCTCGGGGTCGCGCGCTCGACGTCTGCTGCTACCAGGGTGGATTCGCCCTGCATCTTGCCCAAGTCTGTCGCCAGGTCACGGGCATTGACACCTCGCGCGCCTCGCTTGAAGTGGCGGAGCGCAATCTCCAGGCCAACCGCGCTCGCATTTCCGGAGATGTTGATTGGATAGAGGCCGACGCCTTCGAGATTCTCCGCGACTGGTCGCAGACCGGCGAAAAATTCGACGCCATCGTTCTCGATCCTCCGGCCTTCGCAAAAACCAAACGCGCCGTAGAGGGCGCGCTGCGCGGTTACAAGGAGCTGAACCTTCGCGCGCTCAAAATGCTCGGTCCCGGCGGTCTGCTCGTCACCTGCTCGTGCTCGCATCACGTGAGCTGGGCCGACCTCGAATCCTCAGTGGCGGCAGCCGCCGCCGATGCCTCGCGTCGCGTGCGCCTCATCGAGCGCCGTGGCGCCGCTCTCGACCATCCGGTCGTCCTCAATCTGCCCGAAACCGAATACCTCAAATGCCTGGTGCTTGAAGTCGAGTAATGCGGGGAGCACGGGCGCAAGCCAGATCCAGGAAAGAGGTTGCCGGTGCACTCAACGGTGCGGCGCGCGGTTCCGCGAGACGCGCCCTTATGGTTGTTATAGGTTTTCTACATGTTTCCCTTAGGGCTCATGGGTGACGCTAAGGTTAGAGCGCGGAGGCGCACGCATCCATGATGGCTCTGACCGTTCTACGGTATACGCTGCTGCTGCTGATTATTCCGGCTTACTGCATCGCCCTGGCGCGCCGCTGGTGGACGACGATCCCACTCTGGCTGGCTTCCACTGCTGTCATGCTGACGCAATTCCTGATGGCCGCGCAGCAAAGCGCCGCATCCGGAGCTGGAGCGGTGGACAATTCCTTCATCTACGTGGGAGAGATGACCAAGATCATGCTCATCCCCATGATTGTGCAGTTCGCGGTCGCTCTGCGCGGAATGGGAATTGGAGCGGGCAGCCGAGCAAGCCACGGCTCGCAAAAGCTGGTTCAAGCTTTCGATGCCGGAGATCGTTGACCAGTGGGTGTTAAGTAGCCGAACTCAATTGCGGGCAGCTGTCAACGTCCGCGTGTTAGCCACCGAATCCATCCAAAAAACTTTAGCCGCCAGGTTTTCTTGTTCCGTTGTTCCCCCGTTCCCCGCGCGGGTTGCGCGGCGGAGGGGCGGGTTGTCTGTGCTTGGCGGGTTGGCTCGGTCCCTGCCTTTAGTTCTGCAAGGGCCTGCTTCACTTGTGCGCGCAGTGTCTCGGCTTCGAGCGCGCAGGAGCGAAGATACGCCGACACAGTCAGCCCAGCTTCAGCGGCGCGTCGATGCAACCGCTCGCATTCGGCCTTGCTCATGCGGATCGTCACACTCGCGGAACGCAAATCGCGTTCCGGCGCAGCAGCCGGTTCCCACACCGGTACGGGGTCCGCTGCAACACCTTCCATCACAGCATCGGCAACGGCGTCTAAGCCCAAGCCGTCCGGCGGCATTGGCGATCCGTCGCTTCGGTAAGTCGACCGGTAACGCGCACGCGCGCGCAGGGCCTGCTCGTAGCTGAGTGATACCACGTCTTCGCCCAGGTCGCTCGAGCTCCATAGTGGTGCATCGGCGGCGTCAGATGGGGGCGAGGGCCGAGGCGAGGCAAGCGTGGCCAGCAGTCCCGCAAAACTGGAAACAGAGGGGGAGGGCTGCGATGGAGCGGGCTGCTGCATGGCTTGGAGCATACTGCCGCTCCCACCTGCGTACGTGAGAACTCTCCAACGAAATACGCGGTGTCATCCCAAATCGGACACAGCAACGCGCCGTTCCCAAATCGGCCCGCTCTCGCCGCCCTGCTCTCCCGCGTTCAGTTTGCCGCGGCTTCAGGCGCCGCGGGATCCGGCAGAATCCTTCCCGGCAGGCGCAGCATTGCGCTCACCGTCTCCGCTGGCACGGGACGCGAAAACAAATATCCCTGCCCGAAGCGGCAGCCCAGTTGCCGCAGCAGCATGTACTGCTCATACGTCTCAATCCCTTCCGCCACCGCGTCCATGCCCATCACCCGCGCCAGTTCCACAATCGTGCGCACAATCTGCAGCGGCTGCTCGCCCTCGGTCATGCGTGTCACAAACGAGCGGTCGATCTTGAGCACATCGAAGGGCAGCGAATGCAGATGGTTCAGTGAGCTGTATCCCGTGCCGAAATCGTCCAACAGCAGCGAGACTCCCAGCCGTCGCAGGCTGCCTAGCACCTCCATCGCCGTGCCGGGATCGGGAATCAGGCTGGACTCGGTCATCTCCAGGCCGAGCTGCTGGCTTGAAACGCCCGTCCGCCGCAACAGCGCTTCCACATGATCGGCAAGGCCCTCGCGCGAGAACTGCCGCGCCGAAAGATTCACGCACACTCGCGGCCCAGGCTGCTCGGGATCCTCAGAGCGCCACTGCCGCATCTGGTGGCAAGCCTCTGACAGTCCCCAGTCTCCAATCGGCAAAATCAGCCCTGTCTCCTCGGCAATGGGAATGAAATCCATCGGGGGAATGAGTCCGCGATCGGGATGCTGCCAGCGAATCAGCGCCTCAAGGCCAATGATGCGCCGCGTGGTCAACTCGACCTCAGGCTGGTAGTAGAGCACAAACTGCTTCTTCTCCAGCGCCTGACGCAGGTCCGACTTGCGCGGCCAGATTCCAGTCACCGTCTCTATCGTGCGCTCATGCCGTAGGCGGTTTCCGTTGAGCGCCTTGCGCAATCTGCGCAACTCGAGTTGGCCGGCGGCGATATCGGCCAGGCTCTCCAGCATGCGCAGCTCGGTCACCGCCATGGGCCGGCGCGGCTCACAGGAAAAGATCGTCAGCGTGCCCAGAATCTTGCCATCTACAGTGCGTACCGGAGCGCTGGCAAACGAAAGTGGATCGAGCCGGCGCAGCGGAAACCGCCGCTCCCGGAACTCGGGATCATCGTTGATGTTCGAGACCACCACCGAGCCGTCCTCGGCCAGCACTCGCTCAAAGATCGATTGCTTCCGCGGCAGCTCCCGCACCGGCTCGCCCCAGTACGACTTGGTCCACACCCGGCTCTCGTCGGCAAACCCCAGCAAAACTGTGTCGGCTTTGAAATACTCGGCGGCCAGGCGCGTAATGGCGTCAAAGTTCGCCTCCGGCGCGGTGTCAAGAATCCCCGTCGAGGCCAGAGCTTTGAGTCTCGCATCCTCTTCTTGACCGTCCGACCTGCCAATCGCGAATTCCGCCTGTGGCATCACCTTCTCCAGGTCCCGCGAAATTCCAACCGGCTCTCCGATGGAATGAGAGTGCACCCCGCTTGCTTTTGCCGGGATGGCCTACGCACGACATGTACGGTCCGCGCGGATCTCAAGCAACAACGCCGCGGAAAGATAGGGCCGGCTGCCCAGTTCCGGGAATTGCCGTGGATTTCGTATCTCTTTTATCGGAGAAGATTCTTATTTCATGAGGTTACGCACGGACGTCCGTTAGTGGGTACGTGCGGCGGCGCCTGCAAGCGCCCGCGATTACTTTTGTTTGTTCGTTTGTCCTGTTTCGGTCCAAAGAAACGTGAGTTGGTCGGTCCCGTCCTGGATCTCCTGCTCGACGCTCACTCCGGATGAGTGTCCGCCGGCGACACTGTAGTGCAGCAGAATCGGCCGCCCGCTCGACGAATTCGCTTGCAGCAGCGCCGTCATCTTGCGCGCGTGCAGAGGATCCACGCGGGTGTCGCTGGCTCCGGTAAAGAAGAAGATCGCCGGATAAGCCGTATCTTTTTTCACGTTTTGGTAGGGCGAATACTTGAGCAGATACGCAAACTGTTTTTCGTTGTCCGCCGATCCGTATTCCGTTGTCCACAACCGTCCTTCCTCGAACTTCTGGTAGCGCAGCATGTCGAGCAGCGGATAGCCGCACTCCACCGCCGCAAACAGATCCGGCCGCTGGGTAATCGAGGCGCCCATCAGCAGCCCGCCATTTGACCGGCCCATGATGGCGAAATGCGCAGTCGTTGTGTACTTGTTGGCAATCAGGTACTCGGCCGCCGCGAACCAGTCGTCGAAGACATTTTGTTTTTTCTCGAACATCGCCTGCTCGTGCCAGCTTTCGCCGTACTCGTTTCCTCCGCGCAGGTTGGGCAGCGCGAACCAGCCGCCCTGTTCCATCCACCAGGCGTACTTCGGATTCCATACCGGCAGCTCGCTGACTTCGAATCCGCCGTAGCCTGTCATCAGCAGCCGCTCCGTTCCGTCCTGCTTTAAAGCTTTCTTGCCCGCAATAAACATGGGCACGCGCGTGCCGTCCTTCGACGTGTAGAAGACTTGCTTCAGCTCATATTGGCTGGTGTCGAAAGGAACTTTGGGCTGGGCAAAGATGTCGCGCTTTCCTGTCAGCGTGTCGAAACGGTAGATGGTAGGCGGCGCAACGAACGACTCGAAACTGTAAAAACCGTAACGATCTATGGTGCGGCCTTCCACGACCGTCGCCGACCCGATGCCGTCGTATTCGACCGTGCCCGCCGCTTTGCCGTCCAGTGTATAAACGGCCGTCTCCGTCTTCACATCGTGCAGCCGCTTGATGTAAATCTTGTTGCCCACAATGTTGAAGTCGTCGATCGCGTCCTTCTCTTCTGGCACAATCGTGGTCCATACATCTGGCAGGATGCCGGGATCGGCCTTCATGATCCTGCCGTTGGGCGCTTTGTAGTCGGTCTTCACATACCACGCGCCCTTGGCCCCCGCACCTTTGACATAAATGGCGGAGAACCGCGATTCCATGCCCCAGACCAGCACATCGAAGAACGAATTCGCCTTGGTCAGATCGCGAAACACAATGTCGACGCGCTTTGCCGGCACGCCGCGGTCGATCTCCGCCACCAGGTAGCGCGCATCGTCGGTCACATAGGCCAGAATCAAGTCGCTCGGGCCTAGCTCTTCGCCGCGAAACTCATTGCCAAAGAGCATCGTGTCGTGGGAAATGCGCTCGCCCCACCTGTGTTCGTATAAAAGCGAGCGCTTTGCGTCCATGCGTGAGTAGTAGAGCCCGTGCCCGTCCGGATTAAAGCAGACCGAAAGGTAATTGGCGCTCGGCAGCTCATCCTGCATGGCCTTTCCCGTCTTCACGTTGAATACGTGTACCGTGGTTTCGTCCGAGCCGCCTTCGCGTACCCCGTAAGCTACCAGCGTTCCGTCGCGCGACACATCCTCCAGCTCGATCGAAGTGTTAGGGTCTCGGCTGAACTGCGCCGGATCGACGAGCCGTTTGTCTTTCTCCGCCCAGCCGTGGCGCACGTAGATCGAGGCCTGATCCTCGCCGGCCAGCAACTTCATGAAAAACAGATCGTCACCGCGCGCGATGGGCAACGTCCAGCTCGTCACGTGCTCCAACTGGTCAAGATCGTCGGCGATCTGCGGGCGGATGCGCGCCTGCTCCATGTAACGCGCGGTGTAGGCGTTCTCGGCCGCGATAAAATCCTTCGTCTCCTGGCTCTGCGCATTCTCGAGCCAGCGGTAGTTGTCCGCCACCTTGGTACCGAAATAGTTGTCCGTTACAGGCGTCACTTGCGCGTCGGGCGGGGCCGGCAGCGTAATTCCGCCGCGCCCGTGAATCGTCTGGCCCGCAGCCATCGCTCCCAGCCACAGCGCCAATCCAAAACCAGGAAAAAACCTCATGCCAACAGAATACGCGTGGCTGAGGATTGATTCCCCCGCCCCGCAGCTGCCCTTATAGAATCGTCTGCAGTGGCAAGCTCGCCCCCATCCCAGCCCCCCACCCCGTCATTGCCCCGCGCACGCTCGCGTTGGACGCGCTTTCTGGGCGCCCTCCATCCCACCCACGCGCACAGCATCTTTTCGGCCACTGTGGTGCTCATGGTGTCCACGTTTCTCTCGCGCATCATCGGGCTGGCGCGGGTAAAGTACATCGTCTGGCTCTTCGGCCGCGGCGCTGATGCCGACGCCTTCAATGCCGCATTCGTTCTGCCTGACATGATCTCCTACTTCCTCGTCGGTGGCGCGGCCTCCATCGCCTTTGTCACCATCCTTACCCGCTATCGCGAGCAGGGCCGTGAGGACGAAGGCCGGCATTCGCTCTCCGTCATTCTCACGACCATGTACCTGGTGCTGGGCGCGGCCATCGTGCTGGCCGAACTCCTCGCTCCCTGGTATGTGCGCTGGTGGTTCGACGGTTTCGACCCCGCAAAGGCCGCGCTGTGCATCATGCTGACGCGCATTCTGCTGCCCGCGCAGTTGTGTTTTTTCGCCGGAGGCGTCTTCGGCTCGGTGCTGCTGGTACGCAAGCAATTCAGTGTGCAGGCCGTGGCCCCGATCATCTACGGTCTCGGCCCCATCGTGGGCGGCCTGCTCCTCGTAAAGCGCATCGGCGTCTCATCACTCGCCGTGGGCACCGTGGCGGGAGCCATTCTCGGGCCCTTTCTCCTCAACTGGCTCTTCGCTCATCGCGCCGGCGCGCGCTATCGCGTTATCCTCGACTGGCGCGATCCAGGTTTGCGCGAATGGGTGCGTCTGTCTCTCCCACTCATGGCCGGCGTCTCGCTGGTTACCGCCGACAACTGGATCATCGCCCACTTCGCTTCCACCATCGGCGGCGCAGTCTCGCTCATGAGCTACGCCAAGCAGCTCTTTTCGGCGCCCGTGTCCATGCTGGCCCAGGCCGCCGGCGCCGCTTCCATGCCTTTTTTTGCCAGCCTCTGGTCGCGAGAACGTCGTTATGAGTTCGCCACCGGTGTTGCAGATTCCGTCTCGCGGGTGACCTCGCTCGGTTTGCTATGTGCTTCGGGAATGGTGGCGCTGGGGTGGCCGGCCATCGATCTCGTCTTTACCGGCGGGCACTTTTCCGCCGCCGACGCGCGCGAATGCAGCCTCTACTTCGCCATCTTCTCCGTCTCCATGTTTCTCTGGTCGGCGCAGGCCATTTACGCGCGCGCCTTCTACGCCGCCGGAAACACCTTCGCTCCCATGGTCGCCAGCACCATCGTCACAGTGGTCTCGCTGCCCATCTACAACGCGCTCTTCCACTGGCGCGGCGCCACGGGCCTGGCGCTTGCCTCAGACGCGGGCATCGCAATGCAGACCCTCACCATCGCCCTGCTCCTGCACCAGCGGCGCATGGTTTCCCTTGCCAGTCTGGATTATGCCGAGATGGGGCGCTGCCTGCTGGCCGCTTTGACGGCCGGCGCCGGTACGGGTCTGCTCGCATTCGGACTCAGCGATCTCTCCCGCCATCTGCCGGCCCTGGCCGCACTTCGCCACGCCCGCTATTTGAGCGACGCTGTCATTCTCCTCGCCGGCGTCGCCGTCTGGACCCTCATCGTAAAGTGGACTCTCGAAATATCAGGCTCCGCTTTGCCGCGCGTCGCCCTGCGCCGCATCGGTCTTGGCTGACGAGCGCACCATCCCTTCACTTCATTCACTGCTCTTTAAAAACACAAAAGCGCCCTTGACCTGCAAAGGCGCTCTTGCCAGACAGATGAATTGCGTTTGAGGACTAGCCTACTTTCGACGCCTCGGGTGCGGCCGAAACAGCACTCTGGCCCGCAGCCGGCGCGCCAGGCGTCCCCGGCTTGGCATCGGCTTTGCGGATATCGATTCCGCCCTTGAAGAACGCGCCATCCTCGATGCTGATGCGTGCCGCGGAAACATCGCCGCTCAACGCGCCTTCGGCACGGATGTCCACACGGTCCGAGGCCGACACGTTGCCGCGCACCTTGCCCATCACCACCACTTCGCGCGCGGTCACATTGGCGCCCACCGTGCCGTTGCGGCCGATGGTCACACGGTTGCCGGGCAGATTGATCGACCCTTCCACCTTACCGTCGATATACAGCGATTCCGTGCCCGAGATTTCTCCCTTCACAAACAGGCCCTTGCTGATGACGGCCTGGTCGCCTGCGGGTGCTGCATTGCGGTTTGTCGTCTCAACAGTCGGCACTGCATGCGCAGGGGCCTGCACTTCCGGGCTGGGGATGCCACGTAATGGCTCGTTCTGACTGGGTTTCCACATTGCGCTCAAAGTAGGTTCCTTTTCTGTCCGATCGGGACTGGGGGATGCCAAGGCTATGCCAATGGCCTGAGCCCAAAAATAGCAAAAACTATGCCATGCGCGGCAATCGTCGCACGCCGCAATAATCCTGCGGCCGAAATCCAGACAGATTGCTTTTTCGTTTCGCCAGGATCGGCCGTCTCCCACATTCTACGGCAAAGCACAGGCTCCTGCGCCCCTCCGCGACACCTGAGTGTTGCCTTCCGAGTTGCCTGGAGCCAGTTCTTCACTTTGGCGCGCGCGAAAGCCGGGAACAGGCTCTAATCTGAGCGTATGACCGATCGCGAACTCGTGGCGCGCATCGCCGCCTCGGCCGGACGCAAGGCCGCTTACAAACAGTTGGTCCGCGAACTGGGCCTGGGCGGCGGGCGTGAGCGCCGGCTTCTCCTCGAGCAGTTGGCCCGCCTCACTCTCCGCGGCCAGCTCGTCCAACTCGATCGCGAGCATTGGAGCCTTCCCGGTGCTCCCTCCCGCTCGGGTTCGGGATCGAGCAGCAATTTGCTGACAGGCCGTCTCGATCTGCATCGCGACGGCTACGGCTTCGTGCGGCCCAATCGAAAATCCGGCACGCCGGGATCAACGGGAACTGAAGATATTTTCATCCCGCCCAACGAGATCGGCAGCGCCATGCAGGGCGACCAGGTCCTGGTCGATGTCGATCCGCCTAAAGCCGACGGCCGTATGCAGGGCCGCATCGTTCGCATTCTCGAGCGCCGCAACTCCACCGTCGTCGGCACGTTTCACTCGGCGGACCCGACTCGCGGCTACCGGCAAAACGTCGTCATTCCCTTCGACGAGCGCATGACTCAGCCCATCGTCATCCCTCCCGGCGCGGAAATCCCTCCCGCCGCCAAATCGGTTACGCCGCATCGCGTTCTGGGCCGAGAAGCTCTTGCTCCTCCAAAACACGAAAGCCCGGAGGGTCTCGTCGTTGACGTCGAGATCACCAGTTGGCCCACGCCCACGCGCCCTCCCATCGGACGCGTCATCGAAATCCTCGGAGCTCACGATGATTTTGGCGTAGACGTGGAAATGATGATCCGCAAGCACCAGTTGCCGCGTGTCTTTCCTGATCATGTCCTCGCTGAAGCGCGTGCCGTCGCGCATCTCGACCCAGGCATCGCCGCCCAACGCGCCGATTTTCGCGACCTGCCGATCGTTACCATCGATGGCGAGACCGCTCGCGATTTCGATGACGCTGTTCTCGTCACCGATCGCGCCGATGGCGGCTACGAGCTGCAAGTCCACATCGCCGACGTGGCAGAATACGTGCAACCCAACTCCGCCCTCGATCTCGAAGCCCGTCTGCGCGGCAACAGCGTCTACTTTCCCGATCGCGCCATCCCAATGCTGCCGCAGGAGCTCTCGACAGACATCTGTAGCCTTCGCCCGCACGAAGATCGCCTGGTCCTCAGTTGCATCATGCAGCTCGATGCAGCCGGCCGCATTGAAAGCTTCGAAATTGTCGAAGGCGTTATCCGCTCCGCTGCGCGCATGACGTATACCGAAGTGTCGGCAATCATCGAAGGCGACGCCGAAACGCGCGCGCGTTACGCGCCTCTCGTTGAGAACTTTGAGCGGATGAAAAAACTCGCTGTCCTCATGAACCAGCGCCGCGAGGAGCGCGGATCGATTGATTTTGATTTACCCGAGCCCGTCATCGAATTCGATGAGCACGGCCAGATGCGCGGCGTTACGCGTTCCGAGCGCACCTGGGCCAACCGTCTCATTGAAGAGTTCATGCTCGCCGCCAACGAGTGCGTCGCTGTCTGGATCGAAGATCTAGGCGTTCCCTCGCTGTATCGCATTCACGAGAAGCCCGAACCGCGCCGCGTCGTCCAGTTTGAAGAGCTCGCCGCCAGCTTCGGCTATTCTCTTGGTCTCGGACCGTTACCGGTAAAACGCGTAGTCACTCGCGGTGAGCGCCGCGACTCCTACGGCCGCGGCCGCAATCCGCGCCAGCACGAAGTCCCTGAAGACATCGCCGTTACGCCGCGCATGTATCAAAAGCTCGCCGCGCGCATTGAGGGCAAGCCGGAAGAGCGCATCTTGAGCTACTTGATGCTGCGCTCGCTCTCGCAGGCGCGCTACTCCGAGATCAACGAAGGCCACTTCGCGCTGGCCGCTCCTACCTACACGCATTTCACCTCGCCCATCCGCCGCTATCCCGACCTCATCGTGCATCGCATCACGAAAGCTCTGCTCCGCGCCGGCGTCTCCGGCCGCAGATCCGTGACGCAGGCGCGTCTCGCTTCGCCCTGGTCGCATCCCAACGAAGGCAAAACAACTGCGGTGGTGCCCCCGGTCCCTAGCACTTGGGGACCGGGGAAGGGAAGTCCGCACCTCAGCGCTCCTCCCATCCCCGAGCCCGAACTCGCCCAGATCGCCGACGAATCGAGCCAGACCGAGCGTCGCGCCGCCGAAGCCGAACGCGAGCTTGTCGAGTGGAAGAAGGTGCGCTTCATGCAGGACCGTGTCGGCGACGAGTTTGCCGCCCTCGTGCTCAACCCCGCCAAATACGGCCTCTTCGTCGAGCTCACCGATCTCTTCGTCGAGGGCCTTGTCCCCATTGACAGCCTGCGCGGAGACCGCTTCACCTGGCGCGAAAATACCCACGAGATCGTGGGCGAGCGTACTGGACGCCGTTTTCGCGCCGGTGACCGCGTCCAGGTTATTCTCGACCGCATCCTTGTTCAAGAACGCAAGTTGCAATTTGCGCTGGTCGAGGAAGAGCTTCCCCTCACCGGGCGCAAGCCCGCGCGGCCCTCATCCAAAACAAAGCAGCGCGCCAAGAAGCAAGCCCGGCGCGTCAAGAAACCGCCCCAGCGTCGCGGTCGCCGCTAGTCCGTGCTGATCGATCCTTTGCTTAATCTGCCCTTCGTTTGGGGCTTTTCCGCAGCCTCTCCAGACCACACCTGGCTCGACCGCGAGGGGTTTGTTTTTCTTGCGCGGTTTTGCAGATAATTTGCCCCTCCGAGCGCACAATCGTTCCGTGAGTCATGGACTACAGACTCGGAGTATGGAGAGATATACCATGGCAATAAGTCCTTTGTTATCAAATATGGGAGGGGTATACCACGATCGTAAGTCCTTTGTTATCAAATATGGGAGGGGTATACCACGGTCGTAAGTCCTTTGTTATCAAATATGGAGGTAGGTCATATGGGGGGAGGGGGTACGGTCATCAAAATGGGTATAAACCGAGCGGACCGCCCTGAGTCCCTTCGTCCACCAGTCCCCAACCTGTATCTCTAACACAAGGCTCCAGGAGGCCAGGGCCTGCGAAAGAAGTTCGGACGGCACACGCGAAAACGGCCTCCATGCGGAGGCCGTTCCTGCACTCGGTACTATGGGGGAGGGCTGTTACCGGTTAGCCTGCTTCTCTGCCAGTCCGCCAATAATGGGCAGCATAAAGCGCTTGCCATTGAAAGCGCTGACGAACACGATTACCAGCACGACAAAGAAGGCCAGATCCACGAATTGCCAAAGCGTCAAAGTGAGGAAGAGGACCGTTGGAACCAGGTTTTGCACCACCTCGACGAGAATGTGCACCACTGCCCAGGCAACATAAAAGAAGATCGACTGCCAGGCGTGGAAGCGAACAAACGAACTCCTCTTATAGGGCTCAGCGATCAGGAACACAATTGCCGGGATGATCGTGATGTAGGAAAGACCGCCAGCGGCGTTGTCAGAGAGGCCAGACACATTGATACCAGACGCATTCACATCGGACATGGGTACTCCTTTTGACAGTGCTGCTCGTTCTGAGATTGACCGCTTCCGGGGGGCAGATCAAGCACCAATTTGATTGTTGCCCTGATCGAGAGTGTCGGTCTGATCAGATTTGCTCAGGCCGCGACGCGCCACGGGGAAATCGATGGACGATTGCGGGAATCCGAAGCCAACCGCCGCAATTTCTCGCCCTCCCTCCGTCCAGTTACAATGGGATCTGGGAGCATTTCTTCGCATGGCGCACATGGTCTTTTGCGTTCGCAACAAGAAGGAGATGGAGGGACTCGACGAACCGCCCTTCGACTCTGAATTCGGCCAGAAAATCTACAAGAACGTCTCCAAGGCAGCGTGGGACGAGTGGCTCAATCGCCAGAAAATGCTGCTCAACGAGTACCGCCTCCAGCCCTGGCTGCCCCAGGCGCAGCAGTTCCTCGTCGAGCAGATGGAGGAGTTCTTCTTCGGCTCCGGCTCGGCCCTGCCCTCGGAGTTCGTGCCGCCTGAGCACTAACGCCGAGTCGCGGCATCGGTGTAAACTAAACAAGACCCCAAAAGCCGGCTCGACAAGAGCCGGCTGCGTTACGGCGGTTCTCCAATTTTCGTGGAGTTTTGAGAGTGGTGCGATGTGGCGTTTTCTTGAGGAAAACGCCACTTTAAGGTTGCGGCTCCGCTCTGCGCCAATTGGAGAACCGCTACATGTCGGGACGTGGCTCAGCCTGGTAGAGCACTCGCTTGGGGTGCGAGGGGTCGGCAGTTCAAATCTGCCCGTCCCGACCATTGCGTTGCATGCAGCAGACGCGGCCTGAGGGCCGCATTTCTGTTTCTGCCCGGCCCACAAAGCAATCCAACTTTGCTTTGCGCCGCAGTGCACCCGCTCCCACCACGCCTTGTTAAGCGCCGCAGATGCCTCATCCCATGGTTCCGCGCCCCGGAACTCGGTGTCTCGCGCGGTTGCATGGGGGACTGAAATCCATTTATCTTGAATCATCAATCCGTTTTTCTTGGGAGACGGCGGCAACCGGCCTGCGCAAGCGAGCGCGAAGACGTTTTTGAGCAAGTGCTTCGCCGTCAAGCGGGCTGTACTTCAGCAGCAACCTTCTCCCTGCACGATGCGCAGAGCAGAGAGGTGTGTCAATGGCACAGAATGTCGATCTGTACGATGCAATCCTGAACGGTAATGCCAAAAAAGCGCACGCCGCAACAGAAGCGGCCATCGCCGCAGGCGTTGAGCCCATGGCCCTCATTCAGGAGTCCATGGTTCCGGCCATGGATGAGGTTGGCCGCCTCTTCGAGTGCGAAGAGTATTTCGTTCCCGAACTCTTGCTCGCAGGCCGCGCCATGAAGGGCGCCATGGAGTTGCTCAAGCCGCTGCTCACTGCTGCCGGCCAGAAGATGGCGGTCCGCGTGGTCATCGGCACCGTCAAAGGCGACCTGCACGATATCGGCAAGAACATTGTCGCCTCCATGCTCGAGGGCAGCGGATTCGAAGTCATCGATCTCGGCACCGACGTCTCGCCGGAGAATTTCGTCGCCGCCGTCGAACAGCGCAAGCCGCACGTGGTTTGCATGTCTGCGCTGCTCACCGTCACCATGCCGGCCATGAAGCTGACCATCGACGCGCTCCAGACCGCGGGTCTCCGCACGCAGGTCAAGGTGCTCATCGGCGGCGCGCCCGTCACGCACCAATACGCAAAGGAAATCGGCGCGGACGGCTACAGCGAGAACGCAAACGGCGCGGTCGGCCTCGTCAAAAACCTGCTGGCCGGGGCCTGATCATGATTGTTGAGGCTGCTCGCAAGTTCACCTCTCTCGCCATTCCTAGCCAGGATCAGCTCGTCTTCGGCACGTGTCCCCATCCGCTCGCCTGCGGCCTCGGGCTCACCCTCGGCGCCGGCCAGGTTTTTCCTGAAGTCAACTTCACCCTGCCGCCGATGTCGATCACCAGCGAGACCTGGTCCGATGTTACCGCGCACTACGAAGAAATGGCCGCGCAGATTCTGCGCCGCGCTGTCTCTCTCGCTGTTCCCGGCATCGTGCTCGAGTTCGAGCTGCTGCCAGCCATGACCGACGAGCCCGAGTGGGGCGCGGAAATCACCGCCATTCTCAAGCGCCATCTGCGCGCCGCGCACGAAAAACATCATCTACGCTGCGCCCTCCGCGTCACGCCCACCGATATTCGCGATCAGCAGAAGCCGCCGCTGCTCCGCACCGGCGAGCCCTGGCAGCGCCTTCGCCGCTCACTCGAACTTTGTGCCGAGGCCGGCGCCGACATTCTCTCCATCGAATCCGTCGGCAGCAAGGAAGTCCACGACCAGGCGCTCATGTTCGGCGATTTTCCCGGCATCGTCTTCGCGCTCGGCGTGCTCGCTCCGCGCGACATGGCCTGGCTCTGGAGTGAGATCGTCGACCTCTGTGACGCGCAACCCGGCGTAATTCCCGGCGCCGACTCCGCCTGCGGATTCGCCAACACTGCGATGCAACTAGCGCACCAAAAAATGCTGCCCGAAGTTCTCGCCGCCGTGGTTCGCGCCATGAGTGCCGTGCGCAGCCTCGCCGCTTTCGAGCAGGGCGCGCTCGGCCCCTCCAAAGACTGCGCCTACGAGGGTCCGGTGATGAAAGCCATCACCGGACAGCCCATCTCGATGGAGGGCAAGTCGGCCGCCTGCGCGCACTTCAGCCCGCTGGGCAACATCGCCGCCGCCATGTGCGATCTGTGGAGCAACGAGTCGGTGCAGAACGTGCGCCTGCTCTCCGGCAACGCGCCTGAAGCTTTCACAGAAATCCTCGCCTACGATTGCCGCCTGATGAATGCCGCAACCGCCGCAGGCGGCGCGCTCAATTTGCGCGATTGGATGACCGCGTCTGACGAGTGGCTCAGTCCGCAAGCCGCTGTGCTCTCACCCGCTGCCACTCTGCGCATCGCCGCCGCCATCGTCCAAGAAGAATCTCCCTATCGGCAGACCATCGCGGCCGGCCGCGCTGCTGTCGGGATTCTCAATGACGGCGTTGCCGCAGGAAAGCTCCATCTCTCGCGCAAAGAACAGCAGTGGCTCACGCGCATCGAGTCCGGGCTCGACGAACTGCCCGCAGAAGAAGCTGCGCTCATCGCCGCACTCGAGGAAACGTACGGCGGCTTGTACGATAAAGCCAGCTATGGGCTATAGACCGCACCGAGTTTGTGTCTTCGGTGAGTCGACGAAGTTCTCCCTGGCACGATCGAGCTAAGAGCTAATAGTTGAAAGCTGTTTCAATGCGTCTCAAACTCATCCACTGCCAGGTCTTCACGCGCGAAGTCGAGCACGTCGTCTCCCGCTCCGCGCACACGGTCGACCTCGAATCCATTCCCATGGGCCTGCACTCGCTCGGCGTCGAGATGCGCCCTCACTTGCAGGAGCACATCGACGCGGCGGATGGCGCTGGCTACGACGCCATCCTTCTCGGCTACGCACTGTGCGGTCGCGGCACCGAGGGCCTCCGCGCCGGCCGCACGCAACTGGTTCTTCCCCGCGCTCACGACTGCATCGGCGTGCTCATGGGCAGCCGGCATCGCTACGCCTCTTACTTCCAGGACCACCCCGGCGTCTACTATCGCTCGCCCGGCTGGGTCGAATTTCAAACTCCCGATCTCAAGCTACAGCCTGCCTTCCCCGCGCAAAAAAATCCCATGGGCGAACAGACCACGCTCGAAGAGTTCATCGCCAAATACGGCGATGACAACGGCCGCTTTCTCTACGAGCAGTTCTCCTCCTTCCGCCGCCACTACTCCGGCCTCACCTACATTTCTACCGGCATCGCGTCGGACGAAGCCTGCCGCGCTCGCGCGCGAGCCGAAGCCGAAAAGGAGGGCTGGGCGTTCGAAGAGGTTCGGGGCTCGCTCACGCTTCTCGAGCGCCTCGTCAACGGTCCCTGGGACGCCTTTGATTTTCTTGTCGTTGCGCCGGGCGCGCAAATCCGCGCCACGCTCGACGACGGCATTGTGGAAGCCGTATGACCCGCGATCTTGTCCGCATCCGTCTCGAGCCGCTCAGCGTTGAGTTCGACCTCCCGCGCGGCGGCTTGCTCGTCTCCGGCCTCGCCGCCCACGGCTTTGAATTCCCCTGCGGTGGCGCGGGCGAGTGCGGCGGCTGTCAGGTGCGCGTGCTCGCGGGCGCGCTTCCCGTCACGGAGGCCGACTCCGCGACCTTGACTCCCGATCAACTCGCCAAAGGTTGGCGCCTCGCCTGCCAGGCGCGTGCTGACGAGCCGGTCGTCATCGAGTGCGGCCAGTGGCGCATGCAAATCCTCGCGGACACTACCACTCCAAGCAAAATCATCCCATGCCCCATTCTTTCCGAATCCGCGACAGAGGATTCGGCAAGGGTCGGAGACCAATCAGCACCGTCAACCCGCGGCCTCGCCGTAGCCATCGATCTCGGCACCACCACCATTGCCGCGCAACTCATCGACGCCTTCGGAAACGTGCTCGCCGTCGAAACCGCGCTCAATCCCCAGGCCGCATTCGGCTCCGATGTCATGAGCCGCATTCGCGCTGCGCTCGAGGGCCAGGATCTCACAACGCCCATTCGAGCCGCACTTGGTCAGATCGTCGCGCGCCTCGCACGCGGCCACGCATCGCAAGTTGCTGAAGTTCTGCTCGTCGGCAACACCGTCATGCACCATCTGTTTTGCTCGCTCGACGTCGAGCCGCTCGCGCACGTGCCCTTTCAGTCTCAGCATCTCGCCGAGCAGCGCTTCACCCCACGCGATCTCGGCTGGGACCTTCCCCCCGATTGCGTCGTCCGCTTCGCGCGATGCATCGGCGGCTTTGTTGGCTCCGACATCCTCGCCGGCATTGTCGCTGCGGGCATCGCGCTTGGCGATGATCTCACTGCGCTCGTCGACCTCGGCACTAACGGCGAAATCGCCATCGGCAATCGCCACGGCGTCGTCTGCGCCTCCACCGCCGCCGGCCCCGCCTTTGAGGCCGGCTCTATTCGCATGGGCATGCGCGCCGTCACGGGCGCTATCGCCTACGTCGCGCTCACAGAAGACGGGCTCGCTGAAGGCACGCTCCGCTCCACTATCATCGGCGACGTCGCCCCGCGCGGCATCTGCGGCAGCGGCCTGGTCGACGCCGTCGCCGCGGGCCTGCGCTCAGGTTCCATTCTCTCGAATGGTCGCATCGCCGACAGTTCAAAGATTTTCCCCGTCGCCCCGCCCGTCGTCCTCTACCAATCCGACATTCGCGAGCTGCAACTTGCCAAGGGCGCCATCGCCGCAGGTTTCCGACTCCTCCTCAAGCGCCTCGGCGCGCAGGTGAGCTCACTCCACGCCATTGATCTCGCTGGCGCCTTCGGCAATTACGTGCAAATCGAGAGCGCTCTTCGCATCGGCCTGCTCGAAGCGCCGCACGCGATCATCCACGCCGCCGGCAACACTGCCCTCCGCGGCGCAAAAATGCTGCTGCTTGCTGATGAACCCCAGCTCCCGACTATTGAGCACGTGAGCCTCGCCGCCGACCCCGCCTTTCAGGACGAGTTCGCCAATTGCATGACCTTCCCTGGAGAATTTGTAGCGCCGGTCTCCTGACCGGCTGTAATGCGGGTCTCCCGACCCGCACCTGCCGCTTCGCGATCACGGGGAAAGTGGAGCTGAGGGACCTGTTTTTCGCGATGCGTCCGTGCCACGAATCTCCACGAGCCTCACGCCCCCGTGCACCCACCTCGCTTCGTTTGCTATCGTAGTCCTTTGCTTCGTAAGGAGAGCTGGAGCGCACTCATGCCTCACCCACAAATCAAATTCGGTACCGACGGTTGGCGCGGCATTATCGCCGACGACTTCACCTTCGCCAACGTGCGCACCGCCGCCGAGGCCATCGCCGCCTACATTCACGCCCAGGAAGATCCGAAAAAGGGTCTCTGCATTGCCTATGACACGCGTTTCGGATCGAAGGCATTTGCACGTGCCTGCGCTGAAGTCGTCGCGGCCACCGGCATTCCCGTCCAGCTCGCCAACGCCGTCACGCCCACACCGGCGCTGAGTTTCGGCGTGCGCGAACGCGGCGCCGCCGGCGGCATCATGATCACCTCGTCGCACAACCCGGCGCAGTGGAACGGCATCAAGTACAAGGGCTGGTACGGTGGTTCCGGCAAGCCCTCCATGATCACGGCTATCGAGTCGTATCTCGGCCAGCCCGTCCCACGCGCCTCGCAACCCGCGCCCATTGTTGAAGTCGACTTCCTGCCCACGTACCTCAAAGCCATTGAGAGCTTCGCCGATCTCGACCTCATCGCCAAATCCCAAATGAAGTTCTGCATCGACTCCATGTACGGCGCCGGCGGCACGATTCTCTCCGCCATCTTTGGCCGCATTGGCGTGGCCAACGTCCCCATCCGCTTCAATCCCGACCCGCTCTTTCCCGGCATCAACCCTGAGCCCATTGAGCCCAACATCCGCGCTCTCGGCGAAGCCACCGTCGCCAACCATTGCCAGGCCGGCCTCTGCACCGACGGCGACGCCGACCGCATTGGCGCGACCGACGAAAACGGCAACTTCGTGGACCCGCACAAAATTTATTCCGCGCTGCTCAGTTGGGTTTTGAAATACAAGGGCTGGCCCGGCGCCGTCACGCGCGCCTTCAACACCACTAAGATGCTCGACCGCATCGCGAAAAAATACAACCGCGAGCTCATCGAGCACGGCATCGGCTTCAAGTACGTCGTTGACCTGATGCTCGAGCGCGAAATCGTCATGGGCGGCGAAGAATCCGGCGGCATCGGCTTCCAGCGCCACCTGCCGGAGCGCGACGGTCTGCTTAACTGCTTGCTCCTCGCCAATGTGATGGCCCAGGAAGGAAAGACCCTAGGCCAACTCGTCGCCGACTTGCAAGCCGAGTACGGCGAGCATCAATACGGCCGCATCGATCTGCACATCTCCGACGACCAAAAGAACGCCGCCATCGCCCGCGCTCGCGCACTCCCAATCAGCGACACCAGCTTCGCCGGCATGCCCATTCTGCGCCAGGAGAATCTCGATGGAGTGAAGTTCTACCTCGATAATCCGGAAGCAAAAACCAAGCCGAACGCGGCCGAAACCTGGCTGCTGCTCCGCGCCAGCGGTACCGAACCGCTCATGCGCATCTACGCCGAATCCTGCTCGAAGGAGTCCGTCGCCAAACTCCTCGACTCCGCACGCAAGTTTGCGCTGTGCGAATGAGAACGCGGAACGGCAGCTTTGAAAGATAGCTCCAGTGGGTTGAGGCTGGCGGGGATGGCTATATAATCCGGCGCAGGGAGAAACTCAAGTGAAGCCCTCACCTGAAAAGCTACTGGAAATGATGCCCGGTAAGACAGATGAGGAACTTTACGATATTTTGCATGTCCACCCACACGATTACACTTCTGAAACCATCGAAGCCGCAAGGAGAGAATTCGACTACAGGCAACTGGACGCGCCAAGGTTAAGCAATGTTGCGGCGGCTGTCGAGAAGGTACGAGAGAAGGAAGACGCTCGTCTAAGCTGGCCTCTAAGGATGCTGGCGTTTTTTGTATCGACAGCGATTTTATTCATCCCTGTGCTTTTGGCGCATCGGCACTTCGTGGAGAAAGGCGAGAAACGCAAAGCGCGGGAGTGGGCGAGGTGGGCGTTCTACGGTTTTCTGTTTTATTGCGTACTCGGTGCACTCATTGGGGTACTCGCTTCTACGGGGTATTGATTTTCCAATCACTTGGCCGGGCGCCCATCCTAAACGCGCTTTTTGCGCTTAGGGTGGGATTGCACTAACGTCGCCCCAGCTCGAAAAAGCTAGTAGCTAGAAGCTAAGAGCTGCCTTTTCACTTCGGCTGCGACAACACCTGCATCGCCGGATGCAGCGGCAATCCCGTCGGCTTGTACTCGTAGCTGTCTCCGGTCTCCGCACGCAACGCCGCCAGCCGTGCCTTCAGGTGCGCCGTCAATTCCTCGTACCCCGGTTTGCCGTAGAGATTGTGCGCCTCATCCGGATCCGCCTCAAGATCGTAGACTTCAAACTCCTCGGGTTCAAGGAAAAAATCAATCAGCTTGTAGCGCTTCGTCCGCACGCCGCGGCACGGCCGGACATTTTCAAACCCCGGATACTCGTAATATTCGTAGAGCCAATCGTTGCGCCACTTCACGTCGGACCTCCCCTCAGCCAGTGGCATCATGCTCTTGCCCTGCATCTCCGCGGGCGCAGGCAGTCCTGCAATCTCCATGAGCGTCGGCGCCATATCGAGATTCAGTACCATCTCATCGGAAGTCGTTCCCGCCTTCACGCGCCCCGGCCAGCGCACCATCATTGGCACGCGAATCGACGGCTCATACATCACGCGCTTGTCATACAAATGATGCTCGCCGAGCAGAAATCCGTGGTCCGAGCTCAGCACAATCGCAGTGCGATCCAGCAGCTTCTGCTGTTCCAACTCCGCGATCACCGCGCCCACGTTGCGATCGTTGTCCTCCACGCCCGCGTAGTGATCCTTCACCAACTCCTCGAGCGACCGAGGATCGTCGGTGAATACCTCGGACCATCCGATCTTGTCGTCCGCATTGGCCACGGCGCGCGGCTTGCCTGCGTAGCCCGTCTGGTCCTCATCGAACGTCGCGGGCTTGGGAATCGCCACGCCATTGAAGTCGTTCACGAGGTCCTTCGGCCGGTAGAACGGCGCATGCGGCGCATAGAACCACAAAAACATGCAGAACGGCTTCTCGCGTTTCTGCTTGAGCCACCCCACGGCCTTCTGCGTCAGCAGCGTGTCAACATATTCGCCTTCGTAGAGCGTCTCCGGCCCGTACTTGCCCTTTACGCCCTCGGTGATGCGCGGCCGGTAGTAATCCGCCTGGCCCACGAACCCGAAGTAGTAATCCCAGTAGTGATCCATCAGCGCGCCGGCAATGTGCGACTTGCCCAGAAACGCTGTCTCGTATCCGGCCTTTTGCAGCAGGTCCGACACCAGCGGAAACCGCGCCGGCACTGTACCCTCCACATTCGATACCGCGCCCGTGGTGTGCGAGTAGAGCCCCGTCAGCATCGTGGCCCGCGACGGCAGGCACAGCGCATTCACCACGAACGCGTTGTGAAAGGTGCATCCCTCCGTGGCGATCCGGTCCATGTGCGGCGTCTGCAGAATGCGATTGCCCGCTGCTGAAAACTCATCGGCACGCAGCCCCTCGCCCACAATGCACAAAATATTCGGCCGCTCACTGTGCTCATCCAAGCCGCGCGCGAAACTCTCCAGCGCGCTCAAGTTCACCGCCGTCGCGCCCATCGACGCCGCCAACCCCTTCAACACCGTTCGCCGGCTCTTCATGCCTTCCTCGCTTTTTCTACCCCGGAACGGTCCCGCTCATCCACGCAGCGTGCGCCCCTTACGCAATCACCGCCGCCTTCGCCCGCTTGCCCAGCCGCACCGTCAGCCGCGCTGGCAGCGCGCCGACCTGAATCAGCAAACTCTCCACCACGTCGCCATCCACGCGCACCGCCCTTTCGGCAATCTTGCGATTCGCCTCCGCGCCGCTCGCGGCCAGCCCTATCGCTACCAGCAACTTCGGCAGGCGGATCTGCTGCGTTCCTTCCGGTCCCGCCACATCTGCGTACGCCACCGCGACCTCTTCCAAATCCTCGGCCGTCTCACCAGCCTGGAACATCCGCGCCCAATTCTCGTCCGCGCTCTTTGCCGCAGCCTCACCGTGGAACCCCGCCACAATCGTCCGCGCCAGTTTCTTCTTGGTCTCCATGGGGTGCAATTTACCAGCAAGAACCTCAGCCTTGAGCGATTCAACCTCGGAGAGGCGCAGATCGGTCAGCAGCACCCAGTACTTCCACATCAGCTCGTCGCTGATGCTCATCAGTTTTCCATACATCTCGCTCGCCGGCTCGTTGATCCCAATCGCATTCCCCAGCGACTTCGACATCTTCTGCACGCCGTCCAGCCCCTCCAGAATCGGCGTCATCAGCACGATCTGCGGCTTCTGCCCGTACTGTCGCTGTAATTCGCGCCCGCACAAGAGATTGAATTTCTGATCCGTGCCGCCCAACTCCACGTCGCACTCCAGGCACACCGAGTCGTACCCCTGCATCACCGGGTACAGTAGCTCGTGCAAACTGATTGGCTGCTCGGCCAGGAACCGCTTCGAAAAATCGTCGCGCTCCAACATCTGGCTCACTGTAAAGTGCGCTGTCAGCCGCACCGTATCCTCATATCCCAGCTTGCCCAGCCACTCGCTGTTGTAGCGCACCTCGGTCGCCTTCTTGTCGAGAATGCGGAACACTTGCTCCTTATATGTAACCGCATTCTCGTCGATCTGAGCCCGCGTCAGCGGTTTCCGCGTCACGTTGCGTCCCGTCGGATCGCCGATCAGCGAAGTAAAATCGCCCACTAAGAAAATAACCGTGTGCCCCAGTTGCTGAAAGTGCCGCAGCTTGCGCATCAACACCGTGTGCCCCAGGTGCAAATCCGGCGCCGTCGGGTCGAACCCCGCCTTCACGCGCAGCGGACGCCCCGTCTTGCGGCTCTCTTCCAGGCGCTCGCGCAAATCGCTCACGCGGATAATTTCCGCCGCGCCCTTCTCCAGCAAATCCATTTGCTCATCAACAGGTTTGAACGTGCTCATCTTGTGTTTCAGTATAAATTCCATTGCATGCAGCAGCCGCTATCACGCTATAATCACTCCATGCACCACCCCCTCCATCCCGCCTTCGCCATCGCCCGCGCAACTGCGGCTGCGGCGGCTCCGGCCGCCTAGACTCCGCCTCACCTCATCCCAAAATTCAGTTCGCAGTGATCAGTTCTCAGTCGTCAACTCACGTCTTCCCGCCGATCACGATTCGCGATCCGCGACGCATGGCACTGGATTTTAGTCCCGAGTCCCTTAGTCCCTTAGTCCCTGTATTCTGGAGTAGCCATGGAAGAGTTCTCTCGCATTCAGCGCTTGCCTGCTTACGTTTTCAACATTACCGGCGAAATGAAAACCGCCGCGCGCCGCCGCGGCGAAGACATCATTGACTTTGGCATGGGCAATCCCGACGGCGCCACGCCCGCCCATATCGTCGACAAGCTCGTTGAAGCGGCCCGCAAGCCGCCGACGCATCGCTACTCCGTCTCGCGCGGGCTGCCCCGGCTGCGCAAAGCGATATGTAACTGGTACCAGACGCGTTACGGCGTCGAGCTCGACCCCGAATCCGAGGCCATCGTCACCATTGGATCGAAGGAGGGCATCGCTCATCTGTGTCTGGCCATTCTTGATTCGCGCGACACCGTGCTTGTGCCCAATCCCTCCTATCCTATTCATATCTATGGCCCTGTCATTGCCGGCGCGCACATCGTCAGTGTGCCGGTTCACGATCAAGAGCAATTCCTGCAACAGCTTGAGGACCTTATTCCGCGCATGACGCCGCGGCCCAAGGCGCTGATCGTCAACTTCCCTTCGAACCCTACGACGGAGTGCGTTGAGCTTCCGTTCCTGGCGCGGCTGGTTGAGCTGGCTCGCGAGCATGGCTTCTATCTCATTCAGGATCTGGCATATGCGGACATAGCCTTCGACGGTTACAAGCCGCCCAGCGTGATGCAAGTTCCGGGCGCAAAGGATGTCGCGGTCGAGTTCTTCACGCTGTCGAAGAGCTACAACATGCCCGGCTGGCGCGTGGGCTTCATGGTCGGTAACCAGCGCCTGGTCAACGCGTTGGCACGGCTCAAGAGCTACTTCGACTACGGCACCTTCACGCCTATCCAGGTGGCGGCTATCGCGGCGCTGGAGGGGCCGCAGGAGTGCGTCGCGCAGATCTGCGACATCTATCGCCGGCGGCGCGACGTGCTGATCGAAGGGCTCAACAAGGCCGGCTGGCAAGTGGCTTCGCCCAAGGCGACGATGTTCGTATGGGCCAGAATCCCTGAGGCTTACCGCGAGCTCGGGTCGCTCGAGTTCTCGAAGCTCCTGCTCACCGAGGCCAAGGTGGCCGTGTCTCCAGGCATTGGCTTTGGGGAACATGGCGACCACCACGTGCGCTTCGCGCTGATCGAAAACGAGGAGCGGACACGGCAGGCGCTGCGGGGGATCAGGCAGATGCTGGCGAAGCCGGTGGCCGCGCGAGTGTGAGTGTGAAGTGTGAGTGCGAGCTTTTTGCTGTTGAAATCATGTAAGTTACATGGAATCAATGCGAATGTTGGTTTGGATGGTGCTCTTACCCCCTCAAATGTTCGCTCAAGCGGTGTCACTCGCCCCGCAAATGTTCGCTCGTTAGGTTGCGATTTTTCGAGGGGAATACCTTGAAATTGGCCATTTAATAGACATGTAAAACCGTGAAATTGACCTTTTAAGAGCAAAGGTTCATAGAGAATTTCCCACAAGCACGTCAAAACGGGCCATAGAGGCCATTTTGGGCCTCAAAATGGCAGGTTTTCGGATCAAGAAGGCGTTTACTCAGACAAAGGCGGCTTGAAATGTATGCGGTAATGCCGCGTGGTTCCGGGATCGATGGCGCTGCCAGGCCGTCTTTCGGCCGACTGAGGTGCGGAGTGTCATCCCCGGTCTCCAAAAGCGAGAGACCGGGGGCACCCTCGGCGTGGTTTTTGGGGCGTCGAGATCGGGGCCCCCGCGCCGTCCCCTCAAGAAAACCCTTCCGCTCTCCCGCTCGCGCGGTATAGCCTTAGGCCCGGTCCATTTGGCCCAGGCCGAGCTTTACGGGCCAAGCCATCTCAACCAACAAACATTCCCCAAGAGGAGAAATCATGAAATTCATGGTGGTGTGGAAGACTGTCCCCGGTAAGTACAAGGCTGCGCTCGAACAGTTTTTGAAGACGGGCGCCCCAGCGCCGGCCGCAGGCAAAACGTTGGGCCGCTGGCACGTTCCAGGGTCAACGCTGGGCTGGCACCTGATTGAAGCGAGCGGCCCTGAAGTTCTCGCCGAACACGCGGTGGAATGGGCAGACGTTCTGGAGTTGGAGATCCATCCCGTGATTGAGGACGCCGAAGCCGGAGCCGCTGCGAAGAAGGCGCTCGGCAAATAGCCCGTGTGCGCGGTTGCCCATCCTTTCCGCGTCGTTTGCGGAAAGGGTGGGGGATCAGCCAGCATGGCGTCAGCGGCATCAAGCAGATGGTGGCGAAGGCTAGAGTTTGGAGCTAGTCACGGCTGAGGGCAGATCGGGGATTCGGAAATGCTCGATCCCCGCGAGTTTTGAAGTAGGAGTTGGCAGTGCCTTGACACCTGCTGCCGACAATAGTATTCAAGAGGTTGAATGGATATTTTCAGGTCAGTTAGTCTTTTCTCGGGCGCGGGGTTTGGCGACATAGGCTTTCAGGCGGCGGGTCTAACACCTGTGTTGCTGGCTGAGATCGATGGCCGACGAGCCCAACTCGCGCAGCTTAGCTTCCCAACAGCGAGCGTTCTAGTGACGGACGTCCTAAAGGCCAACGTGCAAATTGCGGACATCGCAAAAAATCTTCTCGACCGAGAGGAGCTTTTTCTCTTGTCCGCTACCCCGCCATGTCAAGGAATGTCCAAGAACGGTATAGGCACCCTCTTGCGCTCTAAAGAGCGCGGATTTCGCCCAAAGGTTGACCCACGAAATCGACTGTATCTCCCGGTCCTGGAACTCGCGAAAAGCCTGAGGCCACGTTGGGTATTCTTTGAAAATGTCTGCCGCATGATGAATACCTATGATGTGGGAGTCGACGGACGGTCACATCGTCTACCCGACATCATGGAGGAGAGACTTCGAGATTTGGGGTATGCTGGTCGGTTTGAACAGGTTCAACTTGCCGACTACGGATTACCCCAGACTAGACTGCGCACTGTTGGCATTTTCCGTCTCAGTTCTTCACGCCACAACGGAGGATACCTACCGCCGACCACACATTGCCAGAACGGATCGGCCACCAAGCTTCCTTGGGTGACTCTCAGGCGAGCGATAGGCCATCTCCCCCCGATTGACAGTAAGTCACGCAAAGACGCAGCCTCAGATTTTCACCCGTTACACCGCGTTCCCGTTTGGCGTCGGGAGCTTTACGCCTGGATGGCTGCCACTCCTGAAGGCTGTTCCGCATTGGACAACAGCAAGTGCGAATCCTGCGGCTTTACAGGTGGGCCGGCGGACGTTACTTGCGGTTACTGCGGTCGACAACTCCCGCGTCCGTCGGTTGTGAGGGAAGGTGCGCGCAGATTGATAAAGGGCTTTCCATCTGCATACAAACGAATGAAATGGGACAAGCCCGCATCCACCGTTACGACGCGGTCGGCCTATGCTTGCTCAGATCACAAGGTGCATCCAGACCAGAATCGCGTGCTTAGCACCCTTGAGGTGGCCCTAATACAAGGCATCGATCCGAACCTCTTGGCGTGCCCCGTCGATGGGCGCGCCGCGGCTTATGACACTCTACTACGAGACGTCATTGGCGAATGCGTCCCGCCGCTCTTCGCACGTGTGGTTGGAAGACACATACTAGCGTTAGAGGCCGGGGAGGCAATTGGGCGAACAGAAGAAGAGCAGCTTCCTCTGTTTCAACCGGTACCGTCGTTGGCGGCAGCTGCGGCATCAGACAGCTAAGCGATACTAAGCGGGCCAAGAAGTTGCGCATATCGCTCCGCATAGCAGTTTCGGTTCAACACGAAGATTGCGCCCGCGGCCATCTTTTCTTTTCCTGAGGCGCGCATGCCGCTGACCTTCGTATTGCGACCCGTTGTGCCGGATATCGTTCCCCAGCAATCTCGAGATAGCGTCGCGCTATAGAATCCTGCTGTTATCACCGGACTTGGCGTTTCGCGAATTAGACTATCAAAATCCCAGATTATTCCAAGGAGACGCCGAACTTCTTGATGGTGGGCCTGCCAAGTGATTCCCGAAAGTAAATTGCACCGGTTTTCTCCCGCCTTCAACAGGGTTCCTTTAGGGGTGTTTCCGCAAGTCCCCTTAATTTCAAGACCCACAGGGTAGTTGCGCAGCGCTACCTCCGAGGCGTTGGCGGCACGCGCTGGCAACACGTCGGGGTGCCCCTTCTCAATAGGATTAACGATCGCTCCAGTCTCTCGCGCGATCGCACTCGCCAAATAAGCCCCTACGACTGAGCCCGTGGATTTCAAGTCGATGCATCGCCAGAGAGATAGTGGCAGTATTCCCAACTCATTGTTGGCGTCTGCGACGGCTTTCGTAAGCTGAAGCGATGTTAAGCCGAATCCGCACTCAATTTCGATACCCGGATTCGTAAGGAAATGTCTGCCAGTGTGGACCTTCTCCGAAACGTGCGGCATTAGATCTCCGCCTCCACACGTGCGATTAGTGCAGACGGCCTAGTGCGGAGCGCCGTGGCGAGCTCAAAAAGCACGCCGATAGTCGGCGATTTCAGCCCGCGTTCGATTTGGCTTATGTATGTTCTATGTAACCGACACCGGAATGCCAACTCCTCCTGGGAGACACCCAGTTTTCGACGCTCCGCCGCAAGAATTTGCCCTAATGCACGATTAATCATGGCCGACACTCTAGGCCAAGTGTCGGGGGGTTGAATACTAAAGGTCTACAGCCTAAAGTATTCGCAAAGCGCATACGGAATGGGCTGGATGCCCCACCGCCCTGCTAGACTACCCGCACCATGGCCGATGCGAGTTGGATGGAGTACGAGCTTTTCTGCCCGGTGTGCAACACCCACTTCAAACAGTTAGTCGTGCTGCACAAGGTGCCGGAGAACTTCGACATCATGCCCTATCTCGACGGGTTTGTGAAGAACCACGACCATAAGGCCTGGCAGGAGGCGCAGCGGAAGAAAGCGGAGGCTGAAGACTCCAAAGACGAGCCGGAGGCGTGACTCGACCCGGCAGGGGCTGAAGCCCCGGTTCATTTCATGGCGTTTTTCGGCGCGGCTGAAAGCCGCGCCCTGATACAAGGCAATACCGAAAGCAACATGCGGCGCGGCTGAAAGCCGCGCCCTGATACAGGACGTGGGAGTTGAGGTTGGTGCGATCCCACATCTCAAAGACGAGATGTGGGGCACCAGCGCGGTTGGCATGAGTTCGTAATCGTTCTGTGATCGGTGTGGGCATGGACGCCCGCAGTACAGCCGGTCAGGAGACCGGCGGTAGGTTCAGGCGATCGCAAAATCAAGTTGTCGATGCAAAATGCCGCGGATCCTGTCGAATAAATCTCCTGGTTGGAGATTTATTTTGGAATTTTGCGGGCTGATTGCTGGTCAAATCGGATCGTTCCTGTAGGAAATTCCGTCGTTGGCGCTGAATAATCGCAACAATGCACCAACCTTGGTGAAATCCACAAATTTACTTGATTTTTGCACTTGCTTCCACAGATCGAACGGACGTAATGTCTCTTCAACTGATGACCCGTTAGGGTATCGGAGTTGGTTGCCGGAAGGCTGGAAGAATAGACAGTCGGCGCAAGCCGAAAGTTGATCGCCAGCAAGGTTGACGGAGCGAACAGCCGGTGAGAACCGGAGGATGGCCGTTAGCCCGGACAGAGGGTGAAACCTGAGGCGCAAGCCGCAGAGGGATCGCTGGACGCACCAGAGGTTACAAGTGAGGGCGCAAGCCCACGGTTGTTCAACTGGAAGATTCCGGAAGATGCAAGGGCCGGTGGAAACGGAATACTCATCGACGGCTTTGCCGGCGATGCAAGGTTCGGTTGAAACAAGGAGTGCATCAGAGGTTCAGCCGGAGAAGGAGCCACGAGGCGCAAGCCGAGAGGTTCACGGCCGGTGAAGACGGAGGGTGAAGCAGCCGGTGCAAACTGGAGGCGGAGCCAGCCGGGGGGCAGGGGCAGCATATGGCGTAAGCCGTGTGACGCCGCCAGCCGAGCCAAAGGACGGCGTCCGATGCGAATCGGAGGTAGGTTGTCGGCCTAGCCGGAGGAAGGGCCATACGGCGCAAGCTGGATGGAACCAGGATTGTCGGGTGCAAGCCCGATGAAACCAGGATCGTCAGGCGCAAGCTTGATGGATCGCCGAAGATCGATCGGAAGAGCGGAACAGCCGATGCAAGTCGGAGGTTTGCAGCTGATCGAGCCGAAGGACACGAAACCGATCCGAGCCGGAGGGTTGGCCACCGGTCGAGCTGGAGTGCAGGACGCCGACGCAAGTCGGAGTTCTGAAAGCCAGCGCAGCCAGAGGTAGCAGCGCCAGCGAAAGCTGGAGGGCGGCCGCTGGGGGAGCCGGAGGACGCAACAACGGCTGTACTACGAGTGATCAAGATTGAAACGCCAGAGGCTTCGGTCTCTGGCGTTTTCAATTTGGGGGGGCTTTTTGGGGCGCGGCTGAAAGTCGCGCCGCAGAACGCGAAACAGACACGCGAGTCCGACAAAACGAACGATTTGGCACATTGGCGAGTTGGCACCGGGTTCGCGGCGTTTGCAGGTTGGCGTCAGCGGGCTCGTTTCGTCCATCGAGGACGGAGTTACCGGTTGGGGACTGATACAAGAGCTGTGAGTTGAGGTTGGTGGCATCCCACCCTTTCGCAAAGGCGCGAAAGGATGGGGCACGGGTTCAACCCATTCGCGTCCCGCCTTATGCCGGGCCTGCAGCAAGCAGCCGCCGCGTTCAGAGATAATAAGGATGGAGGCGCAGTGGACTGGGGATGGCGTTTCCCCGATCTCTGGCCCCGGAAATCCGATTCCCGATCCCTCAAAAGAATGATCCTCGATTCCTTCAATCTCAAAGACAAAACCGCTCTCGTCACCGGCTCATCGCGCGGTTTGGGCGCGGCCATTGCTATGGCGCTGGCGCAGGCCGGAGCCAACGTGGCCGTGCATGGTTCCGGCACGGCGCCCAAAGCTACGCAGCACAAGCTCGAGGCCGCCGGCGCGAAAGCTATTGCGCTGGCGGGCGACGTTGGCGAGGCGGCGGTGTGCGCGCGGCTGGTGGAAGAGACCGTCAGGCATTTCGGCGCGATCGACATTCTTGTGAACAACGCGGGGATTATTCGCCGCGCTCCCGCTGCGGAGTACTCCGAAGAGGACTGGCTGGCGCTGATTGACGTGAATCTCACTAGCGTCTTTCGCCTCATGCAGCACGCGGGGCGGCATATGCTCAAGCAGGGTTCGGGGAAGATTATCAATATCGCGTCGCTGCTCACCTTTCAGGGCGGCATTCTGGTGCCGGCTTACGCTGCGGCCAAGGGCGGTGTTGGTCAGCTCACAAAAGCTTTTGCGAATGAGTGGGCGTCAAAAGGCGTGAACGTCAATGCCATCGCGCCCGGTTACATGGATACAGACAATACTGAGGCGCTGCGCAAGAATCCCGAGCGCGCGCGGCAGATTCTGGATCGCATTCCCGCGGGGCGCTGGGGGCATCCTGAGGATCTGGCTGGGGCCGCAGTCTTTCTTGCTTCCAGAGCTAGCGATTATATCCACGGACATATACTGGTGGTCGATGGGGGCTGGCTGAACCGGTGAAAAGACAGGGAGCAAGGGAGCAAGGGAGCGTACGGGGCAGCCAATAGCCATTAGCCGGTAGCCAGCAGCTAAAGGCTTGAGGCTGACAACGGTTGGGCTGGGACCGTAAGCTCGAACGAGGGAAAAGCGATGCAGGAATCCGGAGTGATTTACACGGCTACCGATGCCACGAAAGTTACTACGCCTGAGGCGGGCATGTTGCGACAGGTGCTGGCGTACAACCCGCACCTCATGCTGGTGCGTCACACCTTTGAGAAAGGCTGGAAGGGCGCGCGTCACAGCCATCCCCATCATCAAATGGTTTATGTGACGCGCGGGCATATCCGTTTCGAGGCGGAGGGCAAAAGCTGGGAGATGCGCGCCGGTGACAGCATTGTGGTCGATGGCGGCGTGGAGCACGAGGCCGCGGCCCTCGACGCCTCAGAAGTGCTCGATATTTTCACGCCTTATCGCCAGGATTACGCGTAAGGCGGGGCGATCCCGCACCCGCCCCGCGCGTCTCACCATCTTGAGGAGACTTAGATGAAATTTCGTTGGTTTGCCATTCCTGCGCTGGCATGCGCGCTTTCCGTGCTCGCCATGGCGCAGCCTCCCGCGCCCGATTCCGGCATCACTGGGATCGCGCACATCGCCTTCCGCGTCAGCGATCTCGATCGCGAGATCGCGTTCCTGGACAAGCTTGGCTACGAAGAGTCATTCGCCATGACCAACGCGGGCAAAACTACGGAAGTCTTCATCAAGGTCAACGACCGCCAGTTCATCGAGCTTTATCCCAAAACCGATGCCACGCAGCCGCTGGGCTGGATGCACGTCTGCTTCGAGGCGGGGGATCTGAATACGCTGATCAAGTTCTACGATTCCACCGGACTCAAGGCTGCGCCGGTGCGCAAGGCGGCCGCGGGCAACCTGATCTCTTCCACGAACGACCCCGAGGGCCGCGTGACCGAGTTTACGCAATACATGCCGGGTTCGCGGCACACTCTGGACCGCGGCCAGCACCTGGGCGCGAACCGTGTCTCCGTTGAGCTGATGGGTTTGGATGTGCCGGTGAAAGAAGGTGCAGCGGAAAAAGAGTTCTACACGGATCTTGGTTTCGAAGCGCAGGCGGTGAACGGCAACGTGCGCCTGACCACGCCAGGCGCTCCCGGCATGGTTCTTGAGTTGCGCGCCGCGCTTCCAGGAGCCCAGCCGGAGTTTCTGTTTCCTGTGGCCGACGCGCGCAAAGCCGCGGATGCATTGAAAGGCGCGGGAGTGAACCCGCAACGCAACGGAAAGCTCATCTTCGTCCGCGATCCCGACGGCAATGCCTTTGTCTTTCTTGAGACCGGCCCCGAGCGCCGGTAGGGGATTTTGCTTCAGTTGCGCGCTGCGTTTGCGGCCGCGGCTCTGTCCTGCGCCAGCAATTGCGCCAGCGCTTTTTCCGGGCACATATGATGCGCCTCGCGGACGCCGAGCTCTCTCTCCGTCTCGACGCAGGAAGCGATGGTCATAAAGCAGTCGAGGCAGCGGGAGTTGTAGCTGCCGTTTTCGTTTTGTGTGCGGCTATACATGACCGATGGGGGAAAATACTCTTCGATCCTAGCCGCATTCCCGATTGTGTGGGCGTGACTTTCATCACCTACGCATGTTTACGGTGCTGCCATGAACCCCGGTCCCCAAAAGCGAGGGACCGGGGGCACCGCAAATAGGTATAGCAGTGATGGAAGGCTCTAATACTGCGGCGTTCCCACGTTCTCCCATTGGTTGGGATTGCGTTTGAGATGCCAGCAGGGATCCTGACCGTCCTGGGGAAACAGCGCCACCGCGCAGGAAACATTTGCGGTTCCGAGATAGTCGTACTCGGTCTTCTGGCCTTTAAGCGGAACGATCATGAAGCGGCTGACGGCGACGGTGGAGTGAGGGGAGCCGCGCAGCGCGAACACGGTCCAGTCCACCGCAAAGGCGACAAGAGAAAACGCCGCAAATCCAATCAGGCCGCGCAACAGCCACACGCCGATCCTACGCATTCTTGATCTCCTCACATCCATGCGGGTGCAATCAGGATAGTCGCGCTGGGCCGATAGCGTCGTGTTGGGGATGTTCAGTTAGAGACAGCCGCAGAATCTTCGACTCCGCTAGCCCCATGATTGCTTGGCAATCATGGGGCCCCAAACGCGCTCCGCTCGGGATGACAGCGTATTTTTGATGCGAAGTTTAGAGGTAGGGAACTAACCTGCGGTTCGACTTCTGATTGGCCTTGCCGCGGATTAGAACTTCAAGCTGCCTGCGCGGGGCGAAATGCCGCTTAGCTCTGCTGCGCGGGCTTCGGCGTACGCGGCCGCGCCGATCAGCGCTGTGCGGCTCTCGAGAATTACGCGCACCGGCGTATTCACGAGCAACTGGCTCAGGCGGCCCTTGTCGGTGAAGGCCTTCATGAAGGTTCCGTCCTTCAATTTCTCCAGAATGCGCGGGGCAATGCCACCGCCTACGTAGATGCCGCCTACCGACAGAATCTTCAGCGCCAGGTTGCCGGCCTCGGCGCCGTAGGCCGAAACGAACATGTCCAGAGCCTTCTCGCAGAGTTCGCTCTTGGCCTTCAGTGCCGCTTCGGTGATGGCTGCGTTCGGATCTTCCTGGGTCATGCGCTCGGCGAGCCACGCGGGCTCTTCTATGCCGCGCACTTCGCGCAGAAACTCGTAACAGTTGGTCAGGCCCTGGCCGCTGACCACGCGCTCAAAGCTGATGCGCCCATCGTATTTCTGGCGCAGAAAGCGCAGCAGGTCGATCTCGTCCTCGTTGCGCGGCGCATAGTCCGAGTGGCCACCCTCGGAGGGGTAGGGAACGTAGCTGCGGCCGTCAAAGACTAGAAATGCCTCGCCCAGGCCGGTTCCCGCCGAGATCAACGCGCGGTTGCCCACCTGCCGGGCATCGCCCTCGCTCAAGGTGAAAATCTGCTCGGGGCCAAGCTCCGCGATGCCGTAGCCGTTTGCCTGTAAATCGTTGATAAGAAAAACGTAATCAATCTTCAAGTTGCGTGCCAGCTCGCGGCTGTCCAGGGTCCAGGGCAGGTTGGTGAGCCTTAGCCGCCCCTCCCGCACCGGTCCGGGCACGCCAAAGCACGCCGCAGTCACCTTTTCGGAAACGATAAATTCCTTCACGATCGCTTCCAGCCCCGAATATTCCTTAGCCGGGAACTGCTTGTCGCGTGAGTGCTTCAGGTTGCCATCGGTAAAATCAAACAGCGCCAGGTGAACCTTGGTGCCGCCTACATCGCCTGCCAGAATCATTCAATCCTCTCAATACAGGGAGCAAGAGAGCCAGGGAGCAAGGGAGCAAGAGAACAAGGGATCGATCGAGCAAAACTCGTTTGCTGATTCAATCACCGCGCCTGACGAGTTTGATTCGGCGCTCTTGAGACTTTGTACTCGCTAGCTCAGTAACTCACCGTTGCCTTGTGCGTCTGGCTCAGGCAGCAGCGCCGCTGCGGCTTGGTCCAGAAGCAAAGTCAGTATACCGCCAACGGGGCTGATGAGCTGGCTGGGAAGGCGCTCCACGTGGCGCGGCCCCGTAAATACTTCATTTAGAATCTGCGCTTTATCGGCTCCGCCAATGAGGAAGAAGACCTGCGAACCGTGGTTGATTACCGGCCAGGTGAGCGTAACCCGCCAAGCGTCCTTGTTCTGGACATGGTTGGCCACGGCCAGGCGACCCAACTCGGACAGGGCGTCAGTGTGGGGAAAAAGAGACGCAGTGTGTCCATCTGGACCCATTCCCAGTTGCACGACATCGAAGCGAGGCAACTCGGCACCTTCCAGGCGGAAAGAATGCCGCAAATCTGACTCGTAGCGCGCCGCGGCGGCCTCCGGCTCGAGCTCGCCTTCCATGCGGTGAATTTGCTCCGGCTGGAGCGGCACGAGGTCCAGCATCGCTTCGCGCGTCATGCGGTAGTTCGAGTCGGGGTCATCGGGCGGCACGCAGCGCTCGTCTACCCACCAGAGGTCCAGGTGCGACCAGGGCATGCGGCCGCGCCACGGCTGTGCGGGATCGGCAAGCAGCGAGAACGTCGCCTTGGGCGTGGAGCCGCCGCTGATGGCGATGCGCGCGCGGCCGTGTGCGGCGACGGCGCGCTCGGCCTGCTCGACAAAATATTGCGCGGCGCGGCGGGCGAGGGCGGCGGCATCGGGCTCGACGTGGTAGACGACCTTCAGTTCTTGAGGCATGGGGAATGCTCCTCTGGTTACTACCTTAAATGGATGAGGAGTGGGTTCACGAGTGCTGGCGTTCAAAGGAAAGCGTGCGGCTCACCGTCCCAAATACGCGCGGTACTGCTGCTCCAAGATCCCGGCGGAGCGGGCTAGCAGCAGCTTCGAGACGTTGTATTGATACAGGCTTTCGACCAGGTTGTTTTCGGCGGTGGCCAGGGTGGCTTGCGCGGTTACCAGGGGCAGGTTGTCGTCGACGCCGGCATTTACGCGGTCGGTTTCGTCGCTTAACGCGCGCGTGGCGAGGTCGACGTTGGAGCGGGCCACGTCGACGAGTTGCCGGTTCGCGTTCACGTCGAGCAGCGCCGCGCGCACCTGCTCGTCGATGTGGTTGCGCAGGTCGGCAAGCTGCGCGTCGATCGAATTCATCTGGGCTTTGGAGGCGTCCTCATCGCCGCGCAGGCGCGCTTCGCGGAAGATGGGAAAGTTCAGCGTCCCGATGGCAACGAAATCGCCGTGCGTGCCCGCTCCGTTCACGGTGCTGGTGCCGTAGTAGCTGTAAAAACTGAGCGTGGGCAGCCGCTGGCTGCGATAGACCGCGTGCACTGCTTTGTACTCTACCGCCTGGTTCTGGAGGTTCTGGTAGTCCTGGCGATTCTTGTAGGCCAGCGCGCGTACCTCTTCCGGCGTCTGCTCGGCCAGGTCGCTGTAGGGCGCGGGATCGATGAGCGCAATCTCCTGTCCGGGATCGATGCCGATCTCGCGCTTGAGCAGAATTAAATCCTTGGCCTGCTGGTCCTGGGCAGCGATCAGCGCCTGCTGCTGCGACTCAAGCTGCACGCGGGCGCGCAATTCTTCAAGATTGGCCGCGGTGCCCGCTTCGTGCGCCGCATGCACGTGATCGAGCAGCGTCTGCGCCTGCGCCACCAGCGCCTTTGCGTTGTCCACTTGGGATTGGTCGGCAATGGCCCGCAGATACGCGATCGCGACTTGCTGCACCACCTCGCCGCGCGCGGACATTTTGTTGAAATACGCCGCGCGCTCCGCCGCACCCGCCACCTTCCAGCTCTCGATCACAGGCCCCGAAAACAGGATCTGGCTAAAGTGAATCTGCCCCTGGGTCAAATCGTCGCGGGTAATGAGCGAGAGTCCCGCGGGAATCTTGCCGCCGGGAAACAACGACGAGAACTCGCCGATGGTTTTGGGGCCGAAGCCCTGCGCCGCGAGGTTGTGCATGTAATAGCCGGTGTCGCCGGTGAGCCAGATGGTCGGCAAAAACTCCTGGAGCGCCTCGTTCCGCATGCCGTGCAGGGTCTTCTCGCCGTTCTCAGCTTCTCGCAATCCCAGATTGTTTTTGAGGCCGCGCTGGATGGCGTCGTCCAGCGACAACTTGAGGGGCTCGTTTGTCACCTGCTGCACAGTGACGCTGCCGTAGAAAGGATTGGCCGCGGAGGTCGGATTCTGCCCCTGCGCAAGCACAGCCCCGGTCCCAATCCCCACGAAAAGCGGGAGAAGGAACGCGGGCACGGTCCGCCCGAAGTCAAAATGAAGCGGTGGGTTCACTGCCATTATTTTCTCAGATGTGCCTGGGCCTGCGAGGATTCAGCCGAACGGGCGAAATTCATGCAAATCCGCCCGGGAAATGGAATGCGACCCTGAAGATCCTCATGCATCGGTGCGGCCTGGCACTGTGTCGCTAACGGTATCCACGTTCGCGGCGGCCAGGTGCTCTTTGCCGCGCGCGGCAGGAACCTTGCGGGCGGCGAAGTTCATACAAGATGCAGAGCAGCTTGAGCCCACTGCACGGCTTCTTCGTAACACATCAGCAAATCGTCGGCGTCGAGGCATTGCTTTCCCGTCACGATATCGCAGGTCGCCCAGTCGGCGCGTTCATGGGCTTCAAGCCAGCAGAGCAAGGTGCGCTCCGGCAGTATCTCGCCCTCCAATGCGCGGCGGATCTCGTTGCGCAGCGGCAGCAAAGGCGTCAGGTTGTACATGGATACCCGCAGCATTGCGGGTAGAAGGCTCAACAGGCCCAGCAGATACTGCTCCGTGCGGTGCAGATCGCAAAACACGGAGGCCAGTTCGCAAAAGCGTCCGCGAACGAACGCCATGCGCAGCAATTCCATGGGCTGGCCTTCGTTCATCTCGCTGGTAATAGCCAGCGTAGCCAGGCGGCGGAAGGTCTCTTCGCCGACGGCGATCAGCGCCGCTTGCACCGATTGCACCTCCTGCCGCATGGCGCTCATGGGGGAATTGACAAGGCGCAGCAGGCGGTAGGTGAGGGAGGGGTCGCGCTTCACCATCTCCGCCAGCTTGTGCAGGTCCATGGTTTCGTCCTGGAGCATGCGCAGGATTTCCACGTGCTGGAGCCGGTTGGCTGGGACCTTGAGGTTTTTCATCAACGCAGGACGGCAGAAGTAGTAGCCCTGCATGAGCGTAAAGCCTTCATCGCGCGCCTGCTGGTACTGCTCCTGCGCTTCGACGTTTTCGGCGACGAGCGCAATGGTCGCGCCGTTCAGCCGACGCAGCAGCTCGCGCCGATTCTGCTCATCGGAAGCAGCAAAATCCACCTTGATGTAGTCGGCAATCTCGACCAGCGGCTCAATGCCGGGCTTTCCCGTGAAATTATCGAGCGCCAGCCGGAACCCGCACGCCTTCAGGTGCCGGCATGCGCCGATCAGTTCCGGTGAGGGGTCGAGAATTTCAGGGATTTGAAGAACCGTCATGCCCGCGGGAAGCACATCGACCAAGCGGCCGGTAAGCGCCGATTCGGTGCAGTTCAGGAACACCGGAAGGTTGCCGGTCAACCTTCCCAACCCGAAGAGCACCGTATTGTCGATCATGGTGTGGGTGGCCAGGTCGCCGTCGCCAGGGAGCGCCGCGCGCGAACCATCGCGAAACAGCAGTTCGTAGCCGTGCACCTTGCCGTGCAGATCGAGGATGGGCTGGCGCGCCACGTAGCGCATGCTCATCGCCAGATCCCGGTCATGTTGCGCGCTGACAGGCGTTTCGTTGACAGGTGTTTCGGCGTGCGCCGCCATGCGTGGCCCTCCGAAACGTCTATCGGCGGGGTGGACGAAATCTTGAGGTCTGTCCGAAAGTGCGGCGCTCGCGACGGGCGAATCTCAGGCAAAATGCAGCGCAGCTTCAGCCCACTGCAATGCTTCTTCGTAGCACAGCAGAAGATCAGGGGGATTCAGTCCATGCCTTTCGACGACCATATCGCAGGCCGCCCAGTCAACCTGATCGTGGCCCTCGAGCCAGCAGAGCGGGGCACGTTCCGGCACCTGTTTGCCCTCCAGCGCCCGCCGGATCTCTTCGCGGAACGGCAGCGACGGCGACAGATCCTTCATGGGCACACGCAGCATCGCAGGCAAAAGGCTGAGCATTCCCATCAGGTATTGCTCGGTACGATTCAGGCCGCAGAATCCTGCGGCAAGCTCGCAGAACCGCGCGCGGACGAATGCCATGCGCAGCAACTCGGGCGGCTGGCCTGCATTCAGCTCGCTGGCAATGGCCACCGCCGCCAGGCGGCGAAAATTCACCTCACCCACCACAATGAGCGCATCGCGCACTGAGTGCACCTCTTGCTGATAGGACCAGACGGGCGAGTTGGCCAGCCGCAACAAACGGTAGGTGAGCGAAACATCCTGTTTCACCTGCTGGGCCAACTGGTACGGGTCCACCGTCTCGTCTTGCAGAAGCCGCAGGATCTCCAATTGCGACAGACGGTTGGCTGGCACCTCGCGGTTTTCCATGAGCACGGGCCGGCAGAAGTAGTAGCCCTGCATGAGCGTGAAGCCCTCATCGCGCGCCTCCAGGTACGCCTCCTGCGTTTCCACCTTCTCCGCAAGAAGCGCCGCCGTGGTTCCCCTCAGCCGATGCAACAGTTCTTGCCGCTGCTGCCCGCCCGAGATGAGAAAATCCACCTTAATATAGTCGGCAAGCTCTACCAGCCGTTCGATCCCCGGGATCCACACAAAATCGTCCAGCGCCAGTTTGTAGCCGGCAACCTTCAGATCGCGGCAGGCCTTAATTACTATGTCTGAGGGCTCAACGGTTTCCAGAACCTCAAGCACGGTCGTGCTCGAAGGAAGGATATTGATCAGGTCGCTAGTCAGGATGTTTTCAGTGCAGTTGATAAATGCCGGCAGTCCGCTGGTTAGCTGCGCCAAGCCGAAGAGCACTGTGTTGTCGATCATGGTGCGAGAGGCCCGTTCGCCATCACCGAAGAAAGCGGCGCTGGGCCCGTTGCGGAAGAGCAGCTCGTAGGCATGGACTTTTCCGCGCAGGTCCATGATCGGCTGCCGTGCCACATAGCGAATGCTGGTTCCAGCCTCGGACTCTCCGGCCTTTAGATGGCCCTCGGACGCTGATACGGTGGTGCTCATGGGCACCTCGGTTGCTATCATCGGCAACGCACCACCGGAATTTGAGGGGATTTGCCTGGGACTTTCGTTGTAGACACGTCGGCAGATCTGCCACGTTACGGCGTCAGGCGGGCCGTTCTTTCAAATCTGCGCTCAGGGGCGAGCCCGTCTCTTGTTCCGTCGTTCTCAGTCTTCCTTATCCACCCATGAACATGCCGCCGTTTACATCCAGCACGTGGCCGGTGATGTAGGACGCGGCGTCGGAGGCGAGGAACTTGACGGCCTGGGCTACATCTTTGGGCGTGCCGCGGCGGCCGAGGGGAACCGTGGCCAGCATGGCTTTGGACACTTCTTCGCTGAGTACCGCCGTCATGGGGGTTTCAATGAATCCCGGCGCTACGGCGTTCACGGTGATGTTGCGCGAGGCCACTTCGCGCGCCAGCGAGCGTGTGAGGCCGATGAGGCCAGCCTTCGACGCGGCGTAGTTCACCTGGCCGGCCTGGCCCGTGCGTCCAACCACGCTGGCTATGTTTACGATGCGTCCCCAGCGATTTTTCAGCATGGGGCTGAGCAGGGCCTGGGTCAGCAGGAAAGCTCCGGTGAGGTTGATGCTCAGCACCAGGTCCCAGTCGGCGGGCTTCATGCGCAGCATCAGGTTGTCGCGCGTGATGCCGGCGTTGTTGACGAGGATCTCGACCTTGCCGAACTTCTCGATGATGGCTTTGGCGCCGGCCTCGATCGACTCCTGGCTTGAGACGTTGACCGTGAACGCGGAGGCGTCGATGCCCTGGGCCTTCATTTCGGTCACGGTCTCAGCCAGCTTGGCTTCGTTCACGTCGGCCAGCACAATGACGGCGCCGGCTGCTGCCAGCTCCTCGGCAATGGCGCGGCCGATGCCCTGCGCGCCGCCTGTTACTAGCGCAATTCTTCCCTGCAAGTCGCCCATGTTGTTTGTTGACCTCTGCGCGGAGAAGTCCGCGTCTTTCCACGGGTGATTATAAGGGAGCGAGGGAGCAAGGGAGCAAGGGAGCGAGGGAGCTGGACATTGAGGACGTGGCCACCCATCCTTTCCGCGGAGAACGCGGAAAGGATGGGGCACGGATGCAGTGTGCTTTCCCACCCATTCGCAAACAGCGCGAATGGATGGGGCACGGACGCGTTTGCGGAGTTCGCCACGAGAAGCTGAAAGCTAAAGGCTGATAGCTGCCTTTCTACTGGCTATTGGCTACTCCCTGCTGGCTGTTTTTATGTCGGCGTTGCGGCTACCGTTACGGGCCGCGTGGCCAGAGCGGAGTGGACCAGCTCCGCCGGCCAGATGTAGACGGCGAGGCGGCGCGAGTAGTGCAGGACCGGGTCCTGATTGGGGAGCGCAATGCCTACTGCCTTCGCCAGATCGTTGCGCTCGATCTCCGCCTCAGCTTCCTCGAGCGGCCAGGGAACATGGTGCAGGTTGGCGCGAATCGGCTGTCCGGCGCGGTTGGTGCTGAACACGCAATTGCGCTCGGAAAAGAAGTATTCGAGCGATCCCGGCGGCATTTCCGCCGTCTTGCGCGTCGGTCCCAGGCCCCGGTAGCGCGCCTTGAAGATGACCTCGGGCCGCGAAAAGCGGCGGCGGCTGTAAAAGGCGAACTCCCGATCTGAGCGTTGCTCCAGGCGCATCTCGGCCAGCTTGTAGGGCAGGTGATAGACGACGTGGGCCATCGCCACTGCCAGCAGATTGCTGGAATCGACTGAAAAACAGTAGATTCCCGGCGTTCCCGTGAAACGGTCGCGCACGTAGGTTCGCAAATTCAGGTCGGGAAAGTTGCGCAGGCCCGGGATGGGCGGTACGCCGCGGATTTTAATGCGGTCGAGCCAGAAAGGCACCGCGCCCAGCCACGCCGATCCCTGATACGAATCGGCTTCAAGCCAGTCCGGAAGCAGCGCGTCGATGACGGAGCCGGCAATGGGCCAGTGCGCAAAAAGCAGGTCGTTCCAGCGCTGGGTCATGGCCCAGCGACCCGGCGGCAGAGGCCGAGGCTTGTGCGACGTGCGCACTAAGAACTCCCGCACCAAAAACTCCTGTATTGATCCCCCAGGGTCGCGCTCTTGCGGCGCTTCGCCTTCCGGCTCCGCCTCCATTATTCACCTTCGCACGCGTCAAAGTGAATCACACATTCGAGGGAAACAGACCTTGGCACGCGCGGCTGGTCCCTCATGACGTATTCTGTCCGCGAGACGATCCTCATGTCCAGTGAATCTTTTGTGCCTCCCGGCGCCCGTACGCAGTCCGAAGTTTTCGCCGTCCATGGCGCCGATCCCGAGATCCTCGCGTTCGCCATGGCCAAATACTCCCGCTCTTCGCTCTCCATGCGTGAGTCCCTGACCGAAATCAGCGCCCAGCGCGCCGAGCAGTTCCTGAATACTTTCTATTTTCAGTACGGCCATCGATCGATTGCCGACCTGGCGCACATCGCCTTCGCGGTGGAGCGGCTGAGCCTGCTGGCGGCGGTCGTTCTGGTCGACGAGGCGCGCTGGGACGGGCAGGAGCGGTCGACACGTTATCAGAATTTTCTCGAATCAGGCTGGTATTTTCCTGGTTTTGGCGAGGATTCTGCCTCGACGAAGCTTTACTCGGAGACTATCGAGAATCTTTTCGGCGCTTACCGGCGCGTCTCCGCTGCGGTGTTGGAGTTGCTGCGCGGGCGCGTGGCGCGGCCGGAGGGAATGAAGCCCGAGGCTTATGAGCGGACGCTGCGCGCGCGGGCTTTCGATGTGGCTCGCTACCTGCTGCCGCTGGCGACCAACACTTCACTGGGGCAGATTGTGAGCGCACGGACCCTTGAGACGCAGGTGTCGCGGCTGCTCTCAAGCCCCACTGCCGAGGTGCGGCTGCTGGGTGAAAAGCTGCGCGACGCTGCCGTTGGGCCTGCATGGAACCTGAACGCCCGCGCGGCTCAGGCTTTCATTGACAAACTCTCTGCCGCCGGCGAGGCTTGCGCCCCTCTCGCCGAGGAAGCTGCAGCGCTGTTCACCCGAGAGATCCGCACCGCGCCTACGCTGGTGAAATACGCTCAGCCGAATGCATACCTCGTGCAATCGCAGGCCGAGTTGGCGCAGGCGGCTGCGGAGGTTCTGACGAATCTGCCCGTTGCGTGGGCGCCGCTCGTCGACTTGGTGGAGCGGACGGAATCGCTTGAAGTTGAGCTCGCGGCGACGCTTCTCTACTCGGTGAGCCACCATTCGTATCGATCGATTCGCGATCTTGTCTCGGTCCTTCCAGGCTCTCGGGTTTTGGAGATCATCGAGTTGGGTCTGAGGCACCGCGGCCGCCACGACGAGGCGTTGCGCGCTTTTCACGCCGGGGCCGCGCTGCGCTTCGATTTGCTCATGGACATTGGCGGCTTTCGCGACATGCACCGGCATCGCCGCTGCACGCAAATCATCCAGGGATTTACTTCGCAGCATGGCTACGAGACTCCCGGAGCGGGCGATTTGCCGGCTGGTCCCCAGAACGATTTTGACATCCTGGCTGCGGCTGGAGTTCTGGGCGAATATCGCGCTGCTGTCGAGTCGGCGCACGCGGCCGCCGCGCAGATTGCCGCCGGCAGTGCGCCTGAGGCTGCGCAATCGGCGCAGTATCTTTTTCCGCTGGCTACGCGCATTCGCTCGCTTTTCAAAATGGATTTTGCCGAGGCTCAGTACATTACGGAGTTGCGGTCGGGGCCTGCCGGGCACTTCAGCTATCGGCGTGTGGCGTGGGAGATGTTTTTGGCTTTGCAGCGCCAGCATCCGGCGTTGGCAAAGCACATTCGGGTTACGGATTTTAGGGAGCCGATCGATCTGTTCAAAAGATAGGGCGCGAGCGGTGTTAGCGGAGCTGGCGGAGCTAGATTGGCGCCGGCGCGCGGTCCGGCTCCATGCGCCTTCTGTCAAAGATGTCGATGTCCGACTAACTCCGCTAGCGCCGCTAACCCCGCTAGCTCCGCTGCCTCTTCTCCTACCAGCCCATTTCTCGCATGTGGTCGAGGATGATTTCGCTGTAGTGGTCCATGCGGTCGGGGCGGCGCTTGAGCGGTAGCGGCAGGATTGCGGCCAGGCGCGCGGCTTCGTCGCGGTCGATCTTGCGAGCCGATTTGCCGTAGTAGGCGCGGCTGGCGGCTTCGACACCATAGATTCCGGGGCCCCATTCCACCTCGTTGAGGTAAAGCTCCAGAATGCGCTGCTTGCCGAGGACGAGTTCGGCGACGGGGACCAGCGTGAACTCGGCGGCCTTGCGCAGATACGAGCGGCTGGTGCCGAGGAGCAGGTTTTTGACGAGCTGCTGGGTGATGGTGGAACCGCCGCGGAGGCGATGGCCGCCTTTCTCGTCTTCTTCGGCGGCGAGCTGGATGGCGTGCCAGTCGAAGCCGTGGTGCTCGTAGAAGCGCCCGTCCTCGGCGGCGATCACGGCGTGTTGAAGATTGGGAGAGATCTCGCTGAGGGGAACGAATTGGTAGCGCAGACGATAGGGCTTGTGGTGGATCCAGGCCTCGACGCGGCGCTCGATGTGGACTGCGGTGGTGGGCGGGTCGATCCACTTGAACGCTACGAGCGTGAGCGCGGCCATCAGCCAGCAGGCGACGATGGTGATCGCGAGACCGCGCAGAATTGAGCGCAGAGAGACCTTGTGGCGCGGGGTTTCTGGTTTTGAGTTTGGGTTGGCGGCCACATCTCAGGATAATCGCGGGGGCGGCGGATCGAGATTGCCGGTGGGGCTGCGCGGACTCGCCGACGGGAGGACTCGCCGCGTAAACCGGTCTCGCGTCATCCTTTGTGCGAAAATTGAACCTTGCACATGCAGTCCAGCTTTCGCTTGCTCGTGGTGCGTTTGGGCGCCATGGGCGACATTCTTCACGCGCTGCCCGCGGTGACGGCGCTGCGACGGGCGCATCCTGCGTGGCAGATTGGCTGGGTGGTTGAGCCGCGTTGGCAGGCGCTGTTGGCCGCAGAGATCAGAGATCAGAGATCAGAGATCAGCGAGGCTCGCGGCAGCGCTATGCCGGTTGTCGACCGGCTGCACTTTGCGGCGAGCCGTGCCTGGAAGCGGCATCCGTTGAGCGGCAAGACCCTGAGCCAGATCAAGGAGTTGCGCCGTGAGCTGCGCGCTGCTAAGTACGACGCGGTGCTTGATCTGCAAGGCGCCATCCGCTCAGCCGTGATTGGGCGCATGAGCGGTTGCGTGCGGCGCATCGGCGAAGCTCGGCCGCGCGAGTGGCCTGCGCATTGGTTCTTCACCGAGCGCATTGTTACGCACGGCGCGCACGTGATTGAGCAGGACGTGGAGCTGGCGCGGGCGGTGGCAGGCGATCCGCTTGAAGTTGTTGAGCCTTTGCTGCCCGTGGACCCCGCGGCCGAAAGCTGGTGTGGCGATTGGCTGGCGGAGCACATGGCTCTGGCCGGTGCGGGGCCGCTGGCGCTGCTTACTCCTGGAGCGGGTTGGGGCGCCAAACGCTGGCCGCCCGAGCGCTACGCGGCCGTGGCCCAGGGTCTCAAAGACCGCGGGATGCAGGTGCTGGTGAACGCTGCGCCGGGAGAAGAACAGCTGGCTGCGCCCATTACGGCGGGCGGAGCCGCGATTGCTGTCACGGCGACCTTGCCGCAGTTGATCGCGCTCACACGCCGCGTGGCGCTGTGTGTCGGCGGAGACACAGGGCCGCTGCATCTGGCCTCGGCGCTGGGCCGGCCGGTGGTGGGAATCTACGGACCCACCGATCCCAGCCGCAATGGGCCGTACGGTACAAGAGCCCGCGTGCTGCGTAGCCCCGACAGCCGTCGCGATCACTCGCGCCGCGACGCTCCCGAGCCGGGTTTGCTGACCATCGCGCCGGATGATGTATTGAAGGCCGCGGACGAACTGATGGCCGAGGAGAAGATCGGATGACTTCCCACGAATCTCATGCAAAGGTCCGCTCGATGCAATCGTGGCAGAAGTTAGCGCGGCGCATTCGTGTGCCGCTGGGCTTCGTAACTGCTGCGGTTTATGTTTTTGAGGTGGCTCGCCGTCCTGCGCATCCAGCCGCCATTGCGTGGAGCCTGGTGCTGGTATTGCCCGGCCTCATGTTGCGCGCCGCCGCGTCGGGCACTGTGAAGAAGAATCGCGAACTTGCCGTTACCGGTCCTTACGCGTACACGCGCAATCCGCTCTACCTGGGCTCGATGCTGATGGCCGCAGGGTTTGCCGTGGCCTTGCTCAGTTGGCCGCTGGCGGTGCTGCTCGCGGCGGGATTCGCTGTCATTTACGTTCCCGTGATTGCCGGGGAAGAGCATTTTCTTCGCGACACTTTTCCGGAGTTCGAGGAGTATTGCCGACAAGTGCCGAGACTTCTGCCTCGGCTGACTCCGGCCAAAGTCCAGGATGATCAGGCAGTTGCGAGCGCCGCACTGGCCGGCGATATGGCTTCGGATGGCTTCTCCTTTGCCCTTTACCTGAAGCATGGCGAGTACAATGCTGCATTAGGGGCCGCACTGCTTTACTTGAGTTTGCTTTATCTGCGGCCGGTGCTGGAGACGCTCCTGCATCGGGTCCAATAAGCGCTTTCCGCAATCGCAGAGTCCAACAAGAGAAGAACGGTCTAACCCACAAGGAGCCGTGCCGAACATTGAAGACACGTGCGAACGCAGTCAGCCTCTTTTGCGCATTTGCCTTGGCAGCAGCGGTCTATGGACAGCAGGCCACCATGCTGGCGCCGCCGCGCCCCGGCTATAGCTTTCCCCAGAAGCAGACCCTCACCTATGCCGTGGACTGGCGCGTCTTTCCCGCGGGTACCGCAGTGATCCACTTTGAGCAGGCCGGCGACCGCGAGCGCATCGCCGCCTCGGCCGATACCATCGGCGCCATCAATATGCTGTTTCACGTGTCGGACCGCTTCCAGTCGGATTTCGATCGAGAAAAGGGCTGCACGTACGACTTCGACAAGCAGACTGTGGAAGGACGCCGGCAGATCAACTCCACGGAGCGGCTGGACTACGCGAATGGGAAGTCGATTCTGGATGAGAAGAACCAGGTGACAGGACAGACCAAGCACCTGGAAGCAAAGGTCGGCGGCTGCCTCACCGATTTGCTGACCGGAGTGTTCTATGCCTCCTCGCAGCCCATCGCGCTGGGACATAACTTCGTGCTTCCTGTGGTCGACGCCATGAGCACGGTGCTGGTGACGATGAAGATCGAGGGAAGCGAAGAGATCAAGACGCCGTTGGGCACGTTCAAGACGCTGCGCGTGCAGCCCACCGCGGATGCGGGCGTGGTGAAGAATCGCGGGAATATCTGGATCTGGTACACGGACGACGAGCGGCATTTGCCGGTGCAGATGCGGGCGCGGCTGTTCTGGGGAACGATCACGTTCCGGCTGATCGGGAATGAGAATAAGTGATTAGTAGTTAGTGATTAGTGGTTAGTGACTAGTGACTAGTGGTTAGTGGTAAGTTCACCGTTGTTCGTTCGCAGGCCCGGCGCTCCCGCGAGAGCCAACTGTTAGCTGCCAACTAAGAACAATCCTTCCGGTGTACACTTTCTCTTCGCGAAGATAAGGCTTTGCTCCGCGCGATGAGGATTTCCATGCGTCTTTCTTCTTCTCTCCTGGTTTTTGCGGCGGTTTTCGCGGTTCCCGGCTTCAGTTCAGCTCAAAACACAGCGCTTGCGGGCGGGTCTTCGCCGGCGGGGTCGCAGACAGCGCCCGCCGAACGGGCTACGTCGCTTGCGGCGAAGCGGCCGATGACGTTTGAGGACATGATGCAAATGAAGCGGCTGGGGGATACGGCCGTTTCGCCGGATGGGAAGTGGCTGGCGTACGCCGTTACGACCGTGGATCTCGTCCAAAACACCAAAACAATGGAATTGTGGGTGCAGGCGATTGCGGGCGCGCCTTCCGCCGGTTCGACTGACCAGAGCTCGGCCCCGTTCAAGCTGGGCGTGGCGCAGCCGGGCGATAGCGGGGTGCAGTTTGCGCCGGATGGGAAGCGGATTCTTTTTATCAGCGGGCGCACGGGAGCGAATCAGATCTGGCTGGCGGATTTCGATTCCGCAACCGGAGCGACTACGCACTTGCACAAGCTGACGAATCTCGACCTGGGTGTGGACAATGCCAAGTGGTCGCCGGACTCGAAGTCGATTGTGTTCACGGCTGCGGTGTATCCCGATTGCCCGGCGATTGTGCAGGACGATAACGGCGCGGGGGCGGAGTGCAATTACGATCGCGATGCCAAGGCGGCGGACAGCAAGGTGAAGGCGCAGATTTTTACCGAGTTGCTTTATCGGCACTGGGACCACTTCACGGGAGAGAAGCGGTCGCATCTGTTTCTGATTTCGGTTGATGGCAGTGGAATGCGGGATTTGAATCCGGGCGATGCGCACGATGTGCCGACGGACTACCCGACAGATCCGATTGGGTGCGGGTGCGATATTTCGCCGGATGGGAAAGAGCTGGCGTTTACGGAGAATGTGGATGCAGTGCCGGCGGTGTCGACGAGCGCGAGCATTTTTACGCTCGACTTGACCGATCCGCATGCGAAGCCGGTGAAGGTGAGTATTTCGGCGGGTGGGAACCTGGAGCCGGCTTACTCGCCGGATGGGAAGTGGCTGGCGTGGCGGAGCCAGGCGCGGGCGGGGTATGAGAGCGATAAGTTTGGCTTGATGCTTTATGACCGCGCGGCGAAGACGGTCAGGGATTTGTTGCCGAAGTTCGATAACTGGGTGGATGAGTTTGCGTGGGAAGTAGATTCGAAGGCGATATATTTCACTAGCGAAACCGCTGGAGAAACGCCTCTTTTTCAAGCTTCTCTCAATGGTGAACATACGAGAATCACAGAATGGAGCGGAGGCTACAGCGACCTTCATCCGATTCCAAACTCCAAGATCGTTGCAACCAAAATGACAGTCGACTCTCCGGCCGAGGCCTATCTTGCGGAGTACAGTTTCACGCCGGATGCTGGCAGCCAGTACGTTGCGGGCGGCGGCAATCGGAAGGTCGCCATTTCTGAAAGTGTGACAACAAAAGCGGAGACGTGGATTACCCATATTAATGATGATCTGATTGCTTCACTCGATTTGCCGAAGATGGAATCGTTCTGGTTTACGGCGGCGGACAAGACGAAGCTGGAGGGTTTCCTGATTCGTCCGCCGGGGTTTGATGCGGCGAAGAAGTATCCGGTGAAGTTTTTGATTCATGGCGGCCCGGAGGGGAACTGGGGCGACGATTGGTCGTATCGGTGGAACGCGGAGCTGTTTGCGGCGAATGGTTACGTCGTGATCATGATCAACATGCGCGGGTCGACGGGGTATGGGCAGGCGATTGTGGATGGCGTGAACGGCGACTGGGGCGGGAAGCCGTTTACCGACCTGATGGAGGGGCTGGATTACGCGGAGCAGCATTATCCATTTATCGATAAGGACCGCGAGTGCGCACTGGGCGCGAGCTACGGCGGGTACATGGCGAACTGGGTGCTGGGACATACCAATCGCTTCAAGTGCATTGTGAGCCACGACGGCATGTTCGATGCCGAGTCGGCGTTTGGGACTACGGAAGAGGACTGGTTCAACATCTGGGAGTTCAAGGGGCATCCGTGGGACTACTACGGCAAGCCGGACGCGGAGAATCCGTATCGCAAGTGGTCGCCGTCGCTTTATGCGAAGAACTTCAAGACGCCGACGCTCGTGGTGCACGGGCAACTGGATTACAGGCTCGATGTGAGCGAGGGGTTCCAGCTGTTTGACACGCTGCAGATGCTGGGCGTGCCGTCGAAGATGCTCTACTTTCCGGATGAGGGACACTGGGTGCTGAAGCCGCAGAATTCGCAACTGTGGTGGAAGACGGTGAACGATTGGGTGGATCAGTGGACGAAGGGCAGGGACTAGGGAACAGGGAATTGGGAATCTGTACTACAAATCCTGCGTTTTGTAGTACACTATGAGTATGGCTACGATGGTGCAGGTTCGCCTGAATACCGAGATGCAGGAGAAACTGGAGCGCGCTGCGCGCCGCCTCGGCTGGAGCCGGTCCGAGATTCTCCGCGAGGGAATTCGACTGGTGGAGATAAGCGCCGGTGAAAAAGCCGTTCCAAGACTTATCGGGATAGGGATGTTTGGCGGAGGCCCCAGTGACCTCTCTACGAACAAGAAGTACCTGAAGGACCTGGGCTTGAAAAGTATGGGCCGCGCCCGAAAGAAGCCGGTTCGAGGCAAGGTTAAGTGAAGCCGGTTCTCGTGGATTCAGGGTTCCTTGTCGCGGTCTACAAGCGGCGAGATGCCTATCATTCCCTCTGCATGTCAGTTTATGAAGACCTGAATCGCCCGCTCGTCAGCTGCGAAGCCGTAGTAACCGAGGCGCTGCACCTACTGCGCAATACGCCGGGCGCAGGTATCGCACTTCTCTCGAGCATTGAACAGGGCCTGCTGGCGCTACCCTTGTCTCTGTCCCGTTCGGCGGGCAAAGTGCTCAACGTTCTCGAAAAATACCAAGATGTGCCGGCAGATTTTGCGGATGCATGTCTCGTGGTGCTTGCCGGGGAACTGGACTGCGGGGACATTCTCACAGTCGACAGTGACTTTCTTCGCTATCGATGGCTGCGGGACCGCCGATTCAATCTACTGATCCCCCTCGACTGAGCCTTATGCCCTTTCAACGGAAGTCTGCAAAAGCCCGCGTGCCGCTTGATGAGCCGCACCTCTACGACTACGCCGTGAAGGCGCTGGGGCGGCAGATGCGTACCGAGGCTGAGCTGCGGCGGCTGATGGCGGCGCGGGCGGAGATGGGAGAGCAGGGCGAGGCTGCGGTGCGGGCGGTTGTGGGGCGGCTGAAGGAGCACGGGTATTTGAACGATCGGTCCTTCGCCGAGACCTACGCGCGGCTGCGGCAGCAGAACGAGAAGCTGGGCGAGCGGCGAGTGCGAAACGACTTGCAGCAGAAGGGTGTTCGTGCCGAGGTGATCGAAGAAGCGGTGGGCGCGCGCTACGGCGAGACCAACGAGGAGACGCTGGCGCGGGAGCATCTGGAGCGGAAGCGGATCAAGAAGCCGGAGAACGAGCGGGAGACAGCGCGCGTGGTGCGGCGGTTGGTGGCGGCGGGATTCAAGACGGCGACGATTTACGGGATTCTGCGGCGGTGGGATGTGCCGGAGGAAGAACTGGCGGGGCTGGAGAATCTGGAGGCGGAGCGAGGCGAAGAGTGAAAGAGGCAGCGGAGTTAGGTTGACCCGCGGGTTGCGCTTGGGGCTTCTTTCTTTCGCCCGCTGAAGCGGGCTTTTGATTCTGTTGCGTTGACTGACCCCAGGCTTGCGCCTGGGGCTAACGTCTGATGCCCGCTACGCGGGCTTTGTACCGCGCGCCAGCGCGGGGCTGTCCACCGCAGGCCGTTACACTAAAAGCATTATGCTTATGCGCTCGGGAAATGAGATACGGGAGCTGTTTCTGCGCTTCTTTGAAACGAAAGGGCACCGCCGGGTGCACTCTTCTTCGCTGGTGCCTGCCAACGATCCGACCCTGCTGTTTACCAACGCGGGGATGAACCAGTTCAAAGACCTTTTTCTGGGCGCGGAAATGCGGGAGTACTCGCGGGCGACGACGTCGCAAAAGTGCGTGCGCGCGGGCGGCAAGCACAATGACCTTGAGAATGTTGGGTTCACGCGGCGGCATCATACGTTTTTCGAGATGCTGGGGAATTTTTCGTTTGGGGACTACTTCAAGAAAGACGCGATTGCGT
>Ga0302202_10000156_pt1 | contig 80390 bp, 75 predicted proteins | sample II_Bog_N3_3_FD_194579 | JGI IMG/M metagenome (GOLD analysis project Ga0302202, IMG submission 194579) | Peat permafrost microbial communities from Stordalen Mire near Abisko, Sweden - II_Bog_N3_3 | ecosystem: Environmental > Terrestrial > Soil > Wetlands > Peat | place: Sweden: Abisko... | reverse complement strand
GGCTCGGAGCTCGACAGCTTCGCCGTACCGGCCCGAGCGCTCCAGTTGGTGCGCCACCTCACTCTTGGCCTTGATGGTCATGGACGAATCAGGGCCATGATGACGAATCGACCACTCCAGCGTCGCGTGGCTGGCTTGGAGGGCCGAATCGGCATCGAGATCCAAGCTTTCAGCGGCACGACCGACCGCCCGGGCGATCCGACGGCGCAACGACGAGAGGGACTTGCGGTTGGACTCGTCCGGCGGATCCACTTCGCCAGCGTATGCGGAACCCGCCCCGCCCTCACGGGAGGATCTCATGCAGGTCAGTTCGGGGGGCCCACCAAGCAGCACTCGTTTCCCTCGACGTCGGACATCACGTACACGGTGCCTTCGTCGTAGAGATGGATCTCGTCCGTGAAAGTCCCGCCGAGCTCTCGGACCAGAGCAACAGCGGCGCCCAGCTCATCGACCCAAAGGTCGAGGTGGATGCGAGACTTGCCCACCTTTTCCTCGGGAACCGGCTGAAATGTGATGGCAGGACCACCCGGAGCCGTGGGTCCGATCCTGAACCATCCTGGAAGGCCGATGGTTCGCACCGGCGCATCGAGCAGGCGGCTCCAGAACGCAGACACCCTCTCGGGCTGGACGCAGTCCACCGTGACTGCCGCCCACGCGGCACCCGAGACGGCCATGCGACGAAGTTACCCGTTCCCCGGCACAGCGCCCGGGCCCGCATCTCCGCCCACTGCGACAGAGACGGAACCGTCGTACCCCGCCAAGGGAGGCGGCCGCCACGACCCCCTGGGACGTCTCGGCAACCGTCCCCCGATGGCGTGCATCACGCAGGTGCACCGGCCATCACGGCCACGACTCCGAGCACCCCGGCGGCGAGAAGGGCAGGAACGACACCTCTGCGCAATCCGAGAAGCCAGACTGCCGCGAGGCCGAGGATGCCGAGTTGCCAGACGTGGGCGAGCTCACGGCCGAGGGGGATGGCGGACCCAGCGATGGCGCCGATCACCGCCGCCCCGGCTCCCGTCAGAAAGGCCTGCACGCGGGTATCGGCACGGAGCCGGTCGAAGTGGGACGCACCGGCGATGACGAAGCAAAAGGAGGGGGCGAAGGCGATCAACGCGGCCAGGAGGCCTCCACCGAGGCCACCAGCGGCATAGCCGACCACCGCCACGGTTTGCACCACGGGTCCCGGAGTGATTTGGCCGAGCGCCACCGCGTTGAGGAACTGCGCGCCGGTCATCCAGTGGTACGTCACGACGGCGTCGTGCTGCATGAGGGGGATGATCACGAAACCCCCGCCGTAGGACAGGGCGCCGACCTTCAGGGCCACCCAGGACAACGCGGCCAACCCGCCGACGACCGGCATGGTGGCCGCCGGCAACAAAAACACCCCGGCCCGGCCCGAGCGGTGCCGAAAACCGCCCTGGACGGCGATTTCGACCAGGCCACAGCCGAAGAGGACCAGCACCAGGAAGGGACCGATGGTGGCGGCCGACGTGCCACCAGCCAGGAAGTAGCAGAGCCAGCGCACCTTCGACGCGGGCGCATCACCCGTTCTCCGCCAACTGGCGGGAACAAGGCCGAGGGCGGCGTTCAGCGCGACCGCGGGCACGGCTGCGCCGGCGCCGGCGGCCGCTCCGAGAACCCAGAGCGGCGGATGTGCGGCCAGGAAGAGGGCCGAGAGCGCCAGAATGATCATCAGCCCCGGGACGATGAAGCAGATGCCACCGATGAGAGCGCCCACACGCCCGCGGAGACGCCAGGCGCAGAAGATCGCGAGCTGGGTCGAGGCGGGCCCGGGCAGCAGATTGGTCGCCGAAATACCGTCCTCGAACTCGTGCGCGCTCAACCAGTGGCGTTCCTCGACGCAGAGCTTCCGCAGCAGCGCAATGTGGGCAGGCGGACCGCCGAAGCCGATGAGACCGATTCGACCCCACTCGCGCACAATGGTGGAGAGCGGAACACTCTTTTCGACGGAATCGGTCATGGTCGGGTTCGCTGGTCGGATGGAACGGTATCTGAGCGACCGGTAGAACAGAAACCCTGCTGCCGCTACGCGCCCCCTGTCCGGCTCGGTCCAGCCGGAGGCCTTCGCGGGGAGTGACGAACGCCTGCGGTACGGTTCGAGGGCAACAGGCCGAATTTCCAGCGGAGGAGACAAGTGAAGGTCACGTCGTTTCACCATGTGTCGGTAAATCGGAACGACGCCCCGTTGGACGAGATGGTTTCGTTCTACGGCGACCTGTTGGGGTTGGACGCCAAGGAACGACCTGAGATCCCGGGCGTCCCGGGCCATTGGTTCGCCGTGGCCGATCAAGAGCTGCACGTCGTCGGTGCGCCGCCCCACGGTACGGAAATCGACTCGACGGGGAACCACTACTGCATCGCGGTGGAGGACCTCGACAAGGCCATCGCCGAACTCGAAGATCGCAACATCCCCTATGAGCGGGCTGTGCAGGGGGCTGGCACGGTGCAGATCTGGATCAACGATCCGGCCGGGAACACCATCGAACTGCAGCAGGACCGGGCCGCAGGGCGCCCACACTGACGAACTGGCGGATCGCAGTGGTCTGAGCGGCGGTTTTCGGCCCGTGTGGGCACGGCAAAGGCGCGCTCGCCATACTTGAGGCATGCAAAGCACCATGCAGGACGCCCCGCTCCTGATCAGAGACATTCTGCGCCACGGGCAGCAGGTCCACGGCGACAGCACCGTCATCACCATTGAGGAGGGCGGCAGCCGCCGGGCCACGTTCAACGAGGTCACCACCCGGGCCGAGAAGCTGGCCGCCGCGTTGACCCGGCTGGGCATTGCGGAGGGCGACCGGGTCGGCACCTTCTGCTGGAACAACCAGGGCCATCTGGAGGCATATCTCGCCATCCCCGCCATGGGTGCGGTGCTGCACACCCTCAACATCCGTCTCCCCGCCGAGCAGCTGGCCTATGTCGTCAACCACGCCGAGGACCGCTGCATCATCGTCGACGCGTCGCTCATTCCGCTGCTGGCCGCCATCAAGGACGACCTCAAGACCGTCGAGACCATCATCGTGGTCGGGGAGGGCGAGACCTCGGCCCTCGGCGAGACCCTCTCCTACGAACGGCTGCTCGGAGCGGAGGAGCCCGGCTTCGACTGGCCCGACCTCGACGAGCGTTCCGCTGCGGCCATGTGTTACACGAGCGGGACCACCGGCAGTCCCAAGGGCGTCGTCTACTCGCACCGCTCCATTTGGCTGCACACCATGGCCGAGCAGGCGGCCTCCTCCGTCGGCATGACCGAGGCGGACCGCATCCTCATCATCGTCCCGATGTTCCACGCCATGGCCTGGGGCACCCCGTACGGGGCCTGGTTGGCCGGGACCGACATCGTCATGCCGCAGATGTACCTCATGGGGCAGAGCCTGGCGGCCATCTTCAACGAGCACCACCCGACCCTGGCCTGCGGTGTGCCGACCATCTGGAACGGCCTGCTGGCCCTCGACACGCCGATCGATTTCTCGACCATCCGCGGCATCACCGCCGGCGGTGCCGCCGTGCCGGAAACGCTCATCGAAGCGTTCGAGGAGCGCTTCGGCGCCACCATCATTCAGGGCTGGGGCATGACCGAGACGAGCCCGCTGGCGGCCTTCGGTCTGCCCCCGGCGCGCCGCCTCGATGGGCACGACGAGATGTACTACAAAATCAAGGCCGGCCGGGTGGTCGCCGGCGTCGAGGTGCGCGTCGTGGCCGAGGACGGGACGATCCTTCCCAACGACGGCAAGTCGGTGGGGGAGTTCGAGATCCGCGGCCCCTGGGTCACCGGCTCGTACTACAAGGACGAGGACCCGGCGAAGTTCCACGACGGCTGGCTCTGCACCGGCGACGTCGGCACGCTCGACACCCAGGGCTACATGACGATCTCGGACCGCACGAAGGACGTGATCAAGTCCGGCGGCGAGTGGATCTCCTCGGTCGAGCTCGAGAACGCGGTCATGGCCTATCCCGATGTCTTCGAGGCGGCCGTCATCGCCATCCCTGATCCGAAGTGGTCCGAGCGCCCGTTGGTGGCGGTCGTGCCCAAGCCCGGACGGACGCCCGCTCCGGCGGACCTCCTCGATTTCCTGGTGGACCGCGTGCCGCGTTGGTGGCTGCCCGACCAGTGGACCTTCGTCGACGAGATCCCCAAGACCAGCGTCGGGAAGTTCGACAAGAAGGTCATGCGGGTCGCCTACGCCGACGGCGACTACACGGTGCAGAGCACGCCACTGCCGAAGTGAGCGGGTCCAACGAAGCCATGGCCGAGTTGGCCGAGCGGCTCGGTGCGATTCTCGAAGAGCTGACCGACATGGCGCTCGACGCACTGCGGCTCGCCTCGTTGGGTGATCCCGACTCGGCCGAGACCGGGGAAGCCCTGTCCCGGGAGAAGCGCATCCTCAAGGCCCGCCGGGCGCTCGAACGCTGTGTGTCCGCGCTGCGCGAAGGATCCCGCTCTTCCGGCGAGCCCTTCGACGAGGGCGCCGGCTGACCCCGGGCCGTTCCGTGCGAGCGTTCGTGGCGGCCTGGCCCGACGAGCCCGCGCGCCAACGCCTGGCCGCGCTCGCGCTGGGCCACCCGAAGAACCTGCGGCCGGTGGGTCCGCAGCGCTGGCACGTGACGCTGCGCTTTCTGGGCGACGTGACCCCGGCACAGCTCGAGCTCCTGGGCCCAGCGCTCCAGGCCGGCGTCGTGGCGCAGCGCGGGCCGCTCCAGTGCCGGCTCGGGCCGGCCACCGCCTGGTTCGCCGGGGTGGGCGTCCTGCAGCTCCCGGCCCACGGGCTCGACGAGTTGGCCGCCGCAGTGACCAGGGCCACGGAGCGCACAGTGGCGGGGCGAGCGGGTGGCGAGCCGCCGTTCCACGGCCACCTCACCCTGGCCCGCGTCAAGGGACGGCTGGGGCCCCAGGCCCGGGCTCGGCTGGAGGGAATGGCGTTCGACTCCACCTTCGCCGTGGGAGCGGTCGACCTGGTGGCCTCGGAGCCCTCGCCCCGGGGCCACGTCTACACCACGCTGGTGCGGGCGCCGCTCGGGGCGGGCTGACTCAGGCCGGGCCGGCCAGGTACGTGGTGATGGCCTGGGCCATGGCGGCGGCGGCCGCCTGCTGGAAGGCCGGGGTGACGAGGAGGGCGGCGTCCGTGCCGTTGCGCATGTTGCCGCACTCAATGAGCACCTTGGGCACCGTGGTCAGATTGAGGCCGGCCAGGTCGTTGCGGGGCTGCAGGCCGTCGACGCCGTCGTAGTCGCTGACCGGCATCGGCGTGCCCGCCACGAAGGCGTTGCGCAGCGTGGCCGCGAACGTGGCCGACGAGGCGATCACGCCGTCGTTGGGGCCGTCCGCCGTGGGCTCCAACACGGCGAAGCCCCGTCCGTCGGCTGGCCCGCCGTCGGCGTGGATGTCGACGGCCACGTCGGCGTGGGCGTTGTTGATGATGGCCGCCCGCGTCGTGACGCAGGGCCCGACCCCGTCGTTGTCGGGACGGGTCAGCACGACGGTGGCCCCTTCGGCCTGCAGGTCGGCCTCCAGGTCGGTGGCCACGTTGAAGTTGAACTGCGCTTCGGTGTAGCCGCTGTCCGTCGCCGTGCCCGTCGTGTCGCACGTCTCGGTGCCCGTGCCGTTGAACACCGGCGCGTCAATCACCCCGGGCGCGCTGTAGTTGAGGCCGTTGTGACCCGGATCGATCCCGACCACCTCGCCGGCCAGGGGCTCGGAGCCGACGGCCAGCCAGTAGCCCGCCCCCGCGGCAGCCACGGCCAGGCCCACCACGGGGCCGGGCAACGGGGTCCCGCCGAGCGACCCGAAGTAGCGGGCGTCCCCGTAGGTGAAGACACCACCGTCCCGGGCCACCAGCCAGTAGCCGGCACCGCTGGGCGTCGCCGCCATGGCGGTCACCGGGGCGTTGAGCGTCAGCGCGCCGGCCGAGCCCTCGAAGGCAGCGTCGCCGTAGGTGAAGATGCCGCCGTCCCGGGCCACCAGCCAGTAGCCCCCGCCGGCGGGGGCGGCCGCCATGCCGACCACGGGCGCGTTGAGATGGAGCGATCCGGCCGAGCCGGCGAAGGCGGCGTCGCCGTAGCTGAAGATGCCGCCGTCGGACGCCACCAGCCAGTAGCCGCCGCCGTCGTGCGTCGCCGCCATGCCGACGATCGGCGCGTTGAGATGGAGCGAACCGGCGGAGCCGAAGAACCCGGCGTCGCCATAGTTGAAGACGCCGCCGTCGGATGCCACCAGCCAGTAGCCGCTGCCGTCGGGGGTCCCCGCCATGCCGACGATCGGCGCGTTGAGAGGGAGCGAACCGGCGGAGCCGAAGAACCCGGCGTCGCCATAGGCGAAGATCCCGCCGTCGCGGCCGGCCAGCCAGTAGCCGCCGCCGTCGTGGGTGGGCGCCACGGCGACGACAGGGGCGTTGGCGCCCGTCACGGCATTGGCGCCGAGGGCCGTCGTGCCGAACGGGACGACGGAGTTGACCGGAGGGGTGGCGGCCGCACTGGGCGCGGCGGCCGGCAGTGCGAGGCCGAGTCCGACCAGGGCGAGCAGGGAGAGCCCGGCGGCCAGGCCTCGTCGGGCACCGGCGCGGATCAGCCGGTGCACTCGTTCACGGCGTCGATCAGCTGGCGCAGCCGGGCGTAGTGGAAGCGGTCGAACCGCAGGGCGAGCCGGGGGAGCTCCGGGTGGTCGTTGCGTTCGGGCGGGAAGGGCCCGGCCGTGCGGATGTTGCCCCGCACCACAATGTCGGCGAAGCGGCGGTTCAGGTCGGCCACCTCGGCCTTGCTCGGCTGCACCTGCAGGCGCAGCACCAGGAGGTCGCCCACCCACCGGATGGAGTGGTAGATGCGGTAGAAGCCCAGGATTTCGTCGCAGGCCTCTTCGAGCGTGTTGGTCACCTTGAACAGGGCCTGGTCCTCGGGCGAGACCCAGCCGGCGTCGATGGCCGCCTCCTGCACGAAGCGCAGCCACGAGTGCCAGTAGGTACCCCCGGGCGTCTCGACCATGACGACCGGCGCCGGCTCCGCCTTGCCCGTCTGCAACAGGGTCAGCAGCTCGAAGGACTCGTCCTGCGTGCCGAAGCCGCCGGGGAGGACGACGTAGGCGTGGGACTCCTTTATCAGCATGAGCTTGCGGGTGAAGAAGTAGCGCATCTCGACCAGTTTCGGGTCCTGCGCGATGAAGGGGTTGGCGTCGCCCTCGAACGGCAGGCGGATGTTGACCCCGAAGGCGTGGTCCCGCCCCGCCCCTTCGAGCCCGGCCGCCATGATGCCCGGGCCGGCCCCGGTCACGACCATCCAGTCGGCCGCCGCCATCTTGGCGGCCAGGTCGCGGGCCAGGAGGTAGATCGGGTCGTCGGGCTTCGTACGGGCCGAGCCGAACATGGTGACCTTGCGCACGTGGCGGTAGGGCCGGAACACCCGGAATGCCTCGGCCATCTCGGCCAGGGCCGTGTTGGCGATCTTGAGGTCGCCGACCGAGGTGCCCTCATGGGCCAGATCGCTCAGCGAGCCGATCATGTCCTGCAGTTCACGCGACTGCGCCGTGGAGAGCTCTTGGCCGCCGAAGAGTTCTTCGGAGGCGCGCTGGCGCGCCGCCGCCTCGGTCTGGTCGGTCTGGTCGATCCCGTCGGTCACGCGCCGGCCGACGCGTACAGGGTGGAGCGCTGCACCAAGGGCCGGCCGATCGGCGCCACAATCGCCTCGAGCTCCTCGACCCCCATGCGCTGCCCGTGCTGGGCGCCCGCCGCCCGTGAGATGTTCTCGTCCATCAACGTCCCGCCCAGGTCGTTGGCCCCGGCGCGCAGGAGCTGGCGTGCTCCCTCGGCGCCCAACTTGACCCAGCTGACCTGAATGTTGTCGATGTCACCCGCGTAGGCGATGCGCGCCACCGAGTGCATGAGCACGGTCTCACGGAAGGTCGGTCCACGCCGCGCCTTGCGCTGGAGGTAGATCGGGGTGGCCATGTGCACGAAGGGCAACGGGACGAACTCGGTGAAGCCGCCGGTCTCGCGCTGCAGGGCACGGGTTCGCACCATGTGGCGGGCCCAGCTCACCGGGTGCTCCACCGAGCCGAACATGATGGTGATGTTGGAGCGCAGTCCGACGCTGTGGGCCGTGCGGTGCGCCTCCAGCCACTCCTCGGTGTTGATCTTGTCGGGGCAGATGATGGCCCGCACCTCGTCGTCGAGGATCTCAGCCGCCGTCCCCGGCAGCGTCTTGAGGCCGGCCTCCTTCAGGCGGGTCAGGTACTCGGCCAGCGGCACCTCGGAACGGCGCGCCCCCTCGGTCACCTCGAGCGCGGTGAAGCCGTGGATGTGGATGTCGGGCGAGCCGGCCCGCACCGCCCCGAGCACGTGCAGGTAGTAGTCCCCGTCGAAGTTGGGGTGGATGCCGCCCTGCAGACAGACTTCGGTGGCCCCCTCGTCGACGGCTTCGACGACGCGCCGCGTGATCTCGTCCAGCTCCAGCAGGTAGGGAGCGCCCCGGAGGTTGAGCGAGAGCGGGCCCTTGGAGAAGGCGCAGAAGCGGCACTTGAAGGTGCAGACGTTGGTGTAGTTGATGTTGCGGTTGCGCACGAAGGTCACGTCGTCGCCGGCGATGCGGCGGCGCAGGTCGTCCGCCACCTCGGCCACCTGGCGGACCTCGGGGCCGCGGGCACTGAAGAGCGTGACGATCTCGGCCTCGCCGACCTCCTGGCCCAGGGCGACGCCGGCCAGCACCTCGGCCACGGCACCACGACCGGTCCAACCGGTGGCCGCCGTCGGCGGCGAACCGGCCTGGTCGAGCAGCGGGGGTGGTGAGGCCTCGCCGCCCGAGCACCAGTCGGCGTCACGGGCCAGGCCCTCGGCGTCGGAGGCGTCCATGACGGGAAAGTGCAGCCCCGGGTCGAGCCAGCGCGCCGGGTCGTGGGAGAAGGTCGGGTAGACGGTCAGGCGGGGGGCCAGCGTGTGGCCGGCCGCCTCTGTGGCCTGGCGCAGGACGTCGAGGGCCGGCCAGGCCCGCTCGGGGTTCACGTGGTCGGCGGTGACCGGCGAGACGCCGCCCCAGTCGTCGATGCCGGCCGCCAGCAGCGGCCCCAGGTCGTCGGAGAGGTTCGGCGGCGCCTGCACATGGATATCGGGCGGAAGCACCAGCCGGGCCGCCGCAATGGCCCACCGCAGGTCCTCGGGGGGGCACGGATCGGCCTTGGCCATGGACGTCCCCGGCTTGGGCAGGAAGTTCTGCACAATGACCTCCTGCACGTGCCCGTGGCGGGCGTGCGAGGCGGCGATGGCGCGCAGGGCGGCCAGCTGGTCGTGCCGGTCGTTGCCGATGCCGACCAGGATCCCCGTGGTGAAGGGGATGGCCAGCTCGCCGGCGAATTCCAGCGTGGCCAGGCGGCGGGCCGGCTCCTTGTCGGGCGACCCCCGGTGGGCGGCCAGGCCCTCGACCAGCGACTCGAGCATCATGCCCTGGCTGGCCGCCACCGGGCGCAGCGTGGCCAGCTCGGTCGCGTCGAGCGCGCCGGCGTTGGCGTGGGGGAGCAGGCCGGTCTCCTCCACCACGAGGCGACACATGGCGGCGAGGTAGTCCACCGTCGAGGCGTACCCCTGATCGGCCAGCCAGGCGGCGGCGACCGGATAGCGCAGCTCGGGACGCTCGCCCAGGGTGAAGAGGGCCTCGTGGCAGCCGGCGGCCTTCCCGGCCTCGGCGATGGCCAGCACCTCCTCGGGGAGGAGGTAGGGAGCGGTGACGCGGGCCGGCGCCTTGGCGAACGTGCAGTAGCCGCAGCGGTCGCGGCACAGCATGGTCAGCGGAATGAAGACCTTGGGCGAATAGGTGACCCGGCGACCGTGGGCCCCGTCGCGCACCACACGGGCCAACGCGGTCAGGTCGTCGAGGGGCGTGCGGAGGAGATCGGCGTCGGAGAGCATTGCGGCCAATCTAGGGGGCGTCGGCGCGCGCGGCGCCGTCGACCAGCCACAGCGTCCGCCCGGCATGGACCCGGGCGGCCGGCAGGTCGTCGCCGCGGAGCAGCGCAGCCACCGCAGCGGCCTTCGATGCGCCGGCCACGGTGAAGACCGCCATGCGGGCCGAATTGATAGCCGGCAGGGTCAGGGTCAGGCGCGGGTGCGGGTTGACGCCGTTGGGGTCCTCGGTCGCCGCCACCAGCACGCCGGGCTCGGACTCGAGGGTGGGCGCCCCCGGAAAGAGGGAAGCCGTGTGCCCGTCGGGTCCCATGCCCAGGTGGATCAGGTCGATCCCCGGACCGGTCACCAGATCCGCCATGATGCGCTGGTAGGCGGCCACACACTCGCCCACCGGTCCGACCGTCGGCATGGGCGAGAAGGACCCCACCCCGCCCACCGGGTCGAGCAGGGCCTCCCTGATCAGGCGCTGGTTGGCGTCCACATCGTCGGGCGGGACGACGCGCTCATCCCCCACGAAGACGTCGACGAGGCCCCAGTCGATACCGCCGGCCGTGGCCAGCCGCTCGTAGCACCCCTTCGCCGTCGGGCCGCCCGACAGCACCAGCGCGAAGCGCGGGCCGGAGCGGGCCGCGAAGGCCTCCTGGACCGCGTCGCCGAAGGCGCGGGCGACGTCGTCGACGGGGGTCAGCACGTCGCTACGGGGTCGGGGTCTCGGTTTCCAGGCCCTGCTCACCCGATTCGAGCGTGACGGCGTGGCCACCGAACTGGTTGCGCAGCGCGGAGAGCATCTTGAGCTGCAGGGAGTCGGGCTCCTGCGAGGCGAAGCGGGTGAAGAGCGAGGTGGCGATCACCGGAGCCGGCACGCCCCGGTCGATGGCCTCCTGGGCCGTCCAACGCCCCTCGCCCGAGTCGGCCACGACGCCCTTGATGTCGTCGAAGCCGGCGCCGGGCCTGAGCGCCCGCTCGGCCAGATCCAACAGCCAGCTGCGCACCACCGAGCCGTAGCGCCAGATGGAGGCGATCTCGTGCAGGTCGAGGTCGAACTCCTTGGCGGCGCCCATGATCTCGAAGCCCTCGGCATAGGCCTGCATGAGCCCGTACTCAATGCCGTTGTGCACCATCTTGACGAAGTGCCCCGCACCGACCGGGCCGACGTGGGCGTAGCCGTCCTCGGGCGCCAGGGTGCGCAGTGCCGGCTCCACGACGGCCACCGCCTCCTTGGTGCCGCCCACCATGAGGCAGTAGCCCTCGGTCAGGCCCCAGACGCCGCCCGACGTCCCGGCGTCGACGAAGCCGACCCCGGAGCTCTCGAGCTTGTCGGCCAGTGCAGTCCACGCCTTGTAGTTGGAGTTGCCGCCGTCGATGATGACATCGCCCTTCGAGAACAGCCCGGCCAACTCCTCGACGGTGGAGTCCGTGATGTGCCCGGCGGGCAGCATGACCCAGACGGCGCGGGGGGAGTCGAGCTTCCCGGCCAGGTCGGCCAGGCTGGTCGCCGCCTCGGCACCCTTGGCCGCCGCCGCCTTCACGGCATCGGCGCTCAGGTCGTAGGCCACCACCTCGTGCCCGCCCTTGAGCAGGCGCTCGGTCATGTTGGCACCCATCTTGCCCAGTCCGATCATGCCGATCTTCATGCGCGCTCCTCTCGGTTGTCCAGGGAAATTGTGCGGCCGGTTCAGAAGGTAGCGGCTTTGTCGGACAGCGATTGCAACAGTTCGTCGAACGACTTCGAGAAGGAGCTGACGCCTTCGTCCTCGAGCGTCTGCTCCACATCGAGCATGTCGATGCCGGCGTCTTCGAGGCGGGCCAACGCAGCGGCCGCACCGTCAGGGTCGGCGTCCGCCGTCCGCTTCAGCGACCCGTGGTCCTCGAACGCACGCAGCGTCGGCTCCGGCATGGTGTTCACCGTGGCCGGGCCGATCAGGCTGTCGACATAGAGAAGATCGGCATAGCCCGGATTCTTCGTCGAGGTCGACGCCCATAGCGGTCGCTGCACGCGGGCACCCTTGTCCCGCAGCGCCTCCCAGCGTTCGCCGGCGAAGGTGCGGTGGAAGTGTTGAAAGGCGCTTTGCGCCTGGGCCACCGCGGCGGTGCCGCGCAGACCGAGGATGGCGGCGTCACCCTTGTCGCCGCCCGCCAGGACCTCCAGGCGGCGGTCGACCTCGGTGTCGACCCGGCTGACGAAGAAGGAGGCCACGCTGGCTACCTTGGCCAGCTCGTCCTCGCGGCCGGCCGCCACCAGCGCCTCCAGTCCACGCAGGTAGGCCTCCATCACCTCGTCGTAGCGGTCGAGCCCGAAAATGAGGGTCACGTTGATGCTGTGCCCCTCACCGATCAGCGTCTCAATGGCGGGGACGCCCTCCTTGGTGGCGGGCACCTTCACCAAGAGGTTGGGCTGGGCGATGCGCGCATGCAGGTCGCGGGCCGACGTGAGCGTGCTGTCGGTATCGTGGGCCTGGGCCGGCGAGACCTCTAACGAGACGTAGCCGTCCTCGCCGTCGCTGGCGTCGTAGAGGGGCCGCAGCAGCGCGAGCGCGTTGTCGATGTCCGTGATGGCCATCTCCCAGTAGGCGCTGTCGACCGTGTGGTCCTTCATGAGGGAGCGGAACTGGTCGTCGTAGGTGTCCTGACCGCTGATGGCGTTGGCGAAGATCGTCGGATTGGACGTGATGCCGCGCACGCCGAGCGCCAGCAGCTCGGCCAGCTGGCCGCCCTCGAGCCAGTCGCGGCGCAGGTTGTCGAGCCATGGGCTCTGGCCGCCGATTTCGTAGAGGTCCTGCAGTCGGGTCATGGGGACAGCTCCCTTCGTTGCGATGTAGGTCGCCGGCGCCACGCCGGCGGGGCCGGATCAGTCACCGTGTGCGGCCAGGAGTTCCCGGGCCCGCTCCACCAGGTGGGCAGCGGTGATCCCGAAGTACTCCATGACGAGCTCGCCCGGGGCCGACGCGCCGAAGTGGTCGAACCCGATGGAGTCGTCGGCATAGCGCTCCCAGCCGAAGGTGGCGCCGGCCTCGATGCTCAACACCGGCACGTCGAGCGGGAACACGGAGTCCTGGTAGTCGTCGGACTGTTGCTCGAAGAGGTCCCAGGACGGGAACGACACCACCTGCGCCTGCATACCCTCTTGGGCCAAGGTGGCGGCGGCGGTCACGCAGTGCTGGACCTCGCTCCCGGTACCGACGAGGACGATGTGCGGCGGCCCGTCGCTGTCCACGAGCACGTAGGCGCCGCGGGGGACACCCTCGGGCGCCCGCTCGGCCGTGGCCTCGAGCACCGGGACGTCCTGGCGGGTCAGCACCAGGCCGACCGGTCCGTCGGCCTCCACGGCCACGCGCCAGGCCTGCGCCGTCTCGTTGGCGTCGGCCGGGCGCACCACGCTGAGGCCCGGCATGGCCCGCAGCGAGGCCAGGTGCTCTATCGGCTGGTGCGTCGGCCCGTCCTCGCCCAGCCCGACGGAGTCGTGGGTCCACGAGTAGATGACGTGGGTCCCGGTCAGGGCGGCCAGCCGGACCGACGGCCGCATGTAGTCGGAGAACGTGAAGAACGTCCCGCCGACCGGCAGCACGCCGCCGTGCTGGGACATGCCGTTCATGGCCGCGGCCATGCCGTGCTCGCGGATGCCGTAGTGGACCTGCATCCCGCCGGGTGTCTGGCGGGACTGCGTCTCGGCGCCCTTGACCTTCACGCCGTTGTTGCCGGTGAGGTCGGCCGAGCCGGCCAGCAGCCCCGGCAGCTTGGCCGCCGTGGCGTCGATGCACTTGTTGATGGCGTGACGGGTGGCCAGCGCCGTGCCGGCGTCGAAGCCGGGCAGGTCGTCGGCCCAGCCGGCCAGGCCGTGCCCGGCCTGCGCGGCTTCCCAGGCGGCGCGGTCGCCGTCCCAGGCGGCGAAGCGCTCGGTCCAGGCGGCGTGGTGCTCGCCCCCGCGGGCGACCTGCTGACCGTAGAAGTCGCGCACCTCGTCAGGGATCCAGAACGTCTGGTCCGTCGGGAGGCCCAGAATGTCCTTGGTGACCTTGATCTCGTCGGCCCCGAAAGGTGAGCCGTGGGCGGCCGCGGTGTCGGTGAGCTTGGGCGAGGGCCATCCGATGTGACTGCGCAGCACGAGGAGCGTGGGCTTGGCGTCGGGCCCGTCCGCCGGCACCTCGATCGCCTCACGGATGGCGGCTTCCAGGGCGTCGACGTCATTGGCCATTTCGCCGAGATTGCGCACGCGCCAGCCGTAGGCCTCGAAGCGCTCGGGCACATTGTCGTCGTAGGCCAGCTCGGTCGGCCCGTCAATGGTGATGTGGTTGTCGTCGTAGAAGGCGAGCAGCCGGCCCAGACCGAGGTGCCCGGCCAGCGACGCGGCCTCGTGCGAGATCCCCTCCATGAAGCAGCCGTCGCCGGCGATCACGTAGGTGCGGTGGTCGCAGACGTCGCGGCCGAAGGTGGTCCGCAGCCAGCGTTCGGCGATCGCCATACCGACGGCGTCGCCCACGCCCTGGCCGAGCGGCCCGGTGGTGACGTCGATCCCCGCCGTGTGACCGGCCTCGGGGTGCCCCGGTGTCCGGCTGTCCCACTGGCGGAACTGGCGCAGGTCCTCGAGCGAGAGGTCGTAGCCGGTCAGGTGCAGCATGGCGTACTGGAGGATGCACGCGTGCCCGTTGGACAGCACGAAACGGTCGCGGTCCGGCCATGCCGGGTCACGGGGGTCGTAGTGCATGATGCGGGTCCACAGCACGTGGGCGAGGGGGGCCAGCGCCATGGCGGTGCCCGAGTGCCCGGAGTTGGCCTGCTCCGGCGCATCCATGGCGATGCCCCGGATCACGTTGATACCGAGCTCCACCAACCTGGGGTCCTGCACGACCGGTGTCGATGTCTGCAATGCCATGGGCAAACCCTAACCGTCCGTCTCCGCCGGCCGAGAGGCCGTCACCTACTCTTCACCTTGATGTCTTCCCGCATGCAGGTGCCACCAAACAGCGACTTGACCCTGGGTATGACGTGCGTCGACAAGGCGACCCCGGGCCGCTGCATCTGGCGGATGCGGGCGGACGAGCGCTTCGCCAACCCGGCCGGCATCATGCAAGGGGGCTTCATCGGCGCCTTCGCCGACTCCTCCATGGGGGCGGCCGCCGTCACCTACGTCCGGGACCGCCGGGTCTTCTGCTCCAACGCCGAAATGAAGATCAGCTTCCTGGCCGCCGTGCCACCGGGCGCCGACCTGACCTGCACCGCCGAGGTCGTGTCCGGCGGGCGCCGCGTCGCCTTCGTGGAGGCCAGCGTCACCGCCCGGGTCGACGGCCAGGAGGGGGAGAGATTGGTGGCCCGCGCCACGTCCACCTATGTCTACAAAGAGCGCGACTGAGGCGCCCGCCAGCGGCGGTGTTTGCGTACGACCGGCGCACCGACCAGGATTGGACGTCTCATGGCACCCTCGGACAACGGCGGTCACGGACTGCGCAACGCGGGAGACGACGCCTTCCAGCTCACGGTGGACTACCTCAAGCAGGAGGTGGTCGAACCGCTGCGGGGGCTGGGCCGCTTCCTCTACATGGGGATCGCCGGCTCGTTCTTCTTGGCTTTCGGGCTGCTGCTCATTCTGCTCGGGGTGTTGCGCCTCCTGCAGACCGAGACCGGCTCCGCCCTCACGGGGGACTGGTCATGGGTGCCCTACGCCGTCACCGTCGTGCTCGGCGTGATCATCATCGCCGTCGCGGCACTGCGCATCCAGGCCGGACCCGGACAGGCCAAGCTGCCCGAGGTCATCGCCCGGCGCGAAGCGAGAGACGGACAAGGACAGGAGGGAGCGAGCTGATGGCAGGCACGACCACGAGGCCCGGAAGCAACGGACGCCTCATCACACGGGAAGACCTGCAGGCCGCCTACTCACAGGTGATGGGCGAAGGCGAGGCCACAGCACGTGCCGCGGCGCCCCGGGGACTGGCGGTCGCCGGGGCCGTCGGCATTCTGCTGCTGACTCTGGCCTTCCTGGCCGGCCGCCGGCGCGGTCGGGCCAAGTCCGCCGTCGTCGAGATCCGGCGGCTCTGAGGTGGACCTGCTGCTGCGGCGCTTCCTGCGCGCCGGAGTCCGACGCGGCGTGGCGGGCAACTGGTACTGGTTCCTGCTGGCCGGCGCCACCTTCTTCCTCCGACGCGTGCTGAACGACCGGTCCAGCCCCGTGTCGAGCGTGACCGTGTCCCCGGGAGAGCAGGTGCTCATCACGGTGCGCGACCGCAACACCCCGCCCGCCACCGAAGCCTGAGGCCCGTGCCCGGGCCACTCGAGGCGGGGGAGCGGGTGCTCCTCATCGACCCCAAGGAGCGCCGTTACCTCCTCACGCTGGTGACGGGGGCCACGTTCCACACCCACGCCGGCGTGCTGGCCCACGACGACATCATCGGCGCCGTCGAGGGGTGCCGGGTCAATGGCTCGACCGGACGCAGCTTCCTGGTGCTGCGGCCCACGCTGAGCGACATCGTCGTGAAGATGCCCCGGGGCGCCCAGGTCATCTACCCCAAGGACCTCGGCGCCATCCTGATGGCGGCCGACATCGCACCGGGGCAGCGCATCCTGGAAGCCGGCGTCGGCTCCGGCGCGCTCTCCATGACCGTGCTGCGCGCCGGGGCGTCCATCGTCGGCTACGAGCTGCGGGAGGACTTCGCCGAGCGGGCCAAGGCCAATGTGGCGGCCGCACTGGGCCCCGACGCCCCGTACCGGATTGAGATCCGCGACGTCACCGAGGGCATCGACGAGACGGACCTCGACCGGATCCTGCTCGACATGCCCGAGCCCCACAAGGTGGTCACCGGTGCCGCCGAGGCCCTCCGCCCGGGCGGCATCCTGCTGGCCTACCTGCCCACCATCAACCAGACCGCGCTGTTCCGACAGAGGCTCGACGAGGACGACGTGCCCTTCGGTCTGGCCGAGACGCAGGAGATCATGCGCCGCACCTGGCACGTCGAGGCCCGCTCGGTCCGCCCCGACCACCGCATGGTCGGGCACACCGGATTCCTCACCACGGCGCGCCGGCTGGACGGCTGACCGTGGACGGCGCGGTCGCCGACTACATCGGGGCCCTCTCACCGCTGCAGCGACCGCTCTTCGACCGGCTGCACGCCATCGTTCTCGCCGAACACCCCGACGCCGAGGTGCTGCTGTCCTACGGGATGCCGGCCTACCTGGTCGGCCGGCGCCGGCTCAACATCGGGGTCTGGAAGCACGGCGTGTCCGTGTACGGCTGGCGCGGGGACAACGACGGCGGGTTCGTTGCCCGACATCCGACGCTCTCGAGCGGGAAGGGGACGATCCGGATCACGCCCCAGGATGCCGAGGGGATCTCCGACGAGGAACTGCGGGCGCTGCTGGGCGGGGCGCTGGTGCCCTGAGCCGAGCGGTCAGTCGCGCTCGATGAAGATGCACTCTCCGGGGCACTCCTCGGAGGCTTCGACCACGGCTTCTTCGAGATCGGCCGGCACGCCCGCCATCCCGGCCGAGCCGCCCGGCTCGCTCTTCACGTCGCCGTCTTCCTTCACGTAGGCCAGGCCGTCGTCCAGGAGGGTGAAGACGGCTGGCGCGATCTCCTCGCACAGCCCATCGCCCGTGCAGAGATCCTGGTCGATCCAGACCTTCATGTACCTGACTCTCTCCCTTGTCGCAGCCTCCGGACGGGCCACGAGGACCGTAGTGAGGCGTGCCGCGCACCGTCAATCTGGCACTCGCAGATGTTCCTAGCGTAGTCGTCGGACTCTGCCGACCCGGTGCACCGGTGTCACACCGGCAATGCGGGCCAAACGCGCCGGGGCGAGGGCTAGGGTGGCCGATGGTGACCGCAACTCCCGACGAAGCTGCTGCCCAGGCCGAAGCGCTGCGCGCCGAGCTGGCCGACGCCGAGGATGAGATCCACGCGCTCCGGCGCCGCCTGCAGGAGAGCCCCGGCCGGGTCCAGACCCTCGAGGAGCGCCTCCTCGAATCGAAGGGCCAACTGGCCCAGGCCACCTCACAGAACGAGAAGCTGACCTTCACCCTGCAGCAGGCCAAGGAACAGCTGGCCGCCCTGCGCGAAGAGGTCGAGAAGCTCACCCAGCCGCCGGCCGCCTACGGCACCTTCCTGGGGATAAACGACGACGGCACGGTCGACGTCTTCTCCAGCGGCCGCAAAATGCGCGTCAGCCTCCACCCCGACATCGACCCGGGACAGATCCGCAAAGGGAACGAGGTGGTCCTCAACGAGAGCCTCAATGTGGTGCTGGTGCGCGACGGCGAGTTCTCCGGTGAAGTGGTCACCCTGAAGGAACAGCTCGAGGACAGGCGGCGCTGCATCATCTTCGCCCGGGCCGACGAGGAGCGGGTGGCCGAGCTCTCCGAGGACATGCTCGGCGTGAAGCTGCGCGCCGGTGACTCCCTGTTGATGGACGTCCGCACCCAGCTGCTCATTGAGAAGCTGCCCAAGCTGGAGAGCGAGGAGCTCGTCCTCGAAGAAGTACCCGACATCACCTACGCGGACGTGGGCGGTCTGGATACGCAGATCGAGGCCATCACCGATGCGGTCGAGCTGCCCTACATGCACCGTGATCTCTTCGTGGAGTACTCGTTGCCGGCCCCCAAGGGGATCCTCCTCTACGGCCCGCCGGGGTGCGGTAAGACGCTGATCGCCAAGGCGGTGGCCAACTCCCTGGCCAAAAAGGTCGCCCTGAAGACCGGCAACGACAACGTGCGCAGCTTCTTCCTCAACATCAAGGGCCCGGAACTGCTCAACAAGTACGTGGGGGAGACGGAACGCCAGATCCGTCAGGTCTTCCAACGTGCCCGCGAGAAGGCCGACGAGGGGATGCCCGTCATCGTCTTCTTCGACGAGATGGAGTCACTCTTCCGGACCAGGGGCACCGGGATCAGCTCCGACATGGAGTCGACGATCGTGCCGCAGCTGCTGGCCGAAATCGACGGCGTGGAGTCGCTGCGTGACGTGATCGTCATCGGTGCCTCGAACCGGGAGGATCTGATCGACCCGGCCATCCTCCGGCCCGGACGGCTCGACGTGAAGATCAAGATCGAACGACCCAACGAGGAGGCGGCCGGCCAGATCTTCAACCGCTACCTCACCCCGACGCTCCCGCTCGACGCCGACGAGGTCAACCGCCTCGGCGGAGGAGACCCGTCCAAGGCCGTCCAGGGCATGATCGAACGGACCGTGGCCGAGATGTACCGCGAGGACGACGAGAACCGTTTCCTGGAGGTCACGTACCAGAACGGCGACAAAGAGATCCTCTACTACCGGGACTTCGCCTCCGGCGCCATGATCGAGAACATTGTGCGCCGGGCCAAGAAACTGGCCATCAAGCGGGTCATCGCCGGCGAGTCCGGCGGCATCCGCACCTCGGACCTGCTCGAGTCGATCCGCCAGGAGTACAAGGAGAACGAGGACCTGCCCAATACGACCAACCCTGATGACTGGGCGCGGATTTCTGGCAAGAAGGGCGAGCGGATCGTCTACGTCCGCACGCTGCTCACCGAGGACCGCGAGGTGCAGGGAGGCCGCTCCATCGAGCGTGTCGGTACCGGCCAGTACCTCTAGAAGTTAGGGTCACACCGTGGCCATCACAAAGGTCTGTGGCATAGAGACCGAGTACGGCATCCTCCAACCGGGTCCGGAGCAGAACCCGATCGCGGCATCCTCGGTGCTGGTCAACGCCTATGCGGCTGACGTGGAGCAGCAGATCGGCTGGGACTTCGAGGACGAGACCCCGGGCAACGACGCCCGCGGCTTCGCCCGGGAGGGCTCCCTCGCCCCCATGGTGGAGACGCACCTGGCCAACACGGTCCTGACCAACGGAGCCCGCTTCTACGTGGACCACGCCCACCCCGAGTACTCGAGCCCCGAGTGCCTCACGCCCCTGGAATGCCTGCTCTATGACAAGGCCGGCGAGGAGGTGCTGCGCCGCTCCATGGTGGCCGCCGGCCTCCGCATCCCGGACCAGCCGGCGCCCATCGTCTACAAGAACAACTCCGATGGCAAGGGCAACTCCTACGGCTGCCACGAGAACTACATGATGGACCGGGCCGTGCCTTTCGCCAAGGTGATCGAGGGCGTGGTCCCGCACTTCGTCTCGCGGACGCTCTTCACCGGTTCGGGCAAGGTCGGAACGGAGACGGCCGCGCTCGACGCCGACTCGGTGCAGTATCAGCTGTCACAGCGGGCCGAGTTCTTCGAGGAGATCGTCGGGCTCGAGACGACACTGAAACGCCCGATCGTCAACACCCGCGACGAGCCCCACGCCGACCCCAAGCGCTTCCGCCGCCTGCACGTGATCGTCGGGGACGCCAACCTGTCGGAGATCGCCACCTTCCTCAAGGTCGGCAGCACCGCCATCGTGCTGGCCATGGTCGAAGACGACGCCGGCCCGACCCGTCAGCTCGCGCTGTCGGACCCCGTCCGGGCGTTGCACCAGGTTTCGGCCGACCTCACGCTGTCCCGCCCCCTCGACCTGACCGACGGATCGACCGCCACCGCGCTCGAAATGCAATGGGAGATCTTCGGCGCGGCGCGCAAGTACGCCGAGCAATTCGGACTGGCCGCCCTGGGCGACGACGGCGAGGTCGGCGCTCTGGTGATGGAGCACTGGGAAGAGGTCCTGTCCGCCCTGGAGTCGGACCCGTCGTCACTGGCCGACACGTTGGACTGGGTGGCCAAGCGCGAGCTCCTCCTGGCCTACCAGGACCGACACTCCTGCGGTTGGAAGGACCCCCGGGTCGCCGCACTGGCGTTGCAGTATCACGACCTGCGGCCGGACAAGTCGGTGTTCCGGCGCCTGGACATGCGCACGCTCGTCACACCGGACCAGGTGGCCTACGCCGTGGGGGAGCCCCCCACGGGAACGAGGGCCTGGTTCCGCGGCAAATGCCTGGCCCGGTGGCCCGAGGCGGTCGTGACGGCCAACTGGGATTCCCTGGTCTTCGACGTCGGCGCAGACCCGTTGCGGCGCGTCCCTATGATGGACCCCCTCAAGGGAACAGCCGAGCACACTGGCGACCTCCTGGCACAGAGCACAGGACCGTCCGACCTGCTCACACGGCTCAACTCATAGGCGAAGACCGCACGCACCACAGGACGGGGACACACGACGATGGCAGAACAGGAACAGAAGAAGAAGGGCTCGGGCTCCCGGTCGACCGAGGCCGAAGTCGAAGTCGAAGAGGCCGCCCCAGCCAGCTCCGAGCGCGGCGAGAAGATCAAGGCCGAGCTCGACGACCTCCTCGACGAAATCGACGAGGTACTGGAGGACAACGCCGAGGAGTTCGTGCGCAACTACGTGCAAAAGGGCGGGCAGTAATCACCCGTGGCCCTTCCCCTCTTTCCCCCGGAGCGCGATCCGGGACCGGATTTCGTCGGCCTGCTGCGCATGACCTCTGGCCAGCCTGAAGCCCCGGCCCGCACGCTCGACCCGCTGACGCCCGTCCAGGCGCCCCACGGCACCACCGTCGTGGCCCTGCGCTACCTCGACGGGGTCGTGATGGCCGGCGACCGCCGCGCCACTGCGGGCAACATCATCGCCCACCACGCCATGCAGAAGGTCTTCCCGGCGGACCGCTTCTCCGCCGTGGCCATCGCGGGGACGGCCGGCATGGCCATTGAGATGGTCCGCCTCTTCCAGGTGCAGCTCGAGCACTACGAGAAGGTCGAAGGTGCCACGCTGTCGCTCGAAGGCAAGGCCAACCAGCTGGCCCAGATGGTGCGCCAGCACCTGCCCCTGGCCATGCAGGGCCTCGCCGTCGTCCCGCTGTTCGCCGGCTTCGACACGGCCCGGAGCACCGGCCGCATCTTCAACTACGACGTCACGGGCGGACACTACGAGGACACCGACTTCCAGGCCACGGGCTCGGGTGGCCGTGACGCCCGCAGCACCATCAAGCTGGGCTGGCGCGAGGGCTTGGCCCGGGACGAAGCGGTCGACCTGGCCATCCAGTCTCTCTACGACGCGGCCGACGAGGACTCCGCGACGGGCGGTCCCGACCTGGTGCGCGGCATCTACCCGATCATTGCGGTGGTGGATGCCGCCGGGTACCGCGAAGTGCCCGAGGACGAGGTGGCCGAACGGTTCGGCGCACTGATCGCCCGCCGGCAAGCGGAGCGTGCCTCATGAGCATGCCGTACTACGTGGCGCCCGAACAGGTGATGAAGGACCGGGCCGAGTACGCCCAGAAGGGCATCGCCCGGGGCCGCTCGCTCGTCGCCACCACCTATGACGCCGGCATCGCCATGGTGGCGGAGAACCCGTCACGCTCGCTGCACAAGATCAGTGAGATCTACGACCGGATCGCCTTCGGCGGCGTCGGCAAGTACAACGAGTACGACCAGCTCCGCGTGGCCGGTGTGCGCCATGCCGACACCAAGGGGTACGCCTACAGTCGCGAAGACGTCGACGCCCGCTCCCTGGCCAATCTCTACGCGCAATACCTCGGCAACGTCTTCACCCACGAAATGAAGCCACTCGAGGTCGAGATCCTGGTGGCCGAGCTCGGCGAGGGCAGAAACCAGCTGTACCACATCGCCTACGAAGGAACGATCACCGACGAGGACCGTTTCGCCGTCCTCGGAGGCGATGCCGAGACGATCACCGAGCGCGTCAGCGCAGCGTGGCAGGCCGAGTGGGACCTGGGGGCGGCCGTGACGGCCGCCGCGGTGGCGTTGGCCGGACCGGATCGGACCCTGGGCGCCGGTGACCTCGAAGTGGCCATTTTGAGCCGGGGGAATGGCCGGCGCACCTTCCGCCGCATTGACGAAGCGGAGCTGGCGCAACTGCTGGCATAGCCGGCAGTACGGTTGGCTTGGTGGAACGCCGCATCTTCGGCATCGAGAACGAATACGGGGTGACGTTCACCCTGCGCGGGCAGCGCCGCCTCAGCCCCGACGAAGTGGCGCGGTACCTGTTCCGCCGCGTGGTCTCGTGGGGGCGTTCCTCCAATGTCTTCCTGGAGAACGGCGCCCGTCTGTACCTCGACGTCGGCAGCCACCCCGAATACGCCACGCCCGAGTGCGACAAGATCAGCGATGTCGTCGTGCACGACAAGGCGGGGGAGTGGATCCTGGCTCAGCTGGTCACCGGCGCGCAGGCGCGCCTACGGGAGGAGGGGATCCGCGGCGAGGTCTACCTCTTCAAGAACAACACGGACTCCGTGGGCAACTCGTACGGGTGCCACGAGAACTACCTCACCGAACGAAACGACGAATTCAACCGTTACACCGAAGTGCTCATTCCGTTCCTCGTCTCCCGCCAGATCTACGCCGGTGCGGGCAAGGTCCTGCAGACGGCCCGGGGGGCCGTGTTCTGCCTGAGCCAGCGTGCCGAGCACATCTGGGAAGGCGTGTCGTCGGCCACCACGCGCAGCCGGCCCATCATCAACACCCGGGACGAGCCACATGCCGACGCCGAGCGCTTCCGCCGCCTGCACGTGATCGTCGGTGACTCCAACATGAGTGAGTACGCCACGTTCTTGAAGGTCGGCACCACGTCCATTCTGCTGGCCATGCTGGAGGACTCCTCGACGGTTCTGCGCGACCTGACACTGGAGAACCCCATCCGAGCCATTCGCGAGATCAGCCACGACATCACCTGCCAGCGTCGCGTGCGGCTGGCCAACGGACGCGAAATGCGTGCGCTCGATATTCAGATGGAGTACCTCGAACGGGCCCTGAAGTTCCGCGACCGGCGCGGTCTCTCACCGGAAGAGGACAGGGCACTCGACATGTGGCAACACTGCCTCAAGGGGCTCGAGGCGGACCCGACCTCTCTGTGGCGCGAATGCGACTGGGTGGCCAAGTACCGGCTCGTGGAGGAGATGCGGGCGCGCCACGACGTGTCGCTCTCCCACCCCAAGGTGGCCATGATCGACCTCATGTACCACGACGTCGATCGGAGCCGTGGGCTGTACTACAAGCTGCAGCAACGCGACCAGATGGAGCGGACCTGCACGGACGAGGCCATCACCGAGGCCATGACCAAGCCCCCCGAGACCACCCGGGCCCGGCTCCGTGGCGCGTTCGTGAAGCGAGCCAAGGAGCGCCGCCGGGACTTCACGGTGGATTGGGTCCACCTCAAGCTGAACGACCAGGCTCAACGCACCGTGCTCCTCAAAGACCCGTTCAAGTCACACGACGAGCGGGTGGAGCGGCTCATCCAATCCCTGTAACCGCACCGTAGAGTGAAGGCACATGTTGAATCTCGACCCAGGAAAGCTGCTCGTGATCGGCGTTGTCGCCATCATCCTCCTGGGTCCGGATCGCCTGCCCCAGGTCGCCCGGCAAATCGGTGGGGCATGGCGCACGTTCAACGAATTCCGGCATCGCATGGAGTCCGAGGTGCGGGACACCATGCCCGACCTGCCCCCGACCTCGGAGATCGCCCGGCTGGCCCGCTCACCGTCGGCGTTGCTCAACCATCTCTCGAACATGGCTTCCGACGAGGAGCCGGACGGGTCGTTCCAACCCCCGGACCTGCGCGCCGAGACCGGCACCCCGGACATGGTGGCCGACATCGACGGGAAGACCCCCGCGTCCGCCGAGGCTGACGGGGACACCGCTTCACAGGCCAGGCCGGGAGAAACGCTGATGCCTCCGGCGCCGCCGACCAGCCCGGCGCCGATCAATGTCGTACGCCCAGCCCGCGCTCCTCAGCCGTCCGGCGTGGTCGTTCCCGGCGACCCGACTCTGAACTGATCGGCGCGACCGTGGTGACGATCCCCTTCACGAGCAAACGAAAGAGCCGCCCGTCCCCGGACAACATGACACTGGGGGAACATCTGGGCGAACTCCGCCACCGGGTGATCATCTGCGCCATCGCGTTCGCGGTGGCGGCGACCTTCGCTGTCATCGCCTACGAGCCGATCCTGCACTTCCTCCTCCGCCCGCTGTGCAGCGTCGATGCCACGACCACGCACAGCACCAAGGGGAGCTCGTCGTTCCTCATCGCCTCGAACGGCACCTGCAATCTTTTCGTGACCTCGCCTCTCGACGGTTTGTCGCTCCGGGTGAAGATCGCCCTCTTCGGTGGTCTCGTCCTGGCGTCGCCGATCATCCTGTTCCAGATCTGGCGCTTCGTGACGCCCGGGCTCAAGGCCACCGAACGCAAGTACGCCATTCCGTTCGTGGCGAGCGCCTTCGTGCTCTTCCTCCTCGGCGCGGCGACGGCCTACATCACCCTGCCGCACGCGCTGGGTTGGTTGAAGTCGGTCGGTGGCCCGAACCTGCAGGCGATCTACGACCCCATCCCGTATTTGGGACTCATCCTCTTGATGATGACGATCTTCGGCCTGACGTTCGAGTTCCCGGTTGTCCTGGTCTCCCTCGAGCTGGCCCGCGTCGTCACGCCGGCGCGCCTCCTGCGTTCGTGGCGTTGGGCCGTCATCAGCATTGTGATCGTGGCCGCCGTCTTCACGCCGAGCTCGGATCCCTTCTCCATGTTCGCCCTGGCCATCCCGCTCGTCGTCTTCTACTTCCTCTCCATCGGCATCGGGAAGCTGCTCGGGCGTTGACCGCGTACCCGTGGCCCGTCCAGGGGACGGCCGGGGCGGCGGAGTTCGAGGCCGACCTCCCCTTCGCGCTCGACGAGTTCCAGCACGAGGCATTCGAGGCCCTGGACTCGGGGCACTCGGTACTGGTGTCGGCTCCCACCGGGTCGGGCAAGACGCTGGTCGCCGCCTACGCGGTGCACCGGGCCCTGTCCGCCCACGGCAAGGCCTTCTACACGACGCCACTCAAGGCGCTGTCGAACCAGAAGTACGGTGAGCTGGTCGCCTCCTACGGCGAAGAGCACGTAGGGCTGCTGACCGGCGACACCACGCTGCGTCCCCGTGCGCCGGTGGTCGTCATGACCACCGAGGTGCTCCGCAACATGTTGCTGGCCGGCTCCGATCTCCTCGAGGGCCTGCACTCAGTGGTGCTCGACGAGGTCCACTTCATTCAGGATCCCTACCGCGGTGGGGTCTGGGAGGAGGTCCTGGTCCTGTGCCCGGGCGAAGTTCGCTTCGTCTGCCTTTCCGCCACGGTCAACAACGCGGACGAGCTCGGGGGCTGGTTGCGTTCAGTACGGGGCGACACCTCCATCATCGTCGAGCGGCAACGACCGATCGTCCTGCGGCATCATTTCGCCGTCCACCGGCGCGAGGACGGCGAAACGCTGCTGTGCCCGCTCCTGCTGGAGAACGGACAGCCCGGCGGGGAAGGGCTGCGCATCGACCAGGCGGTGCGCCGGGCCCAACAGGGCGTCGGACGCACGGCGCACTGGCAGGGGCGGGGGAGAGGGCCGCGGCTGCCCTACCGGGCACCCCGGCGCACCGAAATGGTCGAAGAGCTCGAGCACCTCGAGATGCTGCCGGCCATCGTCTTCATCTTCAGCCGCGCCGCGTGCGACGATGCGGCCCACCAGGTCGTCCGCGACGGCATTCGCCTCACCGACTCCGCCGAGCGCGCCGCCATCCGCCAGGTGGTCGAGCGCCGGGTGGAACCGTTGGACGACGACGACCTGCGCGTCCTCGGCTACGACGAGTGGCTCGAAGGCCTCGAACGCGGCGTGGCGGCGCATCATGCCGGCCTCGTCCCGGTCTTCCGCGAGACGGTGGAGGAGTGCTTCGCCGCCGGGTTGCTCAAGGTGGTCTTCGCCACCGAGACCCTGTCGCTCGGGATCAACATGCCGGCCCGCTCGGTCGTGATTGAGCGCTTCACCAAATACGGCGGGGCCGGACGGGCCACCCTCACATCAGGGGAGTACCTCCAGCTCACCGGACGCGCCGGTCGCCGTGGCCTCGACGAAGAGGGCCATGCCGTCGTGGCCTGGTCCAGCGAGACCACCTTCGCCGAGGCCGCCCGTGTCGCGTCGGCCCCTCCACCTGACCTGCGGTCGGCCTTTCGCCCCACCTACAACCTCGCCGTCAACCTGGTGTCACGCTTCGACCGCGCCACAGCAGGTGCCGTGCTGCAGCGCTCTTTCGCCCAGTGGCAGGCGCGCACACCGGATCTCTTGTTGCAGCAGCTGGGCCATCGGGTCGCCGTTCTGGAGCGCCTGGGCTACCTGGAGGGCTGGAGCGTGACCCCTTCTGGTAAGCGGCTGTCCCGCATCTACCACGAGACCGATCTCCTCGTTGCCGAGGCGCTCGGCGCCGACGTGCTGGCCGGGGCCGAACCCGCCGTCGTGGCCGGCGTCCTTTCGGCTGTCGTCTTCGAGCCCCGCCGGGCCCGTCGTGTGCCGGGCCACCAGATCCCCCGGCGGGAGAAGCAACGACGGCCGCTGCAGGACCGGCTCGGCGACAAGCGCCGATCCGAGTTGGCCTGGCGCAGCGACGCCCTGGCCGTCCTGGCTGAGCGCATCCGTGCCGTCGAGGAGCTGCACCTGGTGCCCCGCACCCGCCAACCGGCACCCGGGCTGGCCACGGCCGTGGCCTCCTGGGCCCGGGGGGCATCCTTCTCGACCGCTCTGGCAGTCGCCGCACGGGACGTGGGGGAGCTCGCACCCGGCGACTTCGTCCGGACGATGAAATCGGTGGCCGATCTGGCCCAACAGGTGTCCCACTCCGCAGTGGACACAGAGGTCGCCACCGCAGCCCGCGAGGCCGTAACCCTCATGCTCAGGGGCGTCGTCGCCGGGGGCCTCCCGGGCCTCTGAGCCCATCCGCCACCGTCGCGTCACCCTCGTTCTATGGTTACCCGGGCATGTTCCCGTACTCCGAAGAGCGGTTCACGGCCGACGAGGAAGCCGTGCTCCGGCGTTACGTCACGAACCTCGACCAGCCGGTATTTGCCCTGGTCAACCTGCCGGAGGTCGTCAAAGGGGCGCTCTTCGCGCGCTATTCCCGCTCGCCGAAGAGTCTGCGCCGGCTGTTCCTCGACGAGTTCGTAGGGGAGCTCGACATCTCGGGCGACGCCACCGTCGACGCCACCGTGGGGCTGGCGCGTGCGGAACAGCTCTACGAAAAAGTCTTCGTCGAATACGGCGACGATTCGGTCGCCCAGCTCGGCGGCGTCCACCTCGCCTGCGAGCAAGCCTCCAACGTGCTGTCGAAGGTGCTGGAGTGGGGACGCCTCATGGCGTATCTCGAACAGTCGACGCGCTACATCGCCTACAACCAGCGACTGGAAAACGGGCAGTACCGCTACTTCCGTCCGCCCGAGATCCTCGACTCGTCACACGGCGCCCGCTTCGTGGGGGAGATGGACCGCGTGTTCGACACGTACGGCGCGCTCCTGCCCCTGATGCAGGCGTGGGTGGCGGAGCGCTTCCCCCAACAGGCCGGCGATAGTGACTTCGTCTACCGGCAGGCCACGCGCGCGAAGTCCCTCGACGCGCTGCGCGGCCTGTTGCCGGCAGCCTCCTTGTCGAACATCGGGATCTACGGCACTGGTCAGGCCTACGAGCAGCTGCTGCTCCGCATGCGCGCCCATGCCCTTCCCGAAGCCCGCCACTACGCCGACATGATGCTGCACGAGTTGCGCAAGGTCATCCCCTCCTTCCTGCAGCGCGTCGACGTCCCCTCCCGGGGCGGCGAGTGGTCCGACTACCTCGCGGCCACGCAGGACCAGACAGCGCGGGTCGTCATGCGCCTGTGGCCGGAGCTAGGCCCACTCGAGGCACCGGCCCGGGGCGAGGGTGAGCCCGAGGTGACGCTCCTCGACTTCGACCCGGACGGTGAAGAGAAGGTCCTGGTCGCAGCCTGTTTCGCGCATCTGGGCTGCAGCGAAAGCGAAGCAGCGCGCCGGGTCCGGCAACTGGGCCACGAGGACCGCGTTGCCCTGTTGACCGCGTACGTGGGAGATCGACGCAATCGCCGACACCGGCCCGGTCGCGCCTTCGAACGCACCGACTACCGCTTCGAACTCGTCACCGACTACGGCGCGTTCCGCGACCTCCAGCGCCATCGCATGCTCACCATGGAGTGGCAGCGTCTGGGCATTTCGCTCGGCTACGACATGCCCGACCTCGTGGCCGACGCCGGCCTCGGCGAGCGCTACGACGAAGCCATCGACCGCGCCGAGGAGCTCTACCGCTCGTTGTTGCCGGACTTTCCCGAACAGGCGTCGTATGTGGTGGCGCTCGCGCACCGGATCCGTTACGTCATGCAGTTCAACGCGCGCGAGGCCATGCACCTCATTGAGCTGCGCTCGGGCGCACAGGGTCATCCGGCGTACCGAAGGGTGGCCCAGCAGATGCACAGGACGATCGCCGAGGTGGCTGGGCACCGTGCGCTGGCCGAAGCGATGACGTTCGTCGACCATGGAACGACCGACCTCGAGCGCCTCGAATCCGAACGCCGCGCCGAGCGCCGGCGGTCGGAAAAATCTGCAACGCATTGACCAGGAACTACCCTCGTTCCCCCAGGTGAGGACCACCTTCGGCTCCTTGACGACCCCACCCCCGACTTGCCTAATGTACTGCGCAGTCCCCGACGCCCCTGAGGACGCTGCAGTTGCGCTGAAGCGCCGCTGCACAGGTACAGGTGGGGATGTGCTGTGAGAGGCGGAGATTGGCCCTGGGGGTCGAGTAGAGAACGTGTTGCTTGCCTGGTCCACCAGGCCTGTGAGATGGCGCCAAAGACCCCAGGGCCCTCCCGCCCCTCCCTCCGGATTTCGTTCACCCCGGCGTCGGCCGGGCATCGCCATCAGGGCGATTGAACGGCCCTCCGAACCGTCTATGCTCCCGCGGCACAATGCCGACGAAGAAGAAGGCCAAGGCCGAAGAAGCGGTGGCCGAGGCCCCCGAAGCTGAAGAAGTCGATGGCGTGGAGGACGATGACCTCGACGTGGACATCGACGATGTCGACGATCTCGAAGTCGACGCGCTCGAGGACGATGATGACGACGTCGTCGCCGTCATCGTGGACGAGGAGGACGACGAAGAGGCCGGCGAGGTCGACGAGATCCTGACGCCGTCTCCCGCTGCGGTCGTCGAGAAGTCCGGCGACGGCGACGAGGAAGAGGAAGAGGACGAGCCGGACGACGAGGACGTCGAGGCGAGCCTCGACGTGATCCTCAAGGAGCGCCTCGTCGTCGAGGACGAGCCCGAGGACGAGGAAGCGACGGACCAAGAGGACAAGACCGAGGGCAATGAACGGGTCCTGCCCAAGCAGCCCGACGAGTTCGTCTGCCGTTCGTGCTTCTTGGTCAAACACCCGAGCCAACTGGCAGACGCGAAGAAGATGCTCTGCCGGGACTGTGTCTGAGGACAGTGCCCCCGATGGCGGGCCGCCGCACCAGAGCCCGCTTCGCCGGACCTTCGATGTCCTTTGCGTCACTCCGATCGGCGCCGCCGTGTCGGTAGTCGAGGAGATTCCTGAGCTGATCGCCGAGGGACGCCGCCGGCTCGAACTGCAACTCGGCAACGCCCTCTTCATCGGCCGGTTCGTCGTCACGCAGAAGCAACGGGAACTGTCGGCCCGCCTCGACAGTCTGCTCACCAACGACCGGCCGTCGCCGGAGCCGGAGTCTGACGGCAGCACCGAGAGCGCACCGACGCCCCCCGGCCCGGAGCGACCCGCGCCGGACCCGGTGGCCGCCGCCATCGTCGGGGGGGCACTGGCCGACTACGACACGCTGAGTGCCTCGCAGGTGGTCCGCCGCCTCGAGAGCCTGGGGCCCGAGGAGCTCGACGCCGTCCGGCGCTACGAGGGATCCACCCGCAATCGTCGGACCATTCTCAATCGGGCCGGCCAGTTGCTCGACGGGCAGTCGAGCGACCCGATCGACGGGTAGCGGCGATGGAGCTGGCCCGACCAGCCCGGGCCGAGGACCGACAGGCCTGTACGCGGCTGCTCTCGCAGGCCCTGGTGGCCGCCGAATCGATGCGAGGCGGGGCTGCGCTCGTCGGAGACGCCACGACCGTCACGTTGCTCGACCGGTGGACCCAGCCCGGAGACACCGCTCTGCTGCTGGTCGGGGAGTACGAGGGGGCGGTCGTGGGCCTGCTGGCCGTCACAACCGCCACAGGGCCCCGAGGGGCGACGAACGGCCTGATCGGGTGCTGCTACGTGGAAACGGCGGCGCGCGGCGTGGGCGTCGGCACAGCGCTCATGGACGCCGCGGTGGCCTGGTGTACCGAAAAGGGCTGTGATGCAGTGGATGCACTGGCGCTCCCTGGGGACCGGACGACGAAGCAGCGATTGGAGGGGTCGGGCTTCACGGCCCGCCTCCTGACGCTCAGCCGCCGGTTGGACTGAACCGCCGCTCGGCGTTCACCCGGCGCGGCGGTGGCGGCGGGATGCGCAGCCCGAGCAGCTTGGCCAAGGCAGGAACGGCGCCGGCGGCGTTGCGGGCGGCCTGCTTGGCCACTTCGTCATCGGGGATGCCGGCCGGCTTCACGGTGCGCCGCACCGGCGATGCCACAACGGCGTCGAGCAGGCGCATCCAATCCTCGGGGGCGAGATCGGCCGTCATGGCCTCGCCGGCGGCCGCGGCCAGCCTCACGGCCAGCTCGGCCGGGCATCGGGTGCCGGGCTCGGGGGGACGGATGGAGGCCTCGACCGCCTGCTGCACCCGCCCGTCGTTCAGCGCGTTCGTCATGCGGGCGAGCCACTCTTCCCGGAGGGCCGTCGTGCGCTGGTCCAGCGACTCCTGGAGCGCCTTGGCCATGGTGCGCCCCTCTTCGTCGAGGTTCACCGTGCGGGAAGCCGCGACCACGGCCCGGAGCTCACGCAGCCGATATTCCTTGCCCGCCGTCTGCGCCACCGAGGCGCGGTCCTTCCAGTCGGCCAGGCGCACGACGGGCAGCAGCTCGTCGGCCATGCCCAGGAGCGCATCGGACGCGACCGGAGGCTTCCCCGCCGCCTTGTTGGAGGTGTTCTGCGCCTCGATGGCCTGCCGGACCGCCTGCAGCCCGCCGCGCAGGACCTGCTCGGCCACCGGGATCTGCTCAGGTCGGAGGCCAGCCAGCATGGCGTTGCGGTGCACGGTCGACGTGGGCGCGACCGGGCGCTCACCTCGGGCCGGGCGGCCATCACCTTCACCGGGGCGCCGTGCGCCCGGACGACGCGGACCGCTACTGCTACGCGCCGGCCGCTCACCGCCGCGCTCGTCACCGCGACCGTCTCCGCCCGGGCCGCGGCGATTCCCACCGCGTCGTTCGCGCCGCTCGCCGTCGTCGTCGCGGTCGCGGCGTCGCTTGTCGGAGCCCGGAGCCAGAATGACCGACACGTCGGGTGCACGCTTCGGCGTGCCCTTGACCTCAATCCGGCCCTCAGTCTTCTCGGGGGAGTGGGCCGGCTTGGCGGCGGCGAGCGAGAGGATCTCAATGCCCTCGAGGCCGATTTCGACTTCCGCCCGCAGCACGGCGCCAACGGCTTCCCCGGGCGGCACCAGGGCGGCCTCGACCGTGCCCTTGGGCTGCTTTGCTCCGGCGGCGCGCCAGGTCCACGACCCGTCGCCGGTCTGGCTCGTCAATTCAATGTCGATGTGCCGTGACATGCGGCGGACACGCTAGCTCGCCTGGCGCCCCTCCCCGATGCCAGGGCGCGATGGCCATCCCGTAACATGTATCAGGACGTCCGCTGGACTGCGGGAGCCATCGGGACGGACCAGCCTCATCGCGCGGCGGTGCGGGTGCGTCACGTCCCCTCAGGAGGATCCACATGAGTGAGGACACCGAGCAGCCTGGGACAGAACCCGCTGCCGGCACACCCGATGCAGCCGCCACGCCGCCCGTCGAGGCGCCGACATCCCCGACGGAGGCGGTGAGCCCCGGCGCGGCGCCGACCTCTTCAGAAGCGTCGCCGGCAGAGGTCACCGGGGAGGAGATCCCTTCCAGCCCCCCGGCCTTTCCCACACCCAGCGCCGACCCCTCGTACCCTCCGTCCCCGCCCGAGTCGTGGGCAGCACCGGCCGCGGCCGAGTCGTGGGCAGCACCGGCCGCTGCCGGCTCGTGGGCACCGCCGGCCGCGGCCGACCCCGGGCCCGCCACTCCCGTCACTCCAATGGTGGTCCCTTTCTCGTACCCGCCGTCGGGCGATGCCGCCTCCCCGGGTCCCGGAGGCTCGAGCTCGGGGCGCAGTACGCCGGGCCGACTACGGGCGTGGTTGCCCGTGGCGATCGTGGCTGCCCTCATCGGGGGTGCCATCGGCGCTGGTGTGACCGCCCTGGCGGACAACAACAGCGGGACTGGCGACAGTGTGACGATCCACGAGAGCGACGCTGCCCCCGGGGCCGCCGTGCTCAGCGGAAATGTCACCATTCCGCAGCTCGTGAACAAGGTCATCCACTCCGTGGTCTCCATCGACGTCAAGACGGGCCAGGAAGAGGACGAGGGCACGGGGATGATCATCACCTCCGACGGTGAGGTGATCACGAACAACCACGTGATCGAGCTCTACACCGAGGGCGGCGACAAGGGCACAATTACCGTGACCGAATACGGGCAGACCAAGGCACTCCCGACGACCCTCGTCGGGTACGACCAGACCAAGGACGTCGCCCTGCTCAAGATCAACGGGGCGACGAACCTGCCGACCGTCACCTTCGGGAACTCGGGCAAGGCCGTGGTCGGCGACGCCGTGGTCGCCATCGGCAACGCGCTGGGCCTGGCCGCGGGCACGCCCACCGTGACCCAAGGCATCGTCTCCGCTCTGGGCCGCTCGGTGACCGCCGGTGGCACCGGCACGCAGACCGAGACCCTCCAGAACATGATTCAGACCGACGCCGCCATCAACCCCGGCAACTCCGGGGGACCGCTCATCGACACATCGGGCCAGGTCATCGGCATGAACACCGCCGTGGCCGGTACATCGAGCGACGGCACGTCGTCGCAGAACATCGGCTTCGCCATCCCGGCCGCCTCGGTCGAGGCACTCATTTCCGAGCTCGAGAAGGGCGGCCAATCCGGGAACGGCGGCGGCTACCTCGGCGTCGACATCACCACCCTGACGCCGGCCCTGCGCCAGCAGTACGGCTTCACGCCCACCACGGGGGCCGTGATCCTCAGCGTGGTCTCGGGGTCGCCGGCCGACAAGGCCGGACTGGTCCAGGGCGACGTGATCGTCAACATCAACGGCTCCAACATCGCGTCGTCGGACGATCTGCAGAAGGTCGTCCAGAACGCCAAGGCGGGCCAGTCGGTCTCCATCACCTACTACGTCGGTGACAGCAAGCGGACGACAACGGCGACGCTCGGCACCCAGGCCGAAGCCCAACAGCAGCAGTCGACCGGGAACTCCGGGTCGATCACCAACCCCTTCGGTGGTGGTGGCTTCCCCGGCTTCGGCAACTCCGGGAGTACCGGCAGTACCGGAGGAACGCCCTAGTCGACCAGAGCCCCGGGCGGAATGTCGAAGTTCCGGTCGGGGTGGGCCGGCGGCACGTTCATGGAGCCGTTCGGCGTCCATCCACTCGACGCAATGTCCTCGAGCACATGGGCCATGTTGTACGTGTCCTCTTCGTAGGAGAACTTGCCCTGGCCGGCGTAGATGAGCCGCGAGTAGCCCGATTGCCGGTACGGCGTCCCGTCCGCCCTCGTCCTCGGCATGATCTGCGTCCACTTGACCACCACGTCGTTGCCCTCGATCGCCGTGAACTCAATGGGGAACTTCCAGTCCTCCATGCCCAGCATGGAGTCCACCAGCCAGTGGGCGATGGCCTCACGTCCCTCAATGCGCCCCCAGGCGCCGTCGATGTACACGGCATCCTCGGTGTAGAAGTCGGCCAGGACGCCGAAGGCGTCGGGCTCGAGCCCCTCGTCGATGCGCTCACGAAGCTCGTGGTAGCGCTGCACGGTGGCCTGAACCTCTTCGCGCGGAAACGGCATGGTCGTCCCTCCCTCTCTCACGTCTCGACCGCACGGTAGGCGATCTGGCAGAGCTCGAGCTCTTCCATGGCGCCGGCCCGGTCCGCGAATCCCTGGACCTCCACCGACTTCTCGGGCTCGAGGTCCTTGTAGATGCTGAAGAAGTGGGCGATCTCGTTGCGCAGGTGCTCGGGCACGTCGTCGATGTCGTGGGCGCCGTCCCACTGGGGGTCGTGCTCGAGCACGCAGATCAACTTGGCGTCCACGCCCTTCTCGTCGCGCATGCAGAACATGCCGAGGATGCGCGCCCGCACCACACAGCCCGGGAAGGTCGGGTCCGTGACCAGGACCAGCGCGTCGAGCGGGTCCCCGTCGCCGGCCAGGGTGTCGGGGATGAACCCGTAGTCCGCTGGGTAGGTGGTGGCGGTGAAGAGGCGGCGGTCCAGCCGGATCACGTGCTTCTCGTGGTCGTACTCGTACTTGTTCCGGCTTCCCGTGGGGATCTCGACCACCACGTCGATCGCTTCTTCCGGATCGGTGCTCATGAGGGCGCGGGAGCTTCGTGCCGCCGGGCCGGGTCGATCGGGCTCATGATGCCGACCCCGTTGCCGTCGGGGTCACTGACCACGGCGTAGCGGGCCCCCCAGAAGGCGTCGTAGGGCGTCTGCTGCACGGTGACGCCGTCGGAGGCCAAGGAGACCACCAGGGTGTCGACCTCCTCACGGGAGTCCACCTTGAAGCCGAGGACGACCCCGCTGCCTCCCGACCAGCCCCCGTTCCACTTCGCCGCGAACGTCACGCTGTCGAGATCCACATCGAGAGGAGTGGCGTCCCCGTGCCGGGCCGAGACGTGATGGGCGTCCCAGACGGGATCGGGGACGTCGCCGAAATTGAGGCCGAGGCGTGAGTAGAAGCCGCGGCTCGCGTTGACGTCGTGCACCACGAGATTCAGCTGATCGAGACGGATCGTTGCCACGGAGCCACCGTACCGCTCATGGCTGGGTCGTGGCCGCGTGGCGGGGGAGAGGGCTCGGTCGCGGCGGGTCAGCCCCCGAAGCCGCCGCCTCCGGCGCCACTGATCGGCGAGCGGAATGACCCCGCTCCGCCCCCGAAGCCGCCGCCTCCGAAGGCGCCGCCTCCGCCGAAGCCACCAGCCCCGCCCAACGTGGCGGTGTTCGACGAGGGGACCGGCTCGGCGTAGTCGGCCAGGACCACACTCTCACCGGGGGTGAGGCCCGACAGCACCTGGGTGTAGGTGTCGCCGATCATGCCGACCTTGATGACCTTGCGCGTCAAGGTGCCGTCGGTCAACGTCTCGACGTACGAACGCGTCCCCAAGGACTGCACCGCCGAGGTGGGAACGGCGATGGTGTCGGCGACGGATCCGGTCGCGATGTCGACGTTGGCCGTGGACCCGGTGAACAATCCGCTCGCCGTCGAGGGCAGGGCGGCCACGACGGGGTAGGTGTAGCCGCCGCTACTCGACTGCACGGGACCGACCTGGGAGATGGTGCCGTCGATGGCACCGTTGACACCGTCCACCTCGACGTCCGCCGTGTCGCCCACTTTGACCGAGGACACCTGGGAGCTCGAGAGCGTGCCGGTCACCTCGTAGGACTCCGTGCCGATGATCACGATCACTGCGGTGCTGGAGTTGGCGCTCACGGTGTCACCCACGCTGATGCCGACCGAGACGATCGTGCCGTTGATGGGGCTGGTGAGATCGGCCTCGGCCAGAGACTGCTCGGCTTCCGTGAGCTGCGCCTGGGCCGAATCGATGTTGGCCTGGTCGGAGGCGATCTGCTCGGGCGTGTCCGCTGATCCCGATGCCGACGCCGACGCCGACGCCGACGCCGACGATCCGCCTCCGCCCGTACCGCCCGAGGTGCCGGCCGAACCGGTACCGGTGCCGGTGCTCGACGTGGCTGCGATCGCCCGAGAGCCCACGGTGGGGGAGCCGGAGCTGCCGCTGGCGCCCGAGCCGGCGGAGCCCCCGGTGCTGCCGGAGGTCGAAGACGTCTGATTCAGCTCCTGCGACAGGGCCGTCTCGTCTTTGGCCACCGTGGCCTGGTCGTTGGACACCTGTTGCTGGTCCTTCGAGACCACAGCGAGCGCGGCCACACACGCGCCGGTGTTCGTCGGCGCAGTCGTGGTGGTCGTGGAGGTCGTGGGGGGGCCCGTGGTCCCGCAGGCCTTCTGGGCCTGGACGAGATCGGCGGCCTCCTGCTGCTGGTCGGTCGCCGTCTGCGCTTCGTCCTTGGTCAGCGTGGTCTGGTCCTGCGTGATCGTGCTCGACGAGCCACCTCCCTTCGAGGCGGGTGTCGTGGTCGTCGTCGTGGTCGAGGAGGCATTCGAAGACGGGCTGGTCGAGGTCGACTGGCTGGACTCGTCCTGGGCCAGCTTCGCCTCGTCGGCATTGACCGTCGACTGGTCCGAGGAGACGGTCTCGCTCAGCGATGTCGTCTCGAGCGTGCCGAGAGACTGTCCTGCCGTCACCTGCTGGCCGACGGCCGCCGTCACCGCCGCTACCTTGCCCGCCACCTGAAAGGCAGCCGAGGCGTCGTTCACCGGCTCGACGGATCCGACAACGGTCAGGCTCTGCCCGATGTCGGCGCGCGTCACCGAGGCCGTGCGGTAGCCGGAGTCGCCGCTACTCGACGCGGCCCAGGCCGCTGCTCCGCCACCGAGGACGACGACGAAGACGATGGCGCCGGCGACCAGCGCACGCCGATGGCCCGAGCGGCTCCACCCGCTGCCCGTCGACCTAGGCACCGCTGCCGCCAGGAGCGCCACCGGGACCGCCACCACCGGGACCGCCACCGAAGCCGCCGGCGCCCCCGCGGAACCCGCCACCGAAGCCAGCGGTGCAGGTCTTGCCGCCGGTCGAGGTGATGCGGACGGTCGTCGCCGTCACGGCGCCGGTCGATGTCGCCGGGCCGAACGCACTGACGCAATCACCCACGGCCAGGGTTGACGCGGTCGCAGCCTGCGTCGCCGACACCGTCGTGGAACTCGTCGTCGTGATCGTCAGCTTCTCGGTCTTGGGTGTGGCGGCCTTCTTGGCCTTGGAGCCCGAAGATTTGCTGGGCCGACCGAAGGTCCCCGGCGACAGGTCGACGCCCGTCACCGACGCGGTCGAGCCGCTGACCGCAGTCACCTGGCCGCTGGCGATGGCGATGTTGCCGGCGCCGGCGAAGGCTTTGCCTGACCCTGGTTTGAACGTCGGGCGCGTGCCACCCGTCGTCCCGCCGCTCCCGCTGCGCGGGAACCCGCCGCCGGGGAAGCCGCCCCCACCTCCGCCGGGGAAGCCGGCACCGGTCGCGCTCCGTCCGAACTGACCCGTGCACGAACCGGTCGACGAGGCGGTCGTCACCGTGATGCTCCGCGCTGCAATGGTGGACTTCGACGACTTCGCCGGCGTTCCGGTGACGGTCACGCAGTCGCCCGCCGTGAGCGAGCTCACGGCCTCAGTCACGGTCTGCGAGAAGGTGGTCGACGCCGTCCAGCTGACCGCGGTCTGGCCGGTGTTGGCGTTCTGCACCTCCATGGTCGAGCCGGTGATGGCGGCCACGCTCCCGCTGGCTCCGATGTTCGAAGGTGTCGTCGCCGCCCCGGCGGCCGAACCGAGGGTCGTGGCCGCCACGAGCGCCACGGTGCCGGTGCCCAGGTAGTACGCCAAGCGCCGGCAACGGTTGCTCCGGTTGATCAGTGTGTCCATGTCGAACATTCCTCTTCTTTCTTCTGTTGCTATTCGGTTCGGAGAGCGTCGATAGGTGCGAGGTGGGCCGCCCGGCTGGCCGGATAGACACCGAAGGCGATGCCGATGGCGAGCGCCACCACGAGGGCGCCGACCATGGCGATGGGGCTGATGGTGATGGGGTCGCCCACCACGCTCGGGAGGAAGGTGGCGCCGATGATGCCGAGCAGCGCGCCGAGCGCGCCGCCGACCAACCCGAGCACGGAGGCCTCCACCAGGAACTGGCGTCTGATGACGGCCGGCGTGGCACCCAGGGCCTTGCGCAGGCCGATCTCACGGATGCGCTCGGTCACCGAGACCAACATGATGTTCATGACCCCGATGCCGCCCACCAGCAACGAAATCCCGGCGACGCCGCCCAACAGGATGGTCAGGGTGTGGTCGACCGAGGTCGCGGTCGAAATCAACGACTGCTCCGAGGTGATGGTGAAATCGGCATCGCTCGCCGTGGTGATGCCGTGCAGTTGGAGCAGCAGGTGATCGGCTTCCTGGTAGGCCGCCGTGAGGTCGCCCGACGAGCGGGCCTGGAGGGCGATGGAGCTGACGGAGTTGCGCGAGGTCCCGCCGAAAATCCGCTCGGCGCCCGTGGTGATCGGAATGACCAGCAGGTCGTCGGGGTCTGAGGTCGAGCTGGACGACGAGGACGATCCGGTGGATGTGAGGACCCCGACCACGGTCACGGGGACGCCGCTGGCACCGACGTCGACGGTCTGTCCCACCGGATCCTCGCCTTTGAAGAGCTCCGAGGCCGTGGTCGCCCCGAGCACGGCGACGGCGGCATGGTCGGTCACGTCCTGGTCGTCGATGAAACGGCCCTGGGCCAGGGTGCGCCCCCGCACGTTGAGCCACGAAGGCGTCGAGCCCTGCACGGTGGTCGTCCACGTGCTGGAGCCCGCCACGAGCTCCTCGGAGGAGGAGGTGATGGGTGCCACCGCCTTCACGTCGGGCGCGTCGACCGGACTGGCCAGCGCGTGCACGTCGGCCATGGTCAGCGTCGACGCGCTGCCGAGCGCCTGGCGGATGCCGGTGCTCGAGGTCGAGCTCCCCGGCGTGATGGTCAACACGTTGGAGCCGAGGGCCGTGATCTCGGACGTGACCTGCCCCTGGGCGCCTTCGCCCAGGCCGACCGTCAGAATGACCGCGGCGATCCCGATGAGGATGCCGAGGACGGTCAGGAACGAGCGCAGCCGGTGGCTGCGTACGCCGTTGATCCCGGTACGGAAGGTCTCGAGCCAGCTCACCGGATGCTCTCGACGTGCCGTACGTCGTTCTCAATGAGGAGTCCGTCGCGGATGCCGAGCACGCGGCCGGACGCTGACGCCACTTCCGTGTCGTGCGTGATCAGGACGAGGGTGCGACCCGACTCGTGCAGTTCGTCCATGAGGCGCAGCACGTCGGCGGCGGAAACCGAGTCGAGGTTGCCGGTCGGCTCGTCGGCCAGAATCAGGTCGGGCTCGGTCACCAGGGCGCGGGCCACCGCCACGCGCTGTTGCTGCCCTCCGGAGAGCTCGCCGGGACGGTGCAACACCCGGCTGGACAGGCCCACCTTGGCGAGCGCATGCATGGACCGCTCCTTGCGCTCCGCGCGCGGCACGCCGGCGTAGACGAGAGGGAGCTCCACGTTCTGCCAGGCCGACATGGAAGAGAGCAGGTTGAACTGCTGGAACACGAAGCCGATGCGCCGGTTCCGCACTTCGGCCAACGCCGCTTCACTCATGCCGCTGACGTTCTCGCCGGCGAGGCGGTAGGCGCCCGAGCTCGGCGTGTCGAGACAACCCAGAATGTGCATCAGGGTCGACTTGCCCGAGCCGGATGGGCCGATGATGGCAACGTATTCGCCCTGCGCGATGGTGAGGCTGACGCCGCGCAGCGCAGCGACGGCGATTGAGCCCGTCCGGTAGACCTTCGTCACCCGCTCCAGCTCGATCACCGCGTTCTCCGACGTCCCCACCGGGGGAGTGGTGGTCGCGGTTGCGCTCATCAGCCGCCCCCGCCGAACCCGCCGCCACCACCGGTGAAGCCGCCGGCCCCGCCGAACCCGCCGCCACCACCGGTGAAGCCGCCGGCCCCGCCGAAGCGACGCGATGTGCCGGTGCCCCCGAAGAGGCCGCCACCCGCCGCCCCGGCGCCACCCTTGAAGGTGATGGTCTTCTCGAGGACCTTGTCGCCCGACTTCACGCCGCTGGTGATCTGGGTCTCCCCACTGGCCGCCGCACCCACCGTGACCGGCGTGACGACATGGGAACCACTCACGACCTTCGTCACCGTTGCCTGGCCGCTGGTGTTGTAGGAGATGGCGGCGGTGGGAACCTCGGTGACGTCGTTGAGCTGTTTGACGATGATGCTGACATCGGCGGTCGATCCGGCGTAGAGCCCGGTCGGCGTACCGGTCACGTCGATCACCACCGGGAACGTGGTCACGTTGGAACTCTGGGTGCCAATGAGACTGACAGAGCCGACAGTGCCGTAATCGGTCGTCGTCGATCCGGTGGGCACAATGTCGGCCTGGTCGCCGTCCGCGATCTGGCCGATCTCGGTGTCGTCGACGGTCGTGTTCACGATGTAGGAATCGGTGCCCACCACCACGATCTGCGCGCTGGACGATCCCGAACCGGAGCCGGTGCTGGCGGAGGTGCCCGTCCCAGTGTTCCCGGTGCCCGCACCGGCGCTGCCGCTGCCGCTGCCGCCCGTGCTGCCTGTACCACTTCCCGTGCCACTGACCTGCTGGCCGACGTTGAGGTCGACCGAGGCCACGGTGCCGGAAATGGTCGACGTCAGAGCGGCGTCGTTCAACGCGGTCTGGGCGTTCGACAGGGAGGATTCAGCCGAGGTCACGGAAGCCTCGTCGGAATCGATCTGCGTGGTGGCCGCGCTGGCCGCCTCGTCGCTGGCCAACCGGGCGTTGGCCGCTGCCAACTGGGCCTGGGCGGCGCTCACTTCCTCGGTGAGGGCGGTCGTGTTGATAGTGGCGAGCACCTCGCCCGCCGTGACCGTCTGTCCTGCCTTCACGTCGACCTGCGTCACCGTCCCCGAGACGGCGAAGCTGAGGCTGGCCTGACTGGCGGGCTCAATGGTGCCCGAGCTCGCCACGGTCTGTTGGATGGTCCCTGTCGTCGCCGCCACGGTCGACGTCGTGACAACCAATCCCGTCGGTGTCGACGAGCTCGACGTCAGCCAATAAATCAGGCCACCGGCGGCGCCGGCCAGGACCAGCACGGCGGCGAGGATCCAGCCACGGCGGCGGCGCCACAAGGAACGTTCCTCCAGCAGCTCTCCCTCGAGGGGAATCTCGCCCCCGTCGCCAAGAGGAAGCTCCTGGGTGATGTCGACTGGGCTGTCCTCGGCCACGGTTGTTCCCGCTCGCACCATGGAAGCAGTTCAGAGGAGGGACTTCACGGTGAGCCGAATTCCCGCTGTGAGCCCGCTTGGTATTGCCCCTAGGAGGCACCTCCACATGCAGGTCACACCCCTTCGGCCCCAAAAAGACACCCACAGGAAGAACGCAGCTGGCACAGGCCTGGTCCCGATCCCGCTGACGCATGCTGCCTCCACAGCTGCTGCGGCACCGGGAGGCACTCACCCCCTGCCAACCCCCCGGTATCCCGGTGCCGCACGGCTCCCTCCTGGCCCCGCCGGGGGAGTGGGACCCCCGTTCAGGGCCGGCGAGCGTCCCAGCCCAGCCCCCTCCCCTCCCAAACGCGCCCCACGCACTCTTCTGTACACTGCCGACGCATCTTTAACGAACGTTCGCACGACACCCGGAATCCGGGCGATCATCAGGGAGGACAACGTGAGAATCAGGACCGCAATGGGGACCGGAATCGCCGCAGCCTGTGCCGTGGCGCTGGGGGTCGCACCCTCCGCCGGCGCGGGCGCCTCGACCACGGGGAACCAGGCTGCGACCAAACAGGTCACGGCGGCGTTCACCACGCTGTTCAACGCCAGCAACACGAATAAAGCCGCCAAGGAAGCACTGTTGCAGAACTCCTCGAGCTACAAGGCGGCGTTCACGAAGCTCTTTTCGAGCTCGGTCGCCAAGGCCAATCCGACGAAGGCTCAGGTGACCAGCGTGACCTTCCCGGCCGCAGCGGCCTGTCAGTCGGCGGTGCAGGTCCCCAAGTGCGCCGCCGTGACCTACAACCTCGACTCGGCCAAGACCGGCTCCAGCCTTCTGTCGGGTGTCTCGGGCTATGCCGTCGACATCAAGGGCCACTGGCTCGTCTCGGATACGACCTTCTGCTCACTGGCCAAACTGGGCGGGGCGGCCTGCTGAGCCATCGACCAGGCGTCCTCCCGGCGCCCAGGACCCGATGACAATGGCGAGCCCGTGCGTCGTCGCGCCATCAAGGCGTTGACGGCGCTGCAATCGGGGGAACTCTCGTCTCTGCACACGGACCACGCTGCGTACCTTTCGGGGCGCCGCTGTGCGTCCCTCCGGAATGCTCCAATCGGCCGATCGGGGCTGATATGGCAAAACCCGCAGGGCTCCAACCTGGGCTTCCGTTTCGGAGTAAACGCCGATAATGTTCATTATGTTAAGTCACAAACGAATTCGAGGAGTGGTCCCACCCCCGGACCCGTGCGGTCCCACTTCTCCGGTACGGCCCTCCATGGCAACCAAGACGGCGTCGAGGTCCCGACGAGCGGCGCGAGCACGCAACTCGGCTGACCGGTAAGGAATCCCGAAGGCTCACGCAGCGGCGCCAACACATGGACGGTCACCGGGTCCCCGGCGCCGAACCACCGGCGTCTGGCCCGCAGAGGCCGCAGATCCGTGGTGGTCTGGTCCGTCCCCCGAGTTTCGGAGGCTCCAGGACGCGCTGAGGGCATACGGCCGGGTGCCGGTGGCTCGGGCCTGGACCTCGCTTCCCATGGGCAACTGCAGAAAAGGGATTGATTCCTCCGCCTCAATTCAGTAAAGTGACGTGCAGTAAGGCCCCTCGGTTAAAGGTTCAAAGTCCAAGCGGGCGAGAAGGTGAAATACCAGCTAGGGGTCTTGTAACAGAGGTCTAAAAGAAGTACTGTCCCCGGAATGTCCGGGGACTTTTGCGCGGGCACTTTTGCGCTTGATTTGGTGCGGACAGCGCCACAATGAGTGCGCCAACTCCCCCGTCCGATCCTGAGGTTGCCGCCGAGCAGGAGGCCCTGGACCGCGCGCTCTCGTCATTGGAAGCCATGCGGCAACGGGCCGAGAAGCTGCTGCAGGACCTGGTCGCCGCCGGGAGCCCCGACCTCGACTACGTGGCGGCTCTCGCGCGCCGGGTGTCGCTTCTGGCGGACAGCCCACGACCTCTCCTCTTCGGGCGCATCGACGAGGAGGACGGCCCGACCTGGCGCATCGGCCGGCGTCACGTGGAAGACGCCCGCTCGGATCCGGTCGTCATCGACTGGCGGGCCCCGGTGGCTGTGCCCTTCTACCGAGCCAGCGCCAAGAACGCCCTGGGGTTGTCCCGTCGGCGCCAAATCATGGTTGATCGTGCTGCCGTGATTGCGGTGGCCGACGACCTCTTCGGCGACCTCGGGGACGATGCTTCGACCACCAGACTGCGGGGTGGTGACGCCCTCCTGGCGGAGCTCGAGCGGGCGCGGACCGGCGAGATGCTCGACATCGTCGCCACCATTCAGGCCGAGCAGGACGAGATCATCCGGGCGCCCCTGCAGCAGCTCCTGACCGTCCAAGGGGGACCCGGCACCGGCAAGACCGCCGTGGGGCTCCATCGGGCCGCGTTCCTGCTCTACAACCACCCCGAGCTGACACGCGAGGGCGTTCTGGTCCTGGGTCCGAGCCGGGCCTTCCTGCGCTACATCGCACAGGTCTTGCCCGCACTGGGCGAGGAAGCTGTCGTGCAGACGACCATCGGCGACATCGCGCCCAAGGCCAAGGTGCGGACCGACGAGCCTATGGCGGTTCGCCGCATGAAGGCCGATCCGCGTATGGGCGAGCTCCTGCGTCGCGCTCTCGACGGGAGGCGCCGGCCCTTGGCCGAGGACGTGAGCCTGCGTGTGCGCTTCGCCCGGGCCACCCTCGGTCGGGAACAGGTCAACGACCTCGTGGCCTCCATTGTCGCCCGGCCGGGTCCCTACAAGTCGGGCCGGCTCGCACTGCGGTCCCGTCTGGTCAGCGAGGCGCGGCGAGCGTTCCGCTCCTCGGGTCGCCTGGGCGCCGACGAGGCCTGGTTCGAAGGGGAACTCACGGCCTCCGACGAGTTCGGGGACTTGCTGCACACATTGTGGCCGTCCATCTCCCCCACCACGCTCGTCCGCGACCTCCTGTCATCCCGTGAGCAGCTGGAGCGCTACGCGGCCGGATTGTTCTCCGCCGACGAATGGCCGCTGCTCCTCCGGGGGCGCGGCTCCAGCGTCTCGTCCACGGCCTGGAGCGTCGACGATCTGGCCCTGCTGGACGAGGCCACGTTCCTCACCGGAGGCCGGAGTCGCTCCTACGGGCACATTGTGGTGGACGAGGCCCAGGACCTCACGCCCATGCAGCTCCGCATGATCGCCCGGCGCGCGCCATCGGGTTCCGTCACGATTCTCGGCGACCTGGCCCAGGCCACCGGGCCGTGGACCTACGCCGACTGGGGCGAGGTCCGATGTCACTTGCCCGACGCCGCTCCCTCCCAGCACGACGAGCTCACCTTGGGCTACCGGGCGCCCGGCCGCGTGCTGGATTTCGCCTCGCGGCTCCTTCCCTTCGCCGCCCCCGGCATCGGACCCACCACGTCCATTCGACCGGGTCGGACCGATCCAACGGTCCGGCTGGTGGGCGAGAGCGAACTGGCGGCGGCCGCAGTGGAGGAGGCGATCTCGCTGTCGCAGGACCATGGGCTGGTGGCGGTCGTGGTCCCCGAGGATCTCGTGCCCGAAGTCACCCGGTCCGCCCGGCGAGACTCCCGGTTCGGGCTGCTCGAGCGTGACGCCATGGCCAGGCCCATCACCATCGTCCCGGCGCCGGCCTCCAAGGGTCTCGAGTTCGATGCCGTGGTCGTGGTCGAGCCGGCGGCCATCGCCGGCGACGACAGCCGCGGCCTCCGCCTGCTCTACGTCGCCATGACGCGCCCCATTCAGCACCTCAGCATCGTGCACGCCAAGCCCCTCCCCACCCCCCTCCTCAGCTGAGCGGAGCACGGTCCCCTACCATCGGGCACATGGCACTCGACATCGACGGCAAGGTCGCCCTCATCACGGGAGGGAGCAACGGCATCGGCGAGGGGGTGGCCCGCTCTTTGGCCGAGCACGGCGCGCGTGTGGTGATCGCCGATATTGACGTCGCCCGCGGGCAGTCCGTGGCCGAGGAGATCGAGGGCCGCTTCATCCGCACGGACGTCACCGACCCGGCCGCCAGCACGGCCGCCGTCGCGCTCGCCGTCGAAGCCTTCGGCGGGCTGCACATCGCCCACCTCAATGCCGGCGTCTCGTCGTGGTGCGGCATGGGCGACGATTTCGACCCGGAGGCCTACCGGCGCTCTATGTCCATCAACCTCGATGGCGTGGTCTACGGGGTGGCGGCCGCTCGGCCGGCCATCAAGGCGAGCGGTGGCGGCACCATCGTGGCCACGGCGTCCATGGCCGGCCTGGTGCCCGCTCCCTTCGATCCGATTTACGCGGCCAACAAGCATGCCGTCGTGGGCCTGGCGCGCTCGCTCGGCGAGGTCTATGAGCCCGAGGGCATCCGCATCCACGCCTTGTGCCCCTCGTTCGCCCACACGAACATCATCAAGGGCTCCGAGCAGACGTTGCTCGACATGGGATTCCCGATCATTGAGGTCGCCGACGTCGTCGCCGCCTTCCACCGCATTCTGCAGGCAGAGACGACGGGCCAATGCTGGTATGTCGTCGCCGGGCGCGACAGCGAGCCCTTCGCCTTCCGTCGTGCACCGGGACCGCGCCTCGACTGAGGGCATACCCATGGCCGGCCCGGTCGGTGACTACGATCAGCCATCGACGACCGGCGATGGGTCCCGCCGGGGGGGCAGAACCCCGAACCGCCGACACTGACAATGGCTGATGGCTCCTGAGCGGCGGCATGGGAGGCCCGGCCATGGACGGCGATCAGCCACAGACACCTGAAACGGGGACCACCGGCGGCGATGCGCTCGACCAGCCGCGCATCCCCCGCCTCGGCTTGTCCGCCGCGACGCTGCTCGCCATCTTCCTGGGGGGCGCGATCGGCACCGTCTCGCGCTACCTCCTCGATGCCCACCACCCGGTGCCACCGGGCCACTTCCCGTGGGTGACACTGCTGATCAACCTCTCGGGCTCGTTCGCCATCGGGCTGCTCGTGCCGCTCACCGAGCACATGGGGTCCCGCGCTCCCCTCGCTCGCCCATTCCTCGTCGTCGGTCTCCTCGGGGGCTGGACGACCTACTCCACGCTGGCCGTCGACGCCACGCTGCTCGCCAAGGACGGAGATATCGCAAGCTCCTTCGCGTACCTGGCCGCCACAGTCGTCGGCGGCCTCCTCCTGGTCGTCGCCGGCCACGCAGTCGGGCGCCGGCTGGTGCCGGCATGAGCTCCTCCCCCGCCCTCGGGCTGGCGCTGCTGGTGGCGGCGGCCGGCGGGGTGGGCGCCACCCTGCGCGCCCTGTTGATCCATCACATCGGCGTGCGCCGCCGCGACCCGCTGCCCCTCGGCACCATGGTGGTCAACGCCAGCGGCTCGCTCCTGCTCGGGATCCTGACCGGATTGTCGCTGTACCACGGCCTTGGCTCGCACACCCTCGCCGTGGTCGGCGTCGGACTGTGCGGGGGCTACACGACCTGGTCTACCGCCAGCTGGGAGACCCTCCACCTGCTCCACACCGGCCACCGTTCCGAGGCCCTCGTCTACACGGTGGGCGGGCTTGCCGTGTGCCTCGCCGGCGCCGCCGCCGGCATCGCTCTCACCGCGTGGCTCTAGGACCTCAGTCCTCGAAAGCCTCCGGGGGTGGACACGTGCAGACCAGGTTGCGATCACCGTAGGCCTGGTTGATCCGGGCCACCGGTGGCCAGTACTTGGCGACCGTCTGGCCGGCCGGGTAGACCGCGGTCCGACGGTCGTAGGCCCGGTCCCAGGACGAGACCAACGCCGCTGCGGTGTGCGGCGCGCCCCGCAGCGGGCTGTCCCCCACCTCCCAGCGACCCGATGCCACCTCCTCGATTTCGGACCGGATGGCGACCATGGCGTCGCAGAAGCGGTCCAGTTCGGCCAGGTCCTCGCTCTCTGTCGGTTCGACCATCAGTGTGCCTGCCACCGGGAAGCTCACGGTGGGCGCGTGGAAGCCGTAGTCGATGAGTCGCTTGGCCACATCATCGACCGTGACGCCGGTCGCCTTGGTCAGAGCCCGCAGGTCGAGAATGCACTCGTGCGCCACCAGGCCGTGCTTCCCCGTGTAGAGGATCGGGTAGGACGGCGCCAGCCGCGCCGCCACGTAGTTGGCCGCCAGGACGGCCGACTTGGTGGCGTGGGACAGACCGGCGCCCGACAGCATCCGGATATAGGCCCAACTGATGGCCAGGATGCCGGCGCTGCCGAAGGGCGCCGCACTGACCGGGCCGATCCCCTCACGCTGGGCGGGACGCGGGTGCAACGGGTGCGACGGCAGGAACGGCACGAGATGCTCGGCCACGGCCACCGGGCCCACCCCGGGCCCGCCTCCACCGTGAGGGATGCAGAACGTCTTGTGCAGGTTCAGGTGCGAGACGTCACCACCGAACTGCCCCGGCTCGGCCAGCCCCAGCAGCGCGTTGAGATTGGCCCCGTCGATGTAGACCTGGCCACCGTGCTGATGCACCAGCGCGCACATGTCACTGATGCCCTCTTCGTAGACGCCGTGGGTGGAGGGGTACGTCACCATGATGGCGGCCAGGCGCTCGGCGTGCTCCTCGCACTTCCGGCGGAGGTCATCCAGATCGACCGTGCCGTCACTGAGCGCGGCGACCACCACGACCCGCATGCCGGCCATGACCGCGGAGGCTGCATTGGTGCCGTGCGCACTCGAGGGAATGAGACAGACATCACGCTCGTGCTCGCCTCGTGACCGGTGGTAGGCGGCGATGGCCAGGAGTCCGGCCAGCTCCCCCTGGCTGCCCGCGTTGGGCTGGACCGAGACCTTGGCATAGCCCGTCACCCGGGCCAACCATTCCTCCAGATCGTCGATGAGCGAGAAGTAGCCGGGCGTGCTCTCGAGTGGCGCGAACGGATGGATGTCAGCGAAGCCGGGCAGGCCCACGGGCTCCATCTCGGTCGTGGCGTTGAGCTTCATGGTGCACGACCCCAGCGGGATCATGCCCCGGTCGAGTGCGAAGTCCTGGTCGGACAGCCGACGCAGGTAGCGCAGCATCGCGGTCTCGGAGTGGTGCTCCGAGAAGACCGGATGGCTCAGTATCGGGCCCCGGCGGAGAAGCCCTTCGGGCAGTGCGGACTCGGCGCCCGCTGCCCCGGCGACCGCCCCGAAGGCTTCCAGGACGGCGGCGCAGTGGGCCGCCGTGGTCGTCTCGCCGCACGAGATCCCGACGTGGTCCTCGTCGACGAGCCGCAGGAACACCCCGCGCCGACGGGCCTCCGCCACGATCACCGACGCCCGCCCGCCCGCCTCGACGACCACCGTGTCGAAGAACTCCCGGTGCTCCAGGCTGAAGCCGGCGCCCTCCAGTCCGCTGGCCAGGTCGACGGTGCGCTGGTGGACCCGCCGAGCAATCCCGCGCAATCCCTCGGCGCCGTGGTACACGGCATACATGGAAGCAACGACCGCCAGCAGCACCTGGGCGGTGCAGATGTTGGAGGTCGCCTTCTCGCGGCGGATGTGCTGCTCGCGCGTCTGCAGGGCGAGGCGGTAGGCCGGACGGTCCTCGGCGTCGATCGAGAGCCCGACGAGACGACCTGGTAGATCGCGCTCGAGGCCGCCCTTGACGGCCATGTAGGCCGCATGCGGTCCGCCGTACCAGAGGGGGACGCCGAAGCGCTGGGTGGAACCGACGGCGACGTCGGCGCCCCATTCCCCCGGAGGCTTGAGCAGGGTCAAGGCCAGGAGGTCGGCCGCCACCGTCACCAACGCGCCCTTGGCGTGCGCTGCCGCGGTCAGGGACTCGAAGTCACGCAGTGCTCCCGAACCACCCGGATACTGCTGCACCACCCCAAAATAGTCACCCGCCGGCGCGCCGGCGCCGAGGTCGACCACATCCATGACGAGGCCCAGCGGCCCCAGCCGTGTCGCCAGCACGGCGATGGTCTGCGGCAGGCAGTCGGCATCGACGACGACCCGATTCGATTCGCTCGTGGCCCGTCGACGCATCAATGTGACGGCCTCGGCCACCGCCGTGCTCTCGTCGAGGAGTGAGGCGTTGGCCGTGTCGAGCCCGGTGAGATCGGTGACCATGGTCTGGAAGTTCAGGAGAGCCTCCAACCGACCCTGGCTGATCTCGGGCTGATAGGGCGTGTACGCCGTGTACCAGGCGGGACTCTCCAGCACGTTGCGCCGGATGACGCCCGGCGTGATCGTCCCCGAGTAGCCGAGACCGATCATGGGTTCGGCGATCGTGTTGGCGGCGGCAAGACGACGGAGCTCGTCGAGCACCTGCTGCTCCGAGACGGCGGGCGGAAGGTCCAGCGTGCCGAGGCTGCGCACGCTTCCCGGTACCGCGGCGTCCGCCAGCGCGTCGAGGGTCTCGTACCCGAGGACCTTGAGCATCCCCTCCTGCTCTTCGGCCGAAGGGCCGACATGGCGCCGCACGAAATCCTCGAAGGGCTCGAGTACCTCGGATCGGTTACCAGGGTGCTGCTCGCTCACGGGGATCTCCTCACGTGTTCCGCGCTGCACGCGGAACTGTCGGACGTCCTCCCCGCTCTGTCACTGGACCTGAGAGCCTCACCGCAACCAGCACGGCTTCCACCTTCGGTGCAGACGACGAACGCCTGCTTTCCAGAGTTGCCTCGCCGGAGCGGTATGTCGGCCTGAGAGTTTCTCGGGGAGAGTTGCTCCTCCGGCGTCCCCTCGACTGCGTGCAACGGGGACTCTGGCGCTCCGGTTCAAACGGCGTATTCAGTTGTGCGGTCCACCCTACCGGACCCAACACGGCCGACCGGTTGTCTACGCGCGCTCCTCGCTCTCTTCCCGGATGGGCCACAGCGGTGGGCGCACCAGCCGGGCCGGGAGCTCACGGCCGCGCTGCACAATGGTGATGGCGTCCCCGTCGAGCAGGCGCGCGTCCGCATCCACGAAGCCGAGCCCGATCCCCCGTTCTCGCATCGGCGAGAAGTTGCCGCTGGTCAGGATGCCGACTTGCTCCGCGCCTTCGCACAGCAGCGAGCCGTCCCGCAGCGGCTGACGGCCGTCGGCCACGAAACCACGCAGTCGCCGGGCCGGACCGTTGGCCCGCTCCTCTTCCAGCGCGGCCCGACCGGTGAACGCACCCTTGTCCCATCCGATCACCCAGCCCAGGCCCGCCTGCAACGGCGTGATGCCGGGGCCGAGCTCATGGCCATGGAGCGGGAGGCCGGCCTCGAGCCGCAGCGTGTCGCGTGCGCCCAATCCCGCCGGGACGACGCCCTGCCGCAGGATCGCCTCCCAGAAGCCGGCAGCCACCTCCGCGGGAACGGCACATTCCACGCCCTCCTCCCCCGTGTAGCCCGTCCCGGCCACCAGGCAGGTTGCGCCGGCCCATTCGAAGCGGCGGACAGCGAACCGATGGACCGTGGCGGCCTCCGGCGCCACGTGGGCGAGGCGGGAGCGTGCCTCGGGGCCCTGAATCGCGATGACCGCCCTCTCCTGGGTCACGTCCCTCCCGCCGATCGCCTCGACGACATCCGTGGTGTTCGAGGCGTTCGGCATCACGTCGAACCGTTGGTCGTCGACCCACCACACAATGATGTCGTCGACCACGAACCCGTCCTCGTCGAGAAGATGGGTGTACTGGGCCCGACCGGGATGGATGCGGGTGAGGTCGTTGCTCAGCGAATGCTGCAGGTGCTCGAACGCGTCGGCACTGTCGACACGCACAGTGCCGAGATGGCTCACGTCGAAGGCGACCGCCGAGGTCCGACAGGCCCGATGCTCCGCCACGGTGCCAGAGGGGTAGGCCAACGGCATCTCCCACCCACCGAACGGGACCATCTTGGCGCCAAGTGCGATGTGCGACGCATGGAGGGGCGAAACCCGGAGTGGGCCGGCACCGTCGTCACTGCTCACCCAGCCAGACTAGGCCGCTCCGGACAACACTCCGTGGGACGCAATCAGCGAGGCGAAGTCACGCTGGTACACAATGGAGATGGGCACCTCGGGGTACAGCTCGCGCATACGCCGCACCTTGCGGTTCTTGCGGGTCACCAGCCGTTGGTCGGCCGTGGTGAGCTCAATGAACACTCCCCTGCGGGGCAGATAGAAGTCGGGGCGAAACCCGGAGACCGGCGAGCCGTTGCTGTCCCAGGCCAGCGGGAATTCCACCGGCTCGTATTCCCATCGCTCACCCGAGAGGTCCAGGAGGGTGGCGAACTGACGCTCGGACGGATGAGCAAAACGGACCTGCCCTGCGGGCACGCAAGCGGGATGGTGGAGGCGCCCGACACGCGCTGGGTCCGTCGAGGTCACTCCCCCGCGGCCCGCGCGACCTGCGCTCGCCGGGCAGGCGCCTTGTCCAGTGCGGCCTTGTTGGCTGCTTCGAGACTCACGATGTCGGCATCGAGCTCCTCGACCACGCCGGCCAACGGCACGATGTTGAACACGCCTTGACCCCCCGCCAGGAGATCGACGACCTCACCGTTGGAGCGGGCCAAGACCGAACTGGTCCCCGTCAGGACGAGGTTGGCCGATGCCAGGTCCGAGCCCAGGTCCTCGCGGAGGCACACGACGGCCCGCCGCGCCGACTGCAGTGAGACCCCGGAGTCGAGGAGCTGCTTGATCACCTTGAGCTCGAGCACGTCGGAATAGGCGTAGACGCGTCGGGAACCACTGCCCTTGGCTGTGGCCAGCGAGGGCTGGAGCAGGCCCGTGCGGGCCCAGTAATCGAGCTGCCGGTACGAGATCCCCACGAGACCGCACACCTGCGGTCCATGGAACCCCCCGACATGGGTTACGGCGTCGTCGACCATCCCACCTCCCTGCAATCCCACTCCTGCGCTGCCACTCCAACCGGTCACTCTAGTGCACGGCGGACGACACAGCGGTAGTTACGGAGGCGTCATTCGGGCGGAATCTCCGCCTGGGGCGGCTCCCAGGGCCAGACCACCACGGCGCCGAGGACCGACAGCCCGACCCGGCGACCGGCCTCGAACGGCACGCCGCCGGTGGTCCGCACGACCAGGTCGGGCAGGCCCTCCCCGTCGGGCCGGACCCGCACCACGGCATCGTGCCCGTAGTACTCGTAGCTCTGCACCGTCGCCCCCACCCCGCCGTCGGGGGGCTGGTCGAGCTTTATCTGCTCCGGCCGGACCAGGACCCGGGCGCGCCCACCTGCCATCGATCCGTTCCCGGGAACCACGGCGAGGTCGCCCAACCCGGTGCTCGCACGGCCTTCGTGGACCTCGCCCTCCAGGACGTTGGACTCCCCCAGGAATTGCGCCAGTCCCACGTCGCTCGGCCGGCCGTACAGGGCCGTCGGGGTATCGAGCTGCGCAATCACGCCGTGGCGTAACACGGCCACCTGGTCCGCCATCGAAAGAGCCTCGTCCTGGTCGTGGGTGACCAGAATGGAGGTGGTCCCGGCCCGGCGCAGGACGGCGAGGACATCGGCACGGACGGAGGACCGCATGGCCGCGTCGAGCGAGGAGAAGGGCTCGTCCAAGAGCACCACCTCGGGACCGATGGCGAGCGCCCGGGCCAGGGCGACCCGCTGCTGCTGGCCACCGGAGAGTTGGTGCGGATAGCGGCGACGGTATCCGGACAGGCCGACCAGCTCGAGGAGCTCGTCGACCCTGCTCCGGCGATCCGGGCCCCGGGGAAGACCGAAGGCCACATTGCGCCCGACGCTCAGGTGCGGGAACAGCGCACCCTCCTGCGGCACGTAGCCGATCCGCCGCCGCTCGCTGGGCACGAAACGACGCCCCGCATCGTCGACGAGGTCATCCCCGATCCGGACCTCTCCGCTGTCGGGCCGCTCGAAGCCGGCCACAATGCGCAGCAGCGTGGTCTTGCCACTGCCCGAGGACCCGAGAATGGCCGTGAACGAACCGGCCGGAACGGCGAGTTCCACTCCGCGCAGGACCGGTTGGGGCCCGAATGCCTTGGCCACGCCGGTGATGCGCAGGTCCTTCATGTCGACACCATTGTGGACTGCCGGCGGGCACTGGGCTCGCCCAGGGCACTCTGGCCGGCGGCTCCCATCCGCGCCGGCTGGCGGTCGAACCAGCGACCGAGCACATAGCCAGGCACAGCGGCGATGAGCACCATGACGGCGGCATAGGGGGCTGCCTGGTCGTACGACACGTTGGACTCGTAGGCCCAGAACTGGGTGGCCAGTGTCTCCACATTGGTGGGATGAAGGACCAGTGTGGCCGTGAGCTCGGTCGCCGATTCGAGGAAGACCAAGGCGAAGGCGGCGACCAGACCTGGGGCCATCAGGGGCAGGGTGACGCGCCAAAGCACCGAGCGTTTGCCGACACCGAGCGAGCCGGCCACTTCTTCGAGGCCCATGGGCGCACGCGCCACGGCGGCGCGGACCGACACGACGGCCAGAGGGAAGAACATGATGGCGTAGGCGACCACGAGCAACGGGCTGGATTGGTAGAAGCGGCCCTGCAGGAAATGCTCGGTCACGTAGGTGAGGCTCAGCGCAATGACGAGGCCGGGTACCGCCAGGACCACCAGGTTGGATCGCTCCAGGCTGAGGACCTTGCGCCGCGGGAAGCGCACCGACAAAAGGGCGATCGGGATTGCGGCGAGCGTGGACACCACTCCGGCCGCTGCCGCATACCCGAATGTGTTCAGCGTGGCCTCGGGCAGGGACGCCGCCGCCGGGACCGTGCTCGTTCCCCCCTGCAGGAGCAGGTAGACAATGGCTCCGACCGGGACGCCGAGGGCCAGAGCGACCAGGAGACCAAGGCCCCCGAACACGGCGGGCCGCAGTCGACCCAACGGCAGGGGACGCAACTCCCTCGCCGCTCCGGCGCCGAGGCGCGACGAGCGACCCCGCCCGCGTACGGTGTCCTCGCTCGCCAGCAGCATGGCGCCGAGCAGGACCAGGATGAGCGAAAAGGCGCACGCGGCCGGCTCGTTGAAGCCGACTTGGAACTCGTTGTAGATCTCCGTCGTCAGGGTTTGGTAGCCGAGGATCTCGAAGGCGCCGAACTCGGCCAGCACGACCAACCCGACCAGGATCGCTCCGCCGAAAATGGCCAGGCGGGCCTGACCCACCGTGACGGTCCAGAACGTCTTGACCCGGCCGAGCCCGAGGCTGCGCGCCACCTCCTCCTGGGCCGCGTCCGCCGCCCGCAGACTGGCCGCGACGGGAAGGAACACCAAGGGATAGACGGCCAGGGTCATGACCAGTACCGCGGCCCAGAATCCCCCGATGGACGGGAAGATGGCCTTCCACCCGAAACTGACGACGAAGTCCGGAATGCCCAGCGGGATGACCACGAGAATGCCGAGAAGGCGTCGGCACGGGACGTCCGTCCGCTCCACGAACCATGCAGCCAGCGTGCCGATGGCGGCGCTCAGCAGCGTGACCACCACGACCAGCGACACGGTGTTCCAGATGAGCGTCGCTGTAAGGCTCCGGAAAAGGAGCTGGTGCAACTGAGCCCATCCGACCTGAAACGCCTGGACGATCAGGAAGACCAATGGGAGCAGCACCGCCACCGATACCAGGACGGCTCCCGCCGTCAGGACCGGCGGCAACCGTCGCCGGCCGCCGCGTGGCGCTCGGCCTGGCACTGGTCGGGGGCGCCGTGCTCTTGGATCCGTCATGAGGTCACCCAAAAGTTAGGGTGACCTAAGCACGAGGTCAAGCCCGGAAGGAGCTCATGGCGCCGCGGGCGCACCCCCCGCGAAATCCGCCCGGCCCTCCACCGGGCTCGAGGGCTCGGCATGGAAGCGGACAGGAATGCGCCCGGCCCGGCGAGCCTCGCCGCCGGCTTCCACCGCCAGGCGCATAGCCCGCGCCATAGCCACCGGATCGTGGGCCCGATTGACGGCCGTGGCCACGAGGACGCCGTCACAGCCCAGCTCCATGGCCAGCGCGGCATCCGATGCCGTGCCGATTCCCGCGTCCAGGATCACGGGGATGTCGACTGCTTCACGGAGCAAGGCGATGTTGTGCGGATTGCGGATGCCCAGCCCACTTCCGATCGGTGAGCCGAGCGGCATCACCGCCGCGCAGCCGACCTGCTGGAGGCGGAAGGCCAGGACGGGATCGTCGGTCGTGTACGGCAAGACCACGAAGCCGTCCTCGGCCAGCTGTTCGGCCGCCACCAGAAGTTCGACTGCATCCGGCAGCAGGGTCCGGTCGTCGCCGATCACTTCCAACTTGACCCAGTCGGTGCCGAAAGCCTCCCGCGCCAACTTGGCGGTCAGCACCGCCTCCGACGCGGTGGCACAACCGGCCGTGTTGGGCAGCACGCGGACGCCCCGATCCTGCAGGAGCGACAGCAGGGATCCCCGGCCGGAGGCCTCGACCCGGCGCACGGCCACCGTGGCCATCGCCGTTCCCGAGGCTTGGAGGCTGGCGCCCAACACGTCGAGGCTCGTCATGCCCCCGGTCCCGAGAATGAGACGTGAGCCCAGCACTTCACCCGCAATGCTGAGGCCACTTTCGGAGGGGACTGCCGTCATCGGACCGGCGTCGTTGCGGGTCACCGGACGACGATACCCCGGCACCCGCCTATGGTGGCTCGGTGCCGGACCCGACACCGCAAACGGCGTTGACCATCGCCGGCTCCGACTCGGGTGGGGGTGCGGGGGCCCAGGCCGACCTGAAGACCTTCGCCGCTCTCCGCGTGTACGGCACGTGCGCCCTGACGGCGGTGACCGCCCAGAACACGGCACAGGTTCGCGGCGTCGTCGCTCTGGATCCTGCGTTCGTGCGGCAGCAGATCGAGACGGTCCTGGACGACTTCGCCGTGTGCGCCGTCAAGACCGGCATGCTGGCCACCGCCGGCATCGTGACGGAAGTGGCCGGTCTCGCCGCCCGCGGCCTGCTCCCCCAGTTGGTGGTGGATCCGGTCCTGGTCTCGTCCACGGGCCACCGGCTCCTGGAGGCCGACGGCGTGGCCGCGTATACGACGCTGCTCCTCCCCCATGCGTTGGTGGTGACGCCGAACCTGCGTGAGGCGGCGGTGCTCGGCGACACCGACGTGGAGTCCCTCGGCACCCTCGACGCTCGGGTCGCCGTGGCGGAGCGCATCCGGAAGACGGGTGCCCGTTACGTCGTGATCAAGGGAGGCCACCTCACCGAGTCGGCGGACGACGTCGTGGCCGGGCCCGAAGGGATCGTCGTCCTGCCCGGCGAGCGGGTCGACACCGGGAACGACCATGGGACGGGCTGCTCTCTTTCTGCCGCCATGGCCGCCTATCTGGCCCGAGGTGAGACCGTGCCCGACGCGATAGCCCGGGCCAAGTCGTTCGTGGCGCAGGCCCTGGCGGGCAGTGCCGCCTGGCGGCTGGGGGCCGGGCACGGCCCCCTCGACCATTTCGGGTGGTCCGGGGCGCCATAGGCTTGGAGCGTCATGTCAGACGTGTCCCCACCGCAGCGACCACCGACTTCGGGGGGGATCTCCATGCGGCCCGCGATGATCGTCGTCGGGTTGGCCGCGCTGATCCTGGTCCTCTTCGTCGTCATCGGCATCGTCTCCACCCAGTCCCCTGCTGCGGTGAAGCGCTCGGGCACAGAAGTTGCCGTGCCGGGGGTCTCGCTCCGGGCGGTCGGGGCGGCGTCCTCGCTGTCCCCGATCACCAGCGGCGGTGAGCCACCCAACAACATCGTCAACGCCGTCTCCGTCCCGGCGGGCTCGGTCCGGGTCTCCCACGAGGACAACACCGCGGGGGCAGGCCAATACGACGCGCAGGTGACCTTCAGCTCCGGCGACTCGCAGGAGGCCCTTGTGGCCTTCTTCGCGGCCGCTATGAAGCTGCAGGGTTGGCAGATCTCCGATCAGGGGGCGGCGAGGAACGACCCGGGTGCCCTCGAGGTCCTGGGCAAGCTGGCCGGCTCGGACGGCTACTACTGGGAGATGGGCGCCACCGTGAACGCCACCACCTTTCCCACGGGTGGTCCCCCACGAGGGATCACGCACTTCACCGTGCGCCTCTTCCAGACGCCCGATCCCGAATAGCGCGGGGCGCCGACGCCGACGCCGACGCCGCGGCAGCGAGGCTCAGCTGGACCCGGCGGCCACGACGGCATCCGCCGTATCGACAGGAAGCAGGTCGGGCGGTGGAACCGGCTCGGCCAGCAGGTAGGACCACACGAAGAAGTTGATCGGGTACAGCAGGTACCCGACCCGCGGATCGGGCGCCAACAGGATGAGCGCCGACATCACAACCCCGGCGATCATGCAGACCTCGGCCGCCGTGCCCGGCGTGCGGCGATAGAGGTGGCGGGTCAGGAGCACCGCCAGCACTATGCCGACGGCCAGGGGCAGCGCCCGGCTCAGCGACGGAAACTCACTGACCAAGACGTGGCCGGGCAAGGCGCTGGCGGCAGTCGTCGGTATTTTGCTCAATCCGAGCGGGAAGAGCACGACATCGTCAATGAGCGCGAACGGACCGCGCAGGGCGAAGGGGAAGATCGTCGGGACGGCGACGACGACCATGCCGGCCAGCATGGAGAACGGGCGGCGCTCGCCGTGACGTCCGCGGGCAGCGAAGAGCGCCAGTGCAGCGAACGGCCACGCGGTGAACTTCATGGCCGAGGCGATGCCGAAGACGATCCCCGAAGCGAACGGTCTCTGCCGCTGTGCCAGCACGATGGCCAGGAGGAGAAACGCCACGACGGGGATGTCGTCGCCACCGGTGGCCAGTGGCAGCGAGGCCAGCGGGAGGATGATCAAGGCCTGAATGGCGCGGATCTTTCGTCGCCCGTCCGCCCGGCAGAGGTAGAGGGCGACGGCGGCGACGGCCAGGGACGTGAGACAGAAGAAGATCCGGGCATCACTCAGTCCGTTGTTCGGCCAGATCTCGCTCGGAATACCGGCCACGGCCATGAGCGGCAGATAGGGCAGGAACCCCTCGAAGTCCGGCTGGCCGGGAGGGTGGTACTTGACGGCGTGATGGAGACGCACCGGCACCACGTACGGATCCGTGCCGTGCACGAGGTCCTGGCCTCCGACCTCGACGGTGACCACCTCGGGCTGCTGGTGGGATCCGGCCACGCCGTCGAACCGCCACAGGATCTCGAAACCCATCGGGATGGCGAGAGATCCGGCGAACACGCAGACCGCCAGCACAATCCGCGTCAGCCAGGCGCGCCGGTGCTGTCGCTTGGTCAGGGCGTGCCCCGGCTGGCGCCGGCGGACGCGACGCAGGGTCACGGCCAGCACGGCTGATGCCACCGCACCGAAGACGAACGGGAGCAGAGCCATACGTCCCCACACCTGGTACAGCGCATTGGTCGACGTGGCGATAACGAGCAGAGCGAACAGCGCACTGACGCCGTAGAGCAACGCGTCTCCCACTTCCGGGGAGAGTCGCTTGATGCGGCCCCACGTCCGTTGCCACTGGTCGGCCACGGGCACGGCCCAGGTCGGGATGGTCGTCGCGGATTCGTTCAGCATGGCCTCGCAAAAGCCTCGCACACAGGAGAGACGAGGGAAGGAACCCCCCGGGGGATCCTAAAGGTGCAGTGCACGAAGGTAGAACGCCAATTCGGCCTCCAAGCATGCGGTCAACGTGTCGGCCCGGCGGAAGCCATGCCCCTCTCCCTCGAAGAACTCCAGGTCACAGTGGGACCCAGCGGCCGCCAGGGCATCCCGCATACTTTCTGCCTGGGCCGGCGGCACCACGGGGTCCTCGGTTCCCTGCAGGAGGAGCACAGAGCCCCGCATGGACCCGGCCCGATGGACGGGTGATCGCTCCTCGTAGAGCGGACGTGACCCCGGTAGGGGCCCGATCAAGCGGTCGGTGTAGTGGGCCTCGAAATCGTGTGTGGTCGCGACCAGCCCTAACAAGTCGGTGACGCCGTACCACGAGACACAGGCGCCGAACCCCTCCCCCGCCGCCAGCGCGTTGAGCGCCGTCATGCCGCCGGCGCTGCCGCCCCGGATGGCCAGCCGCTCGGCATCGACCTCACCGCGTGCCGCCAGCTCGCGAGCCGCATCGAGGCAGTCCTGCGAGTCGGCGACGCCCCACTGGCCCCACAAGGCGCAGCGGTAGACGCGCCCGTAGCCGGAGCTCCCCGCGTAGTCGATACAGGCCACGGCAAACCCACGCGTCGTGAAGAATTGCAACGTCAGATCGAATCCGGCCTGGCAGGACGACGTCGGGCCGCCGTGACACCAGGTCAGCAATGGCGGCATGGTCCCCGCCGGGCCGTGCGTGTCGCGCAAGGTAGGACGGAAGAGCGTGCCGTGCACCAGGCGCCCCGTCCGCCCGGTCACGGTGAAAGGCTCCCCCACCGCGACATCCCCGCGGACGAGGGCGACGTCGGCCGCGGGGCGCAGGGGTCGGGCACCGCCGACGGGATCCCAGAGCCAGACGGTGGCGGGTGTTTCCGGTGTGCTGCCGATCAGGGCCACGCCATTCCCATGCGCGCACAGCGCGGCGATGGACACGCACGGCTGTCCCAACGGCTGCGCCGGTCCTCGGTCTCCGTGCGGGTCCAGCCGGACGAGCGCATCCCGTCCGGCGTCGGTCATGCGGGCGACAAGGGCCCCGTCGGTCGTCTCCGCCATGGTCCGCTGGCCGAGCACCCAGTCCGGCCCGTGGAACTCGGCCTCCAGTGCAGTCAGGAGTCGGGGCTCCTCCCCTGAGCCGAGACGACCGGAGTGCCCGTAGGGCTGCCACCAGCCGAGTCGATCCGAGACGAAACGCAACGACCCGTCCCGGGCCCAGTCAGGCTGGCCGACCGCTTCGGCCGGGCCACCGGCGATCCGCTCTGCCGGTCCCGACGGCTGGAGCAGATTGTGCGCATGGGCGGCTGCGCCACAGGCCACCGGGCCCAAGGGCACGAGCATGACGGTCGAGGCGTCCCACGGCATGTCCGGATGGTCCCAGGCGACCACGACGAGACGGTCACCCGCCGGGTGGGGCCGGGGCGTGCCGAAAAAGTCGTGCCCGTCGAGGAGCGTGGCCTCACACGGCGTCCCGGGCCGGGTCGAGAGGGCAACCACGCTGCGCACCGGCCGAGCTGATCCGTCGTGGTGCACCTCCCGCACGGCGAGGACCCACTCGCCATCGGCTGTGGCACTCAGTCCACCGTGACGGTGGACCTGACCCGCCGGAGGCTCGCCGCTCAGGGGCACCGGCGCCACCTTCACCGACGTGGCCGAAGAGCCCGGGCCGTCACAGAACCACACCCGTTGATCGGACTGGTCGACATAGGCGAAGGCGCCGACGGATCGCCCGGGTACCAGGCACAGGGCGCCCCCGCCGTACTCGTTGACACGACTGCGAACGCTCACCCCCTCCGGGGAGTGGTCCGCCGTGCCCCGGGCGTCGGCCCGCACGACCACCGTCCGGCCACCCTCGCCCGGACGGGACTCAAGCCAGTAGACCGCGTCGCCGTCCGAACACACCTCCGACAGGGACACCTTGGACCGGGCCACGTCCCCCGCCGTGAGTGGCGAGGCCCAACCCCCATAACCTGCGGTCGTGGTCACGTTCCGAACGTACCCGTTACAGCCGGTGGCGCCAGAAGACCCCGGCACCGCCCTCTACAGTGAGCCCGTGCGCTTCGCGGCCTACCTGCTCTCCAAGGCGGGGGCGGTCATCCGCCCCGCGGTGGTCGAACTGGCCGACACCGATCTCCCGGAGGGTGAGGTTCTCGTCCGGGTCGAGTGGTCGGCCATCAACTTCAAGGACGCCATGGTGACCCGACCCGGAAACCGGGTGGCCCGGACCTTCCCGCTCGTTCCCGGCGTCGAGCTGACGGGCAGCGTGGAGGAGAGCACCAGCCCCCAGTTCACGCCGGGGCAACACGTGCTCGTGCAGGGCTACGACCTCGGCGTGGCCCGTCACGGTGGCTTCGCGGCCTATGCGCGCGTGCCGGCCGACTGGGTGGTGCCGCTCCCCGACGCCCTGACGTGTCGGACGGCCGCCATCATCGGACTGGCCGGCTGCACCGCGTTGCTGTCGCTGCGCCGTCTCGTCCATCACGGCACGACGCCTGACGACGGGCCCATTCTCGTCACCGGGGCATCCGGTGGCGTCGGAAGCGCTGCCGTGGCCTTGCTGGCCCAGGCCGGCTTCGAGGTCGTTGCCTCGTCAGGCAAGACCGCGGAACACGAGTACCTGAAGCACCTCGGCGCCGCCCGCGTGGTCGGACGAGAGTTCACCGAGGACGACGGCCGGACGTTGGGGCCGCAACTGTGGGCGGGCGTCGTCGACTGCGTCGGCGGGACGGCGTTGGCCGAGGCGCTCCGCACCGTTCGCTATGGCGGCGCCGTGGCGGCCAGCGGGCTGACCGGAGGCAACGCTCTGGCCACGACCGTCTACCCGTTCATTGTGCGCGGCGTCGCCCTGTTGGGGATCGACACCGTGGCGACACCGATTGCAGAGCGGCGCGCGCTGTGGCTGGACATGGCTGACGCGTTCCCGCTCCAGCACTGCGAGGAGATGGTCAACGAGGAGATCGGCCTGGACGGCCTCACGGTCGCCCTGGACCGGGTGCTCGATGCCGCGGTGCGGGGCCGGATCCTCGTCAACCCCACCGCGGCCAGCGCAGCGCCGACATAGTCGGGAGCCGGCGTCGTCAGGAGCCGGCGTAGACCGGCGAGACCCTGATGGTCCCGTTGCCACAGGGCCCGATGGCGAGTTGGAACGAGGGTGACGCCGTGCTCGCTCCCGGCATGGTCACCGAAGCTGACTCGGAGGCCGGGCAGCTCGTCTCCGAACCCTCCGGCACGTCGGAGTACTGGTAGGCGAACTGCGCCGTGGCGGACGGCGCCAGCGAGAAGGAGGAAGGCGCCGCATTGGCCGCGCTCGAGATGGAGACCGTCAGGCCGTTGACCATCGTGACCGTGAGCGGTGCGCCACTCCCGGAGTAGAGCGCCATGGTCGGATAGCCGTTGACCGTGCACGCCGCGGTGCCGGCGTTGGTGACGGTGACCAGACCGGTGATGGTCCCGGCTGCCCCCTGACCCTGGCCCGGCGATGCGGTGATCCGATTGCAGGCCGATGTCGAGGTCGCCGTCGACGTCGTGGTGGGTGCAGCCGTCGACGTGGTGGTGGTGGGCGCCGACGTGGTCGACGTGGCGCCGCGGGTCGTCGTCGTGACGTGCTTGGGTTTGCTCGGACTGCTGCTGCACGCGGCGAGAACGACAGCACAGCTCGCCACGCAGACGAGCACCCAGCGGGGCGACCTCACCCTTCGAAATCCTCGGGCCGCACGGAGTCGAGGAACTGTCGGAACTGACCGACCAGTTCGTCGGGCGTGTCGTCCTCCTCATCGTCGGCGTCGAGGGCCAGGATGATCCCCTCGGACTCCATGAGCTCGTCGGACACGAAGAGCGGCGACTCGGTACGCACGGCGACCGCCACAGCGTCGGAAGGCCTGCTCGAGACGATGGTCCGTTCCTCCCCGCGCACAAGGTGCATTTCGGCGTAATAGGTGGAGGCCCGCAACTCGGTGATGATCACCCGCTCGACACTGATGTCCAGAGCGCCCAGCATGTCTTTCATGAGATCGTGCGTGAGCGGACGAGGCATCGTCACTCCCTGCAGGGCGTAGGCGATGGCCGTTGCCTCAGGGCTCCCGATGAAGATCGGCAGCGTGCGACCTTCCCCGTCGGTCTCCTGGAGCAGGAGCACCGGCGTGTTCGATTGCAGGTCCACCCTGACGGCACGGAGGAGTACGCGGACCATGCTTGAAATGTAGCGCCCGTATCCGGGCTTGCGTCACCCCCCCAGGTGGCGGCGGAGGGACTGGCGTAGCAAGGCGGCCCGCATCGATTGCCCGAGCGCAGCCAGCTGATCGGCCCCATCGACGGCTCGCTGCCGGGATTCGGGGTTCCTTTGCCGCAAAAGTGGGATCACCACCTGCTCAATGAGACCCAATTCGCGATCGGCTCCGTTCCGGTAGAGGCGCAGATGGCGCGGCTCGATCCCGAAGGCCCGGAACGCCGCGGCCAGGTTGGCCACGGTCAGGGCGTCCTCGTCGTAGGACTCGATACCGGCCACCGTGACACATTCCACGAGGCCGAATCCTTTGAGCCCCGCCAGTTCGTCGAGCGTCAGGCCGCTGGCCGCGCACAGTTCGTCGGCCGACAGGCTGGCGCCGGTGACCACGGCGGCGGTGGGACTCGGCCGGGCCGCTGCTGCGGTCTCCTCGCCCTTCTTCGATTCGCTCTTCCGTGTACTCGCGCCACTCGGTGTCGGGACAACGCGCGGCGCCATGCCCGCCTCCGATGGCCGCGGCACAGCCGTTCCGTTGCCGTGACCGGTCGGTGTCGGCGTCGGTGTGGAGGACGGTGTCGGTGTCGAGGACGTTGCCGTCGTCGAGGCCGCGACGGGTGTCGCCGCGGCGGACCGACCACTCAGTGTCGTGGTGGCATCGGCCCGTCGTTCGGCCGGGGTGCGCCGCGGCGCGGCGCTTGCGGTGTGCTGTTGGGCGGCCGGCACCGCCGCGGCATTCTTCACTGCCTCGGCTTCGGCCACCACTTGGAGACCGGGCCGCGCCTGCTTCTCCTCGGGAAGCCGGGCGGCGCGTCGCGACGCGTCGGCGAGGATGCGGGCCATTGCCTCCTCGTCTGCCTTGGTCACCTGCTCATGGCTATGACCCGGGGCGGCACCGGCGACGGCGACCGCGTGAGCCGGCTGGACGGCCTTGCCGTTCGGCTGCTCGGCTCCGATGTCATCGCCGAGATCACCGTCGGCCAAGCGGTCGCGGATGACCTTCAGTGGGAGGAAGTGCTCCCGCTGCTGACGCAGTACCCAGCGCAGCCGCTCCACGTCGTGATCGAAGAATTTGCGGTAGCCCGAAGGTGACCGTTCGGGGTTGACCAGGCCCTGGCTCTCCAGGAACCGGATCTTCGAGATCGTGACGTCGGGGAACTCCTCCCGAAGGAGGGTCAGGACGTCACCGATGGAGAGATAGCTGCGGCTGCTCACTCGTTGCCAGCCACCAGGTAGACGAGCTTGAACTTCCCGATCTGCACCTCGTCGCCCGGGGCGAGCGGGACCTCGTCGATGCGCTCCCGGTTCACGTAGGTGCCGTTCAGCGACCCCACGTCACGGACCGAGTAACCGCCGTCGTCCGCCGGGGAGATCTCCACGTGGCGACGCGACACCGTGATGTCGTCGAGGAAGATGTCACTCTCCGGATGACGTCCTGCCTTCACGACGTCCTCGCCGAGGAGGTAGCGCGCACCGATGTTCGGCCCACGGGTGACCACGAGGACGCCGGCGCCGTGTGGGATCTCCACCGAGGTGACATCGGGATAGTCCTCCGTCGTCTCCCCCTCGTCTGTCGGGTGGAGTGTGATGGTGGCGTCATCGCCGTCCGCGAGCAGCGCGTTGCCGCACGAGGAGCAGAAGTTGACTCCCTCGGGATTGCGGTGCCCGCAGTTGTGACAGAACACGCCATCCACGGTACCCCACCCCACGCGCGACTTCTCCTGTCTTCATCCGAACCCCGAACGCCAGGTCAGTCGGCGGTCAGGTCACCGTAGGCGACCGCGTCGAGGAGGCTGCCCGGGTCCGCACCCGCCGCGAGCTCCAGCTCGCAGAGCCACCCTTCGCCATAAGGATCCTGGTTGATGCTCTCCGGCCCGGCCGTGAGTGACTCGTTCACGGCGGTGACGGTGCCGGCGAGGGGCGAGTAGATCTCCGACACCGACTTCGTCGACTCGACCTCGCCCAGCTGCCCCCCCGCATCGACCTCGCTCCCGACGGTGGGCAGGTCGACGAACACGATGTCCCCCAATGCGTCCTGGGCGTAGTCCGTGATGCCGATCCGCACCGTCGTCCCCTCCTGACGGACCCACTCGTGCTCCGGTGAATAACGGAGGTCGTCGGGGATGTTCATGGGGGGCGACCATACCGGACCGCCGGTAGGCGCTGCAGGCCCGAAGTTCAGGGCAACGTCCGGGCGATGCGTTCGACCGCGGTGGCCACCAACGCCTCGGACGACTCCAAGTCAGCGCCTTCGGCCCACACGTGCGTGACCGGGTCGGCGGGATCGGGCACGACCAGGGCCCACCCCTGGTCGGAGACCACCTTGATGCCGTCGATCAGGACCAGCTCCGCCCCCTCGTCGCTCAGCTGCTCCATCAGGGTCCGCATCACCAGGCCCTTCTGCTCCATAGGGGTCGCCACCTCGCCCTCCACGATCGGCATGGCCGGGGTCGCGTCGACGATCTCGGCCAGGCTGGTCGAGCTCTCCTCCAGGAGCGACACCAGGCGGGCCAGGGCTGCCGCGGCGTCGAAAGCGGGCAGGAAGCCAGGGAAGACGTAGCCGCCCCGCTGGTCCGAGGCGAAGGACACGCCGCCCGAAGCTGCCTCCTGGAGCAGACCCGACGGAGACAGCGGGGTCAGTACCAGTTCCACCCCACGCTCACGACAGCGGCGCACCGTCCGGTCACTCGCCGTCACCGGCAGTGCGACCCCACCGGTGTCCCCGGCCAGCGTCGACAGCTCTATGAAGGCCATGATCGCCTCGTCGTCGGACAGCACATGCCCGCTCCCGTCGATCAGTGTCAGTCGCTCACCGCCGGCATCGATGACGGCTCCGAGGTCGGCCCCCGACCCACGGACGGCATCGGCCACCCTGGCCTCGCTGGCCACACGGTCCACCGAGATCATGCCCGGGGTCTGGGCGTACGGATTGATGCTGAGCACGTCGGCGCCGACCTTCGACAAGAGGTTGGGCATGACGAAGTTGGCGGCACCGTAGGACAGGTCGAGGACGAGCTTCACCTGGCGCCCGGCACTCCGGCGCAAGCCGAACGCCTCGACGACGTCAGCCGTGTACAGCTCGATCGTGCGGGGCGAGAAGTCGATGTCCCCGATCTCACCGGCGGTGACCCGGCGGAACTCCTCGCGGTGGTACATGCGCTCGACCCGGCGCTGATCGCTCTCGGTCAGGTCGATGCCTCGTTCGTCGAAGAAGCGGATGACCACGGACTGCGGATCGTCCGGGCTCAGACGGACCGTGAGGCCGGCCCGGTTCCCGCGCATGCGCACGTGGTGCCGCGTGACCGGCACCGTGGCCAACTCCAGATCGTTGACGTTGACCCCGACCGAGTTGCACCCCACCATGAGGGCCCGCTTGAGCACGCGGGCCACTCGGCTGGTATCACGCGACGCCGTGATCGACGAGCCCTTTTCGAAGCCCGAGGCCCAGGCCTTGGCCAGGCGCACCGCCAATTCAGGGCTGATGTCGACGTTGGCGATGCCCTGCACGCCGTCGGGGCCGAACAGGGTGCGCGATCCGCCCGATTCCCACACAATGGAGGCGTTGACCTGGGCGCCTGCCTCGACAACCTTGTAGGGATAGACCTTCACGTCGCTCCGCACCTCGGCGTGGGCGCCGACCAGGCAGCCTTCGCCGACCACGGCGCCGGGTTCGACCCTGGCACCGGTCCGGAGGTCACTCGACCGGCCGAGCACTGCACCTTCGACCCGCACGGCGGGACCCAGATAGGAGTTCTCACCGATGACCGAGCGCTGAATCTCGGCCCTGGGCGCCACCTGGGTGTTGGCGCCCAGGGTGGCGTAGGCCCCGAGCACCACGTCCTCTTCGACGGTGCAGTTCTCGCCGATGAAGGCCGGCGAGTCGATACGGACCGAGGGGTCGATGGAGGAATCCTTGCCGACCCAGATGCCGGGGCGGAGCTCGAAGCCCGCCACGTTCACATCGACCTTGCCGTCGAGGATGTCCTCGTGCGCCTTGAGATAGGCGGCGGTCGTCCCCACGTCCTCCCAATAGCCGTCGGCCACGTAGCCGTAGAGGGGCTGGCCGGCCTCGAGGACGGCCGGGAACACCTCCCCGGAGAAGTCGACGGACCGGCCCTCGGGGATGCGGTCGAAGATCTCGGGCTCCAGCACGTAAATGCCCGTGTTGATGGTGTCGCTGAACACCTGGCCCCAGCCCGGCTTCTCGAGGAAGCGCTCGATCGTCCCGTCCTCGCGTGTGATCACGATGCCGAACTCGAGAGGGTTCTCCACCGCGCACAGCGCGATGGTGGCCAGCGCCTCGTTCTTCTCGTGGAAGGCGATCACCGACGTGAGGTCGATGTCCGTGAGGACGTCGCCGGAAATCACCAGGAAACGCTCCGTCAGCTGCTCCCGCGCGTTGCGCACCGATCCGGCGGTGCCGAGGGGGGATTCCTCGGTGGCGTACACCATGGAGACACCCAGCTCGCTGCCGTCACCGAAATAGCTGCGGATGGCGTTGGGCAGGAAGGCGACCGTCACGACGATGTCCGTGATGCCGTGACGCCGCAGGAGCGACACGATGTGTTCCATCATCGGTCGGCCGACCAGGGGCAGCATCGGCTTGGGCAGGTTGGAGGTCTGCGGGCGGAGCCGGGTTCCCTCACCACCGGCCATGATCACGGCCTTCATGCGGCGTTCCTCATACGGTGCTCCGGCGTGCCGCTCGGCCCTGGCGCAGGGCTCGCCGCGCCGGTCCGATGTAGCTGCCGGCCGCCCACCAGGCCAGCCCGAGCCCGATCAGGCCAGTCACCCAGGCGATGATGCGAATCGGCTCCTGCCAACCGGCCGTCCCGTCACCGAGGAGAAATGTCGGGTAGGCGAACATGAGTCCGAATGTGCCCGCTTTGCCCACCCACAACACATCGATGCGCGCCGCGCCGAGCGAGGCCAGCAGGAGGACCATGGCTGACACCAGCACTTCCCGGGCGATGGTGGCCAGCCCGAACCAGAGCGGGACGGCACCGTAGATCATGATGGAGATCACGGCCGTTCCCACCAGGATCCGGTCGGCCGTCGGGTCGAGCACCTTGCCGAAGGTCGACACCTGGCCGTAGCGCCGCGCCACGAAGCCGTCGACCCAGTCCGTCGCGCCGAGGAGGGCCAGGAGGACCGCCGCCGCGATCTGGTGGTGCGCCCCGAAGAGCAACCAGAGGTAGAGCGGGATGCAGAGGAGGCGCACCATCGTGATGACGTTGGGAGCGGTGAGGATCCGGTCCAGGCCGTCGTCGTCCACGCCCAGAGTCTAGGGAGTGCCCCGCGACGGCCCCGTCCGCGTGTGCCAGAGTGGCCGGGTGCCGCGCTTCGAACCGTTCCGGGGTCTGCGCTACCGACCCGAAGTCGCGCCGCTGGACCAGGTCATCGCCCCGCCCTACGACGTGATCTCACCCACCGAGCGGGCACATCTGGCCTCCCGCCACCGGGCGAACGCCGTGCTGGTGGAGCTTCCCGAAGCCGATCTGTCCGGACGACGTGACCGCTACACCGTCGCCTCCGACCTGTTCACCCGATGGCAGGAGAAGGGCATCATCGCGGCCGACCCGGTACCGAGCCTGTACCCCTACCGGATGACCGACGCCACCGGGCGGGTCACGACCGGGGTCATCGGGGCTCTGGGCCTGGCCGAGCCGGGTGAGGAGAGCGACATCCTGCCCCACGAGCAGACCCTCCCCAAGCCCAAGAGCGATCGCCTGGACCTGCTGCGGGCCACGCGGGCCAACCTCTCCCCCATCTGGGGTCTCTCCATGGCCACCGGGGTGACGGCCACCTTCGACCCGACGGACGACGACCCGGTGGCCGACGTCTACGACGACGACGGGGTCAGGCATCAGCTCTGGGTGTTGAACGACGCCGACATCGTCGATGCCGTCCGTACAGCGCTGGCCGCCGCGCCGGTGGTCCTGGCTGACGGACACCATCGTTACGAGACCGCCCGGGCGTACCAAGCCGAGTGCCGCCAGGCCAACGACGGCGCCCCCGGCGGCTACGACCTCGTGATGGCCCTCGTGGTGGAGCTGGCCGAGGACCAGCTGACGGTGGGCGCCATCCATCGCACGGTGAGTGGACTCCCCGAGGACTTCGATTTCGTCACCGCACTGGCCCCGTGGTTCGACGTCGTCCGAGCGGGCGCCGATGACGACCGCACGCTCGGGGCGCTGGCCGACTCCCGCTCCCTCACCCTCGTGACGGGAGGCAACGCCTATCTGCTGCTGCCCCACGCCGAGGTCCAGGAGCAGGAGGGCAACGACCTCGACTCGAATCTCATCGCCACCGTGCTCGCCACGCTGCCCTCCCACGAGGTCATGCACCGCCACAGCGTCGCCGAGGCCATGGAGGCCCTCCGCGACGGTGAGGGGCAGGCCGCCTTCCTCCTGCGGCCCGTGACCGTCGCACAGATTGACGCGTGGGCCAGCGCTCGGCGCCGTATGCCCCCCAAGACGACCTTCTTCAGCCCGAAGCCACGGACCGGCATGGTGTTCCGGTCCCTCGATCTCCCCTGAGGTGACAGCGTGCACGATTCAGTGACCATCCACATGTCGGCGCCGCCCGAACGGGTCTGGGACCTCGTCAGCGACGTGACCCGCATCGGGAGCTACAGCCCCGAGACGTTCGAGGCCGAATGGATCGAGGGCGCCACCGGGCCGGCCGTCGGTGCCCGGTTCCGGGGCCATGTGAAGCGCAACGGGATCGGGCCCATCTACTGGACCACCTGCACCGTGTCGGCCTGCGAGCCGGGCAAGAGCTTCGCCTTCGGCGTGGGCGGACCGGACAAGCCCCCCATGAACGTCTGGCGCTACGACATTGCGCCGGCGGAGGGCGGCTGCGACGTCACCGAGTCGTTCACCCTGAGCCCGACGTTGGGCCTCCGGCTCTACTGGGCTGTCTGGGGGTGGTCCCGGGGCAAGGTCAACCGCAAGGGGATGCGCACGACGCTCGAGCGGATCCGGGACGAGGTCGAAGCCGCTCCGGCGCCCTAGTCATGGAGGACCGCCCCAGCACCATTCTGCACCTCGAGCTCGGCAATGCCTCTCCCGAGCACTGCGCCGACAGGGCCCGGCGTCTGGCTCGGGCCCAGGGCGTCGAACGGGTGACCTGGTGGGAGAACGAAGCCTTCGAGCGCACCGACCTGCCCATGCGGATACGCGACGGCCGGACCCTCGTGGTGATCGAGGCGCGGGAGGGGTACGCGGTCCCACCCCCCACGTCCGAGATCTCCGAGTCCCACTGCTTCCGCCGGTACTCCCGCCCGAGCCAGGGCATCCTCACCGGGGGGCCGACCCTCGGGCTGGCGGTCGTCTGGATCAGCCCGAGGACCCCGGACCTGGCCGGCAGCCTGCGCGACTGGGGTGACTTCGTGCACATCCGCCACATCGCGGCGGCCGCCATCCCGGGCTTCACACAGATCTCCGTCTACGAGAACACGGCTGAAGCGGATCCGCGGTACATGCACTTCTACGAGTTCGACAACGCCGCGGCCGAGGCCACCTTTGCCACCATGATTGAGAACGTCGCACCCCGACTGGGCGGCACCGAGAGCGCGGCGTACGCGGAGTGGGCTGACTGGCGTCCGCCCGGGGGGCGGCTCTTCTATTGCAACACCTTCACCCGCCTGGGCGAGGTCGCGCCTTAGTCGACCGTCCAGCTGGAGCCGGAGCGCAGCAGCGCGGCCACATCACCCAGCCCGCGCTTGCCCTGCGCCTCCGTGATCTGCTCGGCCATCTGCGTCCCGTACTCGGGCCGCTCGACCGCCCGGAAGACGCCGATCGGGGTCGGCTCGTAGGGCCCCCGGGCCAGCCGGGACAGTGCGAAGGCGAGGCCGGGGTCGTCCCGCTTCTCGTCGTGGACGAGCAGGGCGTCGGACCCCACCTCGGCCACGGACACGATTTCGAGGCTGCCGTCGGCACGCTGAGTGACCCCGCGCTCCTCGCCCTCGGCGCCGAACACGATCGGCTGGCCGTGCTGCAGCGGGATCAGCATGGTGGCCCGGGCGTCGCGGCTGGTGATCTTCTCGAAGGCACCGTCGTTGAAGACGTTGCAGTTCTGCAGGACCTCGACGAAGGCGGCGCCGTCGTGCTCGTGCGCCCGCCGGAAGGTCTCCTGCATGTGGGCCCGGTCCATGTCGTGGGTCCGGGCCACGAAGGTGGCCTCGGCGCCCAGGGCCAGGGACACCGGGTTGAAGGGCGTGTCGACGGAGCCGAACGGGGTCGACTTGGTGACCTTGGCCACCTCCGACGTCGGGGAGTACTGACCCTTGGTCAGCCCGTAAATCTGGTTGTTGAACATCAAGATGTTCAACCGGACATTGCGTCGCAGCGCGTGGATCAGGTGGTTGCCCCCGATGGACAGCGCGTCGCCGTCCCCCGAGATGACCCAGACGTCGAGGTCGGGCCGCGAGGTGGCCAGCCCGGTGGCGATAGCCGGCGCCCGCCCGTGAATGGAGTGCAGACCGTAGGTGTTCATGTAGTACGGGAAGCGGGCGGCGCAGCCGATGCCCGAGAGGAACACGGTGTTCTCACGGCGCACGCCCAGGTCGGGCATGAGCATCTGGACGGCGGCCAGAATGGAGTAGTCGCCACAGCCCGGGCACCAGCGGACCTCCTGGTCGCTGGTCCAGTCCTTGCGGGCCGTGACGGGGATTGCGGTGGCGGTGGCGGTGGCGCCGTTGGACTCGCTCATGACTTCCCTCCGAGCAGCGCCGTGATGGCTGCCTCGATCTCTCCGACGCGGAACGGCACGCCCTGCATTTTGGACATGGTCTGGGCATCCACCAGGTACTCGGCGCGCAGGATGCGACTCAGCTGGCCGAGATTCACTTCGGGGACGAGCACCTGGGTGTAGTGGTGGAGCACCTCGCCCAGATTGGACGGCAGTGGGGAGAGGTGGCGCAGGTGGACGTGGGCCGCATTCATGCCGCGAGCCCGGATCCGTTTCACACCCGCCGCCACGGCGGCGTAGGTGGAGCCCCAGCTCACCAGCAGCAGCTGGGCGTCCCCGCTCTCGTCGTTCACCTCGACCAGCGGGATGTCCTTGGCGATCCCGGCGATCTTGTCCCGGCGGAGGTGGACCATGCGCTCGTGGTTGACCCCGTCGTAGGAGACGTTGCCGGTGCCGTCCGCCTTCTCGAGCCCGCCGATGCGGTGCTCGAGCCCGGGGAGGCCGGGCGGCGCCCAAGGGCGGGCCAGGGTCTCGGGATCACGCACGTAGGGCCAGAAGGCCTCGTTGCCATCCTCGTCCACGTGGTTGGGTTCGGTGGCGAAGTCGGGCTCAATGGGAGCGAAGGAGTCGAGGTCGGGCAGGCGCCACGGCTCGGCCCCGTTGGCCAGGTAGCCGTCGGAGAGCACGATGACCGGGGTGCGGTACTTCACCGCCAGCCGGACGGCCTCAATGGCGACGGCGAAGCAGTCGCTCGGGGTCTGGGGCGCCAGGATCGGCAGGGGGGCCTCCCCGTGCCGGCCGTACATGGCGTGCAGCAGGTCGGCCTGCTCCGTCTTGGTGGGGAGCCCGGTCGACGGCCCGCCGCGCTGGACGTCGACGATGACGAGCGGCAGCTCGAGATTGATGGCCAGGCCGATCGTCTCGGACTTGAGGTCCAGGCCCGGGCCACTGGTCGTGGTGACCCCGAGCGCCCCGCCGAATGATGCACCCAGGGCGGCGCCGATGCCGGCGATCTCGTCCTCGGCCTGGAAGGTGCGCACGCCGAACTCCTTGCGGCGGCTCAGCTCGTGCAGGATGTCCGAGGCGGGCGTGATCGGGTAGCTCCCCAAGAAGAGCGGCACACCGGCCAGCCGGGAGCCGGCGATGAGGCCCCAGGCCAGCGCCTGGTTCCCTGTCACCTGGACGTACTCACCCTTCTCGAAGGTGGCGGGACGGACCTCGTAGTTGGACTCGAAGAGCTCGGCCGTCTCGCCGAAGTCGTAGCCGGCCCGGAACGCCCGCGTGTTGGCGTCGGCCACCTGGGGCCGGCTCCCGAAGCGCTCGGCTATCCACTCGACCGTCGGCTCCAGCGGGCGGGTGTACATCCAGCTGATGAGGCCCAGGGCAAAGAAGTTCTTGGAGCGCTCGGCGTCGCGGGGCTTCACCCCGGCCTCCTTGCAGACCTCCTTGGTGATGGAGGTCATGGGCACCTCGTAGACCGTGTAGGCGGCCAGTGAGCCGTTGGTGAGGGGGTTCTCGTCGTAGCCGGCCTTGGCCAGATCGCGCTCCTCGAAGGAGTCGCTGTTGACGATGAGCACCGTGCCTTTGGCCATGAGCTCGATGTTGGCCTTGAGGGCCGCCGGGTTCATGGCCACCAGGACGTTGGGCGAGTCGCCCGGGGTCAGGATGTCGTGGTCCGAGATGTGCACCTGGAAGGCGGACACCCCGTTGACCGTGCCGGCAGGGGCCCGGATTTCGGCCGGGAAGTCCGGGAAGGTGGACAGGTCGTTGCCCAGCAAGGCGCTACTCGTGGTGAAGCGGTCGCCGGTGAGCTGCATCCCGTCGCCCGAGTCACCGGCGAAGCGCACGATGACCTGGTCCAGTACCTCTGTTTCGTGTTGCGTTCCCGATGCCACGGGCTGCCTCGTCTCATGTCGTGGACGTCGCGAGTCTTGACTCACCCCATCGGGCCAGCGCACCCTGCCGCGACGGCGCGCGCCACCCTGCGTCCGAATTGCTTGTTGCGACCAATCCTAACCCCGGGCCACGGTGCCTCTTCTTCATTCAGTCTTCACATACGGGCCCGGCCGGTCGTCGGAGCGGCCCCGTCCTCTGGACACGTCGGCGGCGGCCCGGCGAGGTGGATCCGTCCGGGCCGTGGACGCCGGTGGTACGACACCTGCCGATCAGGCGATCGTGACCTCTTTGTCGAGGTACACGTCCTGAATGCGGTGGATGAGGGCGGCACCCTCGGCCAGGGGCCGTTGGAACGCCTTGCGGCCCACAATGAGGCCCATGCCCCCCGCACGTTTGTTGATCACCGCCGTGCGGACCGCCTGGGCCAGGTCGCTGTCGCCCTTGGACTCGCCACCGGAGTTGATCAGGCCGATGCGGCCGGCGTAGCAGTTGACGACCTGCCACCGGGTGAGGTCGATCGGGTTGTCGGTGGTCAGTTGGTCGTAGACCAACGGGTCCGTCTTGCCGAACCCGACGGCGTTGTAACCGCCGTTGTTCTCGGGCTGCTTCTGCTTGATGATGTCGGCCTCGATCGTCACGCCCATGTGGTTGGCCTGGCCCGTGAGGTCCGCCGACAGCTCGTAGTTGACCCCGTCCTTCTGGAAGGCCGAGTTGCGCAGGTAGCACCACAGCACGGTGAACATCCCGAGCCGGTGGGCCTCGGCGAAGGCCTCGGCCACCTGTTGCAACTCGCGGTCCATGTCGTCGGAGCCGAAATAGATGGTGGCGCCCACTCCCACCGCGCCGAGGTCGGCGGCCTGACGCACCGAGCTGAACATGATCTGGTCGTAGGTGTTGGGCACATGCAGGAAGGCGTTGTGGTTGAGCTTCACGATGAAGGGGATGCGGTGCACGTACTTGCGCGAGGCCAGGCCGAGGGTGCCCAGGGTGGTGGCGACGGCGTTGCAGTCACCGGCCAGCGCGAGCTCCAGGAGGTTCAGCGGATCGAAGTAGGCGGGGTTCTTCGAGAAGCTGGCCGCGGCCGAGTGCTCAATGCCCTGGTCGACCGGAAGGATGGAGATGTAGCCGGTGCCGCCCAGGCGTCCGTGGTCGAACACCCACCCGAGGTTGCGCAGGACCGTCGGACTGCGGTCGCTGTTGGTGAAGACCTCGTTGAGGTAGTTCGGCCCGGGGAGGGTGAGGTGCTCCGCCGGAAACGCCTTGGCCGTGTACCCGAGGAGGGCGTCGGCGTCGTCGCCGAGAAGCGCCTGGAGGTCTGTGCTCGAAGTGCTCGTGCTCATGCGGGTCATGCTACCGGAGGGTCAGCGGGGGTCCCGGGGCCCGCCGCCCGGGTGGTGACAGGCCGACGGCTCACCGAATTGTCCACAATTCCGCCACGCCCGACGCCTTCGGCTCCGATCCGACCCATACGCTGGCGGGTGCATTTGGGATTACGAGTGAGGCGAGAGTCTTGAGCGAGCGGAGGCCATGAGCGTGCAGGAGTCCGGGGCGGACGGGCCGTGGCGCCTGCGCCCCTGGGTGCTGGTGGTCGGGGCGGTGGTCGTGATCGCCGTGGTGGTCGCGCTCACCACCGGCGGGTCGACGCCGAAGCACTCCGGTTCCTCGAGCACGTCCGGCGCCAAGGCCGGCGCGGGCGGGGCCACCGCCGCAGGAAGCGGGGACCCCTTCTTCCTGCGGTCCACCACCCCGGCGGCGGGCACGCAGAACGTGGCACCCGACACCCCCATCACGCTGACCTTCTCGGCGCCGGTCTCGTTGCAGAAGGTCGAGCCCACCATGTCCCCGACCATCGACGGCAAATGGGTGCAGTCGAACGCGACGACCCTCACCTACGAGCTCGCCTCACCCCTCATTCCCTATAGCCAGGAGGTCATCACCATCCCCGGCGGGGCGCACGGCCTCGTCTCGAAGGACGGCGCCACCCTGACGGCATCGCACACCGTCGCCTTCGACGTGGCGGCGGGTGACACCCTGCGGCTCCAACAGCTCCTGGCCCAGCTCGACTACCTGCCGGTCGGCTTCTCACCCACCGGCGCCGCACCGGCGCCGGCCGACCTGGCGGTCGACCAGCCCGGCACCTTCTCGTGGCGCTGGCCCGGCCTGCCGGCGCAGCTCACCTCGCAGTGGACCCAAGGGACCATGAACGAGATCACCAAGGCGGCCGTCGAGGACTTCGAGAACCAGAACAACATCGGCGTGGACGGGGAGGCCGGTCCCACCGTGTGGACGGCGCTGCTCAACGACGTCATGAACAACAAGCCGAGCGCCACGCCCTACGTCTACGTCCTCGTCAACAAGGTCGTGCCGCAGAACCTGACCCTGTGGGACAACGGGGTGGCCCAGTACGTCGGCATCCCCGTCAACAGCGGGGCGCCCGGCGCCGACACGACCGACGGCACGTACGCCGTGTTCGAGCACGTGCGGTACTCGGACATGAAGGGCACCAACGTCGACGGCTCCACCTACAACGACCCCAACGTGCCCTACGCCAGCTACTTCAACGGTGGCGACGCGCTGCACGGCTTCGTCCGCGCCTCCTACGGCACCCCCCAGAGCAATGGCTGTGTCGAAATGAGTTACGCCGACGCCGCGCTGGTGTGGCCGCTCACACCCATCGGCACCCTGGTGACCGTAGAGGGGCCGGATTTCGGGACGGCACCCCCTCCGACCACCACGACGACCACCGCACCGGCGGCGCCGACCACGACGGTTCCCCCCGCGGCGACGACCACCGCGCCTCCGGCAGCCACGACGGTGCCGGCGCCCTGAGCGGCTGAGGCCTCAGCCCTTCTTGGGCGCGGGCGGTCCCGTCTTGGTCGAGGTCGACGTCTTGGGGCGCCGCCGCTGGGGCCGACGCTCGGGGCCCAGGCCCCGGAGACGCTCCGCCACGTCGTAGGCCTCGGGGTCGGTCCGGAACACACGCTCGAAGTACTCCCGCGCTTTGGGGACGTCACCCGCCCGTTCGTACAGGTCGGCCAGCAGGTACCACTGGCGGACGTGACGCTCGGAGGGGTTCCGCAGGGCCTTCGAGGCGCCGGCGGTCGACAGCATGGCGATGGCCCCGTTGAGGTCACCCGAGTCGGCCAGTGAGGCAGCCGCCACAATGCGCCCCTCGGCCAGAACATCAGGATCGGGTGAGCTCTGCCGGAGCTCCGCCCAGAGCGCAGCCACCTTCTTCGGCTTGTGCAGGGCCCGCTGGCAGTCCATCAGCACCGGCAGGTGCTCGGCCGAATCGCTCAGGCGGCCGAAGGCCTCGAGGTGACCCGCGGCCGAACGCCAACGGCCACAGCGATAGGCGGCGAGGCCGGCCAGCTCGCGGACGGCGGCCACGCCGGGAGCCTCGTCGGCCACGGGCTTGATGGCTCGCAGCGCATCTTGGAAGCGCCCGCGCTCGTAGGCGCCATAGGCCGACTCGGCCCGATCGACCAGGTGCTCACGGTGGCGGGCCGTGGCGATGTCGGCCGCGTTGCGGATGTCGGTGGCGATCTCGGGGGGGAGGGCGTGCTTCTGCGACACGATGGCAATCGCCTCGGTGGCGTCGGCCGCGTCCGCGGCCGCGCCGGCGGCACCCTTGCGGGTCCGGGTGCGGGGCGCATCAGCGTCCTGCCATTCAGAGGCACCGTCGTCACGCGTCCACTGGGCGACCGGCTTCGGCCGCGGCGCTCCCCGGCGGCGTTCTCGCTCATCGGAGTCGTCCCAGGCACGCTCCTCTTCGTCGCGCCGGTTGACCTGGTGGGCGCCCCGGCGGGCCACGTTGCCCCAGCCGGCGGCTTTGCGCGGCAGTGGTGGGCGCTCGTCGCGCGGCGCCCGATCGGTCCCGGGCCTGCGCTCGCGCTCGTCGTCCGGACGCCGGCGGGGCGCTCCGCTCCGTGGTGGGCCCGAGCGGACGGCGCCGGACCGTGGGGCGGCCGACCTGGACGCCCCCGCCCGGGATGTGCCCGGGCGCGCCGGGCCCGACCGCGGTCCTTCGGTGCGTGCGCTCGCCGACCGGGGACGACCCGTCTGGCCTGCGCTCTTTCCCCCCGAACGTGACGCAGCCGCTCCCCCGCTGCGGGCACCACCTGCCCTGCCGGAGCCCGAGCCCGAGCCCGTGGCGCCACCGCTCCTGGTGCCACCGGGCTTGGCGGGACGACGTGCCCCTCCACTGCTGGCGGCGCCGCCGGATGAGCCGCGACGGGCCGCTCCCCCACTTGCGCCACTGCTACGGGAAGAGGGCCGGCCCGTGCCGGCCCGGCTGCCCTGCCCACCGCCACCGGACCGGGCCGGGCGCGCAGATCCACCCGCACGCGCCGATGAGGCGCGGCCATTCGGCCGGGAGGAATTCTGGGGCATCAGGTGAGTCTAGGGGTCTCGGTCGCGCGCACCGTGGCCGCCATGTCGCGCGCCCGGTTCCGGGTCGCTCAGGACACGGCCTGGCCGGGGTGCGGCCGGCGCTCGCGCCGGAACTCGTCGGCCGCCACGAGGAGCGCCAGGACGACGCCCATGAGCAAAATGGCCGGGCCGACCCCCAGATCACCGGCCAGGCCACCGAGGAGCACAACGGCCATGGCGGCACCGCCCACCGCTGTGAGGCGGCCCGGCCATTGCGACCCCAGGCGTGCCTGCAGCGCACCGGTCACGACGACATAGGCCGCCACCGGCACGCCCACGGCCAGCCCCGCGGTGGTCGCCACCGTCGACGACGGCGCGCCATGGGAGTTGGCCGCGGCCAGCTGGAGCCCGGCGCCGAGGGCGCCCAGGGCGCCGAAGACCACGTAGTGGCCGTAGCCCCACAGGAAGGCCATCTGGCGCGACATGCGCAGGCCCTCCTCCGCCGGGTTCTCGAAGTACCACCACCAGACCGAGAAGACGAGAAGGACGGCGCCGACGATCACCGCCACCAGTCCGGCCGACACGCCGTGGACCGAGCTGGCGCTGTGGAGGGCCACCGTCACCGCGGCAATGCACTCCCCCAGCACTATGAGAGTGAACAGTCCGTAGCGCTCAGCGATGTGGCCGGGGTGCCACGGAGTGCCCGCCCCGTCCCCCGCTCGCTCGGCCCAGGCCGGCAACAGCATCTCGAGGGCCGCCAGCGGGTAGAAGGCCCACAGGCCTGCCTGCGCCGGAAGGAAGAGTCGCAGCACCCAGCCGACCTGCAGGACGGTGATGCCCGCGGCGCACCGCAAAGCGGCCGGCCGGCCCACGGGGTCACCCGCGGCGGCCCGGAGCCACTGCGCCACCATGGCGACGCGCATGACGACGTACCCGATGGTGATGGTGGTGAAACTCCCGCTCGCGAAGGCACTCTCGACCCCGGCGGCCAGGATCAGGACCCCCACGATCTGGACGAAGGTCAAGAGGCGGTAGAGCAGATCGTCGACGTCGTACGCCGAGGCGAACCAGGTGAAGTTGACCCAGGCCCACCAAATGGCGAAGAACACCATGAGGAAGCCGACGATGGCCGTATGGAAGTGGCCGACCCCCAGGGCATGGTTGAGCTGGTCTGCCGCCTGGGAGACCGCCACCACGAAGCTGAGGTCGAAGAGGAGCTCGAGGGGGGTCGAGACCCGGTGCTCCTCGTCGACGTCCCGGGGCCGCATCGGGAGCACGCGTAACCGGCGGTTCGTCATGGGACCGAGCCGCGCACGGTGGGCCCCTCGGGCTTCTTCGTGGGCCGCATAGCCGGCAGTATCGCAGCAGACCGAGGTCCCGTTGGCCACCCACATCCTCGTTCGGGCCGACGCCGCACCGGGCCCACAACGTACGAAACCCCCTCGAGCCGAAGCTCAGAGGGGGTTTCGTGAGAAATCCCGGCGGCGACCTACTCTCCCAGGGGGCCTCCCCCCAAGTACCATCGGCGCGGGCGGGCTTAACTGCCGTGTTCGGAATGGGAACGGGTGTTTCCCCGCCGCCATGGCCACCGGAAATCTTGCACTCAGCGGGGCACCACCACCCGATTGACGGGCAGGGCCACGCCTGAGGCTGCGTTTCCGCAGCCCCTGAGCGTTCCAAAGCGAGCACGAGCGAGTAGGTCTCCAAGCCCTCGGCCGATTAGTACCGGTCGGCTGAATGCATTGCTGCACTTACACCTCCGGCCTATCAACGTGGTCGTCTAGCCACGGGCCTTACCAGGTTAACCCTGTGGGAGATTTCATCTCGAAACGGGCTTCGCACTTAGATGCTTTCAGCGCTTATCCCACCCGTAGGTCGCAAACCAGCCGTGCCCTTGGCAGGACAACTGGCACACGAGAGCTACGTCCGTCCCGGTCCTCTCGTACTAGGGACAGCCTTTCTCAAATCTCCTACGGCTGCATCGGATAGGGACCGAACTGTCTCACGACGTTCTAAACCCAGCTCGCGTACCGCTTTAATGGGCGAACAGCCCAACCCTTGGGACCGGCTTCAGCCCCAGGATGCGA
>Ga0302202_10000155_pt1 | contig 80453 bp, 63 predicted proteins | sample II_Bog_N3_3_FD_194579 | JGI IMG/M metagenome (GOLD analysis project Ga0302202, IMG submission 194579) | Peat permafrost microbial communities from Stordalen Mire near Abisko, Sweden - II_Bog_N3_3 | ecosystem: Environmental > Terrestrial > Soil > Wetlands > Peat | place: Sweden: Abisko... | reverse complement strand
CGCTGTTTGGTCGCTTCCTGCGGCAAGCCTTGAGGCTCCTTTCCTCGGAAGCGACCAAACAAGCTCACTCTCTATGCGGATGTCCTGTGTCCACTAAATCGAGGCAATCTCAGAAATGGGGTAATCGTGGAACTTGCCGTCTGGGCAAATTGGACTTTTGCAGGGAGCAAGTAGGAGGGTTTTACTTTTGCCACACTCTTGCCAGATATGCGTCTTTTGATGCCGTTCCTTTCATCAGCACGCGTACACCAACGGTAGGGCAGAAATCCCGTAAACCGTTGATGTTCGCCGTTTACGAGAGAAAAACAAATCGCCGACCTACTTCCGAAGAAAACGACTGGCCGTGGTTCGAGTCCCTGTGGGCCCACTATGTTCGAGGTGTCGCCGGAATACGGCGTCTAGACCGCATCGTACGGCGATTTCGGGGCTTAGACGGGGACATGCCGTATGCGCCGGGCCCGACAAATCGTTTTTCACCTCCGCTGGATCTTCGACAAATGCGCGGGGTTGCTCAGCCGGCATCGTGAAGACTGTTTCCGACCGCCGCCCCTGGATTCCGCGGGAAGGTCGGGTTAGACCCCATCGCCCCTGGAGCGCAAGGGGTCCAGAATGCGCGCAGGGCCTGGGTGTCCGCTCGTCGGAATGCGTACCCAGGCTATCGGAAGTTCATCTCTCACGTAACCGCGCAAATTCACCGGGGCCTCCTCCCCAACATCCGCTCGTCATGCCCAATAAAAGCAGCCTCTATGACATCACCAAGAAGCCGGTCTGGCTCATTACTGGCTGCTCTACCGGCTTCGGCCGAGCGCTCGCCGAACTGCTTATAGGGCGCGGGTACCGCGTGGTCGTCACGGCGAGGCAGCCCGAGGAGGTGGCCGATCTGGCGGTACGCGGGGAGACTTTGGTACTGAAGCTCGATGTCACCAACCAGGGCGAGGTGGACGGGGCGATCGCCTCGGCGGAGAAGAAATTTGGGCGCATCGACGTGTTGGTGAACAACGCGGGGATCGGCTATTTTGCAGCGATCGAGGAGGGCGACGACAAGCAGGTGCAGCATCTCTTCGACGTCAATTTTTTCGGGCTCACCCGGATGATCCGCGCCGCGCTCCCAGGAATGCGGAAACATGGTACCGGGACGATCGTCAACATATCGTCCGTCGGGGGCCTGCGATCATTCCCCTCCCTCGGCTACTATAGCGCGACGAAGTTTGCCGTGGAGGGACTTTCGGAGGCCCTGTGGCAGGAGGTCGAGCCGCTGGGCATCAAGGTTGTTGTGGTCGAGCCGAGCGGATTCCGCACCGACTGGGCTGGGCGCTCGGCCGAGGAGAGCACGCATGAGATCGGCGCCTACGCGGCAACGTCGGGATCGACACGATCCCAGGTCCGTGCCTCCTCGGGCCGTCAGCCAGGAGACCCTGCCCGCGCGGCCGCCGCCATCGTGGAGGCCGTCGAGTCGCCCCATCCGCCGCACCACCTGCTGCTCGGCAAGGACGCGTTCACCGGGGCCACCGAAAAGCTGGACCAGCTGCGCCAAGATTTCTCCGCATGGGAATCCGTGACGCGGGGAGCCGATTTCCCGAGTGTGAATTAAACCCTGCCGAATCCTCAACACCCACGACGCCATGACAAAGCTAACGACCCAAGCTAGGGATAGGCTTCCGAAGCAAGACTTTGCCCTTCCAGGACGAAGGTATCCGGTCGAGGACATCGCGCATGCCAGGAACGCGCTTGCGCGCGTCTCGCAGGACGGCACGCCAGAGGAACAGGACGAGGTGCGGAGAAAAGTGGCCAAGCTATATCCGGAGCTAAGGCAGAAGGACGAGGCACGCTGACAAGGAGGATCCGTTGGGCCGCGGGCCGGATCCCAGGAGGGCTGACGCCCCCGGCGGCACAGCGCGCACCCTCCCGGGTGGCGATCCCCATCGGATGGGGCGACGGTGGCACATCGATTGCTTCGCGGCCGGGTGATGATCCCTGTTCGCCAGGTCCTCGCGGTGCTCGCGCTCGGGGCCTGCCTGACGGCCGGCGCCGTCGACCTCCGCACGACGCCGGTTTCCGATGACGATCTCAGGGTCAGCGGGCTATTCCTCGCGACCCCGGACAACGCAACCCGGTACGTCTCCCGGGCCGCGCTCCTCACCCTGCCAGGCGTCACCCACTTGAACGAAATGCCGGCAGAGTCGATCCCCGCGGCCGACTTGACCGTGCTTCCGATCGACCGCCTCCTGGATGCGTTGCCCCTTGCCCCCGGTGCGGACGGCATTGCGCTCATCTGCTCCGACCGATGGCAGACCTTCATGCCCGTCGGCCTCGTGCGGAAGGTGCATCCCTACCTCATGCTTGAGTACGCGGGGCGAACCCCGGCCCAAGGGTGGCCGCGGTTCGGACCGCTCGAGGGATTGGCACCGTACTACTGCAACTGGAGCCTCGCCCTGGGGCCCAAGCCCGACCCCCGGATCGAATACGGGGAGTTTGACGCCACGCAGATCATCGAGATCCGCGCCGTGAACACCCGCGAGCGCTACGCGCCGTTCTATGCCGGGCCGCTCGCCGCGCTGTCGGCGGAGGCCTCCGAGGGAAGGAAGATTTTCATTCGCGAGTGCAACATGTGCCACCAGGGCCCGGCGGGCGTGGGCGGCAACACCTCGCAGCGGCCCTTCGCCGTGCTTCAGATTCACGCGACCCTCAATACCGCCTATTTCAAGGCCATGGTGAGGAACCCGAAGCAGTTCTATCCCCAGACTGTCATGCCGCTTCACGGCTACTTCACTGACGCCATGATGGCCCAGCTGATCGCCTTCCTCTCCGAGGCCAGGTCGGCCAACGTCAACTAGTCCCCTCGGCTGCGCGCAAGGCGCTGCCATGAGGTGTGAGGGTGCACGCGGAGGTCCGCATCGTCACTAACTCCTCCAAGGTTAAGGCATTTCCGCGGGGAATCTGCCGACAATCGGGCGCGAAAAATCGGTTTCGACCCAACCCCCTACCGACACCCTCTCCCTCGGAGATCCGAATTGGAATCACACATTCCATTATTAATTAATGGATTAAGAAGATTCCCGATCGCCCCACAAATGGCACCACAATCCGTCCGATCTCCTTGGCGGACTACGTAGTTCCACAACGTGCATACAGGCCGACTACGTACATGGTGTTCTTGTCACCCCAATCCATGAATACCACCTCCACACGCTCCCAGGTCCGCCGCTCAACGATCGCCGCGCTGCTCGCAGGTGTGGCTCTTTCACTCTGCGCCTGCTCAACAACGTCCGCGCTGCGCAATCCCAATGAAAAGTCGGTTTCCTACAAGGAGCTGCACGGCATGATGGAGAGACTGGTGCAGGAGCCCTCACAGGCTTCGGCGGAGCGCCAGACCGCGGGCATGGCCCCGTCGATCGGGAACATGGGTTCGAGCAGCACGCTGGCGACCAACCCGTAGCCCCCACGCTGGGGCAGCGCGGCTAGGGGGCTCACCCCTCCCGATCGGTTTCTCGGGACATGAATTGTTGGGAGTGCCTGTTTTCGAAGGGGTTATAGCTCCCTCCTTTTCCCTCACTATTTTGCCCGCATGGGTCGATGAATAGCGATCCAAGCGACACCCAGAATTCTTGCGCCCTCCGAGCCCGATCCTGCCCGATCGCCGACGCTGCGCTTCATCGTGTCGACCCGGCTCTGGGCCGTCTTGGGTGCCGTGTTCCTATTCTGGATCCTGACGGGACCCACCCACACGCAAGCCCACCGACTGCTGGGCATCAGCATCACGGTCCTTCTCTATTTTGTCGCCGCAGGCGCCATCGCCCGGTCCGCGAGGACGCAGGTGGTCTCCAAGGCTTTCGGCAGAGGACTCCGCTGGATAGCGCTCAGCCAGGTCCTCTACGGGATCGGAACCCTGTGCGGTTTCCTTACCCTGATCTATAAGCCGGACTACAGGGCACGCTTCGACTTGGCCGACATCTTCTTTCTCGCGGCCTACCCGGCCATCATGCTCGGCCTTGTCTTCATGCCGCGCGTGGAGCGGCCGTCGGCGAGCCGCTCCCGCATCCTCGTCGACAGCGCGGTCTTCCTCGCCGGGGTGGTCCTTCCCGTGTGGCTCTTCACGCTCGGCCCGGGCCTTTCGAATGCGTCGTTGTTCGACGGCGCCACCTTTGTCGCGTACCCAGTGGCGATCTTCTCGGGAATCACGACCCTGAACCTGATCCTCCTCACCCGGGCACCCCTGCCCTCACGGGGCGCATTCGGGCTCCTGGTGTCGGCGATCTGCGTCCTGTGGCTCGCGGACCTCATCTACCTGCTGGACAGCGTGCACGGGCTGATAGCACGGGGGCCGGTCGACTGGAGCAACGCCTCGAGCGCCCTCTCGGTTGTGCTCTTCATCCTCGCGGCAGAGCGGATCGATGCGAAGGTAAGTGCCGACACCCGCCAGGGGCAGGCAGCGACCTCGAGCCCGCTGCCGATAATAACGATCGTCGCGGTCAGCGGCTGGCTCGTCCTCTTCATGGTGCGGGGCCATCCGGATCCCGAGGTGATGACGCGCATCCTCTCGTGCCTGGTCCTGCTCTTCCTTGTTCTCTCGGTCAGGGAGGCCTTCGTGTTCCGTGACAACACGCGCTGGCTTGATTATGAGGTCGAGCGCGAGGCGCGCGCCCGCTTCGAGATCCTTGTCCAGCACTCTTCGGACGTCATCATGCTCGTGGACTCGGAGTACAAGATCCGCTTCGCCAGCCCCTCCGTGGCCGCGGCGCTCGACGTCACCGCCGACGCGATCGCAGGGCAACCGATCCTGTGCCTTGTGCACGAGCTCGACCTCGCCAAGGGAGCGGCCTTCCTGGACGCCGTGTCCAACCCGAGCGAGGTCCGCTCATCCGTAAGATGGCGCCTGCGACGCGCGGACCGCTCCTACAGGATCTTTGACACCCTCGGGAGCCGCGTGGAGCGCGAGTCCTCCCTGCACGGCATGGTGGTCACCTCCCGCGACGTGACCGAGCAGGTCGAACTTGACGAGAAGGTGCAGCAGACCCAGAAGCTCGAGGCCCTGGGCCAGCTGGTCGGGGGCATCGCGCACAATTTCAACAACATCCTCACCGCGACGATGATGCGGCTTGGCATGCTCAGGACCCACGCCCAGCTCGCGCCCGCGGTGCTCAACGAGGTGGAGGCGCTCGACCGGGAGGCCCAGCGCTCGGCCGAGCTCACGCGCAAGCTCGTCCTCTTTGGCAACCAACACCACGCCAAGCCGAACCCCGTGAACGTCTGGGAGACGCTCACCCAGCTTGAGCCCCAGATCAGGCGCCTCCTCGGGGACCATATCCAGCTCCACATCACCGGAGGCTCCTCTCCAAGGGTCGTGATGGCGGACTTGGAATTGATCGACCACATGGTCATGGTCCTCTGCTCGAACGCGCGGGACGCGATGCCGGAGGGCGGCTATCTCATCATCGAGGTCACCGACCTTGCAGAGGACCAGGTTCCGATCGATCCCGAAGGGGCCGCGAGGCCGGAGCGCGTCGTGCGCCTAAGCTTCCAGGACAGCGGCTGCGGGATGGATAGCACCGTCATGCAGCATCTCTTTGAGCCATTCTTCACCACCAAGGGCCCCACCGGCGAGCACGGGCTCGGCCTGGCCTCGGTCCATGGGGCGGTGAAGAGGCACAAAGGGTGGATGCAGGTCGAAAGCTCCCCCGGAAAGGGCAGCACCTTCCGCATTTTCCTGCCGTGCTCCTCGGCCTCGTCGGCGGAGAGTGCGGCATAGGCCCGTCCAAGGCCAAAGGGACCCCGGGGCTCCATGAGGGGGAATGCCGCCGCTTTGACCATAAGGAAATCTAATGGGTATATTCAGCCCCTTGCTAGCGGGCCGCGGCGTGCCTAGGCTTGGGCAGGGTTAGACGTCTGAAGTGAGCATCCAACACCCCCTTTCCCTGGCATCAATCGCCCTCTGCGGAACGGCGCTTCTCGCGGCGCCGCTGCGTTCCCCTGCGGAGGCTCAAAGCGATGAGATCGCTACCGTGGCGTCCTTGAAGAGCGACGACTACGTTCGCGCAAAGCTTTCGGACGGCACGCTCAAGCCCGAATATTACGCGTTCGCGGAGGGCGGCCGCTGGACCGGGCAGGGTCGCGACCCGTCGATGGATTCGCTCAAGTTCATGGACGTGGCGCGGACGATCTCCGGGTCGCTCAAGGAACAGGCCTATTACCCGACCCGCGACCCGAAGGACACACGGCTCCTGATCGTCGTCTACTGGGGGAAGACGCGGACGCCGGGCAGCATGGAGGACTCGGTCGCCGCACAAAATCTGCAGGTAGCGGACGCCAAGGCCGCAGAGGAAAAAAGTACGGACAGGCAGAAGCTCATGGCCGCCAATGCAGCCCCTTCCCTCAACGGGCCCGGCATGGTGTGCGGCCGCGTGCAGACGGTGGCCGACAGCGACCAGGTCACGACGCGGCTTGATTCGCAAAGCGCCTCGAATGGAGCCTTCGCGGTGCTCGCCGCCGAGAACAATGCGCGCGACCAGCTGGACGCGCAGAACGCGATGATGCTGGGATTCGACCGGGCGATCAGCGAGACGCAGGGCCTGGTGGGCACGCCCATGGAACACCGCAGGACGGACCTTTTCCAGGAGATTGAGCAGCAACGCTATTTCGTCGTCCTGATGGCCTATGATTTCCAGCTCATGTGGAAGGCGAAGAAGCACAAGCTGCTCTGGGAAACCCGCTTTAGCGTACCCCAAAGAGGCAAGGGCTTTGACGGGTACCTGGTGGCCATGACCCAGCAGGCCTCGAAATACTTCGGGCGGAACAGCCGGGGCTTGGAGCACGTCGATCTGCCCGAGGGACGGGTGGAGGTGGGCGACATCAAGTCGCTGGGTGTCGTGATGGACAAGTAGCCCCTGCCGTAGGGGCCCCAGGGAAATCGGCGCTCAACCGGGTCCGAGGGCTCTTTCAGCATTCTGGCCCCCTATAATCCCATGTCCGATCCGGCCGAAAAAAAGTCCCCCATCCTCGAGGCCGCCGGAACAGCGACCCTTCCTGCGCGGACGGAGCCCTTCGTTGTGCGCGACCGCTTTGAGCGGGCTCCGGGGATCGTCTTCGCAACCATTTGGAACGAGTTCAAGGCGCGCTTCTACGGAAAGACCGAGGCGCCCGAGGGGGAGTTCCAGATCCGCAAGTACAAGCTCCTCTCGATCTCCCCGGACGGGCCCATCATCGCAGAACTGGGGGGCGAATCCAGGGTGGAGACGACCGTGGCCGCGGCGTTTTCTCTCCTGCGCATCCAGGGAAGGGGCCAGGACGGGATCCTCCAGACAAATGGGTACGCCAACATTTTCTACGTGAGGGACCTCAAGGCGGTCCTCTGCGCCATTCGGGTTGGATGGGACGGGGACGGCTGGGTGGTCGATGCGATCCCGGTGAAGGACCCCCTTGCCTGGAATGGAAAGCACGAGATATTCTGTCCGGTTCACACCCCTTAGGCCGGGCGATCCCGGGCGACGCATCCGGCAGCCGTAATCCCCCATGAAAACCTCGAGTCAAATTCCCCTCCTGATCCTCCCGCTGCTGCTCGCCGTCCCCCTGGCCGCGGCTCCCGTGGACGACGTCTACCTGCTGGGCCCCGACTCGGAGGTCCATCCCGGCGTCCCCCAGGGCACGGTGACCGGATGGGAGAAACTCCCCAGCGAGGCATACCCCGGCACGCTCCACGACTTCTGCGTGTATGTGCCCGCCCAGTACGATCCCACGGTCCCGGCTTCCCTCATGATCTTCCAGGACGGCCACGCGTGGGCCCTTGCGACCGGGGAATTGAGGGTCCCCATCGTGTTCGACAACCTGATCTACCGCCGCGAGATGCCGGTTACGATCGCCGTCTTCATAAACCCGGGCCGACGCCCCGACCAACCGGAGGCCTCCCAAAAAGACTGGGGGGACAAGTCGACCAACCGCCCGCAGGAATACAATTCCCTGGATGACAAGTATGCCCGCGTGATCGTGGACGAGCTTATGCCGGTGCTCGCAAAGCGCTACACCCTCTCCTCAAACCCCGACGACCGGGCGATCGCCGGGGCAAGCTCCGGTGCGATCGCCGCCTTCACGGTCGCATGGCACCGGCCCGACCAGTTCCACAAGGTATTGAGCACGATCGGGAGCTTCGTGAACCTGCGGGGCGGCCACGCCTACCCGGACCTGATCCGGTCCAGCGAGAAAAAGCCCCTGCGCGTGTACCTGCTCGATGGCGTGAACGACAACCGGGGCATACGGGGCGGCGCACCCGAGTCGTCCTACGACCCCGAGCGCGATTGGCACGCCCAGAATATCCGGATGCTGGCGGCGCTCACGGAGAAGGGATACGACGTGAACTACTGCTGGGGAATCGGCACCCACTCGCAGAAGCAGGCGGGTGCCGCGCTCCCCGAGATGCTGCGCTGGCTCTGGCGCGACTACCCGAGGACGGACAACCCCCACGAGAAGGGCGGGAACCGGGCGTTGTTCGCTGTCGGAGCCCCGGCCCCGGTGCCCACGCCGGCTCCCGCAAAGCCCTAAGGCGACATCGGGGTGCGCGACCCTAGTCGGCGCGGTACAGGGTGCAGGTCTCGATCCCGGGTTCCCAGGAGCTGAAACGCCATGCCCTTCCCTGGTCGTCCTCGTCGCCGTTCAGGCGCCGCCCGGGCACCCATACGCCGTCCCTGAAAATGCCCTCGGTCACCGCGGAGATCCCCACCCTTCCCTTGGTCCCCTCGGGATTGCGGAAGAGGACGCGGAACCCGCTGCCCGCCCCGAGGTATTCCCCGGGGCCGGTTGCCATCACAAGGCCCGCGCCCCGCTCCGCCTGGTGGCCGAAGAGCTCGTCCAGGCTGATTTCAAGCACCGCCCCCCCAAGCTCCACCACCCTCGAGGGATGCTCCTTGTCCAGGTTGAACCCGACCAGGTCGCCCGACTCCTGGTGTTGGAGCACAAGGGGGGCAATCTGCCGCAGGATCGCGTAGGCTTTCCCGAGCGCAGCACGGTCCGCCTCGGGCGCGGCGGACGCCGTCGGAGGATTCGCCTCGATGGCAAAGGGGGAAAACCCAATCAGCCCGAAGCTGCCCACCGCGAGGTAGAGGTTGCGCGCGGCCTCGGCATTTCGGTTGGTCTCGGGGATGAAGAGCGGGTTCGAGCAACGGGTGAAGAGCCGGCAGCGCTCCTCGAAGTTGGAGGCATAGAGGTCCGGGGCCAGGAGCGAGAGGTGGGGTGCCGCCGCCTTCCAGAAGTTCAGCACCTCGGCCAGCGGGCCTCCGCTCGGAAAGTCCCCGGGCTTGGCATTGGGCTCGTTCAGCCACGCGTTGGCATAGAGCGGAATCGGATACGCCGCGGCGCCCGCGGCCGCGACACGATCCACATAGCGCGCGTAATGCCAGGCCATGAACATCTGGTCGGTCGCCGCCCCCGCCCCAAAGACCTCCGTCCACGTGCCCGCAGTCCTCGAGCCGTTCGCCTCCCATCGGGCGCGCAGCTCCGGCACCAGGTCCTGGGGGTTAGCCGCCGCGTAGCGGAACCACTCCTCGGGCACCGGCCCGTTGAACGCCGCCTCGGCAAGGGGCGAGCGGTCCCTGGAATCGCCGAGGATCCCGACCTCGTTCTCGACCTGGACGATCAGGACGGTGTGCTCCCCGGCATCGAACCCCGCCAGGTGCTTCATCAAGGCGCCAAACGCGCGGGCGTCGGCCGCCGCGCTCTCCGCGCCTAGCGGAGAGAGCACCTCGGGCTCCTCGCCACTCTGGAGCCTGACGCGCGGGAACCGGTGAAGATCCCTCTTAACCCATGCCGGCGCGTAGCTCGACATGCCGTTCTTCCAGCTCGCAAACCAGAGGAGGCCCAGGTGCATCCGGTGCGCCCGCGCCTGAAGAATAACGCCGTCGAGGACGCGGAAATCAAAGTGCCCCTCCTCGGGCTCGACCATGTCCCAGGGGACCCCGGCGAGCACCGTGTTGAGGTTCTGCGCCTCAAGCCGCTCCCAGATGGGGCCCATGTAGTCGAGGCTCGAGGCGCTCGAGTTCCTGAGCTCTCCGCCAAGGATAAGGTAGGGCCTTCCTTCAACGAAGAGCTGCGTGGCCTGTCCCACGCGCCGAAGCTGGGGCGTCCCGTCGGAGGGCGAGGCGGCAATGGCCGGCGGGGTTGCCGAGAGAAACGCCGCGGCAAATAGGACGCAGGCGGCTACGGTGAGACGGGGCAAATCAGCGGGGGAATTCATGGGGTGCGGCCCCTAGGCTAAGACGCCCTGCAGGGAAAAGACCAACCCGTTATCGCTCCGCGGGCCTTCAGCAGGGCTGGTGGCCCCAGTCCTTTTCCTTGAGCTCCTTTTCAAAGAGCGCCATCTGCTCCTCGGGCGTCAGGGGCTTCGCGCCGGGCTCCGCGGGATCGCTCGGGGCCCCGCCCTCCCCGGGCAGCGCGGGCAGGCCGGCGCCCTCGCCCAGGGGATTCTTGTCTCTCGGAGGATCCTCCATCATGCGCCCAGGCTAGCACCCGGCGGCCAGCCTGTCACGAATCTCCGGGACCGTGTTTGCAATGGAGCCGCTTGCCGCCTACCCCTTGTCCCGGGTGCGTGCCTGTCTTGTTCCCTTCGTCCTCCTCTTTTCGACCCTTCCCATGTCCGGCAAGCAGGCATTCCCGCAGACCGACGTTGGGGAGTGCGAGCTGAAGACGCTCCCCGCCGGGATGCTGCTCAAGTCCCAGGGCTCGGGGAGCTATTTCGCGGGAGCCAACGGCCTGTTCATGCCGCTTTTCAGATACATCTCGTCGCACAACATCGCGATGACGACCCCCGTCGAGGCCCAGGTCGACACTGCCGCCATGTTTTTCTGGGTGGCCGAGGCCGAGCAGCCCAAGGTGATCGGCGACGAGAACGGCGTGAGTGTCGTGCGCGTTCCCGAACGTCGGGTCGCAAGCATGGGCGGGCGGGGCAGCTACGACCGGGCCAATTTCGAGAAGACCCGGGACACGCTGCTTGCGTGGCTTCGTGAAAGGGCCGACGTGGAGCAGGCAGGCCCGGCCTACGCCGTCTATTGGAACGCACCGTTCGTCCCCTGGTTCCTAAAGCGCTTTGAGGTCCATATTCCCGTCCGGGACAGGCCGCCAGCACACCCCTGAGCCGCAGCGTTCGTCATCCCATTTCCAATCGTCATCCCAGGAGATACCATGCCCAATCCGTTCGTCCACGTTGAGCTCAACACCGCCAACCTTCCGAAGGCTAAGTCGTTCTACAAAAAGCTGTTCAAATGGAAGTTGGCCGAGATGCCGATGGAGACCCCCGGCGAGACCTACACCACCATTGGCGTCGGGAAAGGGATCGGCGGGGGCATGATGTCGCGGCTGCCCCCCGGGGAGTCCTCCGCATGGATGCCCTACGTCCTGGTCGATGACATCGATGCGGCCACGAAGAGGGCGGTCAGGCTCGGCGCGAGGATCTCATTGGAGGTGACCGAGGTGAAAGGGATGGGCTGGCTCAGCATGATCATCGACCCCACGGGCGCGAAATTGGGGTTGTGGGAGCCCAAGGACATGTAGGCGCCCGGGAACGGGCCGTCACGGGACCGCGAATTGCAGAACGCACTCCCCCGCACTAAGGGAGCCCACCGCCGCATGAACGGCAGCGCCGAGGGAATGGATGCTCAAGGGCTTCAGCAGCAGGCGGGATACCCCCACGGCCTGCAGCCGCTCGGCGGTCAGCGATGTCGTGTAGCCGGACATCAGCATGATCAGGAGGCCCGGGCTGGCCTGCCGGAGCTCCCTGGCAAGAAAGAGCCCGCTCATCCCGGGCATTGTCTGGTCGGTTATCACCAGCTGGAACCTCCCGGGGTCGGCGACCACCATGGAAAGCGCGTCCGCGGGTTTCGTGGTGTACTCGACCTCGTACCCGAGCGCGGCGAGCGTCTCCTGGCAGAGCCGCGCTAGCATCTCCTCGTCGTCCACAATGAGCACGCTCTCGCCGCCGCCGCGCACCGTGACCCCCTCCTCGGCATCGAAGGCTGCCACCGCCCCCGCGTGTTCGGGGAAATAGAGGCGGAAGGACGTGCCAACGCCGGGCGCGCTCTCCACCTGGACGGCGCCGTCATGGCCGTCCATGATGCCCCGCACCACGGCTAGTCCCAGCCCCGTACCCTCCCCCACCGGCTTCGTCGTGAAGAACGGCTCGAAGATCCTCAGCACAGTCGCGGAATCCATTCCGCAGCCGGTATCCGTAACGGTCATGAGCGCGAAGACACCCGGCTTGAGGCGAAGCTGGGCCGCAGCCCGCTCCGTAACGACGCACCGCTCGAGCGCCACGCGGAGGGAGCCCTGGGTATCCCTCATGGCATGCCAAGCATTGGTCCCGAGGTTCATCAGGATCTGGTGGATCTGGTTGGCGTCGGCAAACACCGGGGGCGCGTCCTCCGAGACCCTCTGGTCAAACTCGATCGCCGAGGGGATGGTGACCCGGAGGAGCTTCAGGCTCTCGGCGACGATCGGCTGGAGCGTGATCGCCCTTCGTTCCTGAGGCTGCTGGCGGCTAAACGTGAGGATCTGCCGCACCAGGTCGCTCGCGCGCCGGGCGGCCTTCAACACCGCCGCAAGATGCTCGCGCACCTTGGGGTTGTCCTGGAGCCTCATGAGCGAGAGCTCGGTGTAGCCGCTGATCGCCATCAGGATGTTGTTGAAGTCATGCGCGACGCCCCCGGAGAACTGGCCGAGGGCCTCCATCTTCTGCGCCTGGAGGAAGTGCTCCTCGAGCCGCTTGCTCTCCGTGATGTCCCCAGCGGAGCAGTGGACCACCTGGTTGGAGGCCACCGGGAAGAACAGCCAAGCGATGGTCCTCCCGCAGACATGGGTTTCCAGGCGCACCGTCTTCGATAGCGACAGGCATTCCCGGGTGATCTCGAGGATGTTGGCGGGAAGGATCTTCCCGGGCGTCTGCGCGCCCAGGGATCGCGCCATCTCACCGGCGGCGTCATTAAAGTAGGTCACCTCGCCCGATGCGGAAAGCTCCAGCACGGGATTGGGGTTAAAGTGCGCAAAGGCTGCCTGCCTCTGGATCTCACGCTCCGCCTGCTTTCGCCCGGTGATGTCCTGCGCGACCATGATGAAGGACGACGGGGCGCTCACGGAGGAGCCCATCGATGAGGTGGCAAGGCTCACCCAGACAATCGAGCCGTCCTTGCGCACGAATCGCTTTTCCTGCGTGAACTCGCGAAGGGACCCGTTTCCAAGCGATTCCATTTCCGCTGAGTTTAGGCCCACGTCCTGCTCGTGGGTCACCTCGGGGCATGACAGCCGAGCCATCTCCTCCTCGGTGTAGCCCAGGATCTCGCAGAAACGATGGTTGACGCGGACGAAGCTCTCCGAGGAAAGGTCGCACTGGGCGACGCCCACAGCGGCCTGGTCAAAGATGGCCTTCAGCCACTGCTCGCCCTCCCTCAGCGCCACCTCGGCGAGCTTTCGTTCGGTGATGTCCTGGATCGTTCCGGACTCCCGGACCTTGCGCCCTCCCTCGTCGAGCGTCGTCTCGGAAATCTGCTGAAGGTACCTCACCTCGCCTGTCGGCCGGACGATGCGATGCTCGATCTCGGCGCGCCGCGGGGGTTCCGACGTGGCCCGCCTCGCCTCCGTGCGCACGCGCTCGCGGTCCCCGGGGTGGATCATGCCCTCGAAGGTTGCTGCAATCGGGGGGTACTCCTGTCTTGAGATCCCGAGAATCCGGTAGATCTCCTCCGACCAGACAAGCCGGCCGGTGTTCAGGTCCAGTTCCCAGTCGCCGAGGCTCGCAATGCGCTGGGAGTTTTCCAGCCGCGCCAGGTTCATGATCGTCCCATGGAGGTGGAGGAGGCGCATCTCGAGCATGTTGTGGACCCTTGCCAGCACCTCCGGCAGGTCGAACGGCTTGCTCACGAAGTCCCTGGCGCCGGCCTTGAGCGCCCGAAGCTTGTGGTCCGGCTGCGCGGTGATCACGAGGACGGGCACGTCGTTGCCGCCCTCGATCTTCTTAAGCCCCTCCACCACCTGGAAACCGTCCATGCCGGGCATCTGGAGGTCGAGCAGGATCAGGTGGTAGTGGTTCTCCTCGTGGAGCCCGCACACCGCGAACGGGTCCCGCGTCGAGGAAACGTTCAGGTATCCCGCGCCGCGCAGCATCTGCTCGAGCAGGAGGACGTTTGGCTCCTGGTCGTCGACGATCAGGATCTTGGCCCTGAGGATGTCGGAGGCGCCGATCATCGCAGAAGCGCCATGCCGTTCTCCCGGGTCGCCCCCCGCCCGGAGAATTCGAGCGCCTCTTCGAGGGCATCGGTGAATTCCTTGATCCGTATGGGCTTTGTTATGTAGCGGAAGAACCCGGCATTGAGCCCCTTTTCGACGTCCCGCTGCATCGCGTTGGCGCTGAGGGCGACCACGGGAATGTGCGCGGTCTTGGGATCAACGAGCAGCATCTTCATCGCCTCTATTCCGCTTATGCCCGGCAGGTTGATGTCCATCAGGATCACGTCCGGGCAGAAGTCGTGGGCGAGCGAGATGCCGAGCGTCCCGTTGACCGCGGTCATGAGGCGCAGGTTCGGCAGTCGGGAAACGATCTCCTCCACGAGCTTCATGTTCGCGGGATTATCCTCGATGTAGAGTAACGTGCGTGCGCGGGCGCCCGCCGCCGACTCGGGTAGCGCCTCCGCTGAATGGGCGGGCAGATCCTCCGCGGTCTCGGGTGGAGCCGACGCCGGCAGATCCACCCAGAACACGCTTCCGGTCCCAAATGTGCTCTCCGCGCCGAGGCTCCCCTCGATGAGCTCGGCCAGCTTCTTTGTGACGACAAGTCCGATCCCCGTTCCCGCCACGCTGCCCGCTTCCTGCCCCAGGCGGTTGAAGGGCTGGAAAAGCTGGGCTACCTTCTCGGGCTTTAGCCCCGCCCCCGAATCCTTCACGCTGACTCGGATCATGTCCGGACCGCACGCGACGCAACCGACCACAACGGAGCCGTTCTCCTTGTTGTACTTTATGGCGTTGGAAAGCAGGTTGATCACGATCTGCTTTAGCCTGGTCCGGTCGGCCCTCACGTAGCTTGGCAGCTCGAAGCTGGGGAATGTCATGATGATCCCGCGCTTCTGGGCGAGCGGGTCCATCATCTCCCGGCACTCGGAGAGGATCTCGGATAGCGACACCGGCTCCAGTGAGAGAGAGACCTTCCCCGACTCGATCACGGCGAGGTCAAGGATCTCGTTGATCAGGTTAAGGAGGTGCCATCCGGCCTGGAGGATCTGGCTGATGCGCCCGGCCTGCGACGGCGTCGGGACAGGGGTCGAGGACTCCATCAGCTGGGCGAAGCCCAGGATGGCATTTAGCGGGCTGCGGAGCTCGTGGCTCATGCTCGAAAGGAAGTCCGACTTGGCGAGGTTCGCCTTTTCGGCCGCGGCCTTGGCCCGCTGGAGCTCGGAGTTGGACTCCTGGAGCGCGTGCTCGAAATGCTTGCGCTCCGTAACGTCCCGGGCGGCCGCGAACACGCCCTGGAGCCTCCTGTCGCGGTCATAGAAGGTGCTCGCGTTGTAGGACACCACGGTCTCCCTGCCGTCCCTGGCGCGCGCCGTCAGCTCGTAGTTGGAGACGCTCTTCTCGCTAAGGACGAGCTTGATGCCGGACTCCGCGCGCTCCGAGTCGGTGAAGAAGTCCTTGAACGGCGCGCCGATGAGCTCGTCGCGCGAGCACCCCGTGAGCGCCTCCATCTGCTTGTTGACGTCCGTGATTATCCCCGAGGGGTTCGTCGTCATGATCGCATCGATGTTGGACTCGATGAGCGAGCGCGTGTAGAACTGCTGGTCCCTCAGGCGTTGATCGAGCACCTTCTGCTCCGCCTCCACCTGCTTGCGCGCGGTGTTGTCCGTGCCGATGAGGAGGAACCCTATGATCGCGTTTTTCGCGTCCCTGAGGGCCGTGACCGAGACGACCGCCGCGAACCGGCTCCCGTCCTTGCGGATGTACGTAAGCTCATAGATGTCCTCGATCCCGCGCGACGCCTTGAAAACGAGCGCCTCGAAGCCGGGCGTGATCGGGGTCTTGAGCTCGGCGCTCAGGGCCTTTGCCCGAGCGATAACCTCCTGGGGATCGCTGATGTCCGCCGGCGTGATCTTGTTGAGCACCTCGGCCGCCGTGTAGCCGAGCATCCGCTCCGCACCCACGTTGAATATCTGGATGACGCCGTTCTCGTCCGTGGCAATGCTCGAGAAATTCTCGCTGTTAAAGATGGCGCTCTGGAGCGCCCCCGCCTTCAGGAGAGCCTCCGCGGTCTGTTTTCGGGCCGTGATATCCCGGAGGATTCCAGTGAAATGGCGCTTTCCGCTCAGCCACATCTCGCTCACCGCAATCTCCACGGGGAACTCCGCCCCGTCCTTTCGCCTGCCCACGACCTCACGGCCGATGCCGGCGGCGCGCGCCTCGTCGCTCACGCCAAAGAACTCGAGCGTGTTGTCCCGCTGCTCCCCTCCGAGTTCGGGGATGATCGTGCTGAAGTTCCGGCCCACAAGCTCGGCCGCCGTGTAGCCGAACATGCGCTCCGCCCCCGGATTGGTCGTCTCGATGACCCCGTCGCTCGCCTGGAGGGTGACAATCCCGTCGGCAACGGAATTGAGTACGGTCTGGATGAGGGCGACGCTGTCCCGGCCGGTCTGCTGCGCCGCGAACTCCTTGGTGACGTCGCGGAACACGAGGACCGCCCCGACCACGCGCTGCTGCCTGTCGTGCATGGGGGCGCAGCTGTCGGCAATCGCGCACTCGCTGCCATCCCGTGCGATGAGGATCGTGTGGTTCGCCAGGCCCTGGATGGTGCCATGGGAGAGCGTCTGCGCCACGGGCACGACGCAGGGCAGGCGGGTCTCGTGGTTCACGATCCGGAAAATCTCATCGATCGGCTGCAGCGTGGCGTCCGCCAGCGCCCAGCCTGTGAGCTGCTCAGCCACGGGGTTCAGGTAGGTGACCCGGCCCTCGGCGTCCGTGGCGATCAGGCCGTCGCCGATGGAGTGGACGATTACCGAGAGCTTCTCCTCGCTTGCGTGCAGCAGGGCGTTTGCCCTCTCGAGCTTGGTGCTCGTCTCCTTCTGGGCCTCGAGGAGCTGCTCCGTCTCGGCGTGCACCAGGTCCTTGAGCCGGTTCTTGGCCTCCCGATAGACGAGGAATGCGAACAGGAGCGTCAGGACAAGCAGGAGTGTGCTGCAGGCGAGGATGCTGAAAAAGAGAAACTGCATCTCCGACTGGAACTGGTCCTCCTGCACCGAGAGAGCCGACTCCTCGATCTGCACGAAGTCGGCCATCTGGGCGCGGACGTCATCCATGAGCCTCTTGCCCAGCCCGCCGCTGACCTGAGCCGCGGCGACCGCCCTGCCCTGGCTCCCCACGATTTCGATGATGCGCGCCAATTCCGCCATCTTCGCCTCGACAAGTGGGGCCACGGCATCCAGGTGCCCGCCTGCCAACGGGCTCGTTGCCATCGAGCGCAGTTTTCCCAGGTCGGCCGCTATCCTTCCCCGCACGGAATAATAAGGCTCGAGGAAGGCCTGGTTGCCGGTCAGCACGAATCCGCGCTGCCCCGTTTCCGCGTCCACCAGTTCAAGGAGGAGAGAATCCGCACGCTTGATCATGTCCGTTGAATACGACCGGGCCAGCGAGGCAGCCTCGACCCGCTTGAAGGCGCGGAACGACGCTGCGGCGCCCAGGATGACCAGGAGGACAATTGCCGCGAGTGTGCCAAAGATCTTGAAGTTTGATTTCATGCGGAGGGGGCAGCATTGCCGGGCGGGGCCGCACGGAGGCGAACGCGGGTTAAACAGGCTGCCAACCCGCGCGCCTGAGGGTCTTTAGCCATCCCTTAATTATCGGGTACCGGAAGCTCCGATACTAGGGGGTGTACACCTACCCGGAAGCCCGCGGCCGATTTGCAATGCGGCCCGTCCGGCACTCATTTCCGGCATGATCGCATCACTTCTCGCCAACGGTGACGGGCCGGCAGCCGACGCTGGATTGATAGACGCCTATTCGGCGGCGGTTTCGGGCGCCGTCTCGGCCGCCCACCCGGCCGTCGTCCATATCGAGGTGAAGGGCAACAACGCCCCCGGGGGCACGGGCTCGGGTTTCTTCATCTCCCCGGACGGCTACCTCCTCACGAACAGCCACGTTGTCCGCGGGGCCTCCGAGCTCCGGGTCTTCCTTGCCGACGGCAGGAAGCTCGACGCCGACCTGGTCGGGGACGACCCGGACTCCGACCTCGCGGTCCTCCGGGTGAGCTCCGACGAGCTCGCACACCTGACGCTTGCCGACAGCAATGCCGTCAGGCTCGGGCAGATTGCGATCGCCATAGGTTCGCCGATGGGCTTCCAGCAGACGGTGACAGCCGGGATCGTAAGCGGCCTAGGGCGCTCCCTAAGGGGCGCCTCGGGAAGGCTGATCGACAACGTGATTCAGACGGATGCGGCCCTGAATCCGGGCAACTCCGGAGGACCGCTCATCAACACCCGATCCGAGGTGATCGGCGTCAACACCGCGATCATCCGGCCGGCCCAGGGCATCTGCTTTGCCATCGCAAGCAACACCGTCCGGTGGGTCGCGGGCTGGCTCATCAAGGAGGGCCGAATCCGCAGGAGCTTCATCGGTGTCGCCGGCCAGAACGTCCCGCTCCTTCGGAAGTTGATCCACCACCACAGGCTTTCCCAGGAATCCGGGGTCCTGGTGATGGGCATTGAGCCTGACAGCCCCGCGGCCCGCGCAGGGGTCCTGGAAGGGGACATTGTCCTCGGGCTGGACGGCGTGGCGACTCCCGCGGTCGACGCGCTCCACAAGCAGCTGACGGGCGACCGCATCGGCGAGCGTGCGATCGTGACGCTCCTGCGCGGGGTTGAGCTCCGCCGGCACGCGATCATCCCCCTGGAGACGCCCGCCCGGGCCTAGGGGTGGTCCCACCGGGCACGGGGATGCGCCCTAGAAGGGGGATTCTTGCCATCGGACGGGGAGCCGCACGTAGTCGCATGCGGTAATCCCCGCCTCCCTTGCGCCTCCTCGAATCCAGTCTGAAGCCGGCGCCGAAAACTCGAGCCGCCAATCCTGGCACGCTGCGCCTCCCGTGGCGCGCAGCTGTCGTTGCAGGGGTGTTCCTCGTGGGGGTTTCCCTAGCACCAGCCGGGAAGGCCCCGGCGCTACTCGAGGCACTCGGTTCGCCAATCCTACTTCGGGGCGACGGCGCGATTGCCTACCGCGACCCGATGGTTCTCCGCGCCGACGGTGAATTTTGGATGTTCTACACGCTCAACGCCCATGACGGGAACGGCAGGCCCTTCTGGCAGGTGGCCTACAGCACGAGCACCGACCTTGCCCACTGGTCAACGCCGCAGGCCATCACCCCCCGTGACCGAAGCCTCAATTTCAGTTCCCCGGGGAGCATCGTGCGCCAGGGAAGCCAGTGGGTCATGTGTCTTCAGACTTACCCCACTCCTGACGGGGGCGATCACGGCGACGACAGCTCAAGAATCTGGACCATGCGCAGCACCGACCTCGGGCACTGGGACGAACCGAGGATCCTGGCTTTCCTGGGCCCGGGTTTTCCAAGGGAGCGGATGCCGAGGACGATCGACCCCTGCATCCTCGCCGACAAGGACGAGCCAGGGAAATGGTGGTGCTTCTGCAAGATCAAGCAGACAGGGGTCAGCATGGCATGGTCCACGGACCTCGAGACGTGGCACCCGGCGGGCAGGGTTGACGCGGGCGAGAACGCATGCGTGATCGTCCAGGGAGGCGACTACGTGCTGTTCCATTCGCCGGCAAACGGAATCGGGGTAAAACGCTCGCGAGACCTTGTCACCTGGCGGGACGAGGGTGTCCTTACGCTCGGCCAAGCCGGCTGGCCTTGGGCGCGGGGCCGGCTAACCGCGGGTTTTGTCCTCGATGCCCGCGCGGTGCCCGGGGTCGAGCGCTACCTGCTGTTCTTCCACGGCAGCGGACCCGAGGACGAACGGACAATGTTCCACACCTTCGCGAGCATCGGGATCGCGTGGAGCGAGGATCTTAAGGTCTGGCACTGGCCCGGTCAGCGGTGAGGCGGCCAGGGCCTAACGGTGGCGCATCAGCAGGAAGAATAGCCCAACCATCGCAAGCAGCGTGCCCAGGCCGATGATTACGCCCGAAAGCACCGGCGTCCCCTGGAGGCTCAGGCGCCACGTCGGCGCCTTAAGCCGGCTGCACAGTCCTGTGACGTTCACGTGCCCGGGCATGTCGAGCTCGGACTTGAAGGCCTCCACGCTCGGGTAGCGCTTCGACGGGTCGCGGCGCATGGCCCTGAGGACAATCTCCTCGGCCTCGACGGAAATCGCAGGGTTGATCATGCGGGGGGCAACGGGGTCCCCGTTCACCCTCATCTGGGCCGACGCCCACGGATCCTCCGACTGGAAGGGAAGCACCCCGGTGAGCATCTGGTAGAGGATGACGCCCAGGCTGTAGATGTCCGTGCGCTCGTCGTTCTGCTTGTTGCGAACCTGCTCCGGGGCCATGTACTCGGGCGTCCCGAAGACGGGGGTCAGTCCGCCCAGGAGGCTGAAGCCCTCGTCCGCCTCCGCCGCCATGCCAAAATCCATGAGGCAAAGGGTCTGGCTCCTGCAGATCATGACGTTGCCGGGCTTTAGGTCACGGTGGATGACCCGCCGGCTGTGCATGTGGCTCAGGGCCTGGCAGATCACGCTCGCGATGCGCAGCGCGTCCTTCTCGGGAAGGGGCCGCGTGCGGTGCAGGACATAGGCGAGCGTGCAACCGTCCAGGAACTCCATCACGATGTAGGGCCGGCTCTTGTGGCCCTCGACAGGGATGAATTCGAGCAGCAGGGGGTCGCTCAGGGCGGAGCCGATTCGCTCCTCGCGCTGGAACCGTCCAAAGGAGACGGGGTCGTTCGCGATGCCAAGGAGCGGCACCTTGACCGCGACGCACCGGTCGCCGCAGCCCCGGTCAATCGCCCGATAGACCGTGGCCATGGCGCTCCTGCCCACGACCTCCTGGAGCAGGAACCGGCCGTCCAGAAGATGGCCGGGTGGGAATTCCTGCTCTATCTGCGGGGGAAGCCCCTCCTTCTCGTTGAGATCATTGCAGCAGCCTACTCCCGCCAGGGGCCGATCGTCGCTCGGCAGGTCCAGCGCGGTCCGTGGAAGGGCTTCCGCCCTGCCTGTCGCCGAGGCTCCAGTCATGATGCGGCGCATACTAGACAGGATTCCGGGACCGCGTTAGTTAAAAGAGGCCCCTTTAACATTAAGAGAATATTAAGTCCCGAGCAGCACGGGATTCGTTCCGCCGGCGAAACCCTGGGGTTCCACGGCGCGGCACAATATGCTCTGCTAGATGACACCCATGAGGATACGCAGCCCATCGTTCGCCGCCTTAGCCCTCCTGGCTGCGCTCGCACCCGTGGGTTGCTCAAAGCCCGCCGGTCCCCCGGCCGAGGTCTCCGCGCACCACCACCACCCGCCCCACGGAGGCACGCCCGTGGTGCTGGGCGACGAGCAGTTCCACCTTGAGCTGGTGCTCGACGCTCCGACCGGCACCCTGCAGGCCTACGTTCTGGATGCTGAGATGGAGAATTTCGTCAGGTCGCCCGCCCCCTCGATCGAGATCGCGGCAACCGTGGGCGGGACCGAAAGGATCCTTGTCCTCTCCGCCGTGGCCAACCCCATGACGGGCGAGACCGTGGGCGACACCTCGCTCTTCCAGGCGCGGGCCGACTGGCTCAGGTCGGCGGGATCTTTTGACGCAGTCCTCAGAAGCATCCCGATCCGAGGGACCACCTTCTCGGGCATAAAGTTCAACTACCCGAAGGGCAACGACACCGACGGGTGAGGCCCGTCGCCTAGGGCCCGGCGAGGGCCCCGACGATCGCGGTCACGTTGTGCCTGAACATGGCGTCAACGCTCTCGGCCCCGCTCCCCGGGGGCCCCAGACCGTCGGCATAGAGCGTGCCGCCGAGGCGCACGCCCGTTTCGCGCACCAGGTCCTCCACGAGGCGCGGGTCGACGCTGTTCTCGGCAAAGACCGCGCGGGTCCGCTCCCGCCTGATGAGCTCGATCAGCGCCGCGACATTGCGCGCATCCGCCTCGCTCTCAGTCGAGAGCCCGTTGATCGCATGCACCGAGAAGCCGTAGTCCCGGGCAAAATACCCGAAGGCGTCGTGCGAGGTCACGAGGTGGCGCCTGCCCGGAGGCAGCCGCCCCACCTCCGCCGACACCCACGCCGAAAGCCCGCGAAGGCGCGCCTCATAGGCCTCGGCGTTCGCCGCAAATTCCTCCGCATGCTCCGGGCTAACGGCGGACAGCTCCCGTTTCACAAGGTCGGAGGCAAGGATCACGTTCCCGATGCTGTTCCACCAGTGCGGATCCTTCTCGGCCCGCCCGCCCGCCCCGGGCACCTGAAGGGCAAGGGGAAGTGCGTCGCCCACCGCGACGATCCTTCCCCTCGGCCCGGCACTCGCCACCAGCCTGTCCAGGTAGCCCTCGAGGTTGAGCCCCGAGGCCAGGACCAGGTCGGCGTCGACGAGCGCGCGGATGTCGGAGGGCGAGGGGCTAAAGGTGTGCGGATCCACTCCCGGGGAGACGATCCCCACCACCGCCACCCGGTCGCCGCCCACCTGGCGCGCGATCTCCGTGAGCACCGTGTTGAGGGTGGCGACGCGCACCCGTGCGCCTGCATGCGCCGACAGCGCCAGGCACGAGAGCCCGAGGGAAAGGCCTGTCCGGAGCGCCCTCATGTCGCCGGCCGCCGGCGGGAGCGCAGCCTGAGCGCACCGAGCGCACCGTGGCGGGGGCTAAAGAGGGCCGAGAGGACAAAGACCAGGCCCAGGCACAGCACGATCGAGGCACCGCTCGCAAGCCCCGCGTGGAAGCTCAGGAGGATCCCCACCGCCGAATCCGCGACCGCGATGCAGATGGACACGAGCAGCATCGTCATGAAGCGGTCGCACCAGAGGTAGGCGCTCACGGCCGGGAGTAGGAAAAGGCCCAGGGCGAGCACGATCCCCATGGTCTGCATCGCCGCCACCAGGTTGAGCACCGTGAGCGTCAGGAAGCCCATGTGGACGAGCCCGCCCCTGCCGCCGCTGGCGCGGTGGAAGACCGGGTCGAAGGTCTCAAGGAGCACGCTCCGGTAGAAGACGACGAACACCGCCACCGTCAGGAGGCTCACCGCCGCGGCCAGGCGCAACTCGCCGGTGCTTACGCCGAGGACGTTCCCAAAGAGGAAGTCCGTGAGGTTGACCCGCGAGGGCAGCTTGCTGACGAGCGCCACCCCGGCCCCGAAGAACACGATGAAGAGGGAGCCGAACGCAGCGTCCTCCTTCACGCGCGTCATGCGGCTAAGGAGGGCGCTGCCGAGCGCCGTCAGGAGCCCGGCGGCAAGCCCCCCGAAGAAGAGCGCCGTCGTGCTCGTGCCGAAGAAGTACCACGCAGCCGCCACGCCCGGCAGGAGCGAGTGCGACAGGGCGTCACCCATGAGCGCCAGGCGCCGCAGGACGAGGACGCACCCGATCAGGCCGCCGCTCACGCCGAGCAGGACGGCCGAGAGGAGCGCCCGCCTCATGAACTCGTACGAGAACGGCGTCACGATCAGGTCGTGCAGGCTCACGGCCGCGCCTCCTTGCCCTCGCCCCACGGGGCGCTGCCCCCGTGCACGCAGTGCCCGCGGTAGGCCAGGTCGACGTTGGCCGCGCAGAGGACCTCGTCGATCGGCCCGGCGGCCACGAGCGCCGTCTTAAGGAGGACGCCCCGCTCAAAGCAGGACCTCGCGAGGGCCAGCTCGTGCACGGCGGCCAGGACCGTGCGGCCCTGCTCCCCCCATGCCCCCAGGATGTGGGTCAGCTCCTCGCTCCCGAAGAGGTCCAGGCCGGCAAAGGGCTCGTCCAGGAGAAAGATGTCGCCCCCCTGGGCCACGGCCCTCGCGAGGAAGACCCGCTGCTGCTGGCCGCCGGAGAGCATCCGGATCTGCCGGTCGGCGAGCGCGGTGATGCCGAGCTCCTCCATGGCCGCGTCCACGCGGTCGCGGTCGTCACGGGAGAGCCGGCGGAAAAGGCTGAGCGAGGGGTAGCGGCCCTGCTCCACCACGCCGCGCACGGTGATCGGGAAATCCCAGTCGACGGCGTGCCTCTGGGGCACGTAGGCGAGCCTCGGACGCGCGTGGTTCGGGTGCTCGTCGCCGATGCGGATCTCGCCCCCGGAGAGCCGCTGCCACCCCATCACCGACCTCAGGAGCGTGCTCTTCCCGGCGCCGTTTGCGCCCAGGATCGCCGTGGAGCTCCCGCACGGGGTGTCGAAGGTGACATCCTGGAGGGCCGTGACGCGGCCGTAGCGGACCGTGACCCCGCGGAAGGAGATGATGTTGGGTTCTGCGGACACCGTGGAGGGGGAGAGTGTAGCAAAGAGGTCAACAGGCGGGAAGCGGGCAGCCTCCCCCGGCGGTCCCTACTTCGGGGAGATCCGCTCCCGCGGCTCCTTCACGTTGGGGCAGGAGTCCACCCAGGTGCCCCGCGGCCTCGCCCATTCGGCGGCGTTCGCCAGCACCCTCCGGACATTCTCGTCGTAGTAGGTCGGGTAGGTCTCATGGCCCGGGCGGAAATAGAAGATGCTCCCGTTGCCGCGCCTCCAGCAACAGCCGCTCCTGAACACCTCGCCGCCCTCGAACCACGAGATGAACACCTGCTCCTCGGGCGCCGGAACGCCGAAGGGCTCGCCGTACATCTCCTCCATCGGCAGCTCGAAGAAACGGTCGATGCCGCGGGCGATGGGATGGCCCGGGTTGCAGACCCAGAGCCGCTCGCGCTCGTCGGCCTCCCTCCAGGTGAGGGAGCACGAGGTGCCCAAGAGGAGCCTGAAGACCTTGGAGTAGTGCCCCGAGTGGAGGACCACCAGTCCCATGCCCTCCAGGACGCGCGCCTGCACCCGCTTCGCCACCTCGTCCGACACCTGGTCGTGGGCCATGTGCCCCCACCAGAACAGGACGTCGGTATCCCTCAGCCTCGCCGCCGTGAGCCCGTGGTCGGGCTCCTGGAGGGTCGCGGTCGTGACCGTCGCCGAGGGCAGGTGCTGGACCAGGCCCGCCGCTATCGCGGCGTGCATGCCGTTCGGGTAGACCTTTTTGACCTTGGCACTCTTGTGCTCGTGGACATTTTCTCCCCAGACCGTTATTCGAAGTGAACTCATGATGGGTTTACGCCGTACGGATCTACCCCACCCCACCCATGAGAAGCAACGCTGAGACGAGATATCGGTGCCGCCGCCTGCTCCTGGTCCTCTTGCCGGCGCTTGCCGTTTCCAGCGCGACAGCGACGGGTGAGGCCGTGCCCCAAGCGCGGGTCCCTGCCCTCGTCCTGGCGCCGCTCTTCGCCGACCACGCGGTGCTCCAGCGCGACAAGGCGGACCCGGTGTGGGGGCGCGCCGCTCCCGGCGAGACCGTGAGCGTCACCTTCCATGGGCGGACCGAGACCACCAAGGCCGATGGGGACGGCGCGTGGAGGGTCCGCATCGGGCCCTTTGGCGCCAGTTCCGACCCCTCGGACCTCACGGTATCAGGCGGAGGCACGATCACGCTCCACGACGTGGTCGTGGGCGACATCTGGCTCTGCTCGGGCCAGTCGAACATGGAGTTCATCGTGGACGACGGGGGCGACTCCTACCAGGTGGACCATGCCGAGTCCGAGGTCGCCTCGGCGCATCGGCCCCTGATCCGCCAGCTCAAGGTCGAGCAGACCGTCGCCTTGAGGCCCCAGGAAGGCGTGAAAACGGGCGGCTGGGTGCCGGCCTCGCCGGAGACGGTGGGCAGCTTCACCGCGGTGGGTTACTTCTTCGCAAGGGACATCCAAAACGCCACGGGCGTGCCCATCGGCATCATCGACAGCACCTGGGGCGGAACGCCGGTGCAGTCGTGGATGAGCGACCGGGCCCGCGCCTCGACATCGATCGCGGCGACCCTGGAGGCCCGCTGGAAGGCGGAGGTCGCCCAGTGGCCCCCTGAACGGGTGGCCAAGCAGCCCGCCGCCATGGAGGCCTGGCGAAAGGCGGATAAGGAGGCCAAGCAGAAACACGTCAAGAACCCGCTCCCGTGGCCGGGTTTCGCGGCATCGGACACCTCTCCCAACCTGCCCGGCGGCCTCTTCAACGCGATGATCGCCCCGCTCCTGCCCGGCTCCATCAAGGGCATCCTCTGGTACCAGGGCGAATCCAACGTGGGCCATGCCTCCGAATACGGGGAGCTCTTCACGGCGATGATCACGTCCTGGCGCGCGGGCTTCGGCCAGGGCGACCTGCCCTTCTACTTTGTCCAGCTGGCCAACTTCGGGGACGTGTCCGAGGTGAAGGACCGCGGATGGGCCGTCCTGCGCGAGCAGCAGGCAAGGGCGCTCTCGCTGCCAGCGACGGGCATGGCCGTGACGATCGACATAGGGGACTCCCAGAACATCCATCCCCGCAACAAGCAGGAGGTGGGCAGGCGCCTGGCCCTCATCGCGCGCGCCAACGCCTACGGGATTCCCCCGGAGTTCTCGGGGCCGCTCCTGGCGAGCGCCGCCGTCGAGGGAAAGACGATCCGGGTGCGCTTCACCCACGCCGGAAACGAGCTCCAGGCGGTCGGCGGGCCGGTCAAGTCCCTGGAGGTCGCGGGAGCGGACCACCAGTTCTACCCCGCAGACGGCTCGATCGAGGGCGACACGCTTATCGTGTCCTCGCCGGACGTGCCTGCGCCTCTCGCCGTCCGCTACGCCTGGACGAATGCGCCGAGCGCGAACCTCTACGGCGACAGCGGGCTTCCCGCGGCCCCCTTCCGGTCGGACTCCTGGTGAGATCGGCGGGCATCGGGGAAGTGTCCCCAAGGGGCGCAAACAATGAGGATGAGGCGCTTGAAACGCGCTGCACCTTGATTTAACTGGCTTTCATGGATCCGCTTAACTGGAGCAGGGGGACTGTTGTCGTTTTGGCCGGGGCCCTCGCCCTGGGGGCCACCACCGGGTGCGAGAAGGCGCAGCCGGCCGCCCCCGCCCCGGCCGACGTCCAGGTCGTGGCCGTCGAGCGAAGGGACGTGCCGGTCGTGCGCGAATGGGTCGGCTACCTCGACGGTTTCGTGAACGCCCAGATCCGGGCCCAGGTGAGCGGATACCTGGTGAGGCAGGACTACAAGGAGGGCGCCCCGGTCAAGCAGGGCGACGTCCTCTTTGAGATCGACCCCAGGCCCTTCGCCGCGGCGCTCTCCCAGGCCGAGGGGGTACTCGGGCAGGCGCGGGCGCAGTTCGGCAAGGCCGAGCTCGACGTGGCGCGGTTCACCCCGCTCGCCAGGGACAAGGCCCTGAGCCAGGAGGAGCTAGACGACGCGATCCAGTCCCGCATAGCGGCCCAGGCCCAGGTGAGGTCGGCCCAGGCGGGGGTCGACCAGGCCAAGCTCCTCCTCGGGTTCACCAGGGTGACCTCCCCGATCAACGGCATCGCCGGCCTCATCCGCGCGCAGATTGGCGACCTGGTGGGGCCGACCACGGGCATCCTCACGACCGTCTCCACCGTCGACCCGATAAAGGCCTACTTCCCGATCGGGGAGCAGGACTACCTGGAGTTCATGAAGCGCAGCAAGGGCTCGGCGAGCATCCCCAAAGAAGCCGAGTTTGAACTGATCCTCTCGGACGGCAGCCTCTACCCGAGGAAGGGAAGCTTCTTCGCAATCGACAGCCAGGTCGACGCCAACACCGGGACCCTCCGCGCGGTGGCCCTGTTCCCAAACCCCGAGGGGCTCCTAAGGCCAGGCCAATACGGGCGGGTGCGCGCCGTACTCCGAGTGGAAAAGGGGGCGCTCGTCGTCCCGCAGCGGGCGCTCGCCGAGCTTCAGGGATCCTACCAGATGGCGACGGTCGACGCGTCCAACCACACCCACATCGTGACCGTGAAGACAGGGACGCAGATCGGCCCTCTGGTCGTGATCGAGTCGGGCATCGGCCCCGGCGACCGGGTGGTTGCGGACGGCGTCCAGAAGATCAAGCCGGACGTCTTGGTGAATCCCGTCCCCTTCGAGGCCGGCGCAACCGCCAAGTAGCCGCGCCGTGTCGAAGTTCTTCATCAACAGGCCGATCGTCGCGATCGTCATCGCGATCATCACGGTGATCGTGGGCGCGGTCGCCCTCGTCTCCCTGCCGATCGCGCAGTTCCCGAAGATCGTGCCCCCGGAGGCGCGCATCACGACCACCTACGTCGGCGCGGACGCGCAGACGGTCGAGCAGTCCGTTGCCACGCCGATCGAGCAGGTGCTCAGCGGCGTCGACAACATGAACTACATGTACTCGATCAACGGCAGCGACGGCTCGCTGCGGATGACCGCGAACTTCGACGTGGCCACCGACCCGAACACGGACCTGATCCTCACCCAGATGCGGGTGACCCAGGCCGGGCCGCAGATCCCCTCCGACGTCGCCAACTTCGGCGTCACGGTGCAGAAGCAGCTTACGGCCCCGCTCATGCTCGTGGCGCTCTATTCGCCGACGGACTCCTATGACAGCACGTTCCTGGCGAACTACGCCTACATCAACATCCTCGACCAGCTGACGCGCGTGCCGGGCATCGCGAGTGCGACGGTCTTCGGCGCGGGCCAGTACGCGATGCGCTACTGGGTGAAGCCCGACCAGCTGGCGAAGCTCAACATCACGGTCGGCGACGTCATAAAGGCGATCCAGGTGCAGAACACCGTGAACCCTGCCGGTACGATCGGCGGCGAGCCCGCGCCCGCGGGGCAGGCCTTCACCTACTCGGTGCGCGCCCAGGGCCGGCTCACGACGCCCGAGGAGTTCGGGGCGATCGTCATCCGCGCGAACCCGGACGGGTCGGCCGTGCGCCTGCGGGACGTGGCACGGGTCGAGCTCGGGGCCCAGGTCTACAACGTGATGGGGCGCTTCGACGGGAAGCCGGCCGCCAACATCGCGATCTACCAGCTGCCGGGCTCGAACGCCCTCGACTGCGCGAACGGGGTGAAGAAGGCGATGGCCCGGATCAAGCAGAGCTTCCCCAACGGCCTCGACTACCAGGTCGGCCTCGACACGACGCAGGCCGTCTCCGAGGGCATGCGCGAGATCTCGAACACGCTCTGGCAGGCCCTCCTGCTCGTCATCCTCGTCGTCTTCGTGTTCCTGCAGGGCTGGCGGCCCACGCTCATCCCGCTCCTGGCGGTCCCCGTGTCGCTGATCGGGACGTTCATGCTTTTCCCGGTATTCGGGTTCTCCGTGAACACGCTCTCGCTGTTTGGCCTCGTCCTGGCCATCGGGCTCGTTGTGGACGACGCGATCGTGGTCGTCGAGGCCGTCGAGCACCACATCGAGGAGGGCATGACGCCGCGCGACGCCACCCTGAAGGCGATGGAGGAGGTCTCCGGGCCGGTGGTGGCGATCGCGATCATCCTGGCGGCCGTGTTCGTGCCGACCGCGTTCATCCCCGGGATCACCGGCCGGCTCTACCAGCAGTTCGCCCTTACGATAGCCATATCGGTCATCATCTCGGCATTTAACGCCCTGTCGCTGAGCCCGGCGCTCTGCGCCCTTCTTCTCCGTCCGAAGGGCGAGCAGAAAGGGCCCCTCGGCGGGTTCTACCGGAAGTTCAACACGTTCTTCGGCCGGGTGCAGGACGGCTACGTGAACACGTCCCGCCACCTGATCCAGAAGAGCGCGATAAGCTTCATAATCCTGGCGTGCTTCGCCGCCGGCGCGTACCTGGTCGGCAAGAGGCTCCCGACCTCGTTCCTTCCCGACGAGGACCAGGGCTACCTCTACGTGGGCCTCCAGCTGCCGAACGCCGCCTCGCTCCAGCGCACGAGCGAGGTCACGCGCAAGGTGGAGGAGGTCCTCAAGAACACCCCGGGCGTCAGGAACTACACCTCCGTGATCGGGTTCTCGCTCCTGAGCACGGTCTACAACACCTACAGCGGGTTCGTCTTCGTGAACTTCAAGCCCTGGGATGACCGGAAGAGCCTCGAGGAGAGCTACGGGGCCATCAAGGCCCACCTGGCGCGCGAGCTCGGCAAGATCCCCGACGCCCGGGCGTTCGCCTTCGCCCCGCCGTCGATCCCCGGCATCGGCACGGCGGGCGGCTTCACGGCGGTCCTCGAGGACCGGGCGGGCAAGGACGTCTCGTTCCTTTCCGAGAACCTCGACAAGTTCATGGCGGCGGCCCGTGCCCGGAAGGAGCTCTCGGGGGTCACGACGACGTTCCTGCCCTCGGTGCCCCAGGTCTACGTCAAGGTGGACCGCGACAAGGTGCTCAAGCAGGGCGTGGAGCTTGGCGACGTGTACCGCACGCTCCAGTGCTACATGGGCGGCATCTTCGTCAACTACTTCAACCGCTTCGGCAGGCAGTGGCAGGTCTACGTCGAGGCCGAGGGCGAGTACCGGGACAGCGCTGAGAAGCTCGGCAGCTACTACGTGCGCAACCACGACGGGGCCATGGTGCCGCTCTCCTCGCTCGTGTCCGTTGAGAAGCGCTTCGGGCCCGAGTTCACGATGCGCTACAACCTCTACCGGAGCGCCCAGATCAACGGGGCGGCCGCCCCGGGCTACAGCTCGGACCAGGCCCGCGCCGCGCTCGAGGACGTCTTCAGGAAGACCATGCCGCGGGAGATGGGCTTTGATTACCTGGGCATGTCCTACCAGGAGAAGAAGGCCCAGGAGGGCATCCCGCCGGCCGCGATCTTCGCCCTGTCCCTCCTCTTCGTGTTCCTGATCCTGGCGGCCCTCTATGAGAGCTGGTCGCTCCCGTTCAGCGTCCTGCTAGGCGTCCCCGTGGCCGTCTTCGGCGCCTATGTCACCCTCTTCGCCCGCCAGATGGAGAACAACGTGTTCGCCCAGATCGGGTTGATCATGCTGATCGGGCTCTCCGCCAAGAACGCGATCCTGATCGTCGAGTTCGCGCGTACCCGCTACGAGCACGGCGTCCCGCTGCTGGACGCCGCGCTGCAGGGGGCGAAGGTGCGCCTCCGGCCCATCCTCATGACCTCCCTTGCGTTCATCTTCGGCTGCATCCCGCTCTGGCTTGCAAGCGGGTCCGGGGCGGTCGCGCGCAAGGTGATGGGCACCGCCGTCATCGGCGGGATGCTCGCGGCGAGCGCCCTGGCGATCTTCCTGATCCCGGTGACCTTCTACGTGATCGAGATGTGGGCCACGAAGGGCCTTCCGCACAGCGCGCACGCACCCCCCCTCCACCCCGCGCCGTCGATCCTCCCGCCAAAGGCGGCGGAAAAGCAACCGGGGGGACACGAATGAGGCCGCCCACCCCAGCCTGGCGAACCGGACCGCTCCTCGCGGCGGCCCTCCTTGGCGGCTGCGCCGTGGGCCCGAGTTACCACAGGCCCGAGGCCGCGGCGCCCCAGTCATTCCGCGGCGGCGCGCAGGAGGGGGAAAGCTCCCTCGCCGACCTGGCGTGGTGGGACCTCTACAAGGATCCCCGCCTCTCCGAGCTCGTTCGCGCGAGCCTCTCCAGCGGTTTCGACGCCCGGATCGCCGCGGCCCGAGTCGAGGAGTCCCGCGCCATCGCGGCCCAGGTCCATGGCCAGCTCTTCCCGACCCTTGGCTACTCCGCGGCCGCCGACCGCGGCCGGAACGCGCTCCTCGGCAACCCCTACACCCAAGGTGGCGGCTCCACCGGCAATGGATTTGACGGCTACCTGGGAGCCGCCTGGGAGCTCGACCTCTGGGGCCGCGTGCGCCGGCTCGACGAGGCGGCGCGCGCGCAATACCTGGCCACGGAGGAGGGGCGCAGGTCCGTGATGCTGAGCCTGGTGGGCGACGTCGCGACCGCCTACTACGAACTTCTTGAGCTCGACGAGGAGCTCGCGATTTCCGTTCGCGCCACGGAATCCTTTGGGGACAGCCTGAGGCTTTTCAACCGGCAGCTGGAGGGCGGCACGGCCTCGCGCCTCGACACCGCGACCGCCGAGGCGGCCATGGCAACCAGCGCGGCCCGGATCCCCGACCTGGAGCGCCTGATCGCGATCAAGGAGAACCAGATCAGCGTCCTCATAGGATCAAGTCCCGGCCCCATCCTGCGCGGCGCCGGGCTCTCCAGCCAGAGCGTTCCGCCCGACGTCCCGGCGGGGCTTCCCTCCACCCTCCTTGAGAGGCGCCCCGACGTGCGGGAGGCCGAATACGCGGCGGTTGCCGCCAACGCCGGCATTGGCGTCACCGTGGGAGGATTCCTGCCCCGGATCGGCCTGAGCGCGATCCTGGGGGGCGTGAGCTCCGACCTCAGCACCCTCACCGCCCGCAAGTCGGGTCTTTGGTCCATCGGGGCGGGCGCCACGGGCCCCCTTTTCCAAGGGGGAGGCCTTCGCGGGCAGTATGAGCAGGCCAAGCAGGAGTGGGAGATCGCCAAGCTCCAGTACCAGAAGGCGGCGCTCGATGCCTTCGCGGACGTGGCCAACGCGCTCGTCACTCGCCAGAAACTGGCGGAGGTGCGCGTCCAGGAGGAGCGGGCAGTCGCGGCCCACGAGGACGCCGTGAAGTTCGCAACCGAGCGCTATTCCGCGGGCAAGGCCAGCTACTACGAGGTGATCGACGCCAAGCTGCAGCTCTTCCCCGCCCAGGTTGCGCTGGCCCAGACAAAGCGCGACCAGTTCACGGCGATCGTGGAGCTCTACAGGGCCCTCGGAGGGGGCTGGAACCTGAAGGATGCCGACTGGTCCGGCCCTGCCGCCCGGTAGGCTGCCAGGGGGGAACGCCCCGGCAGGCACAGCCTTGCGTTCCACCCCACCCTGAAGTTACTTGAACCCAAGGCCCGGGATACGGGCCGCCCCCACACATGCTACGCAGCGCTTCCACGCACGGCGCCGGAAAGGGCCGTCCCGCCGCAAGGGTTGCACCCTGAGGGTTGTGATCTGCAACGAGATGGCGCGTTCCCGTGCGACCCCAAGAAACCCATGGCAGCCAAGAAACGCGTCGATGAGGCCTCCCTTCGGGCGCACGTTGCGGAGCTCAAGCGGCAACTTGCCGAGGCCCAGGAGGCGTTAAACGCAGCCGAGGGAGGGACAGGGCCCGACGACGGCCCGCCAATCCCGGGGGACCTCATCACGGAGGCCCAGCATGCCTTGTCCCTTGAGCAGAACCTCCTGCGGAAGGTGATCGACATGATCCCCGACCACGTCTTCGTCCGGGACCGGGCCGGCCGCCATGTCATCAACAACCGGGCCCAGCTCGACCAGCTCAGGGCCGCCACCCTTGAGGAGACGATCGGGAAGACGGACTTTGAGTTCTACAAGCCGGAGACGGCGCAGCGGTTCAAGGACGTGAACGACAAGGTCATGTCCAGCGGCGAGGCCCTCGTCGCGGCGGAGGAGATGGGGCCCGGCCCGGACGGGGAGATCCGCTGGTGGTCAACCACCAAGGTGCCCCTCCGGGACGGGGGCGGCCAGGTGATCGGGATGGTGGGGATAAGCCGCGACATCACGGAGCACCGGAGCGTCACAGAGAAGATCATCGAGCAGGCCGCGATGCTCGACCAGGCGCACGACTCCATCTCCCTTTTGACCCTGGACGGCCGGATAGCCTACTTGAACGCGGCCGCCGAGCAGCTGCTCGGGTGGACCGCCAAGGAGGCCGTCGGCAAGCTGGGCACCGACATCGTGCCCCCCGAGGACCGCGCCCAGATGGTCATCGCGTCCCACCAGACGCTCGAGAAAGGCTCCTGGCACGGGGAGTTCCGGCTGCACCACCGCAGCGGGCGAGAGCTCTTCGCCGACGTGCGGCGCACCCTTATCCGCGACAACTCAGGGACGCCGAAGGCCCAGCTGAGCATCTGCGCCGATGTCACGGAGAAGAAGAAGGCCGAGGCCCTCGCCCTGCGCAACCAGCGGCTCGAGAGCCTGGGGACCCTTGCCGGCGGGATCGCCCACGACCTGAACAACGTCCTGGCGCCGATCCTGATGGCCATAACGCTCCTCAAGATGAAGGTGACCGACGAGGGAGGGGCGAGGCTCCTCACCCTCCTCGAGCAGAACGCCGAGCGCGGGGCGCAGCTCGTCCGCCACGTGCTCGCGTTCGGCCGCGGCGCCGACGGGAACCGCGTGGTGGTGCAGCCGCTTCTGATCGCGCGCGAGGTCGAGCAGATCGTCAAGGACACCTTCCCGAAGAACGTGAGGTTCGAGCTGCGCGGCGACAAGCACCCCTGGACCCTCACCGGGGACCCCAACCAGATCCACCAGGTGCTCCTGAACCTCTGCGTGAACGCGCGGGACGCGATGCCGGGCGGCGGCAAGATCACGCTCCGCATCAAGAACGAGATGATAGACGGGACGTTCGCCAGCATGAACCGCGGCGCCCAGCCCGGACCCTATGTCGAGATCTCGGTCGCCGACACGGGCGAAGGGATGCCCGCGGACGTCCGCGACAGGATATTCGAGCCCTTTTTCACAACCAAGGACGTCGGAAAGGGCACGGGCCTCGGCCTTTCAACGTCCCTAGGCATCATCCAGGGCCACGGAGGCTTCATCGGCGTCTCGAGCAACCCCGGGAAGGGCAGCACCTTCCGGGTTTACCTGCCCGCAAACCCGGCCTCGGCCGCGGCCGCCTCGGAGTCCGAGAAGGCGTCGGGCCTGCCGCGGGGCCACAACGAGCTCGTGCTCGTGGTGGACGACGAGGAGCCGATCCTCGAAGTCGCGAAGTCCACGCTCGAGGGCTTCGGGTACCGGGTCGTCGTGGCCACCAACGGGGCGGCCGCCGTGTCGATCTATGCCATGCAGCGGGATTCGATCGCGGTGGTCCTTACAGACATGGCGATGCCTATCATGGACGGGCCGGCGATGGTCGTGGCGCTGAAGGCGATCAATCCCGACATCAAGATCATCGGCTCGAGCGGACTGAGCGGGCAGAGCGCGATCACGGCGACGCGGGTCTCCGGCGTGAGAGAGTTCGTGCCGAAGCCCTATTCGGCGGAAACGCTCCTAAATGCGATCGCCCGCGTGATCGGCGTCCCGGCCTCCGGCGACACCAAGGCGCCCCAGGCGTAGGCCCGCGTCTCCAGACCAAACCATGCGCTCCTCCTACAACCATGTCGCGGGCCAGAGCGTCGAGCGCCTGGCCGCGCTAAGCGACGGGATCTTCGGGGTCGGGATGACGCTCCTTGTCCTCGACCTGCGCACACCGGCGCTCGAGGTCGTCCACAGCGAGCTTGGCCTCTGGTCGGCGCTCGCGGCGACGCTCCCGGAGCTTGTCATGTACATGATGAGCTTCATCACGCTTGGCATCTTCTGGGTGGGCCAGCAGACCCAGCTCAACCACCTCGAGCACTCGGACCGCCACCTCACCTGGATAAACCTGGGGTTTCTCTTTGCCGTAACGCTCCTGCCCTTTTCCACGAAGGTGCTTGCCGAGTTCTACGCGTACCGGGCCGCACTGATCGAGTACTGGTTCAACATCCTTCTCCTGGGCGGCGGCCTGTACTTCACGTGGGGCTACGCGGTAAGAAACAAGCTTCTCAAGGCGGACACCCCTCAGGAGGTGCCGGCGGCGGTCTGCCTGCGGATCGTATACGCGCAGTCCCTCTACGCCCTGGGCGCGCTCCTGTGCATCGTGGATACCCGGCTCTCGATCGGCTTCATCGTGCTGGTTCAGCTTTATTACGCGCTGGCGCCCGGGTTCAGCCGACGGCCCTCGGGCGGATCCCCGTCTAGGGCAGGGACCGTCTAGATCATATTAAGCAATACCAAAGCTCTTCCTGGGTAACTGCCTATGGAAGACGCGCCCATGGGATTTGCGTGAAAGCAACTCGGCTGGCGGTTCCGAGCATCGAACGGGAGGGTGATGGCGCTCCTGAAGAGGCCGCAGCAGCAGCGCGAGCGGGCGCACGGAAATCCGGGTATCACGCGTGCCGAAGGGGACTCGGCATCATGCGCCTTAATGCGACGGGTGCAGCACCCTAATACCCCCGGGGTCAGTATTCTCCGCGGTCACGGCGCCTACATGAATATCATTAAAAGTAGACATTCTGAAACCTGCAATTCATCACATCCTCGAGGGCTTTTCCGGACCGTTTGGGTTTGGAGCTTCGGCTCGGAGCAGCACCTCGCAAGAGCCGATGGTCACTTCCAAGGAGTCATATGGCGCAAGCCAAGAAACCGCACCCGAAAGCTGCGGCAGCGCGGCGGCATGGTGGGAGTGGGACCTGGAAACAGATGCCCTGAATTTTCTCGACGGAGCCAAGCATTTTGGCGCCTTTCCGACCATTGACCTTCCGAGCCGAGCCTCGGACTGGGCAACCGTCACGCACAAAGACGACATACCGGAATTGACGAAGGCGCTTACCGCCTGCAGGGACGGCCGATCGGAGGAATTCTTCTGCGAGCACCGCGTGCTCGCACCCAACGGGGAGTGGCGGTGGATCCTCAACACGGGACGGGCCATGAGGCCCGGCAGCGGACACACGCTGCCCATGATGATGTCCGGAGTCACCGTGGACGTGTCCATTGGCCAGCGGCGCGACGAACTGCTCCTGCGGAACGCGCAGATGCTCTCCGCGGTGAAACAGTCGATCGTCTGCACCGACCTGTCGGGCATAGTAAACTATTGGAGCGAAGGGGCGGCCGAACTTTACGGCTGGTCAGCGGAGGAGATGCTCGGCAAGGCGTTTTACAGCCGCATGCCGACCGACGAGATGAGGGAGCACGCAAAGTTTAGGATGCGCACGGCCGAGAAACAGGGCGAATACCGGCACGAACGCGCCGATTACCGAAAGGACGGAACTCAGATCTTTGTGGAATCCCGCGTATTCGCCCTTCGCGACGTCGCAGGGAAGGTTGTCGGCGTCATCGGAACGGCCTATGACATCACCGCGCGCAAGAAAGCCGAACAGGAGCGTCTCCAGCTGGAGCGCCAGCTGCTCCAGACCCAAAAACAGGAGACAATCGGCACCCTGGCCGGCGGCGTGGCCCACGAGTTCAACAACCTGCTGGCGTCGATCATGGGCAACACGGAGCTCGCGATGCAGGCGGCCGGGAAGGAGGGCCCATCGCTTGAATACCTTGAGGCTGCGATGGAATCGTCGAGACGGGCCCGGGATCTCGTCCAGCGGATATTGAGCTTCAGCCGCCCGGGCAGCCACCAGAACCACGCCTGCAGCCTCAGCCAGATCACCGAGAACTCGATAAAGCTGATTCGTGCGACGCTGCCGGCGACCGTCGAGATTGAATTTGCGCCGCAACCAGGACTGCCGGCGGTGATTGCGGATCCCGACCAGATGCAGCAGGTCCTAATGAATCTGGCCGCCAACGCGGGTTACGCCCTGCGCAACCGGAGAGGCCACCTTCGATTCGAACTGAGCAGGTTCGTGGCAACGGCCCCGATCCCCTGCCCGCCCGATGTGATTGCCAGCGGGACCTATGTAAGGCTGGTCGTGTCCGATGACGGACCCGGCATCGATCCCGTTCACCTGCCAAGGATATTCGATCCTTTCTACACCACCAAGCCCGTCGGCGAAGGCAGCGGCCTTGGCCTTTCAATTGTGCAGAGCATCGTCAAAGGCCACGGGGGCGGAATCGACGTGCAGAGCACCGCGGGAGCGGGAACCCGCTTCACTATCTATATGCCCGCGTCCAAGGAAGGTGCGCCGAGGCCGGAAATTCCGGCGACCCAAGTCCCCCACAAGCCCATGAAACGCGGATCCGGCCAGAGGATCGTCATTATCGACGACGACGTGAGCGTCGGGCGTGTCATGCAGATTGCCCTGCGCCGCCTGGGCTACGAGGTCAGCCTCTATGATGCAGCCGACCAGTTCTACGGGGAGTTTTCCGCCAATCCCTTCAAGGTGGATCTTCTCCTGACCGACCAGACCATGGCTCGAATGACCGGCCTGGGCCTGGCAAAGCTCCTTCGCAGCGAAAAACATGCCTTTCCGATAGTGGTCGCGTCGGGCTTCAGCTTCGAGCTTTCCGAGGAATCGGCCGCATCCATTGGCGGTGTGACGCTGATCGGCAAGCCCTTCGAGATATCGACCCTTGCGGAAGTCCTGCATGGCATTCTTGAAGGACAACGTGGCCCGCTCGTGCCTTCCGACGGCCCCGTTCTTGATGGCGCGAGGTGAATTCGACGCGACCCCCGAAGGCCGAGGCACATAGGGGCAGTCCCTGACGGCCCATGGGGCGACATAAGCGCCGCCGAGAAGAAACGGGGAAGTGCGCCCCCGTGCTCCGGCGACGCCCGGCTCCCGATCACCTTCATCGTGCGGGTTCAGCGCCGCCGCGCCCTCGGGCCCGGGCTCAGGCATCGAGGTCCGGGGTAGCGAGCGAGGTGTTGCGGACCCCGGTGAAACCACCGAGAGTCCGGGCGCAACACCCAGGAAGCCCCTGCACCTCCCTCCCGCGCCCCGTGACCCACGCCACCGGATGATAAGGCCGCCCCTCCACCAGAAGCCGGCGTTGCCCTCCCAGCCCCCGCCGATCGTCTCCATCGGCGCCGGCGGCATCGTGAGGGACGCCCACCAGCCGGCCTACCGCAGGGCGGGGTGGAAGGTCTCATCGGTGTACGACAGGGACGGCGCAAGGGCCGCCGCGCTTGCGCGGGACTTTGGCATTTCCCGGGTGTGCGCCTCCCTCGAGGAGGCGGTGGGGACGGCGCCCGCCGGGGCGGTCTTCGACGTCGGCGTGCCCGCGGCGTCCACATTGGAGGTGCTGCCCTCCCTGCCCGACGGCTCCCACGTCCTCATGCAGAAGCCGCTCGGAGAGAACCTCGCGCAGGCGACGGCAATCCGAGACGTGTGCCGCAGGAAGGGCCTTTCCGCCGCCGTGAACCTCCAGCTGCGTTACGCCCCGAACATGATCGCCGCAAGCGACCTTATCTCCCGCGGACTGATCGGGGAGGTCCATGACGTCGAGGTCAGGGTCACCTGCTCCATGCCCTGGCACCTCTGGAAATTCCTCTACGGGATCCCCCGGATGGAGATCGTCTACCACAGCATCCACTACGTGGACCTGGTGCGCTCGCTCCTCGGCGAGCCCAGGGGGGCCTGGTGCAAGACGGTGAGGCACCCCGAGATGATGGAGCTCGCCTCGACCCGGACCTCGATCGCGCTCGACTACGGCGACGTGCTCCGGGCGAACATCTCCGCAAACCACGGCCACCGATTCGGGACGAGGCACCAGGAGAGCCTGCTCAAGGTCGAGGGCACCCGCGGCGCACTCTGCGCCCGGATGGGGGTGAACCTGGACTACCCCAGGGGCATGCCCGACGAGCTCGAGTACTGCATCCTTGAGGACCGGGAGACGCCCGCGTGGACCTCCGTCCGCCTTGAGGGGGCCTGGTTTCCCGACGCCTTCGTGGGGCCGATGGCCGGCCTCATGCGCCACGCCACCGGCGAGTCAAAGGAGCTGCCGTCCTCCGTGGAGGACGCATGGCGCACCATGGCCGTGGTCGAGGCCTGCTACCAGTCGAGCGACCGCGGCCCGACCCCCGTCCCCTTATGAAGACCATCAAGAGCCCCCGCCGCTACGGCATGGTCCTGCGCGTCAGGCCCGAGAAGTTCGAGGAGTACAAGCGCTACCACGCGGCCGTGTGGCCCGAGGTGCTGGAGCGGATCACCGCCTCCAAGATCAAGAACTACTCGATCTACCACAAGGACGGGTGGCTCTTCTCCTACTTTGAATACTGGGGCGACGACTTCGAGGCGGACATGAAGCTCGTGGCGGCCGACGTGGCGACGCGACGCTGGTGGTCCGTCATGGAGCCCATGCAGATCCCGCTCCCCTCGCGCGCGCCCCAGGAATGGTGGGCGCGCATGGAGGAAGTCTTCCACCTTGATTGAGGATGGGCGCCGCCTACACCGACTCCCACGTGCATTTCTGGGACAGGTCCCTCCGGCCCTACCCCTGGCTTGCCGAGTTCCCGCAGATCGCAGGCCCGCACGACCCGGCTGACCTTGCGCTCGAGGCGGCCCCCGATCCGCCCAGCCGGGTCGTGTTCGTGCAGGCCGACTGCGACCGTGGCTCCGCCCCGGGCGAGGCGTCCTGGGTCGAGTCGCTCGCCGGGAAGGGCCCGCGGGTCGCCGGGATCGTGGCCTTCGCTCCCATGGACGCCGGCCCGGAAACACAGAAGGCGCTCCAGTCGCTCGCCTCCCGGCCGCTCGTAAGGGGCATCCGGCACCTGATCCAGGGCGAAGCTGATCCCGGGTTCTGCATGAGGCCGGCCTTTGTCGCCGGCGTCCGGCAGTGCGGGGAGATGGGCCTCACGTTCGACCTGTGCCTGCGGCACTTCCAGCTCGCACCCGCGGTGGAGCTCGTGAGGACGTGCCCCGGGACCTCGTTCGTCCTGGACCATGCCGGCAAGCCGGACCTTGCCTCCGGGCTACTGGACCCGTGGCGCACGCACATCGAGGCCCTCGCGGCGCTTCCCAACTGCGTGTGCAAGGTCTCCGGGCTCGTCACGGAGGCCGGCTCCGCGGCGCTTGATATCGACAGGTTCGTCCCCACGATAAGCCACCTGCTGGCAACCTTCGGCCCGAACCGCCTCCTTTTCGGGAGCGACTGGCCCGTCGTGAAGCTGGCGGCCCCGTACACGGCCTGGCTCGCCATGGCCCGAAAGCTCCTCTCCCCCCTCCCGGCCGCAGACCAGGCAGCCATCTTCACCCACAACGCAGGGCGCGTCTACCGCCTCGCCTAAAGCCATCCCCAACCCGGGCCCCATCGCCATGTTCAGACTGGACGGAAAACTCGCACTCGTGACGGGAGCCGGATCGGGCATCGGGGAGGCGATCGCCCTCTGCTTTGCCGCCCAGGGCGCGACGCTCTGGGTCGCCGACCGCGACAAGCCGAAGGCGGCCGCGACCGTCGAGGCGATCAGGAAGGCGGGCGGCAAGGCCGAGCTGGCCGTCGTCGACGTGAGCGACCCGGAGGCCGTCCTCGGGCTTGCGGGGAGCGTCGGCACCCTCGACATCCTCGTCAACAACGCGGGAATCGGCCACGTCGGGAACCTCCCGGGCACGGCGGCCGCGGACCTAGACAGGATGTATGCGGTCAACGTCCGGGGACCCTTCAACTGCTGCAAGGCCTTCGTGCCCGCGATGCTCGCCCGGCGCAGGGGCAGCGTTATAAACATGGCATCGATCGGCGGGATCGTTGCCGTGAGGGACCGCCTCGCCTACACGGTCAGCAAGTTCGCGGTCGTGGGGCTCACCAAGTCGCTTGCGCTCGACCATTCGCACGAGGGCGTGCGTTTCAACTGCATCTGCCCCGGGCGGGTCGAGACCCCCTTCGTGAAGACGCGCCTCGCGGAGTACCCCGACCCGGAGAAGGCCTACCGGGAGATGGCCTCCACGCAGTTGAACGGCCGGATGGCCCGCCCCGCGGAGATCGCTGCGGCCGCCCTCTACCTGGCGGCGGACGAGTCCGAGATGGTGACCGGCAGCTCGCTCATGGTCGACGGCGGCTGGAGCGCGGGGAAATAGCGCCATGGCGAGGATCACCGGACTGGAGGTCAGGGACATACGCTTCCCGACCTCGCTTGATCGCGACGGCTCGGACGCCATGAACCCCGACCCCGACTACTCCGCGGCCTATGTGATCCTGAGGACCGACGGCGGCGACGGGGTCGAGGGCCACGGCCTCACGTTCACGATCGGGCGCGGGACGGAGGTCGTCGTGGCGGCGGTGGAGGCCCTTCGGCCGCTCGTCGTGGGCCAGCGGCTCGAGGCCTTCACGGGAGCCCCGGGGGCGTTCTGGAAGCACCTGACCGGCGACAGCCAGCTCCGCTGGATCGGTCCCGAGAAGGGCGCGATCCACCTGGCGACCGCGGCCGTCGTGAACGCCCTCTGGGACCTGTGGGCCAAGATCGAGGGCAAGCCCCTCTGGAGGCTGCTCTCCGAGATGACCCCGGCGCAGATCGTGGAGCTCGTGGACTTCCGGTACCTGACGGACGCCCTCACCCCGTCCGAGGCGCTCGCCCTCCTTCAGAAGCTAGAGCCCACGCGCGCGGCGCGCACGGCCCAGGTGAAGGCCGAGGGGTACCCGGCCTACACGACCTCGGCCGGTTGGCTGGGGTATTCCGACGAAAAGATCCGGCGGCTCTGCAGGGAGGCGCTCGCCGAGGGCTGGTCGAGCTTCAAGGTGAAGGTCGGCGCCGACCTGGAGGACGACAAGAGAAGATGCTCGATCGTGCGGTCCGAGATCGGCCCGGGCCGGCCGCTCATGATCGACGCCAACCAGCGCTGGGACGTCCCGCAGGCGATCGCCTGGGTGCGGGAGCTCGCGCCGCTCCGCCCGCTCTGGATCGAGGAGCCGACGAGCCCCGACGACATCCTGGGGCACGCCTCGATCGCCCGCGCCTTGGCGCCGCTCGGAATCGGGGTCGCAACGGGAGAGCACTGCCAGAACCGGGTCATGTTCAAGCAGCTGCTCCAGGCGGGCGCCCTCTCGTTCTGCCAGATCGACGCGTGCCGGCTGGGCGGCGTGAACGAGGTCGTGGCCGTCCTGCTCCTGGCGGCCAAGTTCGGGGTACCGGTGTGCCCCCATGCCGGGGGGGTGGGCCTGTGCGAGTACGTCCAGCACGAGTCGATCTTCGATTTCATCGCCGTCTCCGGCTCCCGGGAGGGCCGGATGGTCGAGTACGTGGACCACCTCCACGAGCACTTCATCGACCCGTGCGTCGTCCGCGGCGGCCGCTACCAGGTTCCGGAGGCCCCGGGGACCAGCATCACGATGAAGGCCGCGTCCATCGAGGCCTACACCCACCCCACCGGAAAAGTCTGGAAAAAATCATAGGTCCGGCCCCCAATCCGACCCCAACACAATGCGCCTACCCCTCGCACTTGCCCTGGCACTCGCAGCGCTCCCGTCCTTGGCCCGCTCCGCGGACTACCAGATCGCGGTCATCCCCAAGGGGACGACCCATGAGTACTGGAGGTCCATAAACGCGGGCGCCGTGAAGGCCCAGCGCGAGCTCAAGGCCGCGGGCACGGACGTGCAGATCATCTGGAAGGGGCCGCTCCTTGAGGACGACCGCGAGCAGCAGATCCAGGTCGTGGAGAACTTCGTCGGCCGGGGAGTCTCGGCAATCGTCCTCGCGCCCCTGGACAGCCGGGCGCTCGTCGCCCCGGTCGAGGACGCCGTCCGGGCCGGGATCCCCGTGATCGTGATCGACTCGGCGCTCAAGTCCACGATGCCCTCGAGCACGGTCGCCACCGACAATCGAAAGGGGGGCCAGATCGGCGGCCGCCGCCTGGGCACCCTCCTGGGCGGCAAGGGGCGGGTCGTGATGCTCCGCTACGAGGTCGGGTCGGCGAGCACGGAGGAACGCGAGGCCGGGTTTCTCGAGGTGATGAAGTCCGAGTTCCCCGCGATCGAACTGATCTCTACCGACCAGTACGGCGGCGCCACCCGCGAGACGGCCTACAAGGCTGCCCAGAACCTCTTGAACCGCTACGGCGCGCAGATGGACGGGATTTTCGCGTGCAACGAGTCGACGGCGAGCGGCACCCTCCTTGCGCTCCGCGAGCAGGGCCTCGCCGGCAAGGTCCGCTTCGTCGGCTTCGACGCGAACGACCAGCTCGTCTCGGCGCTCAAGCAGGGGGATGTCCAGGGCCTGGTCGTGCAGGACCCGTTCAAGATGGGATACCTGGGAGTCATGACCGCCGTCTCGGTGATCCGGCACGAGAAGGTCCCGCTCTCGATCGACACGGGGGTCGGCCTCGTGACCATCGACAACATGGACGACCCGGCCGTCTCGGCGCTCATTCATCCGCCGCTCGCGCAGTACCTCAAGTGATGGCCGGCTCCCGCCTAAGACTTGAGGGGATCAGCAAGGCCTTTGGCGCCACGCGCGCCCTCAAGTCGGTATCGCTCGATGTGGCCGCGGGCGAAGTCCACGCCCTTGTGGGCGAGAACGGCGCTGGAAAGAGCACGCTCCTGAAGATCCTGAGCGGCGCCCACGGGCCGGATACCGGGACCATGGAGCTCGAGGGCCGACCGTACAGCCCGAGCGGCCCCTCCGATGCCCGGGAGCGGGGTGTCGCGATGATCTACCAGGAGGTGACCCTCGCGCCCCACCTCTCCGTCCGCGAGAACATCCTCCTCGGCGCCGAGTCCTCGCGCCTGGGCTGGATCGACCAGGCACGGTCCAGGGAGCGGGCACAGGGGGCCCTGGCGATCCTCGGCTACGACCACTTCCCGCTCGATCGGGCGACCGGGGAATTCACGATCGCCGAGCAGCAGGTGATCGAGATCGCGCGCGCGCTCCTCCTGAAGCCCCGCGTCCTGATCATGGACGAGCCGACGAGCAGCCTCACAAAGGCCGACACGGAAAAGCTCTTCGAGGTGATCGGGCGCCTCCGGGCCCAGGGCGTGAGCGTCATCTACGTGAGCCACTTCCTGGAGGAATTCCAGCGGATCTGCGACCGGTATACGGTCCTCAAGGACGGCGAGACCGTGGGAGTCGGCAGCATGAGGGAGACCGGGATAGACCAGCTGGTCTCGCTCATGACCGGCCGGCAGGTTGCCGACCTCTATCCGCGCGTGGCCCGAAAGCTTGGCGCCCCGGTGCTCGAGGCGACCGGCCTTGAGCGCCTCCCCCGCCTCAAGCCCACCACCTTCAGCCTGAGGAACGGCGAGATCTTCGGCCTGGCGGGCCTCATCGGCGCGGGACGCACCGACCTGGTGAGGGCGGTGTTTGGGCTCGACCGTGCGGCCGCCGGCCAGGTCGCGGTGTTTGGCAGCCCCGAATCGCACCCGACGCCGCGCCGGAGCTGGGCCCGGGGCCTCGGATTCCTGAGCGAGAACCGCAAGGAGGAGGGCCTCATGCTGAACCTGCCCGTGCGCGACAACATGACCCTCACGAAGCTGGGCACCTACGGAAGGCTCGGGTGGATCAGCCATGCCCGCCAGGCATCCGCAGCCAGGCGCTGGGTCACGGAGCTGGCGGTCAAGTGCAGCGGGGTCGACCAGGCCGTGGGCGAGCTCTCCGGCGGAAACCAGCAGAAGGTCGCCCTGGCTAGGCTTCTCGAGCACCCGGCCACGATCCTCATCCTGGACGAGCCCACCCGGGGGATCGACGTCGGGAGCAAGGCGCAGGTGTACGAGATCATCGGGCGCCTGGCGGCCGCAGGGAAGTCGGTCATCCTTGTGAGCAGCTACCTGCCCGAGCTCCTCGGCCTCTGCGACACGATCGGGGTCATGCACAGGGGCTCCCTTGTGGCCGTCAGGCCCCGCGACGAGTGGAGCGAGCCGGAACTCCTCAGGTTCGCCGTGGGCCAGGAGTGACGCTTGAGATGACGAGGATCCTCAGAGGTGTTGTCAGGAAGGGAGGGCCCTTCATAGGGCTTATCCTGGTGATCACCATCTTCTCCATCCCGGCGGAGACGCGCGGGTATTTCCTCACCTACCACAACTTCAAGATCATCCTCACCCAGTCGGTGATCGTCTCGATCGGCGCGCTCGGGATGACGATGATCATCGTGAGCGGCGCGATCGACCTGTCGGTGGGATCGGTGGTCGCGCTCTGCGGCGTCGCGGCGGCGCTCCTGATCCAGCACGGCTGGGGACCGGTGGGAGCGACCCTCGCCGCGGTGGCGCTGGGAGGCTCCATAGGGCTCCTGAACGGGACGGCGGTCGCGGGCCTGAGGATGCCCTCCTTTATCATCACGCTAGGCATGCTCGGGATCGCGCGCGGCACCGCGAAGTGGCTGGCCGACAACCAGACCGTGAGCTACGACGCCTCCCCCATCAACGGGTGGATGACCACCGCGAACCCTCAGGGGCACGCCCTCCCGGCCGGGGTCTGGCTCGCCGTGGCCCTCGCGGCCGCGACCTCGCTCCTCCTGAAGAAGACGGTCTTTGGCAGGCACATCTTCGCCCTGGGATCGAACGAGGCTGCGGCGCGGCTCTGCGGCGTACCGACTGTCCGGATGCAGATCCTCGTGTTCGCGCTCGCAGGCTGCTTCTTCGGGCTCTCCGGGCTCCTTCAGCTCTCGCGCCTGCGCCTGGGCGATCCCACGGTGGCCGTGGGCCTTGAGCTCGACATCATCGCGGCAGTCATCATCGGCGGGGCGAGCCTGTCCGGGGGCTCTGGCACCGTCCTTGGCTCCATCATAGGCGCCCTCATCATGGCGGTCCTGCGCAACGGTTCGCAACAAATGGGCTGGCCGAACTATTTCCAGGAAATCATCATCGGGGTCGTGATCATCGCAGCCGTATTCCTCGACCGGTTCCGCCGCGGCGGACGAAACTAGGGCCCAGCGGGAGCTCGCCCCATGAACAGGCACATCTGCATCGGCTTTGATGCCGACGACACGCTCTGGCACAACGAGAACATCTTCGAGAACGTGCACGAGCGCTACTACAAGCTTCTGGCGAACTACCATGACGCGGCCACCGTGGAGCGCGCGCTCTTCGAGACGGAGATGCGGAACCTCGATCTCTACGGCTATGGCATCAAGGGCTACATGCTCTCCTCGATCGAGACGGCGATCGCGCTCACGGATGGCAAGGTGAGCACGGCCGAGATCAAGGACCTGATCGACCTGGGCCGCGGGATGCTGGACCATCCCGTGGAGCTCCTCCCGGGGGCAAGCGACACGCTCGAGGCCCTCGCGGCGCACCACCGCCTGATCCTGATCACCAAGGGCGACCTGAGGGACCAGGAGCGCAAGCTCTCAAAGTCGGGAATCGCGAAGTACTTCGAGGCGGTCGAGATCGTTTCGGAGAAGGACGCGCAAACCTACGCTCGGATCTTCGCGAGGCACGGGATCGAGCCCAGGTCGTTCATCATGGTCGGCAACTCTGTGAAGTCGGACATCATTCCCGTGCTCCAGCTCGGTGGCTCGGGTATCCACGTCCCGTACCGGATCACGTGGGGCCACGAGCACGCCGAAACCCCGCCCTCGGAGGACGGGCGCTTCTACCGGGCCGCGTCGCTCGCAGACTTGCCAGGGATCATCGAACGCTGGATTTGAACGGGATTAGGGACCCTCATGGGTGACGGCCTGTTCCAATACTTGTCCTGATGGCGCGGGCGAACTTTCAAAATCCGGATAATCTAAGTCATTCTTAGCCAATTTTAAGGGAATCTGAAGCTCCCGGCATCGGGCCGCGGGCAGGGGCGTCGATGTAATCCCCGCCCCCCTTTTTGGAGTAATCTTTGGCCTTGTCCAACAACTTGCAAAAAGTGACGCTAGCGCATGCGCATGGTTTTGAGCACAAGGGCCGTTGGATTTGCGGCGTGTCTCTTTGCCCTGCTAATGGCGGCACGCGCACCCGGCCAGACGGTTACGTGGACGGGGGCTGCCGGGAACGGCAACTATTCAACGCCGGGAAATTGGTCCGGCGGAATCGTTCCACCGAACACGGGCGCGGACGCAGCAATATTCAGCAATTCTACCTCGGACATCTTGGTAAACACTGCGGCTAATCTTTCCGGAATCACATTCCAGAACCCGTCAACCTACACGTCGTATTATTTTTATTCATCAAATTCAAATGCTCTCACGATAGGGAGCGGCGGTATTACAAGTGCTGCGGGGGCCGGAGTCTCGCTCGGCATCCCGGTTGTCTTGTCAGCCAACCAAACGTGGAACGCCGGTTCCTATCTTCAAACGTTTGATGCGATTACCGGGCCCGGATCGCTGACAACCAACGGGTATGTATACCTCGACAACTACAGCGATACGGGAACAACCTTCAGCGGTGGCCTGACGGTTGCGTCCGGATATTTTTCCCTGGAGGATGCCAATGCGGCCGGCACGGGGCCAATAACGATCGAAAGCGGCTCCGAGTTTTATGCATACAATGCAAACCTGCCCAACGCGGTCACGCTGGGGGCCAGCGTTACGTTGGGATCAGATTCGGAATATGGCTTTAATCTGACCCTTTCAGGGCCTGTGACGCTCCAGAGCGCGGCGACCTCCGTTTCGATTGATGCCTATTCGTCCATCACGATTGCCGGAGCGGTAAGTGGTCCCGCATCGACTGCGCTATCGCTATCCAGCAACGCCTACCCGGGCACGGGCTCGTTGTTGACCTACGATGGCGGCTCCCAGGTCGTCTTTCAGGGAACCCTAAGCAACGTGACCGCCGTCAATGTCAGCAATCTCTCCCTAATCCTGGCGCCCTCGGGCCCGCCGGCGTCCGCGTTTAACCCTTCGGCATCCGGCCTTCTGGTGACCAACCAGAGTTACTTGGGACTGGACGGAACGTTCTCCTCTACGCCCATGGCCGTTTCAACGTTTCTGAGCACCTACGGGCCGACGCTGGGCCCAACAATCAGCGGAACGCTCGGTTTTGACACGATAGCCAATCCATCTAGCCCCAACACGTTTAGCGACGCCATCAACCTGAGCGCGTTCACCAGTTCCAGCTTTCAAGGCCTTGGCTCTGAAACGGCGGCCATAATTACCGGGACGATCACACCCCCGGGCAACGCCTATCCTTTCGGCGGCGGTGGCGGCACGCTCACGGTGCAGAGCGCCCTGGTTGACGGCGGATCGCCGCGAAGCGTGGCGATGAACTCCACGTCGGAGCCGCTGACCGTGATCCTTCAATCGACGGGCAATACCTATACCGGTGGAACGACGTCCAACGGCGGCGTGTTGATCTTCGATTCCCCAACGCCGACAGTCGCCGGTTCCATCCAGCTCACAGGCAGTTACTCGGGAAATGTCGGCTATGTGGGCTACACCTCAAAGGCGACCAATATCACCGCAGCCGCGAATTTCGTGAGCCTTATTAGCACGAGCGCCTCCACGGGAGTGATTGGCTTCGACACCTTGGGTGGAGACTCGCCGCTGGGCCCCATAACAGACCCCATCAATCTTACGGCGTTCGGCGAGATCGGCCCATTTCTGGGGACGTCGACCTCGGCCACCCTTGAGGGCACCATCACACCCGCCAACAATCAATACCAGTTTACCGGGGTAAAGGGTGGAAGCCTGACCGTCTCATCCCCTCTCACCGATACCGCCGCATCCGCAGTGATCGGCCTCGCCTATCCGATCGAAGCCGCGGGGACCATATCGACGGTGACCCTTTCCGGAACGAATACCTACACGGGAGGAACCACCCTTAATAGCGGGGCGGTGTTCATTAGCAACGGGAGCGCCCTTGGCACGGGGACCATTTCAATTCCATCCACCGACCACAACAGTCCGACGGTCCCGCCTCCTTCGCTTGCCCCGTACGGGTCAACGGTCACGCTTGGCAACGCGATCTCGGTTGGGGCCGGCGTCAACGGCAACCCGGCAGTCGAGTTCGGCAATTATTCCACCACCGACATGCTCGTGCTAAACGGCGTGATTAGCGACTACCCGTCCCAGAGCGGCCATGTAGGGATCCAGGGGCCGGTAACCCTGAATCAAGCCAACACCTATACAGGCGGAACCACGTTGAATGGCAGTTATTCGACAAATGTCCCGGTGTACATCGGCAACAATGCGGCGTTTGGAACCGGGCAAATAACGGTCAATGAGCCCGCAACCTTGATTCCGGACGCAGGCGGACCCGTTGCCCTTGCCAATTCAATAGAGCTAGGCGACACCCTAACCCTGGGGCAGGCTACGAACCCTTACCTCCTGACACTGAATGGAATAATCAACGGGTACTATGGCCTGGCCATCAATGGCCCGGTCGCATTGAACGGGGCAAACACGTTCACGGGCTCCGTCGTGATAAACAATGCTGCCGTTTCGATCGGGAACCCCGGGGCCTTGGGAACAGGGACCGTGGCACTCAACGGCTCCACGGTTACTGATAATTTCTCAAACCCGAGCTATCTCGACCTTACCGGCGATTCCACAAGTATGATTGTCCTAGTCCCTAGCGCGACCCTCACCCTCAACACGGACTACTATGCTGTGCCCGCGACCTTCCAGGGCAACATCATGGGTAACAGCACCAACCAGGTTGTCATAGCAGGCACGGGCACCCAGGAGCTCGCAGGCAATTCCATCTATAGTGGTGGCACGATGGTGAATGACGGCGCCGGACTCATTGCGGGATCCTCCGCTGCGCTCGGCACGGGAACGGTGGATGTCGCCGCCGGGGCAACGCTGCTCACAACCACCGGGGTCGTGCTCACAAACACCCTCACACTGAACCCGGGCAGCCCGGGTTCGGTATTGGGCGGCAGCGGCACCTATTCCCCGTCGGGCGGAGTCGCGATATCGGGTGGCGTCACGCTATCCCCAGGCACCGGCGGGGGCAGTCTCGGCACCTATTACGTGGGCAGCCTTTCTTTTGGGACAGGCCTTACTTTAGGAACTGGCGGAATTTACACGTTCGCCGTTGAGAATGCCGGGGGGGTTGCGGGAACCGACTATGATACCGTCAACGTCTCGGGGACGCTGACCGTAACCGCGACCCCCGGGTCGCCCTTCCAGATCAATCTAACGTCGTTCAATTCCTCGGGCACGCTAGGCCTCGCGACCTTTGATCCCACGCTAGCCTATTCGTGGACCCTGATCAGCGCCGGATCCATATCAGGATTCGCAGCCACCGATTTCGCAATCAACACGGCCAATTTCCAGAATTCACTGGGAGGCGGGGCTTTCAATGTCTTGCTGGTCGGTAACGACCTGGACCTGAATTTCACCCCCGTTCCCGAGCCGTCGACCTGGCTCCTGATGGCAGCCGGTCTGGCGACCCTGGGAGCCTGCGCTTATCGTACCAGGCGTCATCGGGCCTAGGCATAAGGCCCCGCAAGGGGACCTTCGGAAGGCCCCGGGGTTGCGGTCTCGTGGTTTATGCCTTTGGCTCAGGCAATGCCCACGACCTACGAACAGCTCCGCGCCGACATCGTAACCGCCATGAAGGCCCGTGATACCGCCACGGCAACCTCCCTTCGAACGGCCGACGCGGCGATCCAGCGCGCCTCGATGGACCTCTCAAAGCCGATAGACGACGCCCTGGTCGTGGGGACGCTGCGCAAGGCCGTGAAGAACCTGGCTGACGCCAAGGTCGAGTTCGAGAAGGGCGGACGGGCCGACCTGGTCACCGCCAACGAGACCGAGATCAGGCTCCTTGAGAAATACCTGCCGAAGGGAATCGAGGGGGCGCAGCTTGAGGCGCTCGTGGCCGAGGCCATCAAGGAGTCGGGCGCCCTTACCCGGAAGGAGATGGGCAAGGTGATCGGCGTCCTTAAGAAGCGGCCCGAGGCCGCGCTCATCGACTTTTCGGCGGCGAGCAAGCTGATCCAGGCGAAGCTTCCGTAGCATTCCCCTGCCGGCGGCCAAGCCCGGACTCGACTTGGCGCGCGCGATGCCCAAATTGGGTGGCTTCTTTCCGCCCATTCCGGGCGGCCGTCCCCTACCCCCGCATGAACACGAAAAGACTGTCCTGTCTCATTGCGTGCGCCGCGCTCACGACCAGCGCTGCGCTCGCCGACAAATTCGAGGGCCTGGCCCTCACCCCGCCCATGGGCTGGAACACCTGGAACACCTTCGCCGAGAACTGCAACGAGACCCTCGTCAGGCAGACGGCCGACGCGATTGTCGCAAACGGCATGCGCGACGCGGGCTACGTCTACGTCGTCGTGGACGACTGCTGGTCCAAGAAGGAGCGCGACGCGGACGGCAACCTGGTCGCGGACCCGGTCAAGTTCCCGAGCGGCATGAAGGCACTCGGCGATTACCTCCATTCCAAGGGCCTCAAGTTCGGGATGTACGGGTGCGCGGGCTCGCTCACCTGCGGCGGCTACCCCGGCGGGCGCGGCCACGAGTTCCAGGATGCGCGGACCTACGCCGCCTGGGGAGTCGACTATTTCAAGTACGACTGGTGCAACCACGGCACGGCGAACGGCCCCGAGACGTACCGCATCATGAGCGATGCCATAAAGGCCGCAGGCAGGCCGATCGTCTTCAGCCTCTGCGAGTGGGGCCAGAACCAGCCCTGGCTCTGGGCCGAGCCGGTCGGGCACCTCTGGCGCACGACGGGCGACATCGGCCCCTCGTACAAGGGCTCGGTCAAGAACAAGTGGGAGCACGGCTGGAAGGAGCTCCTCGACATGAACGTGGGCCTTGAGAAGTACGCCGGACCCGGCCACTGGAACGACCCCGACATGCTCGAGGTCGGCGCCAAGGGGATGTCGGTGCCCGAGTCGCGCGCTCACTTCAGCCTCTGGTGCGTGCTCGCGGCCCCGCTGATCGCCGGCAACGATGTCCGCACGATGACGCCGGAGATCGCGGCGATCCTCACCAACAAGGCCGCGATCGCGATCGACCAGGACCCCGCCGGCCACCAGGGCTTCCGCTTCCGGGTCGACAAGGACAAGGAGATCTGGGCCAAGGAGCTTTCAAACAAGGAGTGGGCCGTGTGCGTGCTCAACACCGGGGACGCCCCGGCAAAGCTCACCCTCGACATGCACGACCTGACCTTCCTGACGGAGCAGTACTACGACGTGACGGACGTCTGGACGGGCAAGCCCGCCGGCAACGCGATGGAGCCCCACACCGCGACCGTCGACTCGCACGACGTCATGTTCTTCCGCCTGAAGCCGGGCTCCTGAACCCCCGCACCCCATGAACATCTCGCGACGCAAGGCCCTGGGACTTATCGCCGGGGCGATCCCCGCGATCGGACTCGGCCGCTCGGCCCTTTCCGCCGAGCAGGCCCCTCAGGAGCCGTCAAAGCTGCCCCCCGGCATCACCCCGGAGGAGGGGCCGTTCGCCGCCACCCGGGCCTCGCTCGGGGGCTACCAGGTGCCGGACTGGTTCCGCGACGCCAAGTTCGGGATGTGGGCCCACTGGGGCCCCCAGTCGGCGGTCGAGTACGGAGACTGGTACGCCCGGCTCATGTACATGCAGGGGACGGACCAGTACAACTACCACACGGAGCATTACGGTCACCCCTCGAAGTTCGGCTTCAAGGACACGATCCCCGCATGGAAGGCCGAGAAGTTCGACCCGGCGGCGCTCATCCGCCGCTACAAGAAGGCGGGCGCCCGGTACTTCATGTCGATGGGCGTCCACCACGACAACTTCGACCTCTGGGACTCAAGGCACAACCGGTGGAACGCGGCGAAGATGGGGCCGGGAATCGACATCGTGGGCGCGTGGCGGAAGGCCGCCCGGGACGAGGGCCTGCGGTTCGGGGTCAGCGAGCACCTCTGGATCACCTACAAGTGGTTCTCCCCCTCGCACGGTTCCGACAGGACGGGCCCCTTGGCCGGCATCCCCTATGACGGCGCGGATCCCGCCTTCAAGGACTACTACGTCGACTCCGACGACCTCTGGAACTCCACCGACTTCCCTTGGAACGAGGACAACATCCCCACCTGGTGGAAGCGCCACTGGCACGACCGGATCACGGACCTGATCGACCAGCACGAGCCCGACTTCCTCTACACCGACGGAGCCCTTCCCTTCCAGGAATACGGTTACTCGGTCGTCTCCCACCTCTACAACCTGAGCGCCAAGCGGAACGGGGGAAAGGTGGACGCCGTGTACTTCTCGAAGAGGGACCGTGACAGCGAGCTCGGGGCCTGCGTCCTCGACCGCGAGCGCGGCGTCCTCGACGACATCCTGCCGCGCCCGTGGCAGACCGACACGTGCATCGGCGAATGGCACTACAAGCGCGGGACGCACTACAAGACCCCGAAGGTCGTGATCGACCTGCTGGTGGACATCGTGAGCAAGAACGGGAACCTGATGCTGAACGTCCCGCTGCCCGCGAGCGGGATGCCCGACATGCAGGAACTGGCCGTCGTGGACGAGGTGACAGCCTGGATGGCCGTCAACAGCGAGGGCATCCACGGCAGCCGCCCTTGGAAGAAATTCGGGGAAGGCGCCCCCGACCAGCCGGCGGACCAGAAGTCAAAGATGTTCAACGAGAGCGTCCGACGAGCGCTCGACGCAAACGACGTCCGGTTCACAACCAAGGGCGACGCCCTCTACGCCTACGTGATGGGGACACCCGCATTCCGCACCTTGATCCGGTCGCTCGCCACCGACACGGCGCTCAAGGTTGGCCGCGTGACGGAGGTCGAGCTCCTCGGGCACGACGTGAAGCTCACCTGGACCCAGGACCGCTCGGGGCTCTCGATCGACATCCCGGACGGGCTCCCCGCAAGCCACGCGGTGTGCTTCCGCATCCGGGGCGCCACCTGATCCTACGCGGGCTCCCCAGCCGGGGTGGCAGCACCCCGGCGCTCGCGGTAGATGCGGACAACAAGGTCCATGACCTCGGTGACCGCGATGCGCTTCATGCAGACGTTGTCCCTGCAGGCGGTCTGCCGGTTGTTGAACGCGTTCACGCAGGGGCTGCATGCGATGCCGGTCCACACCGGGTGGCTCCGCGGGCCGGTGGCAGAATATAGGAACGGCGTCTCGGGTCCAAAGAGCGCCACGACGTCGATCCCGGTGAGCGCCGCAAAATGGGCGGGCCCGCTGTCGTTCGTGACGAGGACCTCGGACAGGCCGAAAAGGACCACGAGCTGGCGCAGCGTCGTGCTCCCCGCCAGGCACACGCTCCGGGGCGAGCCCACCGACTGGGCGAGCCCCGCGATGCTCGGCGCCTCCTCCGGCGATCCCGTGAACACGATCCACGCATCCGGGACCTCCTCAATCAGGCGGGTGGCGAGCGCCCGGTAGTTCTCGAGCGCCCACCTGCGCAGCGGGAGCATGTCGCCGGCGTTGGCGTTTAGGACGATGATCCTTGAACCCTCGGGAACTCCGTGGCCGGCGAGCAAACCGCGCACCTCCTGCGTCTCGCCGTCGGCGGGCTTGAACACGGGAAGCGGCGGGCTCTCGGGCGGGACAACGGGGAACGTCGGGAATACCGCCGGATCCGAATCCAAGGCCATGACGAGGCTCGTGAACGTGCGGCTTGTGTGGAGGTGGGGGTTGTACAGCACGCGGTGGGTCATCAGGTCGCCCCGGTAGGGGCCCTCCCCGAAGTAGACGTGGAACCCCACCCTCCTCCTGGCCCCCGTCAAGAACGCGATCGCGGCGGAAAAGCGCGCGAAGAACTCCATGTCGATGCAGGCGTCGATCCCGATTCTCCGGACCTCGCGCAGGGCGCCCAGGGCGCTCGCCGCCATCGACCAGGCCGAGCGGGTGCGGACCGTGAGGACATTCCCCGGGGGAACGAGGCCGATCAGGTCCACCACGAAGCGGTTCTCCTCAAAGCAGAGGAAGTACACGTTCTGGCGGCCGACCCGGTCCACCGCGCGGCGGACCGCCTCGTGCGCCAGGACCGTGGACCCCTGCTCGGCGAGCTTGAGGAAGAGGATGCGCCCTAGGGGCGCCCCCTGCCGGCCGCGGAACACGTCCCCCGCCGCCCTGAACACGGTGAGCAGCCAGCAGACCGGCGCGCCGACCCAGCGGTCTATCCACTGGAGGGTGTGCGCGTTGCTGCTGAATCGTTTCACGTCGTTTTGGGGGCCGTTTGGGGGAATCTGACTACCCCAGGGCCGCCCAAAGAGGCGAGTGAAATGCTCCTCGGGGCCGGGAACTCCCCGCGGCGCCCCGGTTTTTTGGTTGCGAAATCCCCCGGGACGGGCGATCCGTTCAGGCGTCTGGCGCGAACACGCTCGCGACCGGGCACCTTAGGACCCACACCCATGCACTTAGGACAACGAGGCTTGATCGCCCTGCGAAAAGCACCCCCGTCCCCCCTTGCCGGTCCGCAGGTTTTCCATCCCTTGGGAACTGCGGAGGCAACGTGGAACTGCTGAACACACCCCGGGCTGCCGGCCGGCCCCTGATCGGCTCGGTCGATGGCTTCTCCGCCGCGAAGGCGGCCGGCTCAAAGATCTCGATGGTGACCGCCTACGATGCGTGGTCGGCCAGGATCCTCGCGGACACCCCGGTCGACTGCCTGCTCGTGGGCGACAGCGCCATGATGGTGGTCCACGGGGAGAAGGACACCTTGGGCGCCACCCCGGAGATCATGGCCATGCACACCCGCGCGGTGGTCCGCGGCGCCCCGGGCAAGTTCGTGGTAGCCGACATGCCCTTCCTCGCGGCGAGGAAGGGCGAGGCGCACGCGCTCGACTGCGCGGCCCTGCTGCTGCGGGCCGGCGCCCACGCCGTGAAGATCGAGGGGGCGCGGGGCCACACCCATATTGTCAGGCACCTGGTGGAGTCGGGGATCCCTGTCATGGGGCACCTCGGCCTTACGCCCCAGTGGGTGCGGGGCCTGGGCGGATTCAAGGTCCAGGCGCGGGACCAGGAGGGCTCCCGGCAGCTGCTCGCCGACGCCAAGGCCCTCGAGCGGGCGGGCGTGTTCGCGATCGTCCTGGAATGCATACCCCAGGCCCTCGCGCGGGAGGTGACCCGGGCGCTCGCAGTCCCCACGATCGGCATCGGCGCTGGCCCGGGGTGCGACGGCCAGGTGCTGGTCCTCCAGGACATGCTGGGCCTTAACCCCGAGTTCCGGCCCAGGTTCTCAAGGCGGTTCGCCGATGGCGCCGCGCTTGTCCGCGAAGGGGCGAAGGCCTTCGCGGAGGCGGTAAAAAGCGGCGGATTTCCGTCGGAGGGGGAGGGTTTCTAGGCATGGCGCGGGTCACGACAAGCCTCAAGGATTGGGCGGCGGAGCGCTCCATCATGGATCACCAGCGCCAAAGCGTGGGGTTCGTCCCGACCATGGGGGCGCTCCACGCCGGCCACCGCTCCCTCCTGGAGCGGGCCCGCGCCGAGAACGACGCGGTGGTGCTGAGCATCTTCGTGAACCCCGCCCAGTTCAACGACCCCGGCGACCTGGAGCGCTATCCGCGGACGCTGGAAGAGGACCTGGCGCTTGCGGGGACCCTGGTCGACCACGTCCTCGTGCCGGACCCCAGGGACATGTACCCGGACGGGTACCAGTACCGCGTGTCGGAGCACGGCCTGAGCGCAACGCTGGAGGGGGCCCACCGACCCGGCCACTTCGACGGCGTCTTAACGGTGGTCTTGAAGCTCCTGAACCTGGTCCGGCCGGACCGGGCCTATTTCGGGGAAAAGGACCGGCAACAGCTTGAACTGGTCCAGGGCATGGTCCGCGCGTTCCACCTGGGCGTGGCCATCGTCCCCTGCCCCACGGTCCGCGACCCGGACGGGCTGGCGCAGAGCTCGAGGAACCGGAGGCTTTCCCCCGCGGCCAGGGCCATGGCCCCGGAATTCCCGCGGATCCTGCGCGAGGCGCGCGACGCCGGCTCGGCGGCCCGGGCCCTGGAGGGAGCCGGATTTGGCGTCGACTACGTCGAGGACCGCGACGGCGTACGGCTGGGCGCCATCCGCCTCGAGGACATCCGGCTGATCGACAATGTCCGGCTCTAAGATAGTCTTCGTCCTCACCGGTTCCATCGCGGCCTACAAGGCGTGCGACGCCCTGTCACGGCTGGTCCAGCTCGGCCACAGGGTCCGGACCGTCGCCACGCCCTCGGCGCTCAAGTTCGTGGGAGCGGCAACCCTCGAGGGCCTCTCCGGCGAGCGCGTCCTCTCCGACCTCTTTGAGCCCGGGTCGGCCCTAGAGCACATCGATCTCGGGCGCTGGGCCGACGCGGTCGTGGTGTGCCCGGCGACCGCCAACACGATCAACCGCTTTGCCGCGGGGCTGTCCGACGACCTCCCGGGCGCTCTCTTCCTGGCGCACGACCGCTCAAAGCCTTTCCTTGTCGCTCCGGCGATGAACCCGGCCATGTGGAGCCACCCGGCGACGCGGGAATCGGTTTGCCGGCTTGCAGGATGGGGCGTGCGCTTCATCGCGGTAGGCAGCGGCCGGACCGCGTGCGGGGAGTTGGGCGACGGTCGCCTGGCCGAGCCGGCCGACATCGTGGCCGCGGTTGAGTCGAGCCTTGCCAGGCCCGCGGCCAGGCTGCGGGTCCTGGTCACAAGCGGCGGCACGGCCGAGCCGATTGACGGCGTGCGCGTGATCACGAACTCGAGCACGGGCCAGACCGGGGCGCTGATCGCGGAGCGCCTGTCCCGGTCCGGCCACGAGGTGCTGCTGCTGAGGGCCCGCGGGTCGGCTCGCGCCGCCTCCGTGGCCCGCGAGGAGACCTTCTCCACCTTCCTTGACCTGGACCGGTCCCTGGAGCGGGTGCTCTCGAGGGAGCCGTTCGACGCCGTGATCCACTGCGCCGCGGTCGGCGACTTCGGCGTCCTTGGGGTGCACGCGGCCGGGGGCATGCACCCGCCGGGATGCGGGAAGCTGCCCTCGGACTGCGCGCCGGTCATCCACCTGAAGGCCAACCCCAAGCTTGTCGACGGCCTCAGGGCCAGGAGCCTGAACGCCGCCGTGAAGGTCGTGGCGTTCAAGCTCACGAAGGGCGCCGATGCCCGCGACTCCGCCGAGGCGGTCCGGTCCCTCTTCGCCCACTCGGGCGCCGACCTGGTGGTGCACAACGACCTTTCCGAGCGCGGGGGCCCGGAGGAGTTCCCGGCCACAATCCATTTCAAAGACGACACCCCGCCTCTGCGCTGCGCCACGCGAACCGGGCTCGCCTCGGAGCTCGGGAGGATCCTCGCGAGCCTGCCGGCGCCCGCCCCGGCCCAAACCTAGCCATGCTGCTCTGCCTCGACATCGGCAACACCCAGATCCACGGCGGCGTCTTCGACGGAGACTCCCTGCGCTGCCAGTTCCGCAAGTCCACGCAGCCGCTTGGCTCGACGGACGAGCTCGGGATCTTCTTCCTGTCCGTGCTCCGTGAGAACGGGGTCGACCCGCGCTCGGTCGCCCGCGTGGCCGCCTGCTCCGTCGTGCCGGCGGCCCTCCACCCCATCCGCGGCGCGAGCAAGCAGTACTTCGGGCGCGATCCCTTCGTGCTCCAGGCGGGCGTGAAGACGGGGCTAAAGGTCCGCTACCGCAATCCGCTCGAGGTCGGGGCGGACCGCATCGCGGGGGCGATCGCGGCCTCGCACCGCAGGCCCGCCGAAAACCTGATCGTGGTCGACTGCGGCACGGCGACCACCTTTGACGTGGTCACGTCTGGGGGAGACTACCTGGGCGGCGTCATCCTCCCCGGGGTGGGTGTCTCCGCCGAGACCCTGGCGAGCAGGACCGCGAAGCTCCCCCGGGTCGAGATCGCCCGCCCGGAAACCGTGCTCGGGCGGTCCACGGTCGAGAGCATCCAATCGGGGCTCTACCACGGCCACACCGGCGCCATCCGGCACATCGTCGACGGCCTCACCCGCGAGGTGTTCGAGGGCGCCAGGCCTCACGTGATCGGGACGGGCGGGTTTGCCCGGATGTTCGAGGAGGAGCGGCTCTTCGACGAGTATGTCCCGGAGCTTGTGCTTCTCGGGCTCCGGCACGCCGAGATGCTCAACCGCGAGGGGTAGCGGCAAACGGCGGGCTTTGCAAAGGGCCCCTGCCATGGCAGGTTTCTCCGGGGAGGAACCCCCACACACGCCATTGAAGGAGCCACGGAAAGAGGAGCGGGAACTGCGGTGTTTCCGCAAGAGGAGGTACCGGAGCCAGGGAGACGCCCTGGACGCCGCGCTTGTCGCCGGCGTCGAGCGCGAGCGGAAGGCCTACCTCTGCCCGTACTGCAGGCGATGGCACCTGACGACGGCCGAGCCGCGGCGATGACGGGCAACAGCATCGAAGGCTCGACCCCGGAAGGAAACGGGTCCAACACCAGATCAGCCCCCTGCTGGATCCCCAACCCCCAACCCCTATGGACATCTCACGACGTGACGCTCTGAAGGCCATGGCCGGCACCGCCGCCCTAGCCGCCCTTCCCCTGGTCCGCGCGGACGAGGCAAAGCCCGCCCCGGCGGCGGCCGCCGTCCCCCAGCCCCCGGGCTCGTTTCACCATTCGGTCTGCCGCTGGTGCTATGCGAAGATGCCCCTCGAGGACCTTGCCCGCGAGTCCAAGCGGATCGGGCTTGAATCGGTGGAGCTCCTCGAGCCCGCGGAATGGCCCGTCGTCCAGAAGCACGGCCTCACCTGCGCCATGGCCATGGGAGTCACCAGGATCCCGGAGGGGTTGAACCGCATCGAGCACCACGCCAAGATGGTCCCAGGGATGATCGAGCGGATCGGGGCGTGCGCCGACGCGGGCCTGCCGAACGTCATCTGCTTCTCGGGAAGCCGGGGCGGCATGGACGACGAGCTCGGCCTGAAGAACTGCGCCATCGCCCTGAAGCAGATCGTCGGCGCTGCGGAGAAGCGCAAGGTCACCGTCTGCATGGAGCTCCTGAACAGCAAGATCGACCACCACGACTACATGTGCGACCACACCGCGTGGGGCGTCGAGCTCGTGAAGCAGGTCGGCTCCGAACGCTTCAAGCTCCTCTACGACATCTACCACATGCAGATCATGGAGGGGGACGTCGTCCGGACCATCCGAGAGAACCACCCCTACATCGCCCACTACCACACGGGCGGGGTTCCCGGCCGCCACGAGATCGACCAGGGGCAGGAGCTCAACTACGCCATGATCTCGCGCGCCATCAAGGAGACCGGGCACCGGGGCTACCTGGCGCAGGAGTTCATACCGGTCAGGGACCCGATGACCTCGCTGGCGGAGGCCGTCTCCATCTGCACGGTCTAAGGCGTTCCGGCCGCAGCCGGGATTTCCCTCGTGTAAGTGTTTTCATTGCCCTAGGGCGGAGCCATGCAGATCGATTTCGCGAGCCTCAAGCCCCGCAACGCCTACCAGTGGATGACGAGCACGATCATCCCGCGGCCCATCGCATGGGTGTCCACGGTGTCGGCCGACGGCGTGACGAACCTGGCACCGTTCAGCTTCTTCCAGGGAATTACCGCGAGCCCGCCCACGCTCATGTTCGTGCCGGCGAACACCCGCGACGGGCAGAAGAAGGACACCCTGCGCAACATCGAGCAGCTTCCGGAGTTTGTCGTCAACCTGGTGCCCCACGCCCTCTCCTCGGCCATGAACGACACCGCCGCGAACCTGCCCTACGGGGAGAGCGAGTTCTCGAGGTTTGGGATAGAGTCCGCCCCGTCCGTGAAGGTGCGCCCCCCGCGGATCGCTGCCTCCCCCGTCTCGTTCGAGTGCGCGCTCGACCGCGTTGTCGAGATCGGCTCCGGCCCCCTTGCCGGCAACGTGGTCTTCGGGCGCATCCTCCTGGTGCACGTGAGGGAGGACGTCCTCGCGGACGACGGCTTCCCGGACCCCGTAAAGCTGGACCTTGTCGGCAGGCTCGGGCGCGAGGCCTACAGCCTCACCCGGGACACCTTCAGCCTCAAGCGGCCGGACCGCTAGGTTCCGCGCTTCCGCGCATCGAGCGCTCTCGCAGGGCCTCGTAGATCGGCTGGTCCCGCAGGGCCTCCGCTATCCCGTAGGCGGCAAAGCTGCTCACAAGGAGGGGCAGCATGAAGTCGTATTTGCCCGTGAGCTCCGTCATGAGCACGATCCCGGTCAGCGGCGCGCGGACCGTCGCCGTGAAGAGGGCGCCCATCCCCACGACGGCGAAGATCTCGGGATTGACGGCCCACTCGGGGAGCCAGGCGTGGACGCCCGCCCCGAGGGCGAGACCTCCCAGGGACCCGAGGACCAGGAGCGGGGCGAAGATCCCGCCCGCCGCCCCCGATCCGTAGCTGACCATCGTGAGAAGGAACCTGCCGACCAGGAGAAGCAGCATCCACTTGACCGCGATCTCGCCGTCTAGGGCCCGGTCCGAGAGCAGGGCGCCGGACCCGCTCATCGCCGGGTAGATCCAAGCGACGAGGCCGACCACGAGCCCCACGCAGGCGCCCGTAACGGGGGCCGGCCACGACCGGATGCGGTCAAAGAGGTCCAGGCTCTTGAGGAGGGACTTGTTGAAGAGGACCCCCAGGAGGCCCGCGCACACGCCAAGGACCGCGCATACCGGCAGCGCGTGCAGCGTCGGCACCGGCATGCTCTTGAGCACGAAGACCGGGGTTTCGCCGGTGACGACCCGGCACACGACGTCCGCCGAGACCGCCGCAAGGAACGAGGCCACGAAGACCACCTGCGTGAAGCTGCCGTTTAGCTCCTCCAGGGCGAAGATGAGCCCCGCCAGGGGGGCGTTGAATGCGGCGGCGAGTCCCGCCGCCGCCCCGGCGCTGATGAGGGCCTTGCGCTCGCCCTCGCCCTGCTTCACCCGGAACCAGGTCGAGACCATGAGGCCCGTGGCGCCTCCCATCTGCACGGTGGGGCCCTCCCGGCCGAGCGCCAGGCCGCCCCCGATGCTCGCGGCACCGGCGAGGAACTTGACCGGGATGACCCGCTTCCAGTGGAGATGGCGGTCGCCAAGGACGACGGATTTCAGGTCGGGGATCCCGCTGCCGGCCGTCTCCGGGGCAAAACGCCGCACGAGCCAGAGGCCGAGCGCGCTTCCGGCGGCGCCCAGCACGAGCGCCACCAAGAGGCCCTCGGCGGGCGGCACGCGCTCGATCCACGCGATTCGATTCGTCTCAAGGAAATGGAGCGCCACCCGGAAGGCCGATGCGATCAGGCCGGACACGATGCCGACCACGAGCGCCTTGGGCAGGATGTGCCGCCGCTTTACCTCGGGTTCTTTGAGGCCGGATTGGACTTCGGGATGATGGCTCATGGGCGACACATCGTCCATCCGGGGCGGGCCCTCGTCAAACCGCCATTCGCGGCACCCCGGGGCCGCCCATCCGATGTTGCAGACGGGAGCGGGTTTGCGGAAGGTTCCTCCGATTGAAACCCACAAGCGCCCGCAAACCGAAGCCCGCCGCAGACCCTTCGGCACTGAGGAGCAACTCCCTCTCCGGGCTGGAGAATGTCGCCCAGACGCTCGGGACGATGGCGCCTACCGGGACGCTCGGGGTCGTGATCCCGCTGGTGATCGGCAAGTCCGGGAACGGCACCTGGCTGCTGGTCCTGGGGGTCGTGGCCGTGTTCCTCCTCATCCTTTACAACATCAATGTCTTCGCCACCCGCGGCGCGTCGGCGGGCGGGCTTGGCACCTACGCCGGGCTCGGCCTTGGAGCGAGGGCGGGCGCCCTCACCAAGTGGGTCTACCTGATCGCCATGCTCTTCGGCGTCGCCGGGTGCGCCCCGTCGGCCGCCTACTACGCCTGCCTGCTCCTGAGGGAGTACGCGGGGATGCCCGACTCGGCGCTGGCCGGCGCCGTCGTGACCTCCGCGGTGGTGGCCGTCGCGTGGTGGATCGCCTTCCGCGACATCAAGCTCTCGAGCGACGTCATGATCGTGATCGAGGCCTCCTCGCTCGCCGTCATCATCGCTATCATCGTGGTCGCCATGTCCCAGGGCGGCCCCTGGGTCGACCGGCCGCAGCTTTACCTCGAGGGGGTCGGGCCGAGGAAGCTCACGGCGGGCCTGGTCCTTGCCTTCATCATGATGGGGGGCTTTGAGAGCGCCACCACGCTCGGGGTCGAGTCCAGGCGGCCCGAATGGACGATCCCGCGGGCGCTCGTGCGGTGCGTGGTCCCCGTCGGGGTCCTCTATGTCGTCATGACCTACCTCCTGGTGGGGCTTGGCAGGAGGTTCGGGCTGGCGCTCGACCAGCTCGAGGCGCCCTTCGACACCCTCGCGCGGGCCTACCACCACCCGCTCCTCGGGGCCGCGAGCTCCGCCGGCGTCGCCCTGAGCTACTTCGCCTGCACGCTGGGCTCCATGAACGCCGGGGCCCGGACCCTCTACTCCCTGGCCGAGGACGGCTACTTCCCCAGGTCCTTCGGTTCGGCGCATCGCAGGAACGCGACGCCCCACCGGGCAATCGCGGTGCTCGGCGTGCTCTCGGTCGCCGCCACGACGGGCCTCCTCGCCGCGGGGGTCTCCCTGGTCTCCTGCATCGACTACCTCTCGCAGCTGGCCGCGCTCGGGTTCATCGGGTCGTATTTCATGGTGTGCCTGGCGGTGCCGTTCTTCCTGAGGCGGCTGTCCCTGCTGCGCTGGCCGGCCCTCGCGGCCTCCGCCTCCGCGCTCGTCCTCCTTGCGGCTGTGATGGTCGAGAGCGTATTCCCGGCGCCCGAGGGCCCGGCCCGCTTCCTTCCCTATGTCTTCCTGGCCCTCCTGGCCGGAGGGCTCTCCTTCTCGTGGTGGGTCCGCAGGGGCACCGCCCCTATTCCGACTCGGTGAACTCGCACAGCGCGAAGACGCGCACCCCCAGGGCCTCGAGGCGCTTGGCCCCGTTGAGCTCCGCCAGGTTCACGACCGCGCCCACGTCCCTCACGTGGCAGCCGATCTTCTCGAAGAGCTGCACGGCCGCGCACAAGGTCCCGCCCGTTGCGATCAGGTCGTCCATCAGGAGCACGTTGGAACCCTTCGGCGCGGCGTCGGTGTGGATCTCGAGGATGCTCTGCCCGTACTCGAGCTGGTACTCGGCGTGGATCGTCTCCCCGGGGAGCTTGCCCTTCTTCCGGACCATGACCAGCGGCTTCCTGAGCAGATAGGCCAGGACCCCGGCCGGGATGAACCCCCGGGCGTCCAGGCCCGCGATGAAGTCGATGGGCAGGTCCCTGTAGTGGTCCGCGAACAAGTCCATCGCCGCCGCGAACCCCTCGGGATGGCGCAGGAGCGAGCTCACGTCGCGGAAGCGAACGGGCGGGTGCGGCCAGTCGGCAATCGTGCGGATCATCGACTTGATGTTGATCTTTCCCATGGGTGTCGGGGTCACGTGACGGGGTCGTTTCGGGGGTTGGCCGCGGATGGCGGGCCCCAAATGACTCCCAAATCCGCGCCCAAGTGAACCAGAATCGTAGGGGCCCCGAGCCCGGGGACCCTACGTTGCCCCGGCCGTCGACAGGTTCACCTCCACCGGGGCCCGCTCAAAGTCGGCCACCCCGAGGAGGGGCTCGGGCCGGATGCCCGCGGCGGAGGCGAGCCAGGTGTCGGGCACCTGCCCCACCCGGGTCGCGAACTGTGTCGCGATGTCGTTGTAGTAGGTCCTTGCGAGCGCGATCCGCTGCTCGGTCTCGACCAGCTGCTTCTGGAGGCGGACAAAGCCCTCCTCAGCCACCAGGTTCGGGTACTTCTCGGCCACGGCCCGGACCGTGCCGGCCATGCCCCCGATGTCGGGGCCGGGCTCGCCGGGACGGGTGGCCGTCAATTGGGAGCGGAGCGCCGCCACCGCTTCCTGGACGGAAGCCTCGTGGCTGCCGAGGCCCGCCACCACGCTCGCCAGGTTTGGGATCAGGTCGTTGCGGCGCTTGAGCTCGACATCGACGAGCGACCAGCCCTGGCGCACCCGCGCGCGGAGGTTCACGAGGCTGTTGAAGGCCATCCAGACCCAGCAGGAGGCCCAGGCGCCAAGGAACAGCGCCGCCGCCGCGCCCATCCCCAGGGCGGGCCCCCACGACGGGCGGACCGCCCGGAGGACCAGGAAACCCGCCGCCGCGGAGGCCGCCAGGCCGCCCACCCAGGCGAGCCAGGAAGCGAGGGCATAGTTCGTCTGGACGCCCCTCTTCGAATGGACCGAGATGAGGAACATCGGGGCGTCCTTGCTGGCGGCGATCTCGGGCGCCACCACATCCGCGCGCTCCCGAGCCTGGCCGACGATGAAGACCGGGGCGTGGAGCGGGATCCCCTCCTCGACAAAACGCCGGCGCCCGGTCGAGTCGGGGACGCCCACCGGGGGCGCCTTGCCGAGGTAGAGCGGATGCCCCCGGGGGACGGTCTGGTCAAGAAAGGCGGCGGCTTCCACCTTTGCGCCGTCGGGCCGGACAAGGATCACCCCGGTGTCATCCTGGCCGTAGAACGGCTCGGAAGCGCCCCCCGCGGCGATCGTCTTCCACCCCTCCTCCACCCGGGTCCGTGTCTGTGCCTGTCCCTTGTCGTCGGTCGTGGTCTCGCTCACCGTGCGCGACCAGTGCTCGTCGACCCGGTAGGAATAGTGGACGCAGAGCTTCTCCCCGAGGAAGCTCACGAGCGGCTTCTCGGACTCGGCCGAGACACCCAGCTCCACAAGCCCGATGAACACACCCTGGACCTTCGAGGTGGGCAGGTCGCGCACGAGGCGCTCGCGGCGCCTGAAGCGAAGGCTCAGCCAAAGGAGCACGATCGCGACCAGGCCCACGACCGCGATGGCGGGGCCTCCCGGGCTGGGGCTGCTGGAGGGCATGGGGGGCTTTGTACATGATTCCCCCGGAAATCCAAGGAAAGGACCTCGGAAAAGCCCCGCGCCCGGATGCCTCGGCAACCTGGCCCGCATCCACCCGGGTGAAATCCGCACGGACTGCACCCGGCCCTTAGGCTCCAGTGCCATTGTAAGCCATTTGAAATCAGGTCCATAGGTCTCACGGAATCTCGGGCTTACCTCCCCATTGGGTGACCCACGACCCAAACGGCTCCCGGCGCCCTGAGGCGGTCTGAATCCGGACCGATAGGGCTCAAGTCCACCCCCATACGACCGATGCTCTGGGTCGCGGGACAGACTATCCCGAAGCAACCAACGTCCTTGATGTCCTGTATCCCATCCGCCCGCAAGGAGGTGCCCAACGCCTCGCGCCTGCCGCACGAGCGGTTGGGGGCAGTATCCCGTTCACCTGGGGGACTCCCCACATGACCCCTGCGCCCGCCTACACGAGGCCAACGACGGCGGAGTTCCTCGCGGCGCTCAAGCACATCGAGCGCTTCAGCCCCGCTCCGGTGATCCTGGCGAACGCCCTGAAGCTCCTGAGGGACCCCCAATCGGACATCGAGAGCATCGCCCTGCTCGTCGGCCGGGACGCCGCGCTCGTGGCGGACATCATCCGCTGCGCCAACAGCGCCTACTACGGGGGCGGCACGAGCGGCAACATCGGCGACGCCGTGCAACGGATCGGGCTGAAGGAGACGATTCGCATCCTTAACCTTGCCGTGGCGAAGATCGTCAGCAGCCGGGACCTGGGGTGCTACGGGATCGTGGCATCGGACTTCTGGGCGGAGAGCCTGTTCAATGGCCTCTTCATGCAGGAGCTCGCCAAGGCGACGGGCGAGAACGACCCGGACGAGGCCTACACCGCGGGACTCCTCCGCTTCATCGGCAGGCTGGCGATCAACCAGACGATCGAGAACCTGCACAGCGGAATCTTCTGGGACGGGAGCGAATCCCTGACCGACTGGGAGCTCGAGAGCGTCGGGCTGCCCCAGTGCGAGGCGGGAGCCATACTCTTGGGGACCTGGAACTTTCCCGAGCGGATCATCGAGGCGATCGGCGCCCAGAATGAACCCGCGACGCTGCGCGAGAGGAACTGGCTGGCCGACGGCCTCTTCTTTGCATCCGCGATGCTTCCCCAGGGGGTCGGCACCCCCTTCATTCCCTCGGTGGGCCCCATCTGGGGCCTGACGACCGCGGGCACCGACTTCCTGAAGCGCTGCAACCTGGACGCCGCGTCCGTGGACATCGTTCTCGGCAACGCGAGCGCGGCGTTCGAGGAAATCCGGAAGGCTTTTGGAGTCTAGGCGGGGTCCCCGCCCATCACGGCTGCCTGAGCCGGGCGGCCTCCAGGAGGTCGAGCTTCTGCCCGGGCGAAAGGAAGGCGATCTCGAGCGCGTTGCGCTGCGCCACCCGGATCTCCCCGGGTGTCAGCCCCGCGGCCGGGGCCGCGACCCCGTACTCGTGGGCCAGGTCGATCCCGCTGATCACCGGGTCATCGGTGTTGATCGTAGCTAGCAGGCCCTCGGCCAGGAGGCGCTTCATCGGGTGCTCACCCATGCTCGGGACGCTGTTGGTCTGGACGTTGCTCGTCAGGTTCACCTCAAGGCCGATCCTTTGCCGGCAGAGGTAGTCCATGAGCTCCGGATCGTCCACGGCCCGGATCCCGTGGCCGATCCGCGTCGCGCCCAGGTTGCGCAGGGCGGACCAGATGCTTGCCGCCCCGTCCGCCTCCCCGGCGTGGACGGTGATGGCCCATCCCGCATCGCGGCCCCGCTTGAAGTGCGGCGTGAAGAGATCGGCAGGCCACGCCTTCTCGTCCCCGGCAAGGTCGAGCGCGACGAGCTTCTCCCTGGACCCTAGGAGCGCCTCGAGCTCGGTCGTGCACGCCTCGACGCCGTGGGTCCTGCTGAGGATGCCGATCAGGCTCACCCTTTGACCGGTGTCCCTTCGGCCCTCCTCCACGCCGGCCACCACCGCCTCGACGACCGCGGCGGGGTCTAGCCCGTGCGGCTTCGCCATGAAGTAGGGGCTGAACCGGAGCTCGACATAGTCTATCCCCTCGCCCCTGGCATCCTCGACGTTTTCCCGGGCGATCCTGCGGCACGCGTCGAGGTCGCCCAGGACAGCCGTCATCCAGTGGAGCTTGCCGAGCCACGACGCCAGGTCCGGCATGACCTCGGTGACCTGGACGTGGGGGCGGAGGGATTCCGGGGTGGTGCCCGGGAGGGAAACCCGGTGGAGTTCGCCCAGCTCAAGGATCGTCCGGATCCGGACGTTCCCGTCCAGGTGCCGGTGCAGGTCGATGAGGGGGAGCGATCGGTCCATGGCGTTGTTCCTAGGCTGCGAGCGTGCCGCCCTGCGGCCGCCCTGCAAGCCGAAGCCCCGAACGGCCCGCGTCAGGCTCAAATGGGGTCGCCTAGGGACCCCGTGGCATATATGCTGCTTGGCTTCGAGACCCGGGTCCCCCTCGGGCATCCAAAATGGCAAAATCTCACCCCGCGCTCGTCCACGAGCCGCCCCTGAACGTCCCGGGCCTGCCGGTTGCTCCCCTTCGAAGGCCCGCCCCCGGGCTCAGGAACCTGACCCTCGTGCTCGGCGCGCTGCCCCAGGAGACGGAGTTGGTCGATCGGGCGCTTGTGGGCAGGAAGCGGGGCCGCCTGGGACCCTTCCCCTATGTCGAGGGACGCATCGCCGGCCGGCGGGTCGTCGTGGCGGCAACCGGGATCGGCAAGACCTGCGCGTCGATGATCACGATGCTCTTTGCCGAGAAGCTAAGGCCCCGGGAACTCCTGATGACCGGGACGGCCTCCCGCATTAACCCCGAGATGCGCAACGGCGACGTGATCGTCGGCGAGACGGTCTGCAACCACGACTTCGGTTCGCTCCTGCCCGACTTCGCGATGGAGTATTTTGGCTCGGAGGGACCGCTCGGGGAGGTGATGCCCATCCTATACCCGGGTGCCCCGGGGCTCCTCGGGGCCGCGAGGCGGGCGATCGCACGGCACGCCCCCGAGGAGGCCGTCCAGCACAGCCCCTCCTACGTGCCGCTCGTTCGGATCGGCAGGATCACCTCGGGGGACCAGTTCGGGATCCCCTCCGCGCGCATCGAGCACATCCGCCGCCAGCTTTCACCGGACCTGATGGAGATGGAGAGCGGCTCGGTTGCCGAGGTCTCTTGGAGCCTGAGGATCCCGTTCCTGTGCATCCGTGGCGGCAGCAACCTGACGCAGAACTCGCCGGAGGGGGACTACCGCAAGCTCTCGCCCTTTGCCTCGCGCCAGGCGGCCCTTTTCACGGTGTCCCTGATCCGCGAGATCGCCCGGGCCTGCTGATGAAGCTCTTCGTCCGAGGCGACGTGGACGGGTTCTTCGCCATCGCCCTCGACAACCTTGTCCAGCTGCTGTTGATCCCGGGGCTGTGCATCGGCGTCGTCGGGATGGCACCTTCGCTCGTCTACGGGCGCATCCTGCCGGGGATCGCCATTTCCTACATCGGGGGGAACCTGTTCTACGCCTGGCAGGCGCACCGGCTCTCGCGCCGCGAGAACCGCGCCGACGTGTGCGCCATGCCCTTTGGCCTAAATACGCCCACGATGATCGCGTTCGCGTTCCTGGTCATGCTTCCCGCGCGCCAGATCGCGGTCTCCCGGGGCGCCGCGGACCCCGATGTCCAGGCTTGGCACGCGGGGCTCATCGCGTGCCTGGGCTCGGGGACGATCGAGTTCCTCGGGGCCTTTGTCGCGACCGGGCTGAGGCGGATGACGCCCCGGGCCGCGCTCCTGGCGTCCCTCTGCGGCGCGGGTTTTGCCTTCCTGACGCTCAACTTTGCCCTGGACCTCTTCGCCCACCCGATCGTGGGGATCGTCACCTTGGGCCTGGTGCTTGTCTTCTTCTTCGGGGGCCTGAAGCCCAAGGCGGGAATCCCCGCGGCCCTAGTCATCCTGGTCGTGGGGACCGCGCTCTCGTGGGCCACGGGCCTGGCGCCCGGCGCCCCCGTCGCCGCGGGGACCGTGCAGCTGCACCTTCCCCAGTTCACCGGGGGCAGCCTCCTCCAGGGGATCCTGGCCGGGACGTTCCTGCCGTACCTCTCGATCATCCTGCCCATGGGCCTCCTGAACATGCTCGCCTCCATGCAGTGCGTGGAGTCGGCCGCGGCCGCCGGGGACTCCTACTCAGTGCGTTCGTCGCTCGTCGCCACCGGCCTCTCCACGTTTGCCGCGGCGTGCTTCGGCTCGCCCTTCCCGGTGGGGATCTACATCGGTCACCCCGCCTGGAAGCGGATGGGGGCGCGGGCGGGGTACTCGACGCTGAACGCGGTCTTCATGACGGCCGTGTGCTTCACGGGCTCGCTCGCGGCCATCGGCTGGCTGGTGCCGGTCGAGGCCGGGGTCGCGATCATCTTCTGGGTGGGGCTCGTGATCACCGTCCAGGGCTTCGAGGCAACGCCGCAGCGCCACTGGCCCGCGGTCGTCCTCGGCATGGTGCCGGTCGTGGTCTCGTGGGCGACGTTCAGCATCAAGAACGGCCTGAGGATCGCCGGGATCGGGGGACCCGGGGGGCAATTCTCCTCCGCGCTCGTGGACTCCTTCCACGCGTCCGGGACCTACATCGACGGGGGATTCGCCGTCGAGCAGGGTGCGTTCTTCGCGGCGCTCATCATCGCCACGGCCACGGTCCACATCATTGACCGGCGCCTCTATGCGGCTGCGGGCTGGCTTCTCGCGGGCTCCGTGCTGAGCCTGGTCGGCCTCATGCACGCGTGGCGGTTCGAGGGCGCCGACACCGTGGGCTCGCTCCCGCTCCTGGAGCGCCTGACCCACGTCTTCAAGGGAGGATCCAATTTCCCCGCGGCGTCCTATGCCGCGGCCTATGCGATCCTGGCGGCGATCCTCGTGGTGGCGAAATGGTTCACCGAGGAGGACGCCACGCACCACGGGGCCGCCCCTTAGGCCTCGAGTTTTGCGCGCTTCAGCCCACGGACGCGGTCAAAGTCGCCGGCGGCGTAAACAAGCGTTGCCGAATAGTGCATCGCCGTGGCGGCAATCCAATTGTCGTTCTCGCCTACCCGCTGGCCGTTTTTCATAAGGTCCTTGTCCAAGGTACCCGCCGCATAGGCAATCGCTTCGGATACCGGGAGTTTTCTCAGGCGCCGGAGCAACACACGGACGGCGGTCTCGTCGCCTCCGGATGCCAGCTCACCCACCGTCACGGTGCTGCAGGCCAGATCCTCCCCCATGTGTTCCCCCAGAAATGCGCGGACGCGCCCCACCCTTCTATCGGCAAGTTCCCTCTCCAAACCGATAAGTGCGCTCGAATCAAGAACTAGCATCGCCCTTCTTCCTTGCACGGGAAGGCCGCGGGTTGAGTTGATCAGCCTTGAGCCTCTCTCGGGCCTCCTCCGTGAAGAGGTTCCGCCCCTCCAGCGGTGCAAGGGACTCCATCCACTCCTCGACCGTCTTCGCGGGCTGGTTGTCGAGCAAACGGGTCAGGACATCGCTGCAGCTCTCTCCCGGGCCGCGGCTCCTCCCGAACCTTTTTGCAACATCCTGCCTGAGTGTAACGGTGGTGTACGGCATACATTGAAAATGCATTATGCGTTATCATTGTCATTAAACTTTGGAATCGCCCGGTATTTCCCGGCCCGTGTGGAGACCTCCGAAAAACAAGGCTCTCGGGGCTCCCATTGTATGGGAATCGGTTATCGGCCCTGGCCCCCGATGCGTTCGAGGGCTTGTCTCGCCTCGGCCAGACTCGGGTCCAAACGCAATGCGGCGCGGTAATGGACCGCCGCCTCTTCCATCCTTCCGGGCACGGTTTCGAGCAGCCGCGCCAGGTTCAGGTGGATCACCGGGGAATTGGGAAGCAGCCGGAGTGCCGTCTCGAAATTGCGGGCGGCGTCCGGCTTTCCGCCCGGCACGCGCTCGAGCAGCGTGGCGAGGTTGTTATAGGCCTCGGCGCTTCCCGGCTTCAGCCGAAGGGCGGCCTCGTAGTGGGCCAGCGCCTCGGCCTCGCGGCCCGGCCTGTTGGTAAGGATGACCGCCAGGTTGTTGTGGGCATCGGCGTTTTCAGGGTCCAACCGGAGGGCGGTCTCCAGGTGTGCGATCGCCTCATCCTCGCGGCCGGCCATCCTCGAGAGGAGGTTTGCCATGTTCATGTGGGCCAGGGGGGAATCGGGCTTGAGGCGGATGGCCTCCCCGTAGTGTGCCAGGGCTTCCGCCTGCCGGGCAGGATCCGCCGCCAGGAGGATGGCCAGGTTGACGTGGGCGGCTGAAAAGTCGGGCTTCAGGCGCAGGGTGGCCTCATACTGGAGAATGGCATCGTCTCGGTGCCCCCTCATGGCGAATAGCAGGTTCGCCAGGTTGTAGTGGGCGTCGGGAAATTCAGGCTCCAGGCGTATGGCCTCCTCGTAATGGGCGACGGCCTCCTCCTGGCGGCCCGGCAGCTTTGCTAGCAGGCCGGCCAGGTTGTACTCCGCGTGGGCATACCCGGGTTTGATCTGAAGGGCCTTCTCGTAGTGGGCAAGGGCCTCGGCCTCCTCCCCTGGCTGGTCCGAGAGCAGGTTGGCCAGGTTGTTGTGGGCCTCGGCGTAATCTGGATTAAGGCGGAGGGCCGTCTCGTAGTGGGAGCGGGCCTCCCCCTGCCTGCCGGGAAGGTCCGCAAGCGCGAGGCCCAGATTGTTGTGCGCCGCGGAATAGGTCGGCCAAAGGCGCAGGGCCTCCTGGAACTGCACGAGGGCGTCGGGGAGCCTTCCCCTGTCCCTGAGCGTCATCGCGAGGTTGTTGTGCGCCCACGGGTTTCCAGGGCGGTGGAGCACGATGTCCCGGTAGAAGGAAAGGCCGTCACGGTAGGTTTTGTTGCGCTCCGCCGTGGCAAACCCGAGGGCGGTGGCGATGGCCGTCCCCAGGAACAATCCCTTCCGGCCCAGGAGACCGTAAAGGGCCACGGCAAACCCGACCCCGACCGCTGCGAGCGAAAGGTACATCCGATGCTCGGCCAGCATCTGGCGGGTTCCCCCCACGAAGCTCGAGGTCGGCGCCAGGATGACGAAGAACCAGGCGCCCAGGAATCCCAGGGCCGGGCGCTTCACGAGGGCCCAGGCGACCGCCGCAAGCAGCGCGATCACGGTCAGGCTGTAAGGCAGGGCCTGGGCGAACGGCACGAAGTCGGTCCCGTAATCGGCGACGAGGGGGAACGGCCAGAAGCAGAGCCGAAGGTAGTGAATCAGCGCGCGCGATTGGCAGAGGGCATAGGTCCACGGATCCATCCCGGCGGCAGCCCCTATCGTGCCACCACGGTTGCCTGAGGACCCCACCAGCAGCGCCAGCAGGATCCAGCTCGCGGCGAGACCCGCATAGAGGGGCCACCTCCGGCGCAGGGCCGCCCCAAACGAGCCGGAGAGGAACGTCCGGTCGTACAGGAGCACGACGACGGGCAGCGTGACGGCCACCTCCTTGGTGCCGGCGCAGAGAAAGGCTGCGACGATGCTCGCCGTGGTCCAGATCCAGGGCCTTCGTGATCCCTCGGTGCGGATGGCCGCATACAGGCTGCCGAGGAAGAAAAGCCCCATGAGGGATTCCGCACGCTGGGCCACGTAACTGACGGACTCGGTTTGCAGGGGATGGAGCCCCCAGAGCAGGGTGCACACGCACGCGATTAAAGTGGAGTCGCCCCGGAATGGCTCCCCGACCGACCTGAATGTCCGGCGCAGGACCCCGAAGAGGACCAGGCAGGCAAGGACATGGATCGCCAGATTGGCGAGGTGGTAGCCCTCGGTCGTTGTTCCGCCCAACGCATAGTTGACGGCGAAGGACAGGTTGAGGACGGGGCGCCCCTCAACGGTGGCCCCCCTGGCCTGGGTTGCGGTCAAGACACCCGACAACGGCCAGAGGTGGCGGATCGACTGGTTTTCAACGACCGAATTGAAGTCGTCGAACACGAATTCGCCCCGGAGACTGTTTCCATACGCGAAGCAGACCGCAGCGCCAATCAGGACTATCGCGAGGAAGCTTACAAGGGCTCCAAAAGGAGCCTTTGCTGAGTCTTGTTGGGCGGCGTTTGTCATGTCGGCCTCGGGTCACACCAAGGTGCACCCAAGGAAGCATTCTCACCAAGGCCAGCAAGTAAGCGCAAAATCAATCATGCCGGAATCCTTGGCCAAACCCTGCATGGAGACAGGCTTGTTAGGCGGCTGCGAATTCAATCAACACGATCTCCGATCGGGTCGCGACGCGCATTGGAGGACCCCACGTCCCGACGCCGCAGCTCGTGATCACCTGAAGCCCTCCAAAGCGATTCAGTCCGTACGCATACGGCCCAAAAACCCGGGCGACTAGGAGCGACCATGGCCAGAACTGGCCATTGTGCGTATGCCCCGAAAGCTGCAGTGAGACTCCGAATTCGTCGGGTATGGAAAGATGGGAGGGCTGGTGGTTAAGCAGGATGCTCGGGCGGTCGTCCTCAATGTGCGATCGCGCGAGAATTCCACGGAATTGCCGCTCATCTCGGGCCACGCCATCGTGGATCCCAATGACCTGGAGGCCGTGAACCGTGACCCTCTCATTGTCCAATACCCGGATCCCCACCCTCCTGAGCGCATCCATGATCTTCGCGCTGTCAGTAAACTCATCGTGATTTCCCGTAACAAAGAATGATCCCATGGGGGCCCCGATCGCGCTCCATGGCGCCACGCAGGCGTCAAGATCGACCAGCGCTCCGTCGAACATGTCCCCGCAGATGAAGACGGCGTCGGGCCTGAGGGCCCTTACCCGCGCGGCAACTCTGCGGGAAAACCCCACGCTCCGGATGTTTCCAAGGTGGATGTCGCTCACCAAAACCCCAGTCCTTCCGACCAGCTCGGCGGGCAGGTTTTTGAGAGCCACGGTATAGCGAGTGGTTCGGATTGTCGCCGCGTTAACAAGGCCGTAGACGGCCGTGGACAGGCCAAGCCCGAACACACTGCAGCCGATCGAATGTGTATCGACCGGAATCCCAAGCGCCCTCGTTGCCCCGTAGAGGATCCAGCAGAGAACCGACGCGACCAGGCAGAAGCTCAAGAGGCCGACGGAAACCGCGGTTGGAATCGCAACGGCCCGCAAAAGGGTGCCCTGCACCCGGAATCCCAGGATTGCTACCGGAATGTAACCCAATGCCAGGATTGCAATGGCAATGGGCCAGACCATGCCGGCACCGCCCAGAAACCCGGCCCAGGTCCAGACAATGAAGCAAATCGCAAGCAGGAGAACGGCGACTACGACAGCCACCCGGCGAAACCTACGCATTCGTTTGACCGTATTCCACGGCCCTCAAAGGGCAAACGCCCAAATCGAAATTCTCCCGTGACACGGGAATACAGGATGTTTCCAGCCGATCCCGCCTTGCTCGAGGGACGATGCGAAGAGCGGCACCATCACCAAGCCGCATGGGTTTCTAACAGGGCGCTATTGGATCGAGAAAGGGCCGGGGGCAGCAAAGAAACCAATGGCTTGAAGGCTGGCTTGCGGGGTGTCTTGCTCGAGCAATGCCATTGCCGAAAGGTCTCCTTCGTTGAAAGAAGGACCCAGTCCATTCAAGAGCCGCGACGGAATCCAGCGCCTGGCAAATGCGATGCGGTATTCCGTGGCGGGATTCCGCTACGCCCTGAAGAACGAGGCCTCGATCCGCCAGGAGCTGCTGGCTCTGGCGGTCCTGACCCCCGTGTCCGTGGCGCTGCATGTCAGCCGCCTTGAGCACCTGGTCCTCGTCGTATCGATGCTCCTGGTTCTCATGGTCGAGTTCCTGAATTCGGCCATAGAGGCGGCAGTGGACAGGGTTTCCTTGGAAGAACACCCGCTGGCCGGCCAGGCGAAGGACCTAGGAAGCGCGGCGGTCTTCATCTCCCTCCTGATTTGGGGAGCCTCTTGGGCCGCGATTGTCGGCCCGCTGTTGATTCTCGCCATTGGAGGTTGAACCCGACGCGGCGCCTGCTCGGAGGGTCGTTGCTTGGTGCTCCCTATTACTTGACCTCGAGGTTCACGCTCTCCGAGTGACTGTTGAATTCCGGCGCGTACATGCACTGGATCTCCGCGATGCCCGTCTGGTAGCTGCCCCTCAGCTGGACCCGCGTCGAATATTCGAACACGTACGCGCCCTTCGGCAGGTAATCGATGAAGAAGCTGCTGGCCGTGTCCCGGGTGCTCTCGTAGTAGGCCAGGCCGTCCTGGAACCTGTAGCCGCTCAGCACGTCCACGGGCTCGGTCCCGCTCCCGCGCTGGTCCTTAAGGTGCACATATTCCATGTCTCGGTCGGTTCGAAGCTCGATCCGCACGACGAGCTCGTCTCCTACTGAGAGCGGACCCGTGACGGGCTTTAGCACCGGGCCCCTCGCCGTGTTCTCCCTGACGAAGAGCGCCTTCTTCAGCTTGAGCGGCGTCCCTTCGTGGGCGGTGACCTTGCCTATGTCCTCAAGGTACTGCCAGTGTATGCTTCCCCAGCTTACACCATCGTCGACCTTCCTCACGGTGATCGCCCCCATCCGGGGCTTGATCTCGCCGCCGACGAATTTCTGCTCGTAGAAGCCGGTGCCCGCCTCGACTTTGCCCGGCCTGACGGGCTCGCCCCCGAGGTCGACCTCAACCCGCGCGTCGCTCGCAAGCAGGTTGTTTCCGTGGAGCAGCAGGGCGTAGATGGCGTCGGCCGTCGCCTTGGTCGTGGACCATGACTGGGTCTGCTTCTGCTTGAGGAGCCAGACCTTGCAGGCCTCGACGGACTTCGAGTCGCCGGAAACCTCATCCAACGCCTCGATCATCATCGCCTGGGTCTCTATGGGTGCCCGGTACCACCACCATCCCTCCTCCTGGTCGCGCCAGAACATGCCGAGTTCCTCGTCGCTGACGCTGCGCTCCTTGATCGACAGCAGGATGGCCTGCGGGGTCTCCTTGTCGCCGAAGCGCTGCAGAGCGAGGGCGAGCTGGGCCTGGCTTTGCCGGCAGGCCGTCTTGAGCCAGAAAAGGCGCGACTGGCGAAGGTAGAATTCCACGGCATCCTCGTGCTTCGGTGAAATGGCCCGGTCCTTCAGAAAGAAGCTGCGCCCGTAGAGGTAGAGGGCGTCGGTGCAGGTCGGCACATACTCCTCAGGTCGCGGCGACCTACGGATGCGCCGGTATTGTTCGTCCATCCCTTCGTCGAGGGCGTCCAGCGACCTGACCGCGGGTGCCGTGTCGACGTCCACTCCCAGGTGCCTCAGCCGGCCGAACCCGGTCGTGATGTAGAGGCTTATGTACTGGCTCGGGGGTCCCCCGGGGAACCACGACCATAGCCCATTGGGGAGCTGCCTGTCGGACAATTGGCGAAGGGCCTTTGCGTACTCCCCGTCGAGGCGGTTGGAGTCGAAAAGAAGCCCGACGTTTTGGCGCGCCTGCCTCTCGTCCGTTGCCTCGCGAAGCCACGGGGTTTCCTCCAATGCGAGGGACTTCAGGTCGGAGTTCTTCTCGAGCGGCGAATCGAGCGCGGACGTGCCCTTCCAGAGATCGAAGATGCGGCGTATCTTGGGGTCCGAGTTCGCGATGTGGCGGGCGAGCGTGTTGGCGTAGAGCCGGTTGAAGACCTGCTCGCTGCACTCGTAGGGATACTCCATCAGGTAGGGCAGCGCCATCACCGCGTACCACGCGGGCTGGGAGACCATCTGCACCGTCAGCGACTGGCTGCGAAGCGTGTCGGACGGGCCGGAATCAAGGAGCTTCCTGAACTCGAATTGCTTGGTGGCCTTCCCGTTGATGGGCAGAGGCAGCGACTCCGTGACCAGGATTCGCCGGCTCAGGACCGGCAGGTTGCCTTCCTCCCCGTCGCTCGCCTTCGACGACGCGCCGACGGCCTTGTAGGTGAGGAATCCCGTCCCGTCGGGCACCGAGATGGGCCATGAGAACGTGCGCGATTGCCTCGCGGGAACATCAAAAGCCTGCTCCGGCGCGTTGATGCCGAGCAGGCCGTCGGCGGGTTTCAGCGTCGCGGCGTCGGAAAAGGTGAGCCTCACCTTACCCGACTGCCGCGTGTCGGTCGTGTTGCTGACCTTCACGGTGAACTCGATCCTGTCCCCTTCGCGCAGGAACCTCGGAGGGTTCGGCTCCACCATCAGGTCCTTCGCCGTCACGGCCCTGTCGGCAAAAAAGCCGGCCCGGAGGTCCTTGTCGTGGGCAAAGCCGAGGAATCTCCATTCCGTGAGGGCCTCCGGCATCGTGAACACCATCTCCACGACTCCGTCGCCTCCCGCGATCAGCTGCGGCATGAAAAAGGCCGTCTCGCTGAGGTTGCGGCGGGCGGTCACCCGGCCCAGATCCGGCTCCGCGGCCGACTCCCCGGATTGCAAGAACTGGGCGGTTATCACCTTGTGCGCTCCAGCCTCGGCCTTCAAGAGGTCCGTCCGCACGCGGGTGCCGGCGAGCGTGGAATTCGCCCGGTAGGTACCCTTCTCCTCCGCAGCGTCCAAGACGAACGGGGAAAGCACGGTCGACTCGGCATCGGGCCCGTTCACGACCTCCGTCGGATAGGACCTGTAGGTCCAAAAGACGCCGTGCGCAGGAGGGGACTCGAAACCGTAGATCGGCTGGAAGCCGAGCACGGTGTTTTGGAACGAGGACATCCAAGTGATCGATTCCTGGCGGAACACGCCGAATCCCCGGGGCCAGTCATGGCGCTGGTACTGGTCGAGTGACGCATCATAAAGGCACGCAACCATTTCCGCCGAGGCGGCGCGGGCGTCGGGACCGGTAACCACGGCCGTCCAGGTTTCTTTCTGGCCCGGCATGAGCTTGGAGCGGAAGCGCTCCCATTTGAGGGTAAGCTGCTTGTTTGACCATGGCACCTCTGCCACCGCCTGGTTGAGGTAGGCGCGGTTTTCGCGCACGAAAGTCACCCTCATGGACACCCCGCCGCGCATCTCCTCCGTGACGGGGAGCTCGATGAGCTCCTGCGTCCTAGAGGACGCGGTCCAGAAGCTCCTCAACGGCCTCCCATTGCACTCCAGCTCGACGAACGCCCTGCCGGTGTCGTATCCGGTGCCCCAGAGGGCCTTGAATGTTTCCCCGGGCTCGACCGACCATTTGGGCGCGGACAGGATATTGGGCAGCCTGATGGCAAAGCGCTTAGCACCGGGATCGAGCACCTCGACGGTCTGCCGGGCGGTGACGCGGTTGCCGAACCGGTCCTTCGTCTCGAGCCGAGCCTGGTAAATTCCGGCCTCAAGGTGCGTTTCGATATCGGTCTTCCCTGTCGCATCGGTCTTAAAGGGCCTCGAGGCGACGGACGGGCCAATCTCCCAGGAATCAGGGTTCGCCGGGTCCGGCTTCGGCTGCTCGCCTGCGCCGTAGATCCAATCGGTCCGGTAGCGGTTCAGCGCCTCGCGCTCCACCCTGGGAGGCTGCCTCAGCGCATAGACCGTAACGACGCCCTCGGCCGCCTGGGGATCGCCATCCAGCGAGGATGTCTCGATCTTGAAGGACACCGGCTTTTCGGGTGTCTGCCACACGTCCGATGAAAGCGCCGCCTCCAACGCCGTGTATCCCACCCGCACCTCGCGATCGGCGGACCGCGTTTCCCCCGTTGTGTCCGTCACGTCGGCGTGGACCGAGAATTGAAACGTGGGCTCGTTGTCCGCGGGCACCGACGGGTCCGCCTCGGCCGTGAACTGGACCTTGAACGAGCCGTCCTGATCGGTCTCAGCGGTGCCGTGGGCGATGGCCTTGATGGCGGGAGGGCGCCACCACCAGCACCAGTACGGGAGACGCACGCCACGCGTGACGCGCCATTTGACCTTTGCGCCGCCTATCGCGCTTCCCGTGTAGGCCGTGGCCCTGATGGAGAGAACGACCGGCGATGCAAGCTTCGCCGCGGCTGCGGGCGGACTGACCTCCACTTGGAATTTCGGCCGTTTGTATTCCTCCACGCGGACACTCGTGGCTCCGGCGCCGCCCAGGACCTGAATCGTCATCTGTCCGGTCAGCCGGTCGTGCGGGGCCGTAAACACCCCGCTGAACGAGCCATAGTCATTGCTCCGGTGGGTTGAGCGCGCGATCTCTTTGCCGTTAGGGTCTTTGAAAACAACCGTGACCTCACGGTTGGGAATGACCGAGTACGTGGCCTTGTCCTGGTCGTAACGGAGGGAGACGCCCTTGAAGCTGATCGTCTGCCCGGGCCTGTAGATGGACCGGTCCGTGAAGAACTCCGTCATCGAGTCGGGACGCTCCGCGTTGCCACCCGTGTAGCTGTAGATCTCGCGCTCATTCGACACCGCATGGCCGTCGCTCTCCACAAGCACGACCAGGGTATTCTCTTTGCCGGAAAAATGGAACTGGCCGTTCTCATCGGTCCTCGTCCCGTCGACCTCCCTGAAGCCTCCCGAGTTCTCGCGCGCCCATATCCGAACGGACGCCCCGGCCACCGGCTCGCCGCTGTCGGCCTTCACCACGAGACCGCCATGCATCCTGCTGTCGAAGCGCATCTGGAGGACAAGGGCGAGGTCACTGACCCAGATGGAGGCTGCGCTCACCTGGGTTTC
>Ga0302202_10000154_pt1 | contig 80588 bp, 71 predicted proteins | sample II_Bog_N3_3_FD_194579 | JGI IMG/M metagenome (GOLD analysis project Ga0302202, IMG submission 194579) | Peat permafrost microbial communities from Stordalen Mire near Abisko, Sweden - II_Bog_N3_3 | ecosystem: Environmental > Terrestrial > Soil > Wetlands > Peat | place: Sweden: Abisko... | reverse complement strand
ATCGACGCTGCCAGAACCGACCTGGGCACCCGCCGCACCGAGCAGATCCTCAACGCGCTCGAATACGGTCTTGCTCTCTGACCGTCCGTGCCGCTCCGGCTATGGCGCATGGTCACCGGCAAAAATCCGATCTGGTCCGGTGAAGGCGCCCGCCTTTTCGGCCAGCGCTGGAACCCACCGGGCTATCCGGCCATTTACACCGGCACCAGCTACGCGGTCTGCCTCGTTGAGGTTCTGGTCCACGCCAACCGAACCGCGCCCCCGAGCGCCGCACGCTACATCGAAGCCGTTGTCCCGGACGACGTATCGCGCGAAACATTCGACCCCGCCTCACATATCGGCTGGGACGACCTGCATGATCCGTTGATCGCGCAAGCCTTCGGCAAAGCCTGGATCGAGCAACGCAGATCGGCCCTCCTGATCGTCCCCTCCGTCGTGACCGGCGGGCGCGACACGAACGTCATCGTGAACCCCGATCACCCGGACGCGGCGCGCATCTCAGTGGGACCCGAAACACCAGCCACATTCGACCTGCGCCTCTTCAGGCGCTGACCTGTGGCCCCTTGCATCGGCCCAAACGCCCCAAAACGCCCACCCTTGACAGGCAACCGAACGGTTGCATATTTCCCCAATGAACGAGGACGCCGTCTTTCGTGCCTTGGCGGACGCCAGCCGCCGGCGGCTGCTGGACCGGCTGCACAGCGAAAACGGCCAGACATTGAGTGAGCTATGTCAGGGACTCGCTATGACACGCCAAGCCGTGGCGAAGCATCTTGCCATACTCGAGGACGCCAACCTGGTCTCCAGCCAGCGCCACGGCCGAGAAAAGCGTCATTTCATCAATCCCGTGCCGATCAACGAGATCGCGGAGCGCTGGATCGGCAAGTTCGACCAACCACGCCTGAGCGCTCTGTCAAATCTCAAGCGCAACCTGGAAGGAGAGAGCCATGACTAAAGCCGCCGACACACGTTTCGTCTACGTGATCTTCATTCGCACCACGCCCGAGGCATTATGGTCCGCGCTGACCACTGCGGACTTCATGAAGCAGTACTGGTTCGGCATGCATATCGAGACCGATTGGAAAGCCGGCTCGTCATGGCGGCTGATGTTCCCCGATGGAAGGGTCGCCGACGTCGGCGAGATTGTCGAGCTCGATCGTCCCAGGCGCCTCGTGCTCAAATGGCGCAACGAATTCCGGCCGGAGCTGAAATCCGAGGGCTATGCGTCCTGCACGATCGCGCTGGAACCGACGGACGGAGCGGTCAAACTGACCATTACCCACGCGATTGACCGCGCGGACTCGAAGCTCATCGAGGCCGTTTCCGGCGGCTGGCCACGCATCCTGTCCAACCTTAAATCTCTTCTCGAAACCGGGGAGCTTGTCCTGAAGACGTAGGAGGACATCGGCCAACGGCCACCGCCGTTGGCCAACCCCGCCGTCAGTGATTGTTCCGCGACTCGCCCCGCGTCTCGATCAGCCGCAGATACAGCGTCGTCGGTTCCAGACACGCCCCGGTACAACTGGCCATCCCGCGGTAAGTTTCCTCCCACGGCGTCATGTTGACCGTCGCGGTAAGGCGGCGACCATGTAGCGCTCGATGTAGAGCGCGGTCATGCCGGGATCGTGAGGGTCGCCGGACCATCGCCGCTGCGCAAGCGCGTCCCGCTGCCGTTCTGTCCGGCCATGGCGAACTCCTCCCCTCGGCTTCTCTGCGAAGGACGATGCGCCGGCGCCGATGCGGTGGAAACCATGTAGCGCCGTCGCTGCCACCAAATCAACGGTATCAACCGATACCGGACGGGGGCGGCTTCAGCAGCGTGCCCCGAGGTCCAGCGCTGGCGCCTTCACCACGAGACCGCCGCTTCAATCCCCCGTCGAATCCGTCAGAATGAACTTGACCCCCTCAGTATCTGCTGCCGGCGATTAGTGCTACGTGCTCGGCAACCGGACCGAGCACCAGGGCGGGCAAGAAGGTTAGCCCGCCGACTATGACGATGACGCCAACCAGCAGGCCGGCAAACTGCGCACCGGTGGTTGGCAGCGTGCCGGCCGAAGCGGGCACGCTGCGCTTCGCGGCCAACGTACCGGCGATGCACAGCACGGGCACAACGACCATGAAACGTCCAATGAACATCGCCAGCGCCAGACCAAGGTTATAAAAGGGTGTGTTGACGCTCAGACCGGCGAATGCGCTGCCGTTGGTCGCTGCCGCCGAGGTAAAGGCGTAGAGAATCTCGGAGAAACCATGCGGCCCCGCGTTGCCGAGCCCCGCCAGCCCCGCCGGGACGACGCTCGCGACCGCCGCGCCGCCCAGGATCGCGGCCGGGACGCTCAGCAGCGCCAGCATGGTCATCTTGACCTCGTTGGCGGTGATCTTCTTGCCCAGGTATTCCGGCGTGCGCCCGACCATGAGCCCGGCGATGAACACGGCCACCAGCGCGAACAGCAACATGCCGAACAGGCCGGAGCCCGGGCCGCCAACGATCACCTCGTCCAGCATCATGTTTGCCAACAGCGCCAGTCCGCCCAGCGGCGTGAAACTGTCGTGCATGGCGTTGACCGCGCCGTCCGACGACGCGGTGGTCACCGCCGCGAACAGGGACGACTGGCCGACGCCGAACCGAACCTCCTTGCCCTCCAGGTTGCCGCCGCTTTGCGCCGCGCCCGCCACCTGGTCCACGCCGAGCCCGGCGAACGCCGGATTGCCGGCCGATTCGGCACCGTACAGCGTCGCGAGGCCGATTGTGAACAGCGCCGCCATCGCCGCGAACAGCACCCAGCCCTGGCGCTCGTCGCGCACCATGCGGCCGAACGTGTTGGTCAGCGCCGCGCCGACCAGAAAGATCAGCAGCATCTCGACGATGCCGGTCACGGCGTTGGGGTTTTCGAACGGATGCGCGGAATTGGCGTTGAAGAACCCGCCGCCGTCGCCGCTCAGCAGCTTGATGACGTCCTGCGACGCCACCGGGCCGCGCGCCAGGATCTGCGTCGCGCCGTCCAGAGTTGTGACGGTCGCGTGGGCCGCGAAGGTTTGCGGCACGCCCTGCCAGGCGAGGAACAGCGCCACCGGAATCGACACCGGCAGCAGGATGTAGAGCGTGATCCTGGTGATATCGACCCAGAAATTGCCGATCGTTGGCACCGAGCATCGCGCGAAACCGCGTACCAGCGTGATCGCGACCGCAATGCCGACCGCGCAGGACAGGAAGGACTGCACAGCGATTCCAGCCATCTGCGACAGGTAGCTCAGCGTTGTCTCGCCGCCATAGGCCTGCCAGCTCGTGTTCGTCGCAAAGCTGATGGCGGTATTGAGCGCAAGGTCGGGGGCGACCGCCGGCAGCGCTTCCGGGTTCAGCGGCAGGCGTGCCTGCAGCCGCAGGATTGCGTACAACAGAAGAATGCCGGCCAGATTGAACACCAGCAGCGACGTCGCATAGGCGGGCCAGGCCTGTTCGCGAGCGGGGTCCACGCCGGCGAGGCGATACACCGCCCCCTCGATCGGTCCGAGCCGACGCTGCACCCAGGTTCCTTCGCCGGCAAGAACCCGCTCGATATAGAAACCGAGCGGTTTCACCAGCGCGGCAACGACGGCAGCGAAGATCGCTATTTGCGTCCAGCCTTCCCAGGTCACGGAACGTGCTCCTGGCCTTCTGGCGTGGTCACGGCGACACAGGCGTGCACATAGCGGAAGGCGACAGCGAAGACTGCCGCAAGCAGGCCCAGCATCAGCAGATCAAGCATCTTACCTCCGATTGGCTGCAGACCATCGGCCGCCTGCTGGCGAACTGCCGTTCCGCTGCGGCGACAACGCATTGCGGCTCTGGGGCAGGCTAAGTCGGCCAGCATATAGAATCAGTGTGGGTTTCTTATCCCGACCATAGGATTTCCGTTTGTGCCTGATCGTCCGGTTCGATCTCGGCAGAGAGTGATCCAACCACCACCCATGGCTACGAAAATCCTATGCGTGCCGGCCTTTATCCCGGTCGAAAAACTATGCGCCAGCGCCGATCTTCGGTCTACCGAAACGCGCCCTGCGTTGCCGAGCCGGAACACGGAGGGGCACATGGTCATACGTGATAAGGGGGCCGACGTCCCCTCGGGTGCCATGCCTGAGATGAGCGTCTGGATAAGGCTGATCATCATCGTCTCGTTGGTCGGCCTGGGTGTTCCCATGGTACGCAACGTCACCGACGCCTTGGGCTACGCCGTCCACGGCGGGGCGCCGATGGTGCGGGCAGCACGGTAAGCACCCGTGGCGGGCACGAGCGGCGATTACGCCCATCCAGGGCCAAGGTCTGCTGCGCGACACGTCTCCTGTCCGGCGCGATCAGCACGGAATTTTTATGCCGCAACTGCGAGCTGTGGCGGCATGGCCAGAGGCGCGAGCACGCATCGGACCGTCCCTGTCGCTCGCTAAGTTGTGCATCGTCACGAGGAGCAAGGCCCGTGCGTTCCGACGCCAGGGAAATTCGTCGGTGATGTCCTGTTTCTGATCGCCGCCATCCTCGAAGCGGCGGCAATCCTACACCTGATCGCGATACACGCCGGCTGGTGACCGGCCGATTTATATGCCGCTTATATGCCGCACTGCCTCCGCTCGCATCGCATTGCTATGCCGCCGTCTGTACGTCAACCTGCAAAAGGAGCACGCCGCATGTTAGACGTTGCCTACATCCTGGTCGGCGCCGCGTTTCTCGGCGCCTGTGTCCTGTACGCGTACGCCTGCGAACAACTCTGAGGCCCATACCATGATCCTCGATTATTCGTTGGGCGCGATCGTCACGATCGGCCTGCTCGGCTACCTCGTGTATGCCCTGATCCGGCCAGAAAAGTTCTAGCGCCATGAACCTGAACGGATGGCTGCAGATCGCATTGTACTGCGTTCTGCTGGTTCTCATCACGCCCCCGCTCGGCGCGTACCTGACGCGCGTGTTCGAGGGCCGATCAACACCCCTAACCCTCGTGTTCCGCCCGATCGAGCGCGGCCTGTACCGCCTCGCCGGCGTCGATGAAACACGCGAACAGCACTGGGTCTCCTACGCCATCGCCATGCTGTCGTTCAGCCTGGCGGGCTTCGTCGTGCTATACGCGTTGCAGCGCCTGCAGGGACTGCTGCCGCTGAACCCGCAGAACTTCGATGCCGTCTCGCCGGACCTGGCGTTCAACACGTCGGTCAGCTTCATAACCAACACCAACTGGCAGTCGTACACACCTGAATCGACGATGAGCAACCTCACCCAGATGGCTGGGCTGACGGTGCACAACTTCGTGTCCGCGGCGACCGGCATCGCGCTCGCCGTCGCACTGATCCGCGGCTTCGCGCGCCGTTCGGGCAAGACGATCGGCAATTTCTGGGTCGATCTGACGCGCTGCACGCTGTACATCCTGCTGCCACTCAGCATCGTGGTGGCGCTGTTCTTCGTCTGGCAGGGCGTGCCGCAGAACGGCGGCCCCTATACCGATGTCACCACGCTGGAGGGCGCGAAGCAGATCATCGCGCATGGCCCGGTCGCCTCGCAGGAGGTGATCAAGATGCTGGGGACCAACGGCGGCGGCTTTTTCAACGCCAACTCCGCGCATCCCTACGAAAACCCGACCGCGCTGACCAACTTCGTGCAGGTGCTGCTGATCTTCTCGCTCGGCGCGGCGCTGACCAACATGTTCGGCCGCATGGTCGGCAACCAGCGCCAGGGCTGGGCGATCTTCGCCGTGATGTTCGCGCTGTTCCTGGCCGGCACCGTGGTCGAATACACGGCCGAAAGCCGGGGCAACCCCGCCTTTGCCGCCTTGCATGTCGATCAGACGGCAAGCCCCCTGCAGGCCGGCGGCAATATGGAGGGCAAGGAGGTCCGCTACGGCATTGCCGACTCCGCGCTGTTCACGACGATCACCACGGACGCCTCCTGCGGCGCGGTGTCCAGCATGCATGACAGCCTGCTGCCGCTCGGCGGGCTGGTGCCGATGGTCAACATGATGCTGGGCGAGATCATCTTCGGCGGCGTCGGCTCCGGCCTTTATGGCATGCTGCTGTTCGCCATCGTCGCGGTGTTCGTCGCCGGGCTGATGGTCGGCCGCACCCCGGAGTACCTCGGCAAAAAGCTGGAGGCCAAGGAGGTGAAAATGGCGATGCTGGCCATCCTGATCCTGCCGCTGTCGATGCTGGGCTTCACCGCGCTTGCCGTGGTGATCGCACCGGGCACGGCCGCACTCGCCAACGCCGGTCCGCATGGCTTCTCGGAGGCGCTGTATGCCTACACCTCGGCCACCGCGAACAACGGCAGCGCATTTGCCGGCCTGTCCGCCAACACGCCGTTCTGGAACTCCACGCTCGGGCTGGCGATGTTCATCGGCCGGTTCCTGATGATCATCCCGATGCTGGCAATCGCCGGCTCGCTGGTCGGCAAGACCATCGTGCCAGCCTCGGCGGGGACGTTCCCGACCGACGGCACGCTGTTCGTTGGCCTGCTGTCCGGCGTCATCCTGATCATGGGTGGACTGATCTTCTTCCCCGCAGTGGCTCTTGGCCCGCTGGTCGAGCATCTCTCGATGCAAGCCGGCACGCTTTACTGAGGCAGGATCATGAAAAATCGCACCTCACCCCGTGGCGCCCGGACGACGATCGCCGACCCCGCCATCCTGTTGCCGGCGATCGGGCAATCCTTCGTCAAGCTCGATCCGCGGCTGATGATCCGCAACCCGGTGATGTTCGTCGTCGAGGTCGTGGCGACGCTCACCACCATCGTGTTCGTCCGCGAAATCGTCACCGGCGGCGGCCATCTCGGCTTCACCTTCCAGATCATCCTGTGGCTCTGGGTCACCGTGCTGTTCGCCAACTTCGCCGAAGCGGTCGCGGAAGGCCGCGGCAAGGCACAGGCCGCGACCCTGCGGCGGGCGCGCACCGAAACCCTCGCCCGGCGGCTGGTGAACGGACGCGAGGAAAGCGTACCCGCCCCCGAGCTGAAGCCAGGCGACATCGTCCTGGTTGACGCCGGCGAGCTGATCCCGAGCGATGGCGACGTGATCGAGGGTGTCGCCTCGGTCGATGAATCCGCCATCACCGGGGAATCCGCGCCCGTGATCCGTGAAAGCGGCGGCGACCGCTCGGCGGTGACCGGCGGAACGCGCGTGCTGTCGGATTGGATCAAGGTGCGCATCACCGCCGCGCAGGGCTCGACCTTCCTCGACCGCATGATCGCGCTGGTGGAAGGCGCGTCGCGACAGAAGACGCCGAACGAGATCGCGCTGAACATCCTGCTCGCCGGCATGACGATCATCTTCGTGATCGCCGTGGCGACGATCCCGAGCTTCGCCGCCTATGCCGGCGGCACTGTCTCGGTGGTGATCCTGGTGGCGTTGTTCGTCGCCCTGATCCCAACCACGATCGGCGCGCTGCTGTCCGCGATCGGCATCGCCGGCATGGACCGGCTGGTGCGCTTCAACGTGCTGGCGATGTCCGGCCGCGCGGTGGAAGCCGCGGGCGACGTCGATACGCTGCTGCTCGACAAGACCGGCACGATCACCCTCGGCAACCGGCAGGCGTCGGAGTTCGTCCCGCTCGCCGGCGTGTCGGAGCAGGAGTTGGCGGATGCCGCGCAGCTTGCATCGCTGTCCGATGAAACCCCCGAGGGCCGTTCGATCGTCGTGCTGGCGAAGGAGAAGCACGGCATCCGTGGCCGCGAGATGGCGCCGCTCGGCGCGCGTTTCGTGCCGTTCACAGCTCAGACCAGACTGTCCGGCGTCGACATCGACGGCGTGTCGATCCGCAAGGGCGCGGTGGATGCGGTGCTGCAGTTCGCCCGCGAGCGGGAGGCTTTGCAAGGGGGCGGCGGCGTGGCGTTGCAGTCAAGCCTGTCGGATTCCGCAGTGCGCGACCTCATCGCCAAGGCCGACGTGATCGCCAAATCCGGCGGCACGCCGCTGGCCGTCGCCCGTGGCGAGCAGCTTCTTGGCGTCATCCACCTGAAGGACATCGTCAAGGGCGGCATCCGCGAGCGCTTTGTCGAGTTGCGGCGCATGGGCATTCGCACGGTGATGATCACCGGCGACAACCCGCTGACCGCGGCGGCGATCGCCGCCGAAGCCGGGGTTGATGACTTCCTCGCCCAGGCGACGCCGGAAGCCAAGCTGAAGCTGATCCGTGCGGAGCAGGCGCAGGGCAAGCTGGTGGCGATGTGCGGCGACGGCACCAACGACGCGCCGGCGCTGGCGCAGGCCGACGTGGGCGTGGCGATGAACACCGGCACCATGGCGGCGCGCGAGGCCGGCAACATGGTCGATCTGGACAGCGATCCGACCAAGCTGATCGAGATCGTGGAGATCGGCAAGCAGCTCCTGATGACCCGCGGCTCGCTGACGACGTTCTCGATAGCCAACGACGTGGCGAAGTATTTCGCCATGATCCCGGCGATGTTCGTCGCCTTCTATCCGCAGCTTCAGGCGCTGAACGTCATGCACCTGGCCACGCCGGAAAGCGCCATCCTGTCGGCGATCATCTTCAACGCGCTGATCATCGTAGTGCTGATCCCGCTGGCGTTGCGCGGCGTGAAATACCGGCCGATCGGCGCCGCCGCGATCCTGCGCCGCAACCTGCTGATCTACGGCGTCGGCGGCATCGTCGCGCCGTTCGTCGGCATCAAGCTGATCGACCTGGCGGTGACCGCCGTCGGTCTGGCCTGAGGAGGGCCCTATGCAGCACATTCGCCCCGCTATCGTGATGATCGTTCTGATGACGCTGCTGACCGGGATCGCCTACCCGTTCGCCGTCACCGGCATGGCGCAGTTGCTGTTCCCCTGGCAGGCCAACGGCAGCCTGATCGAGCGGAACGGCAAGGTGGTCGGTTCCGCGGTGATCGGCCAGAATTTCTCCAGCGCGAAGTATTTCCACGGCCGGCCGTCCGCGACCACGGACACCGACCCGAACGATGCGACCAAGACCATCCCGGCGCCGTATAACGCAGCCAACTCCGGCGGGTCGAATCTCGGCCCAACCTCCAAGGCGCTGATCGACCGGGTGAAAGCTGACTCCGAGCAGCTTGCCGCGGAAAACCCCGGCCAGCCGGTGCCGGTCGATCTGGTGACCACCTCGGCGAGCGGCCTGGACCCGGACATCACACCGGCCGCCGCGCTGTTCCAGATGCCGCGCGTCGCCAAGGAGCGCAACCTGCCGGAAGAGCGGGTGCGGCAACTGGTGGCGGACAACACCACCGGCCGCGCGCTCGGGATCATCGGCGAGCCGCACGTGAACGTGTTGCAGCTCAATCTCGCGCTCGACGACCTCGCGGCGCACAGCCCGTGACCCGCGCGCGCCCCGTCCTCCGAAGTCCGCTATAGTAATCCCAGGATGGGCGAACAGAAGGACAGGCGGCCGTCACCGGAGGCCCTGCTGCGCATCGCGGAGCAGGGCGGCCGCGGCCGCCTGAAGCTGTTCCTCGGCGCCGCGCCCGGCGTCGGCAAGACCTACGAAATGCTGAGCGCCGCCCGGGCCAAGCGGCGCGAGGGGGCCGACGTGGTCATCGGCGTGGTGGAAACGCATGGGCGGGCGGAAACCGAGGCGCTGATCGCCGATCTGCCGGTCGTGCCGCGCCGCGTGATCGACTACAAAGGCCGCCAGCTCACCGAGATGGACCTTGACGCTATCCTGGCCCGCCGCCCGCAGCTCGTGCTGGTGGACGAACTCGCCCACACCAACGCGCCGGGCAGCCGCCATCCCAAGCGCCACATGGACGTCGAGGAGCTGCTGGCCGCCGGTATCGACGTGTTCACGACGATGAACATCCAGCACGTCGAAAGCCTGAACGACGTGGTGGCGCGCATCACCCGCATCCGCGTCCGGGAGACCGTGCCCGACTCGATGCTCGACCGCGCCGACGACATCGAGTTGATCGACCTGACCCCGGATGACCTGATCAAGCGCCTGCAGGAGGGCAAGGTCTACATCGCACACCAGGCCGAGCGCGCCATCCGCCACTACTTCGCGCCGGGCAACCTGACCGCACTGCGCGAACTGGCGCTGCGCCGCACGGCGCAGCGGGTCGATGACCAGATGCTCGACTACATGCGGACCCACGCGATCGAGGGTCCCTGGCCGGCGAGCGAGCGCCTGCTTGTCTGCATCGAGGGCCGCAATGCTCCCGCGATTGTCCGCCACGCCAAGCGGATTGCCGACCAGCTCCGCGCGCCCTGGTCGGCGCTGAACGTCGAGACCCCGGGCACGTCGCGCGGCGGCGAGACGGCGAAGATCCATGCCGCTGAGGCGCTCCGCCTGGCGCACTTGCTCGGCGCCGAGACGGTTGTGCTGCCAGGCCAGGACGTCGCCGCCACCATCATCGACTATGCGCGCGCCAACAATGCCACGCACATCATCATCGGCAAGCCGGCCCGGCCGCGCTGGCATCAGCTTCTGTTCGGCTCGCCGGTGCAGAAGCTGATCAGCCGCGCCGGCGGGATCAACGTGCATATCATCGAGGCGCCGTCCGGCAAGGCCGAAGCAAAACTGCGGCCGGCGGTGAAACCCGCTTTCGCGCCGCTGCCCTTTGTGGTGAGCGTGCTGCTGATCGCGGGCGCGACCCCGGTGGCGCTGGCGTTGCGCCAGTACCTGAACATTTCCAACATCGCTCTTGTGTACCTGACCGCGGTGCTGGTCAGCGCGGTGATGTACGGTCTTGGCCCGTCGCTGCTGGCGTGTTTTGTCGGCGTGCTCGCCTACAACTTCTTCTTTCTGCCCCCGGTCTATACCTTCACCATCGCCGATCCGGAGAACGTGGTGGCGCTGGTCGCGTTCGCGATCGTTGCTGTCATCGCCAGCAATCTCGCGGCCAGCGTGCGCGGCCAGGCGATCGCGGCGCGTCACCGTGCCAAGATCACCGAGGATCTGTATAATTTCAGCCGCAAGCTGGGCGCCGCGGTGACGCTGGACGACCTTTTGTGGGCGACCGCGCACCAGATCGCGCTGATGCTGAAGGTGCGCGTGGTGCTGTTGTTGCCCGAAGGCGACAGCGTGGCGGTGAAGGCGGGCTTCCCGCCGGAGGACATGCTGGAGGACGCCGACCTCGCCGCAGCCAAATGGGCATGGGAGAAAAACCGCCCGGCCGGCCGCGATTCCGACACGCTGCCCGGCGCTAAGTGGCTGTTTCTGCCGATGCGCACCAGCCGCCGCCCGGTCGGCGTGGCAGGCATCATCCGCGACGATCCGGGACCACTGCTAACGCCCGACCAGCAGCGACTGCTCGATGCGCTGCTGGATCAGGCGGCGATGGCGATCGAGCGTGTCAACCTGGCCGCGGAACTCGACAAGGCGCGGCTGGCCGCCGAGACGGACCGGCTTCGGTCGGCGCTGCTGACGTCGATTTCGCACGATTTGCGCACGCCGCTGGCTTCGATCCTGGGTTCTGCGAGCAGCCTGGCCTCCCAGGGGGCGGCGTTCGACGAAGACACCAAGAAGACGCTGCTGGGCACGATCCAGGAGGAGGCGGAGCGGCTCAACCGGTTCATCGGCAACCTGCTGGACATGACGCGGCTGGAGTCCGGCGCGGTGGAGCCTCGAACCACGCTGGTTGTGCTGTCGGACGTGATCGGCGCCGCCCTGCGGCGGGCGGACAAGATCCTGGCGGGGCATCGGGTGGAGCTGAAGCTGGACGCGGACCTGCCGATGCTGCCGCTGGACATGGTGTTATTCGAGCAGACGCTGTTCAACCTGCTGGACAATGCCGCCAAGTATTCGCCGCCGGGGTCGCTGATCCGGGTCACGGCCCGGCGCATTCGGGACGTGGTGCGGCTGTCGGTGCTCGACGAGGGAGACGGCATTCCGGAGGCCGATGTCGAGCGCATCTTCGACAAGTTCTACCGCGCGCGCGGTGCTGATCGTGGGCGCGCCGGAACCGGGCTGGGGCTCGCGATCTGCCGGGGGTTTGTTGAGGCGATGCACGGCACCATCACCGCCGCCAACCGCGCCGACCGTCGTGGGGCGGTGTTCACGATCTCCCTGCCGGTGCCGGCGAATGCGACGCTGCCCGAGGCGGCCGCGGCATGACGCTGGGGGCGCATCCGCTTCGCATCCTGGTGGTGGACGACGAGCCGGCCATCCTGCGCTTCCTGCGGGCCGGGCTGACGGCGCAGGGCTATGTCGTGTCGGAGGCGGATTCCGGGCAGCCCGCCATCGATGTGGCCCGGCGCGGCGGCGCCGACCTGATCGTGCTGGATCTGGGCCTGCCCGATATCGATGGGCTGGAGGTGATCCGCCGCATCCGTGAGGCCGGACTGGCGGTGCCGATCGTCGTGTTGTCCAGCCGAGATGACGAGCGGGCGAAGGTGGCGGCGCTGGACCTCGGCGCGGACGATTTCGTGACCAAGCCGTTCGGCATCGACGAACTACTGGCGCGCATCCGCACCGCCCTGCGGCACCGGTTGCAGCAGGAAGGCGAGACGCCGGTGTTCAAGAGCGGCGACCTGTCGGTTGACCTGGTGCGCCGGATAGTCACGGTGCGGGGGGCGGAGGTGAAGTTTTCCCCCCGCGAGTACGAGGTATTGCGGCTGCTGGTGGCGCATGCCGGCAAGGTGCTGACGCACCGGTTCCTGCTGACCAAGGTCTGGGGCGGCGATACCGACGTGCAATACCTGCGCATCTATATCCGGGCGCTGCGGCAGAAGATCGAGCCTGACCCGGAGCGGCCGCAGCATATCTTGACCGAGACCGGGATCGGCTATCGTCTCCGGGTGATCGACTGAAGGACCCGCGATGACGCTGGATGAACTGCTGACGCCTGACCGCGTGGTTGGGGACCTTCGGGTCTCCGGCAAGGCGCACCTGATCCAGGAGCTGGCCAGGCGGGCCGGGCTGACGCTGGGGCTGGACCCGGGGGTGGTCGCGGCGGCGTTGGAGGCGCGGGAGGCGCTGGGCTCGACCGGGCTGGGGCGGGGGTTTGCCCTGCCGCATGCGCGGCTGCCGGGGCTGGCGGGGTTCTTCGGGCTGTTCGTGCGGCTGACCCAGCCGATCGACTTCCAGGCGATCGACGACAAGCCGGTGGACCTGGTGTTCCTGCTGCTGATCCCGCCCGAGGCTGAGCATGTGCCGCTGCTGGCCGCGATCTCGCGGCGGATGCGGGAGCCGAGCGTGCTGGAGGGGGTCCGGAGCGCGATCGGGCCGGCGCAGGTTCGGGCGCTGATTGTGGGGGGGACGGGGGTGTGAGGGCCGTTGCGCCGGGTGTCACCGCCGGGCGGAAATCGCGGAACGCGCCACCAAAGCGCGTGCCCCTGCTACACGTGGTGCTGGCACAAGTTTTTACTTTGAGGATCGCCGGGGCAATCCGTGACTTTAAGCTCTACACACGAATATGCCGACGATCCAATTTTGGGGCGGTTTAGGACCGCCCTGGAGGACGTATACGGCGACCAAATTGATCGCGTGGTTCTTTTTGGCTCCCGCGCGCGCGGCGATGCGCATGACGGTTCTGATTATGACGTGGCAGTCTTCTTAATGTCATTTCCGGATCGGTGGAAAGAACTCGATCGCTTGGCTGATCTACGCCTCGATTTCCTCGCCGAGACAGGCGCTTTCGTCGATGCGAAGCCATACCTCGCAACGTCATATCACGAACGGACGCCTTTGATGCGCGAAATCCGCCTTGATGGCCGGGAGTTCTGACACTATAGTGTATCGGCTGGCTATCTCGGCACCGCAATGACCCCTAGATTCCACAGGCGGATTGATGAATACGAGCGACATGGCGTTTGAACGCTGGCGCCTTGAATTCGCCAGGGTGGTTAGGTGTGAAAAATGCAGCAGTGAAACCGACCCGAATCTCTTGCGAGATTGCGGTGAGAATGTGCCGCAGCCTGGTTACATTGGCGTCGGTTACCAGCGCAGCAAGCTACTGCTCGTTGGGCAGAACCCGGCCGTGCCCCCCGCAAAACTCGAGTTGGCGGATAAGGGCTACACGGCAGCCCTGCGAGCACTACGGGAGGCGCCGACGCTACGGCATTCACACAATTTACTTGCCTCCCAATCGCCCGGAATCGGGCGGCTCGAAACAGAGTCCTTGTGTCCTCCGGGAAGTATTTCCAGCTATAGAATAGCGCGCTATTCGTAATGATTATCGCCCCATAACCCATTGTTCCGCAACGGTTTTCCGAAATGTGTGAATCCCGTAGCCTCCCGCACCGGGACAGCGAAACCGCCGCACACCACGTCGCCCAGCACGTCGTACAGCACGATGTCCAGGTCAAGTTCGTCGAAAATGTTCTGCTGCTTCAGCAGTTCAACAGCGGTGATGATGCCGCGGCCGGCGCAGCCGACGCCCGGAGACGGTCCTCCAGCCTCGACGCAATAAATGCCGTTGAAGCCGCGGAAGATCGCGTCGTGGGCATCGACGCGCCGCCTCTCTGACAGCAGGTCGAGGACGGATGGGATATACTCTCCGCCCCGCAGCGTGTTGGTCGAATCGGCCTTCGGATCGCAGCCAAACTGCATGACCTTGTAGCCGGCGTCGGCAAGCGCCGCGCTGATGTTCGAGGTGGTCGTGGACTTGCCGATGCCGCCTTTGCCGTAAATGGCGATCTGCTTGATCTTTCGGCCGGACATCGGTTGAATCTCCTTGGTCGGTCCCGCTGCCTTCCCATCAGGCGGGTGCAGGTGCCGTTCATTCGTCAGCTTACGGCACCAGTTGCCCGGGGGCTGTTAGCAGATCGGCGTAATGACGCTCCGCCACGTCCACATGCGACCGCAGCCTGCTCTTGAGGTGGTTCTGGCCGACGCTGCGGAACAGTGGATTCTCCGGATCGCTGGCCGGCCCCGTCGCTTCGGCTGCCAACTCCGGTGGGAGTTTCAGCAGAGGCACCGTCGCGTCCAGCCGGGCACTGAGAAAGAACGCCACCGAGAGACGCTCGCTGCCGGGCGGCGGGCTGACGACGCGGTGCACCGTAGCGCGAAGGTAGCCGTTGGAGGCCAGCTCCAGCAACTCGCCGATGTTGACGACGAAGGTGCCTGGCCGCGGCGCCGCGTCTATCCAGCGGTCGCCGTGCTGCACCTGCAACCCGCCGACCTTGTCCTGCAGCAGCAGTGTCAGCAGCCCGCCGTCCTTGTGGGCGCCCACGCCCTGGTCGCTCTCCCCGGTCTGTCCGGGATAGCGGATGATTTTCATGGATTGGTGCGGCGCTCCTTCGTAGATCGGCGCCAGAATGCCGGGCGGCTGACCCGCCGCGTCCGAGAACGCGTCCACCAGCCGGATCGCCACGACGGTGAGCGTGGTCTGCCAGGTCAGCAGCACATCGCGGAGCGAAGGCTGGCCGGTCGGCCACAGGTTGGGGCCCTGCAGGCGCGTCCAGGGCGGCGTGTCGGGACCTTGCGCAATCGGCTCGCGCTCGGCGTGGATGTCGAACTGCTCCCGCCAGTCCGGCCTGCCGCGCGTCAACTCCTGACCGGCGCGCGTGTAGCCGCGGAAATGCGGCGAGTGGATCATGGCCACGCTGAGCTTCTCGGCCTCGGGCAGGGCGAAGAACCGGCGTGACTCGTCCAACACGCGGGCCACAAACGAGTCCGGTACCCCGTGCCCCGCCAGATAGAAGAAGCCGACCTCTCGGGCTGCGTCACGAAGGTCCCGCAGGAACGCGCCGCGATCGGCCTGGCCTCCGTCGAGGCGGCGCAAGTCCAGCAGTGGCAATCCGGAGTCGATAGCTGAGGCCAACGGCGAACACTCCTTACCGACGGACGCTGGCCGTTGCTCGATGCCAGCGGGCGCGAGCGCGACCGGCTCGGTCACGTCGGCGGTCCGAGCGGCACAGCGGGCAGGTAACCGGTTGTCAGCACGTGACGAACGACCCGGCGCACAGCGGGAAGCGATGGCCACAGGCTGTCCTCCAGCTCTTCGACCCTCGCATCGACGGCGACAAAACGGAATTTTCCCTCGTGGCTGACCGCGAAGCCGGCGAACTGACCAGCGATCTCAATGACGTGCGATTGTTGCATGTGATCCTTGCCCTGGGACCCGGCCAACGGGTCCTGACATCTTATCCGTTGCAGGCAGTCCTCATGTGCCTTGGCGCCTAAGCGCCGCTAAAACAGGCGGCCCGCAGCTTGCGGGAGATGGCCGTAGGATTCGGCGCGGATTCACGGTGCATGGATGGGCTCTCGCCAATGAGTCAGCGTTCGCAGCTAGCCTATTTTATGTTCCGGCCTAACCATACCCGACCACAAGCTAAAACTGACCTAACCCGAGACTTTGCCAAAAATGTCTATGGGCGGCCTCGAAAAGAGAGCCGGCATTTCGCGCGCGCTGGCCTATGCATGATTGCTTTTCCAGCTCGGACGATCGAGATAGCGCAAGCCACGCCGGCGCGATGGCAACGCCGCACCGTGAGCGCATTTACAACAGCTTCGTGGCGTGGTTATCGCGTTGACAACGCATAGCCACGTGGTATGGCTTGGCCTTGAGCGGTCATTCCAGGTCCGGCACAGGCCTTCGTCCGGCACAGGCCTTCATCCGGCACTGGCGGCCGATTCCGACGGGGCAGATGGACGCTCCCGCACGGGAGCCGACCGTTCCAGGCATAGATGCGGCTGAGGGTTGCTTGCCGCCGGTGCGATCAGCGCCGACTCAAGGAGTTAGACATGCGGGTTCTGCGGATCGCTCTACTGCTCATGCTCGGCGTTGCGGCTCTGCCGGCGGCCCAGTGCGCGGAGACCAAGACGCTTCCAGCGATCGTCCGCATCGGCGAAGTGGCAACCGGGGGGCTTGGCAAGCCGACCGGGGGTGGGCTTGCTTCGATCGCGAAGGAGAAAGGCTTCTTCGACGAGGAATTCGGGAAAGATGGCGTTCAGCTTGAGGTCATCTACTTTCCGGGCGCGGGGACCGCGGTAACGGAATCCCTTGCATCGGGGAACATCGATTTCGGCGGGTCGGGCGGCATCTGCAACATCATCGGATTGGCGGGTCAGGTTCCGGCCCGCGTCGTGTCCGTCTCCCATGGTATGATCTTTCCTCTCTATCTCGCGGTTCGCGCCGATTCGCCACTTCACCGGGTCGAGGACTTGCGGAACCGGAAGGTGGTGGGCCAGCGAGGCACCAACGGCCAGGTTCTGCTGGACGGCATCCTGGCGGCTCACGGACTGAGCGAAAGTGACGTCAAAGAGGTCAATCTGCAGTCCGCCGAGGCTCTGCCGGCTCTCACGGCGGGTTTGGTGGATGCGGTGGTCGGTGGCGCCGTCCTCCAACAACTCAGCGATCAGGGACGGGTCCGTATCATCGCCAGCTCTGCGGAAGTGGCTGATCCGGAGGGAGCAATCGCGGGAGAGCTGGTCACAAACCACTTCGAAACAACATATCCCGAGGCCACCGCGCGCGTGGTCAAAGTCCTGACCAAGGCTGCCTGGTGGGCCTCGCTCCCCGAAAACCGTCAGGAACTCATCGAGTTTCAGGCCCGGACAGGAATCCCGAGCCGCTATTATGAGGCGGATTTCTCACGCGACATCGCGGCGCGCTACAGCCCGCTGATCGATCCCGCCATCCGCGAGAGCTATCGCAAGCTGATCGCCTTCGGCATCGACCACAAGCTGATCCGCAAGGCATCGAGCTTCGACGGTTGGTTCGAGACGAAATACCTCGACCAGGCCTTGCACGATCTCGGCCTGGAGTCCTTCTGGACCGCCAAGGAGGGCGCGGCGACCGCACCAGTGGGCCAATGACGCTTCGGGTGATCATGACAGACATCAACTTCACCATTTCAGTGTGAGCCTATGTCGCTTTCGGTTCCGGCGTCCTGGACGGCACGCGTCAGTGCCTATTCCAATGTAATGGCGGGCTGGTTGTCTGCCACTCCCGATTCGGCCAGCGGATCATCGCCTCGCGCCGCGCTGCGACCGCCATCCGAGCCCACGGCGACGAGTGGCCGGGGCGCGTTGCAGCTCCGCCGGGTCAACAAGCGGTATGAAGTTGATGGCAAGTCACTTGATGTCTTGCAGGGGATCGATCTTGTGGTCGAGCCTGGGGAATTCATCTGCCTCGTTGGAGCCTCCGGTTGCGGCAAATCGACGATCCTCCGGCTGATCGTCGGGCTGGACAGCGACCATGACGGGGAGATTCTGCTCGACGACCGGCCAATCGGTCCGCCCGGACTCGAACGCGGCATCGTGTTTCAGGAACACCGGTTGATGCCGTGGCTGACCGTGGAGCAGAACATCGCGCTGAGCCTCGAAGCGACCGGGCGCTCTGCGGCGGAACGTGCGCGGCTGGTCCGGGAGCATGTCGATCTGGTTGGGTTGACCGGGTTCGAACGGGCCTTTCCCAGGCAGCTCTCCGGCGGGATGGCACAGCGCGTTGCGATCGCCAGAGGCCTCGTCAGCCAGCCCAAAATCCTTTTGCTTGATGAGCCTCTCGGCGCGCTTGACTCGCTAACGCGCTTGTATCTCCAGCAAGAATTGCTGCGTATCTGGAGCCGGGAGCGGATCACCATGGTGATGGTGACGCATGACGTTGAGGAAGCGGCGTTTCTCAGCGACAGGATCGTCGTCCTGTCGCCACGCCCCGGGCGTGTGCGTCGTATCATCCCGGTGGATCTGCCGCATCCCCGCGACCGCGGCGATCCCCGCTTCATCGCGATCCGGCAAGCCGCCCTGGGCGAGCTATCGCGATGAGCATGTCGATTCCAGGAACCGCCTCGACGGCTCAGGGGCTGTCCCGAACAGGCCAGGCGCCGGTTACGGTGCTTCGGTTCGCCCAAAGAATTTGGCGCTTCAGCCGCCCGCTGATGTTCCCAGCCGCGATCGTTCTGGTCTGGTCGGCGGCGAGCGCCTATGGCTGGGTTTCCCCAAAGATCCTTCCATCCCCGGTCACCATCGCCGAAACGTTCTGGGATATGCTCGCCGGCGGCGACATCAGTGCCAATCTGGGCATCAGCCTCATCCGTGTTGCCAAGGGCTTCGTCGTAGGCGGAAGTCTTGGGCTCGCGCTCGGCGTCGCGATGGGGTTTTCGCGCACTGTCGAGATCTGGATCGGCCCGCTGTTCCGGACAGTGTCCCAGGTTCCGTCGCTGGTCTGGATTCCCCTGCTGATGCAGTTGTTCGGCATCGACGAGATGCTGAAGCTCGTGATCATGGTCAAGGCCTGCCTGATCCCGATCGCGATCACGAGTTCCGAGGGAATCCGAAATATCCCCGGACAGTATCTTGAGGTTGCACAGGTCCTCGCCCTGTCCCGACGCTCCCGGATTGTCAACATCATTCTGCCGGGAGCGCTGCCTTCGATATTCAACGGTTTGCGCCAGGGGCTTTCCCATGTCTGGGTCTCGCTGGTTATCGTGGAGATGATGGTCTCGGCGGAAGGCATCGGCTATCTGATGTCGTGGGGCAGGCTGATTTTCCAGCTCGACGTTGTCATCGTCTGCATGATTCTGGTCGGTGTCATCGGCTTCAGCCTTGATTTCGGATTGCAACGGCTTGAGGCACGCTGCCTGCGCTGGCGCGGCACGGGAGCATCGTGATGACCGCTCGCACCGTCTGGTCCGAGCGGTGGCGCGGGGCGGTGTTGCCAGCAGGCATTCTGGTGCTGTGGTCCGTCGCAACCTATGACGGGTGGGTGCGCGACGACGTTCTGATTACGCCTTGGCGAACCTTGGCGCCGCTCGGCGACGCGGCTATCCGCGGAGACCTGATCGATGGGATCGTGGCCAGCGCTGTCCGGTTCACCGAGGGAGCGCTGCTGGGGATCACGCTCGGGCTGATCCTCGGCGTGGTGCTGGGGCTTTCGCACCGAACAGACCGAGCCGTCGGACCGAGCTTCCATGCGATTCGGCAGATCGCCATTTTCGCCTGGGTCCCGCTGTTGACGGCATGGTTCGGCAATGGCGATTTCGGCAAGGTCGTGTTCATCGCCCTGGGAGCCTTTTATCCTGTGGTGATGGGGACCTATGAGGGCATTTGCAGCGTCCCGCCCCATCTGCGCGAAATCGGACAACTCTACTGCTTCGGGCCTTGGCGACTGTTGCGGCGCATCATCCTGCCGGCAGCGGTTCCGTCGATCGTGGGCGCACTTCAGTTGGCGCTGATCTTCTCGTGGCTTGCAACCATTGGGGCCGAATACCTGATGGGCGGCGCGTCGCCGGGCATCGGCACGTTCGTCATGGGTGCGCGAGAGATGTTGCGCACGGACATCGTGCTCCTGGGCGTGACCGTGATCGCGGCCTGGGGATTCCTGCTGAACTCGCTGCTCCGCGCGGGCTCCCGGCGCGTCCTCCGTTGGCGGGACGCTGCCTCCTAGACTGCGCCGCGGATGGGCAGCATAAGGGCGGCCTGTTGACCACGGAAAGCGGGATGGGTGATGGGCAGATTTCTGTTTGGACCGGTCAACTCCAGACGCCTGGGGCGTTCGCTTGGCGTCGACCTTTTGCCGTTCAAGACATGTTCGCTCGATTGCATCTATTGCGAATGCGGGTGGACGACCGATAAGACGCTGAGCCGAGCCGAACTGGTGCCGACCTCAGCGGTGCTTGCGGAGTTGGACGATTATCTTGGCTCCGAGCCCGAGCTTGATTGCGTGACATTTCCCGGGTCGGGCGAGCCGACGTTGCATTCCGGAATCGGGATGATAATCGCGCATCTGAAGAAGCACTATCCGCAATACAAGGTCGCGGTGCTGACCAACAGCACGCTTCTCGGTGACCTGGCGGTGCAGGCGCAACTCGCCCAGGCCGATATCGTCGTCCCGTCGCTCGATGGCGCAACGGAAGCCGCGTTCCAAGAGATTTGCCGACCGGCTGTGGGCCTGACTGTTCAGACGGTGATCGACGGTATCGCAGCCTTTCGTCGGCGGTTTTCCGGGCTGCTCCTGCTTGAGATTTTTCTCGTGCCGGGAACGAACGATGGTCCCGAGGAACTAGCGGCGCTGAAGCAGGCCGCGACGTTTATCGCGCCCGACGCGATCCAACTCAACAATCTGGATCGGCCAGCGCCTCATCCCGGCGTTACGCGGCCCAGCATCGATGCATTGCAGGACATTCGGGCCTTCTTCCACCCGTTGCAGGTACAGACGGTTCGCCGGCGAGGGAAGGGCGAACCGGCTCCTTGGAGCGATCCCCTCATCTTTCAGGAGATACTCAGGGCACTTGAGACAGGCTCTGCCACTCTGGGCCGCCTATCGGTGGCGACCGGTATCCGCGAAGGCGATCTGGTGAAAACCCTTGCCCAGATGTCGGCTGAAGGACTGCTTCAATTCGAAGCCGGCAGCTGTAAAGTCCGGCCTCCGCTATGAAGCGGACTTCGGCTCTCGGCGCCACGTCAGGCGCACCTCAATCTCTCGAACCCACTATCCAAACGCGGAAATGGGCTTCCTCCCGATCGAGGCCGCCTGGCGCCCTCGTGGTCTACGACAGCATCTCGATGAACGCCTTGACGCGCATGATCTGCTCCTCCGTCGGCGGCTCCCGGTGTACATCGGTCTCGAGCGCGATCAGCGGAATGCCGAGCTGTTTGAAGTGGTCGCGCTCGAGCTGCTGCATCAGGCTCGCATACGGGCAGCCGGTGATCGACGAGGAAATAATACCGCGCGCGCCTGTCCTGCGAACCTCTTCCTCGACCGCAATGCGACGATAGGCCACCGAGGCGCCGACCGCCTCGCCCAGATCCCCGCGGCCCTGTGCATCCAGGACGAAATGCGCGAGCGATTCGAGCGGCGGGACATCTTCGCGATACTCGTGGCTGCCGTGGTAGACCCAGCCGAGGATTGCGCCGTTGGACTCCTCGATCGCCTGAAACAGCAGCAGGTTGCCGACGCTGCCTGCAAGCACCAGCGGAATGTAGGTCGGCGGCAACGGAGCCGGATCGTTGTCCAGTTCCTCCAACTCGCCGATCAGCGTATCGAGCACCGCGCTGAACGCCTCGGGGTTGCCGTAGCTGTGCATGCTCCCCATGATGACCTGCTTCGTCGCCAGGCCTTGGACATACAGCGGGTGGCGCGATCGCAGCTCCATCGTGCGTCCGACCTTGCGCAGGATCTGGTTCTTACGCCTGATCTCTTCGCCAACGCGTGCCTCGTCGGCGGGCTTGCCGGTGAGCCAGTGCGCGATGCGCTGCAACTCGTGAACCAGAAAGGCGATCGCGTAGTCGCGCTTCTCGGCTGAGCGGAACGCGGTGACGGTATCGACCGTCTGGATGTCGTAGCCGTCGCGTTTGGCGAGTTCCAGCACCGCGCTGATTGGCTCGCAGCCAGAACCGAAATGCAGCACGCGCTTGATCTTGCTGTCACGGTCCGTGTGCAAGCGCCCGATCATCGCCTTGATCATCGAGCAGAACTCGCCGGGAACCTGGAAGTGGTCCTCGGCGATCGCCTCCGACTTGCGGCTGTCCTCGGCCCAGAGCTGGTCGTAGCCGACCGGAATCGTGTCGCAAGCGTAGATCAACGGTGAATCCCAGCTGAAGCCGCCCCAGATGACCGACTTGCCGTCCTCCGCCTCCCGCTGAATTCCGTCGAACGAATGCGACTGCGCCAACACGTCCAGCGCCTTGAGCGCCTTGGAGTTCTCCGGCGACCGGCGCCTTGTCCTGGCAACGGGGCGGCGCCTGCCGCGGTGTCCGGGGTCGAGTTCGAGCACGGTTCCCATCGGATGTCTTCCTCTTGCCGCGTTTCAGTCGGCGGCCACGGTGTCGCCGACCCGGTCACCGCGCCGCTCGGTCAGCACCTCGATGAACGCTTCAACCCGGGTCCTGAGCTGGCCGTGGTCGCTGGACGAGTAGTCACTGGAGATCTCGAGGACCGGGATTCCCAGTTGCTGGAGATGGCTGATGAACTCAAGCTTGGTGACCCCATAGCAGGCGCAGAACTTCAGGTAGACGTACACCACGCCTTCGACGTCGTATTCCTGCGCCAGCCCGCCGGTGAGGTTCACGCTGTCATCCAGCGGCTTCATCCGGGCACACGGCGCCTGGTCGAGATAGCCGTCCGCCAGGGCTTGGAATGGATCGCCGGTCTCGCGCACCGTGTGGGTGAACGGCTTCAGCCCGGTGCAATGGTCCTCGACCACGACGCGCGCGCCAATTTCGTCCTCGATCAGCTCCACCAGCCGCCGGTCGCCGTCGGCCATGATGCTGCCGGAGACCATCAGGCGTACCGGCCGCTCGCCATCGTCGGGCACGCGGCTCAGCTTGCGGTACAGCTTCTCGTAGGCTGCAAGCAGCGTCTGCGGTGGCAGATAATAGTAGCCGCGGACGAGCTCAAGAAAGTCCTTGCCGGACAGCGGCGGATATGGCCGCTTGCGCAGCTCAGAGAATTTCTTCAGCAGCCGGCGCGCCTTGTTGAACAGCAGGATCTGTTCATGAACGTCGTCCTCCGTGATCGGCCGCCCGGCCAGCGCAGCGACGTCGTCGCGGAAATGCACGATCTCCTCGCGGAAGAACGCTCGTGAGGCGGCGTCGCCGCGGTTCCGCGGCAGGTTGAGCAGGGTCGTGGGGACAAACTGCTCGATCACCTCCGAGGCCCGCTTCATCGAGGCGCAGGTGTGGAAGTTGTAGACCTTGTCAACGGCGCGATAAAACGGATCGCCGGCGGTCTGATCGAAGCCGCCGATGCAGCTTTTGCTGAAATCGCAGAACACGCTTTGCGTGAAACGCTCGCCCTCGGCAACGATCTCGGGAGTGCCGGCCTTGAACAGGCGGGCGTGGCGCAGGCCGGCCGCGTTTAGTAGCTCCGGCGGGGTGTAGGCGCAGAAATAGCCGGCACGCTTAACGTCGTCCCGCGTTTCAATGAAAGCCTTCTGTTCGGCTTCGATCAGCGCGTGGATCGGCAGCAGCGGTGCGCTGAGCGAAGGGGCAGGGCGCTTTGCCGAGCGAGTCCGGGCAGCCTGGGTCTTCGCCATGATCTTCACCCGATTCGGACGAGAGCGGCGGGGCGTGGGTCCCTCGACCGTGTTCGTGAGGCTGGCTTGCCGCGGCCGGAACCCACCGCCGCAACGACCTTGGGCTTCGCTGTGCCCACCTGCAGCGCAGCGGCGTGGTATTTCCCCGCGTGCACCGCCGCGCCGAGCGCGCCGGCGTAGATCATGTCGATCGGACTCCGCGTGAACTTGGCACCGATCAGTTCCTCCAAAGCGTGCCACATGCCGACATTGTTGGCGACGCCGCCGGTGAACACGAGATCGGGCTCGATTCCGACACGGCCGAGCAGTGTCTTCACTCGGCGCGCCGAGGCGAAATGGATGCCGGCCGCGATGTTGGCGCGCGTTGCCTGGTCGCCGCTGCGCTCGCCCCGCGCGCGCAGCGACACCATCTCGGATTCGGCGAACACCACGCATTGGCTGCTGATCGGGGCCGGTTCCGTTGCCTCCAATGCCACACCGCCGAGTTCGTCCAGCTCCAGCCCCAGCAGAACAGCGGCCTTTTCCAGGAAACGCCCGGTGCCGGCGGCGCATTTGTCGTTCATCACGAATTCTACGACCTTGCCGGTTGCCGGATCGACCTTAATGGCCTTCGAGTCCTGGCCGCCGATGTCGATGATGGTGCGCGTGCGCGGGTTCAGCGCGTGCGCCCCCATGGCGTGGCAGGTGATCTCGGTGACCACCTGATAGGGGATGTCCTTGTATTTCAGCGAGATCCGGCCATAGCCCGTGCCGACGATGAAACCGATGTCGCGGCGCCGCAGCCCGGTCTGCTTCAGCAGCCGCGCCAGCAGGTCGTCGGCGGTCTCCTGCATATAGAGGCCGGTCGGGATGAAGGTCGTAAGGATCTCGTCCGCGGTCAGCAACACGCCCTTGGAGCCGCGCGAGCCAATATCGAATCCGATGACCGGGCCAGGAGGGGCAAACGGCCAGGGCACTCGCTCGACAATGTCACTGATCTTCATTCTGAAATGATCCGCCCTGTATCGTCGGGTTTTAGTAGTCCGTCTTCGACCACGCGGTTTGCGAGCTTCACCGGGTCGGTTCCTGGCTTGATGACGGAGGCACGTTTGAGGTCGCCCGTGATCTTCACGACCTCTTGGCGCAGCGCTTCTCCGGCGGGGTTGTGACCATGAGTGTGGGTGCGCAGCATCGCCGCCAGCTCGGTAACCGGGACTTTTGGTGTGTAGGGCGAGAACACCTGCGCGGCGTCGTCGGGATCAGTGTGGACGTGGACGGCCGCCTCGCGAATGGCGAGGGTCAGCGCGGCGACGGCGGCGCGATCCTCCCGCAGCAGCGCGCCGCGGACTCCGAGCGTGCAGCACGTCAGGTTGGCATAGGCGCCGGACAGGTTGGAGGCGATCTCGACCAGGTCGCCCTTGCCGCGGAGGCGCGTGAGCCAGACAGTGGGATCGGAATCAGCCAGCGCCTGTATTTCGTCGCGCTGCAACGCGAGCCCCAGGATGTCGGCGGGGAACTCGCGCCAGTTCACCTCGGTGTCCGGATTAATCCCGTTGTCCGAGAGCAGGATGGCAAAGAAGTTGCGCGGCGTGCCCGACAGGCTGCTGACGCCGATCGTGCGGCCGCGGAGCTGGGTGATGTCGCTAATGCCGGCACCGCGCCGCACCAGCAGGCGCGTGCAACCGCCATGCAAGCCGGTGGTCAGCTTGACGTCGAACCCCTGCTCCAGCGGTTTGAGCCAGTTCAGCAGCATGCTGACGCCGGCATCCGCCTTGTCAGTGGCCAGTGCCTGCAGCATTTGATCGGTCGAGCCGGCAAGCTGGACGAACTCGACGTCCAGGTTGTGCTTTTGGAAGAAGCCGCGGTGCAGTGCCACCGGTACTGCAACAGTACAGATGCCGGTGCCGTTATAGGCGAACCGGATATGCCGCGGGGGCCCGGCAGAGTCGGGCAGGGCACCCGCCGCGGCGGCCGCGCGGCAGATCGGGGACGTGACGAAATTGGGTGCTGGTCCGCGACCGCTCGCCAGGACGACGGAGCTTCGAACGGACAGACCGGCCGTCATTCCGAGCGCCGCGGCAGCGCCGCCCAAGACCGCGCGACGGCGCAACCCCCCGGCCGACAAGGCGCGGGAAGGACAGCGCTCCTTGGACGTGGGATGATGCTTGATTTCGTTCAACATTTACACTCGTTCGGCGGCGCAGACTCCTTGGTCTGCTGCAGATGCGGGACCATTTGCCAAGCCTTTACCCGGATAGCGCGCGTGGCTCAATGGATATTTCCCATCTGCGCGTAGAATGACGGCCGGTCCGAGATCGACCCGGCTAGGGCGTTCCCACGGTCCCCCCGCGTAATAAATAGCCCTCTGATTCCCCTGTGAGCGAAGGGGCGAGCCACACGTGGATCAGTCAAGCCGCTTCGTCGAACGATGAAAAGTTCCGCCTGTACAAGTCAGCGTAGAGCCCATCATTTGCGAGGAGATCCTCGTGGTTGCCCTGTTCCAGGATCTGACCGTGGCGCAGCACAATAATGTGGTTGGCATCCCGCACGGTCGCCAGGCGGTGCGCAATGATGAGACTTGTCCGGCCCGCCAGCAATATCCGCAACGCCGCCTGGATCTCCGCCTCCAAAAAACTGTCGATGCTTGCCGTCGCCTCATCGAGAATCAGGATCTGCGGATCCGCCAGAAGGGCTCGGGCGAAGCTGAGAAGCTGGCGCTGTCCGATCGACAGGGTCTGGCCGCGCTGGCCCAGTTCCGTGTCGTAGCCGTCGGCCAGGTTTATAATGAAATCATGGGCTCGAACCGCCTTTGCCGCGCGGATGACATCAGCGCGGCTCGCCCATGAACTGGAATAGCGAATATTCTCGAGCGCCGTGCCGCTGAAGAGGAACGGCTCCTGCAGCACCATGGCGATATTCCGCCCAAGGGAGGCCAGCGTGACATCGCGCACATCGTGTCCCCCGACCAGAACCTCCCCGTTCCAGACGTCGTAGAAGCGATGCGTCAGGGCGGCGATGCTGGTCTTGCCGGAGCCGGTCGGGCCGACAAGCGCGACGACCTGCCTCGGCGCCGCCCGGAAACTGAGATCCTTCAGCACCGGCTGCCCAGGCTTGTAGCCGAACGTCACCCCACGGAATTCGACCGAAGGCTCGATCTTCTCCAAGATGATCGCGCCCGGCTTGTCCCCGATAGCTATTGGTACATCAAGGACTTCAAGAATCCGGTGGCTGGCCGCCATTGCCCGCTGCATCATGGTGTATTGCTGCGACACGGTTCGGATCGGATCAAAGAAGCGCTGCACGTAGAAGATAAAGGCCACCATCACGCCGACATCCATGTCGCCCGTCAGCACAAGCCGGCCACCGACCAGGACGATCACCGCCATGGCGAGGCCGGTCAGGATGTCCACGGTCGGCACCATGATCTGCGATGTCCGGGCGGCGGCAACCTGCGCGTCGAAATTGTCGTTGGCCTTGACGGAGAAGTCCCGCAGATTGACCGCCTCCCGGCGGGAGCCCTGCACGATCCGCACGCCGCCGATGTTCTCGGCGAGGGCGCCGTTGACGATTGACGAGGTATCGCGCGCGCGGCGGTATTTCTCCTTCGCCTGCGGTAGCCAGATCGCCCGAATCCCGGTCATGGCGGGCAGCACGACCAGGGTCAGCAGCGCGAGCCGCCATTCCATCACGAACAGCACGCCAATGATTCCGAACAGCAGCACCAGATCGCCCGTCGCCGCGATCGAAGTCTCGAAGAACTCCTGCAGCGCATTCACATCGCCCTGAAGCCGCGACATGATTCGTCCGACATGGGTCTGGTCCAGGAAGGACAGCGACACCGCCTGAAGATGGGCGAACATCGCGCGTCGCATATCGAAGATGATCCGTTGCGCCAGGCGCGCGGCTGTTACCTCCTGCAGATAGTTCGCGACCGAATTCGCCACAATCAGGACCACGAAGGCGATCAGGACCGCGTCGAGTGGGTAGCTGCCGGTCTTGCCAACCGCGCTGTCCACCGCCGCACCGATGAGATAGGGAATGCTGAGCTGAGCCAGGACGAACGCCAGAACCGCGGCGATCGCGCCGGCGAATTCAATACGGTAGGGACGGGCGAATTCATAGATGCGGCGGAACACGTTGGCGTCGAAGGGCGCAAAGATCTCCTCATCGATCTCGCCCTGCGGCCCACCATGATGGTGCCCACCCCGGCCGCCGAAATCGCTCATGCGACCCTCGCTTCGCGGGCGGCTGGCTCCGGCAGCGACGGCCCGTGGCTCTGCGATCGATACAGCGCCGCGTAGTAACCATCGCTCGCCACTAGTGAGTCGTGCGTTCCGCGTTCGATGATCCTTCCCCGGTCCAGGACGATGATCTCATCGGCGTGCATCAGAGATCCAAGCCGATGGGAAATGATGATCGTCGCCCGCGAGGAAGTCGCCGCACGCAAGGCGGCGCGCACCTGGTGTTCGGTCGCGGCGTCCACCGCCGAGGTGGCATCATCGAACACCAGAACGGCGGGTTCGGGCACCATGCCGCGCGCGATCGAGAGGCGTTGGCGCTGCCCGCCGGACAGACTGACGCCTCGCTCGCCGATCCGGGTATCGTAACCCAGCGGCAAGGTCGCCGTGTAGTCATGGATCTGGGCGGTGATGGCGGCATCGATCAGCGCGGGCTGCTCGGCCTCCGGGTCTGCGTAGGCGATGTTGCGATCGATGCTGTCGTCAAACAGGAAGACGTCCTGCTGGATCAGGCCAACCGCGTTACGCAGCGAATCGAGCGTGACATAGCGAATATCCTGGTGGTCGAGTGTGATCCGCCCAGCCGTGACGTCGTAGAAGCGCGGGATCAACAACGCAAGCGTCGACTTGCCCGCGCCGGAGGGGCCGACGATGCCCAGAGTCTCACCGGGTCCGACGCTGAACGAGATGTTGTCCAAGGTCGGCGACGTCTGCGCCTGCGGATCATAGGCGAAGCTCACCGATTCGAAACGCAACACGCCTTTGCCAAGCACCAAGGAGTGTGCTCCCTTCTGGTCGCGAATTGTCGGCTCAAGGTCGAGGATTTCGAATAGCCGCCGGCCGGAAGAAACGGCGCGCGCCGAGGAATTCATAATCATGCCGATCTGGCGCACGGGTTGCTGCAGGAGCGTCATCAAGGTCAGGAATTCGGTAAGCTGGCCGATCGTTAGCCGTCCTTCTAGCACCCGTTGACCGCCAACCCACAGGACCAAGGCGATCGCCAGATAGTAGCCGAGGGTGATTACTGCCATCGCGCTGGACCGGATGACAATGCGGTCGTTCGAGAGTTCCAGCGCACGATCGCCGGCGGCGTCGAATTTCTCCAGTTCAAAGGTGCTGGCTGCGAAGGCTCGAACGACGCGCATGCCCTGCAGGCTCTCCTCCATCACGCGCGTCAGCACCGACATGCGCTCCTGCAGCCTGGTCCACGCCACGCGCAACAGCAGACCCATGCGCCCCGCGCGCCAGCCCACCAGCGGGACAAAGCTCATGGCGAGCAGCCCCATCAACGGGTCTTGCGACATCAGCAAAGCCGATCCGAGCGCGACCAGCAGAACCAGCGAGACGGTGCGCTGGAAGCCCATCTCGATGAAGCCGCGCACGCCCTCCAGGTCGAGCATCCCGCGCGTGATCAGATCCCCGGAATGCACTCGGTCGTGGAAATCGAAGCCGACACGCTGAAGCTTCTCGAAGAAGGCGAGGCGCAGATCGCGTCCGACGCTCTGCCCGATATACTCGCTTTGGAAGCCGGAGATCATCTGCGTCAGGCCCCGCAGCGCGGCGGCGGCGACCAACAGAAAGGCGGTGTAGCCCAATGCCAACAGCGTCGCATCCGCGTGGGCCGCCCCCTGTCGTAACAGCGTGTGGGCCTGGTCCACCGACCAGCCGAGCAGGCGCGGCATGGCCAGGTTGAAGAAGGCCGCCAGCAGGCTGGTCAGCGTCGCGATCGCAAACCGCCAGCGGTAAACGAAGGCGAACCCCAATATGCGCCACAGGATCTGGGGTGCTCCGCTTAGGTCCGAATCGTCGGCGGGATCGGACCGGGTCGCGGCTGGCGCCGCAGACCCCGCTTGTGTCGTGGCCGACGCGGATCGGGAAGTCATTGCTCGTTGCCTGCTCATGTATCCTGGATGCCGCCGACGTCGCGATGTTTCTATTGACAGCGCCCGGGCGGCTGCCGGAGGCGTCCTGAAACCGGTCACCGCATTCGGCTAATATCCGCGATCCGGCAGGACCCGGCCGATGAGATCGGCGCCTGCCAGGAAGCGATTGAGATTATCAAGAAAGAGGCTCACGAAGCCCTGAGTATTGGCCGATCCGCCGGCTGACAGATGCGGTGAGACGTTCACGCTCGGGTGTCCGTAAAGTCTGTGCCCCGCCGGCAGCGGCTCGGGGTCTGTGACGTCCAGCGAAGCGAAGCCGACACGACCATCGTCCAGCGCGGCCAACAGCGCGTCCTGGTCCAGCACGCCGCCACGCGCAATGTTGACGACATGGACGCCGGGTTTGGCTTCGGCAAGCGCCTCCGCTCCAAGAATATCCCGTGTCGCCGGGGTCAGCGGTACGGCCAGGACGAGGTGGTCGGCCTCGCTGACGGTCCTGTGCAAGTCCCCGAGCGCCACGCCTGGGACGCTCGGGGCTTCGCCGGACCTGCGATGTGCGATGACCCTCATGCCGAAGGGGATGGCGCGTTCGGCGATCGCCGCTCCGATAGCGCCGAAGCCGATCAGGCCCAGGGTCTTGCCGTGGAGCGAACCCAGAGTCGGCCGGTGCCATCTCGCTGCTTCCGTCACCCAGACCGCCGGGAAGCGCTTTTCCACGGCGAGCATACTGGCGAGCACAAACTCGGCAATCGGGATAGCGTGCAGGCCCCGGCCGCAGGTGACAACCGGGCCATCAAACATCCAGTGCGGATAGGCATCGACACCCGTTGACAGGGTCTGGATCCAGGCGAGGCCCCTCGGCCATCCCGGGACCGGTGATGCCGGCGAACCCGAGCCGGCCAAGCCGGGAGGGCCGGCAACGAGCGCCCGCGCCTCATCAGGCACGTTCCACCACGCGTGCTCTGGCGCCAACCGGATCAGCCGGACGCCAGCCGGAAGATGGGGCGTAGCAAGCTGCTCGAACTCCCGTCCGAGGTGGTGGACGACCAGGAAGCCATTCTGCGATGAAACGGTCATCGCCTGCTACGCCGTCTGAGCGAAGGCGCTGTGGAACAGATTGATCAGGTTGTGCCAATGGCGTTCGGCCGCATCTCGATCGAATGCCTGGCCGTCCTCGATGGCGAAACCGTGGCGCGCGCCGGTGTAGAGGTCCGAGCGAAACGGAACGCCGGCCTTGCGCAACGCCGTCTCCAGTCGCTCGATCATTTCCGCCGGCATCGACGGATCTTCGTCCGCGTACCCCAGATAAAGACGCGCCTTGATTTGATCCACGCGGAGATGCGGACTGTCGGGTGCATCGCTGGCGAGGCCTCCGCCGTGGAACGACGCCGCGGCTGCAATCCGCTCTGGAAAATCCTCGGCAGCGCGAAGCGCGAAGGCGCCAGTGAGGCAATATCCGACAACGCCCGCCTGGTCCCCACGAACCTGCTTCTGGCTGGTGAGGTAATCCAGTTGCGCGGCCAAATCCGTCCGCACGACCTCCGGTGTCAGCGTCGCGCGCAACTCCGAGCGTCGCGCCCTTGCGACTTCGTCGTTGATCGGAAGCGTCGGATCGACGACCGGCGCGCGTCCGGCACGGTAATAGATGTTGGGGAGGAGAACGACGTAGCCGTTCGCTGCCAGCCGGTGACCCATGGCTTGGAAAGCGAGCCGGACGCCGCGGATATCAGTCAGTAGCAGCATGCCCGGCCACGAGCCCGTTTCATCAGGGTGGAAGAGATGACCGTCGATGACGCCCTGGTCCGTGACGATATCGACGGTGCTGCCAACCGTCGCCTTCTGATTCGAAACCGTCATCCAGTGCTCCCTCTCTTGGTGAGGCATGGGCCCGCACAAATAACGCCGGATCGGCGGTGGCGTCGCAGCGGCACCGTGCCGCTCGTCGCGTCAACGTGCCGAATCGCCGCGTCGATACTCCACGGTGATGTCGTCCAGCCGTTGCCTGGTCGCGTCGTCTAGCCGAAGATCGACCGCCGGCAACGTGTCGGCGAGTTGCTCAGGCCGGCTGGCGCCAATGATCGGGGCGGTGATGGCCGGATTAGCGAGCACCCAGGCGATGGCGGCGGCGGTGAGCGAGAGCCCGGCTTCAGCGACGATCGCGCGCAACGCATCGACCTTGGCGAACGCCGTCTCGTTCCAGTAACGCTCCTGATAGCGCGCTGCGGCGTTCACGAGGGTGAACCGCGTGCCGGGTGTCGGGTCCGTGCCGATCCTGTGCTTGCCGGTGAGAAACCCGCCGGCAAGGGGATTGTACGGAATGACACCGAGCCCTTCCTCCTGGGCGAGCGGAAGCAGCTCGCGCTCGATTTCGCGGAACAGCAGGCTGTAGCGCGGCTGCACCGACGCGAACCGGGTCTGCCGATGCAGCTCCGCCCGCCCGATCGCCCGGGCGAGCCGATATGCGAGGAAATTCGAGACGCCGATGTAGCGGGCCTTGCCGCTGCGCACCACAGTGTCGAGCGCCTCGAGCGTTTCATCCAAGGGGGTGAAGGGATCGTCCGAGTGGAGCTGGTAGAGATCGACGTAGTCGGTTCCGAGCCGGCGCAGGGAGGCGTCGACGGCATCGAGGATATGCTTCCGCGACGCGCCCTGATCCCATGCCGCGGGTCCGGTGCGGCCGGCGCACTTGGTGGCTACGATGAATTGGTGACGCTTCCCGTTCAGCCACCGCCCGAGGAACTCCTCGGTTCTTCCGGCCGTCGTCAGGTCACCGCCGAGCGGGTAGACATCCGCGGTGTCGAGAAAGGTGACACCGGCCTCGGCGGCAATGTTCAGGATTGCATACGAGGCCGCCTCATCCGTCTGTAAGCCGAACGTCATCGTCCCCAGGCAGAAGCGCGAGACGGTAAGACCTGTGGCTCCTAACCGGGTGTACTTCATGACGATACCTAAACCTATAGGGCCGAAAGGAAGCTCGCGCGGCCCGGATTGGTCCATCGCCAGCTCAGTGATCCGGGGCGCCGTTGCGAAGCCCTACAACGGCGCGTTAGCGTATTATAGAGACAAAGGCAAGGCACCGGGCGTGGGTTATGGGCGCCCTCCCGGGCTGCAGCCCGAAGCGCCTTAGGGTTCGTGCCGCCTGGTGACGGTCGGAGCTCCCGTGGCCGCGCCGTATCGATATAAGACGTGCCGGGGGTGTATGAAACGCTTGACTGACGGTAGGCGACGGTAGGAAATACGTCCGGAGAGCGGGAGAGAGTGGGCTGCGGCATGAATCGGTCGAACCGGAACGGCATGCGCGTGCACCCGCCCCTCGACTCTGGGACGGCTATGCCTGTCGTCGGGACGTCCTGGCGCTGCAGGGCCCGGCAGAATGTGGAGCTGAGCCGGCGATCTTGAGCTCGAGGTGGGCGGCGCGACCGTGCTCCGCGAAGACTGTTGCCAACCAAACCATATGGAGACGATTGAAATGAACGTGGCGATCGACCGAGCGCCGGAGAGGGATCTATCCCACCAGACATCGCTCAACGCGGATCAGGAAACGCTGCTCAAGGAGTTGGAGCTCAAGATTGCATTGGGCGTAGAAGGAATCGCCTTCGACGAGGCGGATCTAAGGAAGTTCCCGATCGGCACCGAGTACGCGGAGCAGATCCACCTCGCGTTCGACATGGATAAGCATCACCATGATGGGTTCGATCTCCCTGCCGCATTCTACCTGCCGCATGGCCTGTTCACTGCGTTCAGGTGGGACCCGGACTCCCGCTTCCGCCTGACGGAAGAAGACGGCAAGCCCGTGCTGTATCGTCGCAAGGAGCGTCTGGCGGACATCGACTTCTACCGGCGTCCGAAGCTGCTGGATCACACGACGAGCGATGGCGAGAGCTTCTCCCATATCGCGGCCTTTACACCGGAGGGCTGCGTCACCATCTGCTTCAGCAATGAGTGCGACCTGAAGCAGACCGGCGATGATTGCAAGTATTGTAACATAAACTCGACGGCAGACGCCTACCGCCAAAACAACATCTTTCTCAAGAACGCCCGCCAGGTTGGCGAGGTGTACGAGGCCGCCTTCAAGGAAAAGCTTGCCAACCATCTCAACCTGACCGGCGGCTTCATTCCGGAGCGCCGGGAGGTTGAGTACTATCTTGACGTTGCCGACGAGATCAAGACCCGCACCGGCGTTGAAGAAATCTACGGCACCGCGGTAATCGGCGCGCCGCTCGACCTGAAGGTAATCGAGCAGTACAAACAGGCTGGCTACGCCACGATCGCAATGAACATCGAGATCTGGGACAAGGACGTGTTCAAGGCGATCTGCCCCGGGAAGCAAAAGCGCTGCGGCGGTTGGGAGCACTGGGTGAAGGCCCTGGAAGCCGCCGCCGAGGTCTTCGGCCGTGGCAACGTGCGATCGAACATCGTGGCGGGCATCGAGCCGAAGGAGTCGATCCTGGAAGGTGTGGAATACCTGGCCTCGAAGGGCGTCCTCTGCAACGCGGGTGCCTGGTGCCCGAACCCAGGGTCCGCACTGGAAGGTCATCGCACGCCGGAGCCCGCATGGCACTACGACCTCACGCTGAAGGTCGCCAGCATATTTCGCCGCTACGGCTACACGACGGAACAGCTCTACGGGGGCTTTGGTTTCGGTAGCCCTGCGCAGGACGCGTTCCGCATCCTGGGTGGCGAGCACGATGGGGACAGACTGCCCCAATACAAACATCGGGTTCGCCAATAGCACCGACTCTTTTGCGGATGGCACTCGGCTTGTGCCATCCGCAACGTGGTCAGACCAGTTTGATGCTCGGGTCGAAGGTATCACTCGATACCGCTCTTCCGTTGCCTCGGGGACTGGCGGTGATCGCCAGGCCTCGCAGAACGGGGGTGACGGCGTCTAATTCTGAGAGAAACCCACAATGCAACGACGCGCGTTTTTAGCGGGCGCGACAGGGCTTTGGGGCACGGCGGTTCTGGCCTCGCCCAACCTGTTGCCGGCCCGGCGAGGCCGATATTGGTCCGCGGGAAGCGACACCGGCGCCATCGAAGTATCGGAGCTTCGCTATCAGGGCGTTGCATACTCAGTCACGTACCCCGAACTCGCCGAGGATCTTGGTTATCTTGCGCCGATCCGGCTGAACTGGGTCGGCAACACCATCAGCGGACCGCAGGACATCCAGGCAACTGTGACGCGCGATGTGGATTTCGGCGGCGCTTTCAATGGGTCGATCATCCGACTGATCGCCGCGGGAGCGAAGATCAAGGCCGTCGTTGGCGCGCTCGGCTCCGATCAGCAGACCTGGGCGGGCATCTACGTCCTGGCGGACAGTCCGATCCGGCAAGCCCGCGACCTGATCGGCGCCAAGATCGGCGTCAATACGCTGGGTGCGCAATACGAATTCGATATCGCCACCTACCTGCAGCGCAACGGCGCGTCGGCCGAGGAGATCGCCCGGGTGGTCGAGGTCGTCCTCCCTCCGCTCAACGCGGAGCAGGCGCTCCGAGAGAAGCAGATCGACGCCGTCGTGCTCACTGGAGTCTTGCGCGACATGGCCTTGGAGCGGGGCGGGCTGCGCCTGATCACCAACGAATATGACCTGTACGGCGTACTCACTTTGGCGGCCTACGTTCTGCGCACCGACTTCATTCGCGACGCGCCAAACGCGTCACGGCGGTTCGTGGAGGCAACGGCGCGCGCGATCGATTGGGTGCAGACACAGCCGCGGGAGGAGGTCGCGAGGCGCTTCAGCAGCATCATTCTGCGGCGCGGCCGCCACGAGACCGACAAACTGGTCCGTTACTGGCGATCGTACGGCGTCCCGCTGCGTGGCGGTCTGCTCGATGACAGAGCGTTCGCCGGGTTCATCGATTGGTATGCGAAAAATGGCTCTCCGGCAATCGGCCGGCTGCGGCCACAGGACGTGTACACCAACGCGCTGAACCCGTTCCGGCCCCTCACGGAGGGAGGCTGATCGGCCCATTGCCGCATGTTGCTAACGGCAGTTCAAGCGACATCAAAACCAAAGAAGGGGATTTTCAACGTGAGCGCAAATAATCGGAAACTTCGTCTCGGTGCTTTTCTGCAGGCCACCGGCCACCATATCGCCTCCTGGCGCCATCCCGATGCCCAGGCCGACGCCGGCCTCAATATCGGCCATTATATCGAACTGGCGCAGGCAGCGGAGCGCGGCAAGTTCGACCTGGTGTTCGTGGCCGACAGCCCCGCCGGCTGGAACTCCCAAGGCGAACCAGAAATCATCAGCCGCGATGGCAAGGCAGCGCATTTCGAGCCCGTTACCCTCTGGTCTGCACTGTCGGTTGTCACCAAGAACATTGGCTTCGTGGCGACCGCATCCACAACCTATGAGGATCCCTACCTGTTGGCACGTCGCTTCGCCTCGCTGGATTACATTAGCGGTGGGCGCGCCGCCTGGAACGTGGTCACTACGGGGGCGGATGTCTCGGCCCATTTCAGTCTCCGTGCTCACCCCGACCACGCCGACCGCTATGACCGCGCCGAGGAGTTCGTCGAGGTCGTCAAGGGACTGTGGGATTCATATGAGGACGACGCATTCATCCGCGACAAGGAGAGCGGCGTTTACGTCGATCCGGCGAAGGTCCATGAACTTGGCCACAGGGGAAAATACTATCAGGTCCGCGGTCCGCTGAATGTGGCCCGCCCCCCGCAGGGCCACCCGGTGATCATTCAGGCCGGCGCGTCGGAGCCAGGCCGCGAGCTTGCCGCCCGGACCGCGGAAGGTATTTTCACTGCCAACCAAACGCTCGAGGATGCTCAGGAGTTCTATGCCGACATACGGTCCCGGCTGGCCAAATACGGCCGGTCACAGGATGAACTTCTGGTTTTGCCCGGGATCTTCCCGGTCATCGGCGGAACCGAGGCAGAGGCGAATCAGAGATATGAATTCCTGCAGTCTCTGATCCATCCCACCGTCGCGTGGAGCATCCTGAAGCGGCAATACCAGGGGCTCGATCTGTCGGGCTATTCGCTGGACGACGTTGCACCACCGCTGCCGAGCGACACCAATCTCAATAAGAGTCGCCTGAAACTGGTATCCGATCTGGCCTCGCGCAACAAGCTGACGCTGCGGCAGCTTTATCTCTCGCTGGCCACCGCGCGAGGCCACCGCACCGTGGTGGGAACGCCGGAGCAGATCGCCGACGCGATCCAGGAGTGGTTCGACAACGGAGCGGCGGACGGATTCAACATCATGCCGCCGATTCTGCCGACGGGCCTGACCGACTTCATCGACCAGGTGGTTCCGATTCTGCAAAAACGCGGCCTGTTCCGCACTGAGTACGAGGGCACGACGCTCCGGGAGAATCTGGGGCTAAGGCGCCCGATCAACCGCTTCACGGTGTCACAGCCGGACCGGGCGGCCACCGCCTGAGGCACGACTGCGATCCTTAGGTTGGGGTTCACGAAAGGGAAGAGGCCGAGAACGCAGAGGGCGCGTTCCGGGCCCCGCGCCCTGACGAACTATTCGTAAAACCGACAGTCTCCGTCGTTGTGTTCAAGCCTGCCCTTACTCCCTCTTTCGCCCTCACCGGCCATTCCTGGCGCGGATGTCATGGCGCACGTGGATAGGAAGCGATCGAACAAAACACGCGGCAGCGCAGTGTGAACAGCATTTGACATTCAGAGGGCGGGTAATATCTTGCGGTCCGGGTGCAGTTGGTCACGTCTGCGCTCCGCGTTCTGGAGGCGCGGCATGATAGTAACCGGATCCCTTGCATCCCGCGGCGGAAAGCTTGTGCGCCGACAATTAGTCGCGCTTGGCGCGGCTGCGCTCGTCGCCCGCCGCCCGGCGCGCGCACAAGCGACGCGGACTGTCCGCTTTGGCTTTGCCTCAATCGGCCTGAACAACCGGCCATTCACCGGTGGCAGCGCCGCGGCCCTCGCGCATGCGAAGGGCTATGTCGAGCGGGAATTCGCCGATACGCCGGACGTGCACATCGAGTGGATCTTCTTCAAGGGTGCAGGGCCCGCGGTGAACGAGGCGTTCGCCAACGCCCAGATTGACCTGGCAAGCCAGGGTGACCTGCCGCAATTGATCGGCCGCGCCAGCGGCCTCAAGACGACGATGGTGCTGGGAAGCGGTTCACATTCTCCGACCTATGTCGGCGTCCCCGCCGCATCGGACATCAAGACCATCAAAGAGCTAAAGGGCCGCAAGGTCGCTCTCTTCCGCGGCACAAACATCCAGTTGACAGCAGTGAAGGTGCTCGCCGCCAATGGGCTGTCGGAGCACGACCTACAAGTCATCAATATGGATGGGGCGACAACGAGCGCTGCGTTGGTTGCCAACCAGGTCGATGCAGCCTTCGGCACCTATGAATTGCTCAACCTTGCACGGCAGGGATTGGCGTCCGTGATCTACAGCACCAAGAACGACAACCCGGCGTTCGAGCGGCACGGGACCATTTTGGCCCGTGACGCCTTCATCGCGGAAAATCCTGATATCGTGCAGCGCGTCGTTAGCGCCCTCGTACGCGCGGCCTATTGGTCCTCGCAAGAGCAGAACCGGGATACGCTGTTCGAGATTTGGTCGAAATGCGGCATTCCCGCGGCCATCTTTGGTGACGACTTCGCCGGTCAGGCACTGGCCTATCGCAACTCGCCGTTGCTCGATCCCTTTCTGATTGCGCAATACAAGCGCCAGGCCGAGGATTCACGCAAGTACGGCCTGTTGCGGCGCCCGGTCGACGTCGCCGGGTGGTTCGATCCGCGCTTCCTCGACGTGGCCTTGCAGCAGACCGGCCTGCGGGATTTGTGGACCAGTTACGGCACCGACGGCAAGCCGCTGAGCCCGGCCTGATGAGCGACATCGCTGTCGCCCTGTCTGGTGCCACGTTGCGTGATCGCTCACACCCGGTGCGCATGGCGGGGGTTGGGTTGCTGCTGCCTCTCGCTGTCCTGACGCTCTGGCAAGCGGCATCGGCACGTTCGTGGCTGCCCCCGCAGATTTTGCCCTCGCCCGCGGACGTCTGGCAGAACGGCGTCGATTTGTGGCGATCGGGCGACCTGGCGTCACACGTCGCGATCAGCCTGTTGCGCGTCGTAGAAGGCTTCGCCGTCGGCGCGGTGGTCGGTCTGGTGATCGGCGTAGGGATGGGGGTGTCCCGTCGGGCCGAGGACTACATCAGGCCGCTGTTCGTCGCGATCGCGCAGGTCCCTTCGCTCGGCTGGATCCCGTTTTTGATGCTGTTGGTCGGCATCGGCGAGCCGCTCAAGATCATCATCATCGCCAAGGCGGCCTGCGTGCCAATCGCGATGAACACACACGCCGGCATCCGGAACATACCGCCGGGTTATCAAGAGGTCGCGCGCGCGTTGCGACTGACGCGCTTACAGACGCTGCGCAAGCTACACCTCCCGGCGGCCGTGCCGGTGGTATTTACCGGAATCCGCTACGGGCTGACACATGCCTGGATGGCGCTGGTTGCAGTGGAGCTTCTGGCCTCATCGGAGGGACTGGGTTACCTGTTGGTTTGGGGGCGCCAGATGTTCTGGTATGACACCGTGGTGTTGGCCATGGTGCTGATCGGGCTGGTCGGCTTCGCACTCGATAAATCCCTGGCACTGGTAGAGCGACGCCTCCAGCGTTGGCGGGTTGCCGACGGCGGCACATTGGTCGCACCATTATGACCCGAGCCGCTGCCCGTGTGCGCCTTCTGCGTGGCTCAGTCTTGCCGCTGCTGCTGCTCAGCGCCTGGGAAGTTGGCAGCCATTCCGGCCAACTCGATCCGCGCATATTGCCATCGGTCGAGTGCGTCGGACAGACGGCCCTTCGCGAGCTGGTCGATGGTAATCTTATCTATCACCTGGAAGTGAGCCTCGGGCGAGATCTTGCGGGGTTCGCCAGTGGCGCCGCGCTGGGCATCGCCCTCGGGGCGTTGCTGGGAATCTCACGACTGGCCGACCGGGTCGTCATGCCGAGCTTCAATGCAGTCCGGCAGATCGCGGTCTTGGCATGGATCCCGCTGATTGCCCTATGGTTCGGCTTCGGCGACGGCGCCAAGGTTGTATTCATTGCACTTGCAGCGCTGACGCCGGCGGTCGTCAACACTTATGAGGGCTGCCGCAGCACAGCCACGCAATTGCTGGAAGTTGGCACCGTGCTCCGGTTTTCGCGCTGGCAGTTCATCAGCCGGCTGTTCCTGCCCGCGGCGATGCCGTCCATCCTGGTAGGGGTCCGTCTGGCGCTGATCGCCTCCTGGGTCGCGAGCGTTGGGGCAGAATACTTCATGACACTCGGGCCTGGCATCGGTGGGCTGATCATCGCCGGCCGCGAGCGATTTCAAATGGATCTGGTACTGCTCGGCATGGTGCTGCTCGGACTGGTTGGTTTCCTGCTGAACCAGGTCGCTGCTTTACTGGAGGCCCGCCTCCTTCGCGGCCGTCCGGCGCGGCAGGAGCCATGACTGGGCACCTCTGACTCACCATCGTCGCACCAATCGCCTCAAAGGAGAACAACAGCATGCCTCGCCTCAGTCTTGCCCTGGATACCGCCGATCTGGCGGAGCATTACGAACAGGCCAGCGCCGACCGGCAGTTCAGGTTCGGTCAGACACTGGTCGCGGAGCTCGGCATCAAGCCCGGCCACCGGGTGCTGGATATCGGCAGCGGCACCGGCCTGCTCGCCCGTCACGTCGCGGAACTGGTAGGACCGACCGGCCGCGTCGAAGGCCTCGACCCGCTGCCGTTGCGCGTCGCGATTGCCAAACAAAAGGGCGTGCCGAACGCCGGGTTCCGGGTTGGCACAGCGGATAACCTGACCGAGTTTGCTCCCGATAGCTTCGACGCTGTCTATCTGAATGCGGTGTTTCACTGGCTTCCGGAGAAGCTGGAGCCGCTGCGACAGATTGCTCGCGTGCTCAAGCAGGGTGGTCACCTGGGTATCTCCACCGGCTCCCGCGACCATCGCAACGTGCTGCAGACCATCAAGGCGGAGGTGCTTGCACGGGAGCCGTTCCGCCGCTTCCAGGACGCGGATGATGGCCTGGGCCTGCCCTATGCCGTCACCGCGACGGAACTCGACGATCTCCTGAAGCTCACAGGATTTTCCGTCGCGAAGCTGGATCTTCTGCCGAACGCGCATTTCTTGCCGAGCGGCGATGACACAATCCGCTTCTCAGAGGCCAGTTCGTTCGGCAACTTCCTAGGGCACCTGCCCGAGGCGATTCGTTCCCAGGCGCGTGCCGCGATCGAGACCGAACTCGAGAAGCTTCGCACGCCGGAAGGGATTCCACTCGGCGGCACACGGATCGTTGCCGTCGCAACCAGGCTGTAACGGCCGGATCGCTTGCTGCGAGCAAGGGTGGCGTGGCGCCAGCGCCCCGCCACCCTGGACTGGCGTGCCGCAAGAGTCGGCTACAGGTTCCAACAGGACTCACGAATGCTCGAAGCCTCGTCGCGGCAGGGCCGTCTGCCAGTGTTTCTGGCGCTCAGCCTGACCACCGGTCTTGCTGTCGGTGTGATGTCGATCACCATCCCGTTCTACGCGCTCAGCCTGTCGGCGACGCCGGCGGATGTCGGTTTGATCCGCGCCGCCTCAGGCATCGGCTCGTTGCTGGTTGTGATCCCCGCGGGGTTCGTGGTCGATCGGATCGGTGCGCGGTGGGCGTATCATCTCGGGAGCCTGGCCGACATGATCTGCGTGCTATCGTTCCGGCTGGTCTCGAACCCAGGCCAACTGGCGGCGCTGGGGTTCATCGATTCCGGGTTTCGGTCGCTAGGCTTCAACGCGGTGACGGCGATTTTCTACAACGCCCTGCCGCGATTTGGCGCAAAGCGGGTCGGCTGGCACAAGGGGGCACTGTCGATCGGCCTAAGCTTCCTCGGTCCGGTTCTGGCTGGCACGCTGCTGGGCGGTGGCTCGTTCGATGTCGTGTTCGCCACGGTGATCGGGTTGATGGTGCTGGCGAACTTGCTGATGACCCAGATCGACACGCCGCCGCCGCGGCCACGGCAGGCGGAGCGGCTGACAGCCGGAGCCGCACGGGGAGTGAGCGAGCTATGGTCGCTCGCACGGCAACCCTATGTCGCCCTGTGTCTCGCCACCGAGACGCTGGTGACCGCGACGTTCACGGCTTTCTCGACCTTCATCATCGTCCTCGCCGTTCAGGACTTGCATCTGAACTCGGCCACGGCATCGCTGTTGTCAGGCAGCGAGGGAGCGACCTTTATCGTCGCTGTATTTTTTGCGGGTGCGCTGGTGCAGCGTCTGTCACCTCGTGGCACGCTGTTGGCCGGAGCCACCGCCGCCGGCGGGAGCCTGATCGGGTTCGCGGTAACAGCGTTCGTGCCGCTGTTGTTCAGCTTTGCCCTGACTCTTGGCTTTGGCCTTGGGCTGCTCAATCTCGTCACCACGACCTGCGCGGGTACGTTGGTGGGGGGCAAGGGCCGTGCCGTAAGCCTGTTCATGGCCTCGGCGAGCCTGGGGGGCGCCTCCGGTCCGGCAATGGCAGGTATCCTGGCCGGCTGGTTAGGCATTCAGGCGGCCTTCCTGGTCTTCGTCCCGCTCTACGGGTTACTCGCGGCCGCAATGCTATGGCGGACGCGCTTGCCGCGCAGTGAGGACATCGGTCGACGCTCGGTATCTTCTGTGCTTGTCGAGGAAGTCTAAGTGATGCAGCGCTCTCGTTTTGCGAACGGTCGGGCCTTCACGAGTTCCCGGCAGCCCATTAAAACACGCCGCTGGCGTTGAACCGCGGTTTACACGGTGTCCGCAAGTGCTGTAGCTAACGGCGTGGGCGCGCGAGCGCTTGGCAGCGGTAGCGGCTCAACCTGGCCGCCAACGTCCTTATCCAAAGTCTGCGTAAGCCGTAGCGGGATTGTCATGTCAGCAAAGATTCACGTTTGCCGCGTCGGCAAGACATTCGGAACCCCGCAGCGGCAGGGCGGGGTGGTGATCGCGCTTGAGGATGTCGATCTGATGGTTCGATCGGGCGAGATCCTGGTTCTTGTCGGACCGAGCGGCTGTGGTAAGTCGACGCTGCTCGACCTGATCGCCGGCCTCGCCGTTCCAAGCTCAGGCGAAATCCTGTTGGACGGGCGTAAGATCACAGGACCGGGGCCAGACCGCAGCCTGGTGTTCCAGCAATATGCGCTGTTCCCGTGGCGAACCGCGCTCGGCAATGTCGAGTTCGCGCTGGAAGCCGCAGGGGTGCCAAGGTCTGAAAGACCTCGGCGGGCACGCCACTTCCTCGCCCTGGTCGGGCTCAGCGGCGCCGAGGAACGCTACCCGCACCAGCTCTCCGGCGGAATGAAGCAGCGCGTGGCGATTGCGCGCAGCCTCTCCGGAGAGCCCGACGTCCTGCTGATGGATGAGCCCTTCGCCGCGGTCGACGCGCAGACCCGCGAAATGCTGCAGGACGAGTTGCTGCGCATCTGGGCCGCAACGCGCAAGACGATCCTGTTCATTACGCACAGTATCGACGAGGCGCTCTATCTCGGGCACCGGGTCGCTGTTATGGCGGCACGCCCCGGCCGTGTCATCGACATACTGGACGTGCCCTTCGCAGGCCACGGCGGGACCGACGATCTGCGATCGCGGCCCGAATTCGGCCAATTGCGTCATCACATCTGGAAGCAGCTGCGGCCACAAGCGGCCGCCTAGCCCGGAGCCCGGAGCCAGCCCCATGTCCTTCGCCTCCAGCATAGCCGTTCTGAACCGCCGACCGGCGTTCGTCACCCCCAGGCGGCTTGCCGCGCTCGCCTGGCAGGCCGGCCGCCAACTGGGCGCCCGCGCCGTGCTGCTCGCGGCATGGGAGATCGTACCACGGCTCGGTCTGGTCGATCCCGTGTTCCTGCCCCCATTTTCCACCGTGGTCGCCGCGTGGTGGGATCTGGCGCAGTCCGGAGCGCTGGCCGCGCACGGTGCCGCCAGTCTGTCGCGTGCCTTCGGTGGCCTCGCGATTGCCATTCTGATTGCGATCCCGCTCGGCCTGCTGATCGGCGCCAACCGGCGCCTGGGCGAGGTGCTGGATCCGCTGATCGAGGTATTTCGCAACACCGCGCCGCTCGCTCTGTTGCCAGTGTTCACGCTGATTCTCGGCATCGGCGAGATTTCTAAGGTAACGATGGTGGTCTATGCGGCCAGCTGGCCTATTCTGCTCAGCACGGTGACCGGCGTGCGCACCGTCGATCCGTTGCTGATCAAGGCCGCGCGCTCCATGGGGCTGGGCCCGGCGGCGCTGTTCCGAAAGGTCGTTCTGCCCGCCTCCGTGCCGACCATTTTCACCGGCGTCAGGCTTTCCGCGGCCATTTCTTTGTTGGTCTTGATCGCCGCGGAGATGGTGGGCGCGCGCGCCGGGCTCGGCTACATGATCAACGCCGCACAGTTCAACTTCCAGATCCCGGAGATGTACGCCGGGATCATCACGCTGTCCGCGATAGGACTGCTGCTGAACGTAGCGCTTCGCCGGGTCGAGCTACGCCTGTCGCGATGGAAGGACGCCTGAGATGGCAGCCTGCCGAGGCGGACGAGGCTGATGGTCCCGCCACCCGATACCCAACGTTCTTTCAAAATCAGAGGATAGACATGAAAGCCAATGCGGTGATTGCCCCGGAGCTCCAGGGCAGACTTAGCAGCGCGCCGACGATTGGCGTGGATATCGGGTCGCGCCAGGCCAAGGCGGTGCTGCTCAGCGACAGTGACGGTGAGGTGCACACCGCGACCACGGCGACCGGCGTGGACTCGCAGGAGACCGCGGACCGCGTGGTGCGAAAGGTGCTGCGTCAGGCAGGACTCGAGCTTAAGGATATCGCCTATATCATCGGCACCGGCTATGGGCGCATCTCGATCGCCTATGACGAGGTTCCCACCGGCATCGTCACCGAAATCTCCTGCCACGCGATGGGCGCACACTTTCTGAACGCCCCAACCAAGACCATCATCGACATCGGCGGCCAGGACTCCAAGGCGATCCGCATCAACCCGGAGAACGGCAAGGTGCTCGAGTTCGTCATGAACGACAAGTGCGCCGCCGGCACCGGGCGCTTCCTGGAGAAGATCGCCGAGCTGCTCGACTACAAGCTGGAGGAGCTGGGAGAGAAGGCGCTTCAGTCGGAGCGAAAAGTCGATATCAGCAGCCAGTGCGTGGTGTTCGCCGAATCCGAAGTCATCTCGCTGAAGGCGAGGGGCGAGAAGCGGGAGGATATCGCCGCCGGCATCCACTACGCATCCGCCCGCCGGGTGCGTAACCTGGTGAACCGCGTTGGACTCGATCCGGACCTGGTGTTCTCCGGCGGCGTCTCCAACAACGTCGGCATGAAGCGTGCGCTGGAGGATCTGATCGGCCATCCGATCACGACGACGCGGCTCGACATGGTCTACGCTGGCGCGCTCGGCGCCGCCGTCTTGGCACAGAAGCATTATGAGGGAGCATTGGTCTGATGACGGTCGGCAACGCGTTGCCAGGCGGACTGGCAGCCAGAATTGTGGACGTGCTCGACCCATCGCTGGCGGCGGACGTCGGCGGCGGGACGGTCCTCGGGATCGATATCGGCTCGCGCGCCGCCAAGGCGGTTCTGCTGCGCGACGGTGCGCTTTATGCGGTCCAGGTGCCGACCGGGGTCAACATGCAGGACACGGCGAACGAGCTGCTGGATGAGCTGCTGGATCTCTCCGGGATCGAGCGGCGCGCGATTGAGCATATCGTGGGCACGGGGTACGGCCGCGTCGCCCTGCAGTTCCCCGACATTCCAAGCGAGATCGTCACCGAGATCTCCTGTCATGCCATGGGTGCGCACTACCTGAATGCCAACACGCGCACGATCATCGATATCGGCGGCCAGGATTCCAAGGCGATCCAGGTCGATCCGAGGACCGGCAAAGTCGCCAAGTTCATCATGAACGACAAGTGTGCCGCCGGCACCGGCCGCTTCCTGGAGAAGGCGGCAGGCCTGCTGGACTATACCATTGCCGATGTCGGACCGGCTTCGCTGCATGCCGAGACGCAGCCGCAGATCAGCAGCCAGTGCACGGTGTTCGCCGAGTCGGAGATCATCTCGCTGCGGGCGCGCGGCGTTCCGCGCGAGGATGTCGCCGCCGGCGTGCATTTCGCGACCGCGCGGCGGGTCCGCAACCTGGTCAGCAAGGTGCCGCTGGAGGAAGACCTGGTCTTCACTGGGGGCGTGTCGAACAACGTCGGCATGAAACATGCGCTGGAGACGCTGATCGGCTTTCCGATCCGCACCGGCCGGATCGACATGATCTACGCCGGCGCGCTGGGGGCCGCGATCTACGCGCACGGCCAACTCGCCGAGCGCCGGCGGATTCGTGGCCGTCCCGCCAGCGCCCACACCGTTGATCTGAGCGATGTTACCGAACGCATCGCTGCCGCTGAAGCAGCCTTCGTCGCCCGGACCGATGTCAAGAAGATCGGCTATCTCTGCAACTACACGCCCATCGAGCTGATCGGCGCATCGGGCGCAGCGTTCCAGCGGTTGCTGAAATGCGGCGACGTCGATCAGGTATCGCGCGGCGAGCGCATCACCAAGGCGGTGTTTTGCGACTTCACCAAGAGCGTGCTCGGCCAGTTCGCCACGAAGTCGCCGCAGACCGAGGCGGTAGACCAAGTGTTTACGTTTTACACCTGCGACTCGATGCGGGCGACGTCGCAGGCGATCGATAATTACTACAAGCCCTCCAAGGGCTACATTGTGCCGCGGAATTCCGATCGCGCCACATCGCGGGCGTTCTTCCGGCAGGAGATTCTGAATTTCCGGCGCGATATCGAGGCGCTGACCGGACGCGAGATCCACGACGAGGATGTGCAGGCGCAAATCCGCCTGTACAACCGGGCGCGCGCTCTGATCCGCGACATCTCCGCCCTCCGCAAGCGGAATAACCCGGCGCTGACCGGGCGGGATTTCCTCGAGATCACGAGGGCGTTCTTCTACCTCGATGTGGCCGAGCTGATTCCTCTGCTGGAGGATGTGTACCTGAGACTGAGCGCCACGCCGGACGACGACGTGCCGCGGCTTCGGCTGATGATGTGCGGTGGCGTGGTGGCGGATGGCGACCGGCGCATCCTCGACCTGGTCGAGGACGAGATCGGCGCGCGCATCGTGGTGGAGGACCACTGCACAGGCCTGTCGCCATTCTTCTACGATACGGATGAAACGGTCGATCCCTGGCTCGCGCTGGCCAACGGGTACCTGGATCAGGCGCCTTGCGCGCGGCAGTTCCCGCTGGAACGACGAATCGACTTCGCCGGCGATTTGGCGGTCGATTATCGGGTGGACGGCGTTCTGTACACTTATCTGAAGTTCTGCCCCAGCTACGGGATGAGCAAGAACAAGTTCGCCCAGAAGTTCCACAGCCTGAACATCCCGCTTCTGGAACTGGGCAGTGACTACTCCCAGGGCGACACCGGGCAGATCAAGACGCGCCTGGAAGCGTTCGTCGAGGTTCTGGGCGAGAAGGTGGCGGCCTAAGGATGATTGCCCGCGCCGGACCTGACCGGGTGACGGTCGGTCCGGCGTGGCATTCGAGAGCCCACCGGTCACGCTCCGCGTTTCTGCATCACACCTCGCGGGCAGGGACGACTGTCTGGCCACTGAACTCGGCCCCGGCCGTCCGATGCAGCGGTAGCAGCAGCGGGCAGGCAGCCAGTGACACGGCGCCCACGAAGAGAAAGGCCGCCGAGAAATCTGCCAGCGTCGGAAGAGCATGACCTCCGATTGCCATGGAAGCCCCCAGTGCGGCGGCGCCGGCGGAGACGCCGAGCGTGAGCGAAAGTTGCTGCAGCGTTGACTGCAGGCTGGTGGCCGCACTGTTGCGCCCTTCCGGGATATCCGCATAGGCGATGGTATTGAACGCGGTAAACTGGACTGACCGGAAAAAGCCCGCGGCCACCAGAACTGTACAGATCAGAGCGACCGGCCAGGACGGCCGGAACGCGGCGGTGGCGGCAAGCGACACCGCGCAGAGCGCCCCATTGACAAGCAGCGTCAGGCGAAAGCCGAAGCGTCTCAGCGCTACAAGCAGCACCGGCATCATCAGTAGCGCGCCAGCCGAGGAGAAACCGGTGATGATGCCACTGTTAAGCGGCGACATGCCGAGACCGAGCTGGAGCATCATCGGTAGCAGGAACGGCACCGCCCCAGCACCCAGCCGAAACGGTATGCCGGCCAGCATCGAAACGCGGAACGTCGTGTCCTCGAACAACGACAGATCGAGCAACGGTGCGCGGTGAGTGCGCGCATGCGCAAAGTAGGCAACCGCAAATAGGGCCGAGCTGGCCAGCATGATCGCGGCAAACCCATGCCCGCCCGACCTTGTGGCATTCAGCTCCAGCGCCACCGTCAGGCAGCCGACCGTGCCCGCGCACAGAAGGAGGCCGACAAAATCCAGGCGCGTCCTGATCGGCGGCTCGTCATCGTGCAGGAACAGCGTCACCAGCGCGATACCGAGCAGGCCGATCGGCAGGTTGATGTAGAAAATCCAGCGCCAGTCCAGATAGGTGGTGATGATGCCGCCGAGCAGCGGGCCGATCACCGGACCGAGCATCGCGGGTGTGCTGAGCCAGGCCATAGCGGTGACATACTCGTGCCGGGGAGCGCGGCGCAGCAGCACAAGCCGCCCGATCGGCAGCATCATTGCGCCGCCGGCGCCCTGCAAGGCGCGCGCGGCGGCAAGGAACGCCAGGCTGTCGGCGCGACCACACAGCATGGAGGCCAGGGTGAACAAGACAATCGCCGCCCGGAACACGGTGCAGGCGCCAAACCGGTCGGCGATCCAGCCGCTGGCGGGGATGCAGATCGTCAGGCTGAGCAGATAGGCGATGAGGGCCAGGCTCATGTCGGCCGGGCTGGCACCCAATGTCTCCGACATGGCCGGTAACGCAGTCGCAATGATTGTTCCGTCCAGCCCCTGCATGAACAGCGAACAGGCGACGATCAGCGCAGTCAGGCGCGTGCCGCTCCCGCGTTGCGCCGGGCCACGAAGCGAGTCGTCGATCATGAAGGGTGATGGCCTGGCGTGACGAGGGTGAGCGGTCAGCAGAGCTCTCCGTCGGTGCTGGCGAAAGGGCCAGCGCCGACGGAGGGAGAGAGGTCGTTGGTCCGGACTCGGTCGCTATCGCGACAGCATCTCAATGAAGGCCCGGATGCGGGTCTGCAGTTGCCCGGTCGGCGGACCGACCTGGAACGACCCCTCCAGCGCGAGGCTCGAGATGCCGCGCTTCTGGAAATAGTCGCCGTGAATCTCCCGGTGGATGCCGCCGAACGAGCAGCCGACGTAGCCGTAGAGCAGGATTCCGGTGGCGCCGAACACGGGAAGCGTCTCCTCGATGCGCTTGAGGCGCAGCACTGGTGAGCCAAACGCGAGATTGGAAATGATGTGGTGTGCGATCCCCTCCAGCGGCGGCCGGTCCTCGGGAATGTCGCGCGTCCAGTCATCCGGCGTGTGCCAGGCGGTGATGGCGCCCCCCATGTCGTCGACCGTTTGATAGACGCCGAATTCCTGACCGCGGCCACCGAGCCATGCCAGACGCACCAGCGGCCGTTTGGACGGGATCACCTCGGCCGACTGGAGCTCGTCGATCAGAAGGTCCAGCACCTCCTCGAACTGCTCCGGCTTGCCGAAATAATGCCCGCTGCCCATGAGCAGGTACATCGTCGCCAGGCTGCGGATGTAGAGCGGGTTGGCGGAGCGCAGGTGCAGGATCCGCCGGATTTTGCCCAGAAGCCGGTTTGCCCGTCTGATTTCTTCGGCAACCCGTGCCTCGTCGATCCGTCCACCGTCCGTCAACCAGACGCCAAGCTCCGCCAGTTCGTCCGCCATGAAGCGCTCGAGCTGCACAACGCGCTCGGGGTCATCGTTCGCGTTCGGACGACCGGCCGCTTCGAGGCGGAATACGTCGAAGCCCTCGGCTCGCAGCAGTTCCCAGCCGACGTTCAACGGCTCGCATATCCCGTTGGAGACGGCAATCCGCTTCACGGTTCGGCCCATGCGCAGATAGAACTCGCCGAGGACCGCGCCGACCATCGAGCATGACTCTTTGGGCAGCTGGAAGTAGTCTTCGGCGACCGCCATGGCGTCGTTCGACCCGAGCCGGCCCACCTCCGGGACGGAGATCGGGATGGTATCGGCGGCGTAGAAGATCGGCGCCCAGGCCATCGCGCCGACCCACGCCGCCTTGCGACCGTTGCGGGCAGCCGCTTCGGCGTCGTCGATATAACTCAGCACCAGATCGAACAGCTTTTCGACCGCCTTCGAATAGCCGTGGTCCTTTCGCGTCTGCCGCAGATAGGCAAGTTGGCCCTCCAGCGCTTCGCTGGTGCGGATTGCGGCGGTCTGGGTACCGGAGCGAACCTTTCCGAGTTGGACAAGGTCGAAGGCCGGTTCATTGGGTTTGGTCGCCGTGACGGACATGGCAAATCTCTCTTGTTGCGAAGGAACGTTGCGGGCGCCCGCAGCGCGCTCAGATCAGTTCAAAGCCCAGATCGTGAAGCGCCTGGCGCAAATGATGGCGGCCATGCAATGCCTGGGGCGTGCGAATGCGCTCGATCGCCCGGGCCGACCAGCCTTCGACCGCCTGGCCCTGTTCATGCTGGAATGCCTGAAGGGTGGTTTCGTAGCGCGCGACCGCGTCCACTTCGCCCGCTGTCGAGTATGTCTCTCGCGACAGCACGGCCGCTTGAGCAAGACGAGGCTTGATGGCGGCGGGACGGGTGGGGTCGGGGTAGCCAACACTCAGTCCGAAAACCGGCAACACGTGCGGCGGCAGGCCGAGCTCGGCTGCGACCGGTCCGACGTTGTTGCGGAGCGCTCCGATGTAGACTGTGCCGAGGCCCAGCGACTCGAACGCGGCCACCGCGTTCTGTGCCGCGAGCGCGGTGTCGACGATGCCGACGACCAGCAATTCGAGGTAGCTGAGACCGGCAGTCTCGATGCCGCGCGCTTCCGCCAGGCGCTTCAGCCGTGACAAATCGGCCAGCCAGACCAGGAACAAAGGTGCCTGGGTTATGTGCTTCTGATCGCCGGCGAGCGCCGCCAGTCTGGCCTTGCGGGCCGGGTCTTCCACCGCAACAACGCTCCAGACCTGCAAGTTGGAGGATGATGCCGCGGACTGCGCAGCGGCGATCGCGGTTTCCAACGCTCCTTTCGGCAGGGGGTGCGGCAGATAGGCGCGTACGGAACGATGCGTCAGGAGCGATGCGATGACCTCATTCCGATGCAGGTCGGACGGCGCGTCGGCGGCGCCGTAGCGCTGGCGAAGCAGAAGGCTGGTGTCGCCTTGGGTCCGCTCCGGAAGAACGTTGGTATCAGGCGGCATGATGAACTCCAGATCTGTGACGAGGGGAAGGTGTGAACAAAGCTTCAACCGACGCGTATAACGTCGCTGCCGGCTAAGTCCGGAACTAAGGGCACCGCACACGCGAACGAATGCGGAGGGAGCCCGGTGGGCAACGCGGGGCTGGCCCAAGCCAGTTCGTCATGGGCTCCTTGATTCAGGGCGGCCGTCGTGCACCGGGCGTGAATAACCATACACTGCCGTATTAGCGGCGATACGACAAGCGTGCAGCGTGTCAATATGCCCGTTACGAACCGATGGCAAGTTACCGCTAGGCGTTGCCTTCAGGAGCAGGGGCCGGGCAGCGATTGCAGGTGGACAGAGTGGCTATACGCCTCTAGCCAACGCCCGTAGGCAGTAATACGGGCTTGACCAACGCGAGGCGCGGGTGCGATTATAGGCATTCGCGGAGGTAAGCCCGTACCGCATCAATCAGAGCGGGATGGCTCGTCAACGTGGTCAAGCCGACCGATAGAGGACGACCTCTTGCTGTCAATGGCACAGCGGGTTGTGGCGGCGTTTCACCCACTCGGCCTGTCCAAGCTGGCAAAGTGACCGCCCAGCATGGTTACCGACGTTCCTAAAACACATGGAGACGAGCGAAATGAACGTGGCTATCGACCGAACCCCGGAGCCGGACAAGTCGCTTCAGACGCCGGCCGACCAGGACAGGGAGACACTGCTGAAGGAACTTGAACTCAAGATCACACTTGGCGTCGAGGGGATCGCCTTCGACGAGGAGGATCTGAAGAAGTTCCCGATCGGCACCGAGTATGCCGAGCAGATCCACCTGCTGTTCGATATGGACAAGCACCATCACGGCGACACCGAACTGCCGGCGTCTTTCTTCTTGCCGCACGGCCTGCACGTGCCGTTCCGATGGGACCCCGACTCGCGGTTCCGCCTGACGGAGGAAGACGGCAAGCCCGTGCTGTATCGACACAATGAACGTGTGGCGGATATCGAGTTCTACCGGCGCCCGAAGCTGCTGGACTATAAGACCAGCGATGGCGAGAGCTTCTCCCATATCGCCACGTTCTCGCCGGAGGGCGGCATCGCGGTGTGCTTCAGCAATGAATGCGATCTGAAGGAAACCGGCGACGACTGCAAATACTGCAATATCAACTCCACGGCCGATGCCTACCGAAAGGACAGCATCTTCCTGAAGACGCCGCGGCAGGTTGGCGAGGTCTACGCGGCCGCCTTCAAGCTGGGGCTGGCCAATCATATCAACGTGACCGGCGGCTTCATCCCGGAGCGCCGCGAGGTCGAGTACTATCTCGACGTTGCTGACGAGATCAAGAGCCAGACCGGCGTCGAGGAAATTTACGGAACGGCGGTGATCGGCGCGCCGCTCGACCTCAAGGTGATTGAGCAGTATAAGCAGGCCGGCTTCACCACGATCGCGATGAACCTCGAGATCTGGGACAAGAACGTGTTCAAGGCGATCTGCCCAGGCAAGGAGAAGCGCTGCGGCGGTTGGGAACACTGGGTCAAGGCGCTGGAGACGGCGGCCGAGATTTTCGGCAAGGGCAATGTCCGGTCAAACATCGTGGCAGGCATCGAGCCGAAGGAGTCGATCCTTGAAGGCATCGAGCATCTGGCTTCGAAGGGCGTGCTTTGCTACGCCAACGCTTGGTGCCCGAATCCGGGGTCGGCGCTGGAAGGTCATCGCACGCCGGAGACCGCCTGGCACTACGACCTGACGCTGAAGGCTGCGGGCATATACCGCCGCTATGGCTACACGACGGATCAGCTTTACGGCGGCGCCGGCGCCAGCGGCCCGTTCCACTATGCGTTCCGCATCCTCGGCGGTGAATACGAGGGCGACATGATGCCCCAGTACAGGCACCGCGTCCGCCAGTAGAGAGTCATGGCGATGCGCGGCGGCGCCTTATGTGCGCCGCCGCGCAAATCGGCTAAATCTAGAATCCAGCCGCCAACGTCTACTCTTGGTCAGCCCGCAGCTTTGCTGGCCAGTCAGGGTTATCGGGCGTCTTTAGATCGCGGACGGCCGCCGCGCAATCAGCGCAGTTCCTTCCAGCACTTCCTCGATAGCGCCTTCACGGGCGAACGGCGCAATCCCGGCACGCACCTCTTTCGCCAGGGCGTCAGGTCGGGGGCCGCCCTCGCTGTACCAGGAACGGGCAAACGAGAGGGCGCGGTCGACGATGCGGTCCACCGGCGTTTGCCGCACCTCCAGGACAGACACCCGCTCCAAATGCGAGAACGCGGAATGCAGCAGCACCGCCTCATGCGTCTTAGCCGTGGCGGTTTGCTCCTTTGCGGGATCATGCGTCGCGTAGCGGTCCACGATGGCGTCAAAGGTCGTATACCACTCGTTCTCGGGCACGTTCGGATAAGATTCCTGGAACAGGGCCACCGCGCCTAGGGCATCGATCAGCCCGTCCAATGACCTGAGCGTCGCTCTCCGGTCCATCCAGTGAAATGCGCGACCGATCGTCACGAGCCGGAATGTGCCGAGGCTGGGACTCAAGGTATTTGAACTGCCCCGCAGAAAGGTGATGTCGACACCCGCTCGCTCAGACTCCGCGGCCGCCACGCGCAGCATCTCGGGCTCCGGATCGATGCCGGTCACGGAACGCGCAAACGGCCGAAAGTCCCGAGCGAGGAAGCCGGGTCCGGTTCCAAGGTCCAGCACGTCCTGGCTGCCGTCCAGCCCGACCAGGTCGGCGACGCGTCGCGCCAGCAGGCGTGGATAGGTGGGGCGGCCAGCGATGTAGATATCGGCGAGTTTGCTGAAGCGGCCGGGGAACAGGATGACGTCGTCAGGGATGATCTGGATGTCCGGTGCTGGTTGAGGATGAGAGCGAAGACCCACCTCCGCCGCCTATTGCGGCCCCGGAGAGCGGGTCGGTTCGTTGGTCACGCGGCGCTTGCGACGTTGGCGGTCTTGGTCCGGTTGACGCCGTTGCGGCCGTCAATGCCGACGGAGACCGGGCCGGATACCACCACGCGGCGCACGATGCGCGGTGCCGAGCCGTAGTCGTCTACAGCCTTGTGTTGCGTTGCGCGATTGTCCCAGATCGCGACGTCGCCGACATGCCAGCGCCAGCGCGCGACATTCTCCGGGCGGGTGATGTGATCCTGCAGGATGGCGAACAGCCGCTGCGAGTCAGCGCGATTCAGCCCGATCAGGCGATCGAGCTGGTAGCCAAGGATCAAGGCGCGCTCGCCGGTGATCGGATGGATCTGAACGATCGGATGGTCAGTCTCGTAGATGGTCGAGGTGATGACCTCGTTGTAGTAGCGTTCGCGCTCGGCCGACTGGCTGCCGTTCCGGCCGACATAGTCGTAGAGGTTGCTGAACCGTCCCCACAGCGTGTCGGCCGTGGCGCGCAGCACGTCCGGCAAATCGCGGTAGGCGGCGACTGTGTTGGCCCAAAGGGTGTCGCCGCCGACGGCTGGGATGACGACGCCGCGCAGAATCGAGAATTGCGGGAAGGCCTCGACGAACGTCACGTCCGTGTGCCAGGCGTTGGCGCGGCTGCGGGTGCCGTCGATGTCCAGGACATAGTCCGTCCCGGACAGGGCAGGCGCAGTCGGATGGGTCTCGATCGGCCCCAGGAGCCTGCCGAACGCCTGTTGGCCGGCCTCGTCAAGATGTTGCTGGTCACGCAAGAACACCACCTTGTGGTGGAGAACCGCGTCGCGGATGGCGGCGACCGTCTTCGGCTCAAGATCGCCGGACAGCTTCACATTGTGGATCTCGGCGCCGATCGCCGGCGTGATCGGGCGAACGTCCAGGTTGCTCGTGTCGGGTTTGATGTCAATGGCTTTTGTCATGGCTCTTTCCTTTCTTGGCCGGTCACGTGGAGCGCCCTGTGCCATCCACGTCATGCGGGATAATCGTAGCCGTCGATGCGATCCCGCATCTCTGCACCGCCGCCCGCCGGCGAGGCCGCTCGGCACGTTGACGCTACCGGTATCCAGCCCTAGAGACACACCCCGGCATAGCTGTATACAGCAAACAACGCCGCGCAACCGTGCTAGCAGGGAAAGCTGGCTGTCAAGCCTTACCCCCTGCGGTGTCAGGCGCGAAGGCGGCCTGCTTCCGCCGCCACGTCCCCAGCGGACCCGCTATACTGGCTGTCCGGTCGCGGCAGTCCGTAATGGTCGCGCAACGTGGAGCCGGTGTATTCGGTACGGAACAGCCCGCGCTGGCGCAGGATGGGAACGACCTCGTCGGCGAACAGCTCCAGGCCGCCCGGCAGCCAGGGCGGCATGACGTTGAATCCGTCCGCCGCGCCGTTTTCGAACCAGCTTTGGATCTGGTCGGCGATCTGGTCCGGTGCTCCTGCGACGACCCAATGGCCACGGCCGCCCGCCAGACGATGCAGCAGCTCCCGAAGCGTCGGCCGATCCCGCTCGATGATGCCACGCACCACCTGGAACCGGCTGGCGATTGCGCGCGGACTCTGTTCCGACAGAAGATGGACCGGGAAGGGTGCATCCAGATCATGGCCGCGCAGATCAATGTCTAGCACGCGGTGAAGCTGGTTCAGCGAATACTCCGGCTGGATCAGCTCGTTGAACTCCTGCTCCAGCTTCCGCGCCTCTGCCTCGGTGCTGCCGATGAACGGGCTGATCCCCGGCAGGATCTTGATGTGCTCGGGCCTCCGGCCGAGCGCGGTGGCTCGCGCCTTGATGTCCCGGTAGAAGTCTTGCGCGTCTGCGAGTCGTTGGTGTGCGGTGAAGATCGCCTCGGCGAATCGCGCGGCGAAGGCGCGCCCGTCCTCCGAGGACCCGGCCTGCACATAGACCGGGCGGCCCTGCGGCGAGCGAGGCGTGGTCAGCGCTCCGCGGACCTGGAAGTGGCGGCCGGCATGGTTGATCGGGTGGATTTTGTCGGCGTTGGCGTATTGCCCGGTCGTGCGATCGCCAATGATCGCATCGTCCTCCCAGCTATCCCAGAGCTTGCTGACGACGTCCAGGTATTCCTGCGCCCTCTGATAGCGATCGCCATAAGCCGGATGCTCCGTCAGTCCGAAGTTTTGCGCCACATCGGGGGACCCGGTGGTGACGATATTCCACCCCGCCCGGCCCTTGCTGATATGGTCCAGCGTGCCGAACAACCGAGCCAGATTGTACGGCTCGGAATAGGTGGTCGATGCGGTGGCGATGAGCCCAATCCGCTCCGTGACAGCGGCGATGGCCGACAGCAGGGTGATCGGCTCCAGCCCGAAACGTGCGGTGAATCGAACATCGAACGCCAGCGCCGGAACGTCGGCGAAGAACACGGCGTCGAGTTTCGCGGCCTCTGCCCGACGCGCGAGATCCTGATAGTAGGCGACATCATACAAGCGGTCGGTATCGGAGCCGGCGTAGCGCCAGGCGGCCTCGTGATGGCCGCCGGCCAGGAGAAACAGATTGAGGTTCAATTGTCTGGCTGAATCAGGCATTGGGTTCAGTCCTTGCTTGCGGCTCGGGTCGGTGACCGGGGCCGGAAAAACGTTTCAAAAGTCAGGTGTGGTGAAAGCGTACACGCCGTATCGCGTCGGCCGGTCGGTGGCTCTTCCGCCGATCGGGGGCAGCCATCGGCCAGGCGCTTGAGCGCGTGAGGACAATGCTGTGGCGATGCAAGCTTGGCGGCCCGCTATGGAACAACGGGACGCGCGCGCTGATTGTAGAGCAGCTTGGCGCGGCGCTCGGCTTCTTCGGGCGTCAGGGCGGATACGCCGGCTGACAGGTCGTTGCCGACCGCCAATCCTCGCTGGACCGCGGGGCGCTCGCTGATTTCAAGGAACCAGCGCTTGAAAAAAGGGAATTCCTCGATGTCCTGATCCTGGCCCTTCCAGTTGACGGTCCAGGGATAGGAGATGATGTCGGCGATCGTGTATTCGTCGCCAGCCAGATACCGCCGATCGTAGAGGCGGTTGTTCAGCACGCCATACAGACGATTCGTCTCATCCGAAAAGCGGCGTAGCGCGTAGGTCTGCGCACCCTGTGCGTCGCCGAGCCGCTTGAAATGGCCATATTCCCCGAGCTTCGGTCCCTGGTTCGCCATCTGCCAGATGACCCATTGGACGACGTCGTATTTTGGCCGCGGCTCCTGCGGCCAGAACTTGCCGCTCTTTTCCGCCAGATAGAGCAGAATTGCGCCCGATTCAAACACGCTGATGGGCGCTCCGCCGCCCAGCGGCTCGTCATCGACCAGGACAGGCATGCGGTTGTTGGGGTTGAGTTTGAGGAAATTCGGCGCGAACTGATCGCCGAGTCCGATGTCGCACGGGATGATCTTGTAGTCCAGACCCGCCTCTTCGAGGAAGATCGTAACCTTCTTGCCATTCGGTGTGGGCCAGTAGTGAAGATGAAGCGTCATGTCTCCCCCGATTTGAGCCGGTCGGAACGCCGCCCGCGCGACACCGCAACCGTGGCCTGGTCCCATAGCCTTCGACAACGCCACGCTAGCGTATGAACTATCGACCGACAAGTACGTAGCGTGGCTAGTCGGCGGCGGGTGTCTGGCTCGCTTGCCCGTTGCGCGCTCGGCGTTGGCGAGGTGGACACAATGCCGGGCGGCCGAAGTATTGGAACTCGGGTTGACCCGCCGCCGCCATGTCCGTCCTTGACCAACGTATCGCGGACGTGTGACGATCGGAATAGGCAAAATACGCATGTCCTTTGCCGCAGACGCGGGTCGGGCGGCAGCGCTCGCCACGTCCTTCTTGTTCCGCCGGCATCAAGTCGGGCGGCCACTTGCGATGGCTGCCGACTCAGTTTGTTCCCTGTAACCCAGACGGAGAGATCGAAATGAACGTGGCCATCGACCGCACGCCGGAGCGGGACCCATCCCGGCAGACGTCGCTCAACCCGGATCAGGAGACGTTGCTCAACGAGCTGGAACTCAAGATCAGGCTGGGAGTCGAGGGCATCAGCTTCGACGAAGAAGATATTAAGAGGTTTCCGATCGGCACGGAGTATGCGGAGCAGATCCATCTCTTGTTCGATATGGATAAGCACCATCACGACGGCTTCGAGCTGCCGGCCGCCTTCTATCTGCCGCACGGCTTGTTCACCGCATTCAGGTGGGACCCTGACTCCCGGTTTCGCCTGAAGGAGGAAGACGGCAAGGCGGTGCTGTATCGTCGCAAGGATCGGGTGGCGGAGATCGACTTCTACCGGCGGCCGAAGCTGCTCGACCTCAACACCAGCGATGGCGAGACGTTTTCCCATATCGCCGCATTCGGCCCGGAGGGCGGCGTCGCAGTGTGCTTCAGCAACGAATGCGACCTGAAGCAGACCGGAGACGACTGCAAATACTGCAACATCAACTCCACAGCTGACGCCTATCGCAGTGACAACATCTTCCTGAAGACCCCGCGGCAGGTGGGCGAGGTCTACGCCGCCGCCCACAAGGAGAAACTGGCCAATCATATCAACCTGACCGGTGGCTTCATCCCGGAGCGCCGCGAGGTCGAGTACTATCTGGACGTTGCTGACGAGATCAAAAGCCAGGCCGGGATCGAGGAGATTTACGGCACCGCCGTGATCGGGGCGCCGCTCGACCTCAAGGTGATCGAGCAATACAAGCAGGCGGGCTACACCACGATCGCGATGAACCTCGAGATCTGGGACAAAGACGTGTTCAAAGCGATCTGCCCGGGCAAGCAGAAGCGCTGCGGCGGCTGGGAGCACTGGGTCAAGGCTTTGGAAGCGTCTGCCGAGATCTTCGGCCGCGGCAATGTCCGGTCGAACATCGTGGCGGGCATCGAGCCGAAGGACTCGATCCTGGAGGGTGTCGAATACCTGGCTTCGAAGGGGGTGCTTTGCTACGCAGGTGCCTGGTGCCCGAATCCCGGCTCTGCGCTCGAAGGTCATCGCACGCCAGAGACGGAATGGCACTACGACCTGACGCTGAAGGTCGCCAACATCTTCCGCCGCTATGGCTACACGACGGAGCAACTGTTTGGCGGCCTCGGTGCCAGCACCGTGTTCCACGATGCGTTCCGCATACTCGGAGGCGAACACGACGGCGACAAACTGCCGCAATACAAGCATCGCGTTCGAAATTAAGGCGAACCAACTCTCTGCCGCCAAGATACGACAGCCGGTGCAATGGCGCCCGTTGCACCGGCTGGTTCATTCCGTGAAGCCCAGTCGGATCAGTGCCGGCGTCCGGCACTTGCGTCCCATGCTCGGTCGGGTGTGGCCTGCTCGGGCATGGCCGCGGCCAACTGACCTGTCGCCAGTTCCTATCCGATGGCTTCCGCCTCGGCCGGCTGCACGCCGTAGGTCCGGTAGCGGATTTGTGCCGCTGTCATCTCGTTGGGCGACAGCAGCCGCACGTTGCCAGCGGTGCGGGCGATCAGATATTGCCGCGCCAGCGCCTCCAGCCGCACCGCGGCCAGCAACGCCTTGTCTGCATCGCTTCCGTGGCAGATCATGCCGTGATTGGCCAGCAGGCAGGCGGTGCGGCCGGCGATCGCCTCCGCGGCCAGCGCCGCCAGCGCGGTGGTGCCGAACGTCGCGTACGGCGCGCACCGGATATCATCGCCGCCGAACTCGGCCACGGCGTAGTGGAACCCGGGCAGCTTCAGGCCGAGGCAGGCCAGCGCGGTAGCATAGTCGGAATGGGTGTGGACGATCACCCGCGCGTTCGGCGTCTGGCGGTAGATGGCAGCGTGCATCTCCCATTCCGAGGAAGGCAGGAGGGGACCCTCATAGGACCCATCGAACCTGCAGCTAACCAGCCGCTCTCCCGCGACGGTATCGACCCGCACCCCGGACGGCGTGATCAGCATGCCGTCTTCCGTGCGGGCGGAGACGTTGCCCGTCGAGCCGACATTCATGCCGCGCCGGCCGAGCTCCCGGTACAGATCTGCCAGGGTCTCGCGCAGCCGGGTTTCCGCGTCGCCGTAGCGCCACAGCAGAGCGGTGATCGGCTGGCTCGTCACCAGCGGCGGCGCGGTTGCCAACTGGCGCACCGCCGCCTCCGCGATATAGCGGACCGTTGTGCCCGGCCCCCAGCGTCGCCAGCTGGTGCCGGCCGTCTGGGTGCCCGCCAGCACCGAGGCAGATTTGTCCATCACCGCCTCCCTACCCGAGCAGGGCTGATGCCGCCCCACGGCTTCCTCCCGAGCGTTTCGCGCCCGGTGCACGCACGGTTGGTTGCTCCCGGGACCGCTACCGAGGCTCGGCTGCCAGGATGGCGCGGCTGATCTCCTCGATCAGCGTCAGCGCGCCGCGGTTGCCCGACAGGCCCTTGTCCAGCGCCAGCCGGCCGAGCACCGGGTAAGCGACCTCGACCAGCGGCACGCCGAGCCGCGCCGCCGCCGCACGGTCGAAGGCGCGTCCCAGCACGATCTCGGCGCCGCTGTCCGCCACCGCGTCGGCGATCTCGGCGGCGTCGCCGGTGAACAGGATGCGCGTGTCGTCGGCCAGCGCGCCAAGCGCCGTCTCGATCGTGCCACGGAACACTTCGGGTGGTGCGTCGGTCACCACGATCACGCGCGGCAGCCAGCCCAGGGCCCCAGCCAGAAACCGGGCCAACCCGACGACCTGGCTGCTGCTGGCGACCAGCGCGAACTCCCGCTGCAGCCCGAGCCGGAAATAGGCGTCGGCCAGCCGCTGCAGGAAGTGGTCCTCCCGCTTGGTTTCTGCCGCAATGAATGCCTCGCCGGCATCGGCCACGCGCCTGAGCCGGGACGCGACGGCGCGCAACACCTCCGCGGTGGCGGCGGCGCCGACCGGCAGGCCGCCGGCATCGACCCAGGGGATGCCGAAGCGCGTCTCAAGCTCCTGCGCCACCCCGGCGCCCCAGGGGGACAGCACCAGGGTCAGGCCGGCCCGCGCCAGGTCGCGCAGCCCGTCCACCCCGCCGGCGAGCCCGAACACGGGATTGGCGCGCAGCCCGATCCCGGCGAGCAGGCGTGACCACTCCTCCAACTCGGCCTGCCAGAACACGTCCTGTCCGGGCACCAGGCCAAGGATCGTTACCAACGTTCGATCCTCAAGGCCGACCGGCCCAAGCACGTCGTGCTGCGCCAGGATGCCGCGCAGGAAGAGGTCGTAGCCCTCCGGCGCGGAGCCGTGGAACCCGGCCGTGGAGATCTCCAGGATCGGATGTCCCTGGTCGCGGGCTTCCTTGGTCAGGGCCGGGACGTCGTCGCCGATCATCTCGATCGCGCAGCTCGTCAGCACGACGTACAACCGGCCATCGATCATCTTCAGCGTGTTCTTGATCTGCTCGCGCAGCCGGGAGCCGCCGCCGAACACGATGTGCTTTTCCGACAGGTTAGTGGCCGGCACGGCAAGGCCACCGGCCGGCCCCGGCGTCGCCCATCCGGCGGCCAGCCCGCCGTGATAGGACTGCACGCCGCAGCCCGGCGTCGCGTGCAGGATCGGCACCACGCCGGGGATCGCGGTGGCGCTGTGCAGCGCGCCGTGCAGGGCGCAGCCGGTGCCGGGTCGTTCCTGCGGAATCGCCACTTATCGAACCTCTTGCTTGATGTGCCAGTCGGCGCTGCGCTTGAACCAGGACGGCGCGTAGACCGATGGCCTGGCGGCGATGCGGGCGATGAAGGCGGGATTGCGCAACGCCTTGCGGGCTTGCCGCGCCAGGTGCGCGGCGCCGCGATAGCCGATTAGTGCGTCGCCCCGCACGCTGACGGTCGGGATGCCGGCGGACGCGGCGAGGGCGGCGCGCTCGGGCGTGCCGACAAACAGGTCCGGCCGCTGCCCCGAGGCCAGCACGCCGGCGCCTTCGAATGGCTGGCTCGACGCGACATGCAGGATCAGCCCGGGATGCTGGTCGGCCACGACGCGCAGCCGCTCCGCCGTGGCACTGTCCAGGTGATCGATGCTGAGGGTGCTGACCGTGCCGCCGAGTTCCGCCACCAGCGCCGCGGCGCTCAGCGCCGCGTTCGGGTCCAGCGCGAGATGAACGCGCAGACCATCGAGCGGCCGGTCCGGCAGATCTTGTGGCAGCCCCGCTATCCTGCTGGCATGCAGACGCTCCGCCGCGTAGCCGCGTCCGGTTGCATCGCCGACCGCGCGCAGCCACGCCCCGGTGGCCTCCAGGCCGATCGGCGCGGGGTTGTGCAAGAACGGCACACCGTGTGCCTTCTGCAGCCCGGCGGCGAACGCGTCGCCGGCATCGGCGTCCAGCGACACCGACAGGCGGGCCTGTGCCGCCCGGGCAAAATCCGCGGCGCCGGCGCCGCGCGGAAGGATTGTCGTCTGCAGCCCAAGCTCCGCCAGTAATGGGCTGAGTTCGCCCGCTCCGGCCAGCGCGTGTGGCCCGGTGACAAGGTTCACCAGGTCGTCGTTGGTGCCGCCGCCGGATGCAGGTACCAGCGCCAGCAGCGCCTGCGCGGCGGCATCGAACCCGGTCGCGGCGATCCGCGAGTGGAATCCATCGGTGCGCACAACGACGATTGGAATCCCCAGCTCGGCACTGAGCGAATCGGCCGCCGACCGGGCATCGTCGTTGTTGATCGCCACCACCGGCGTCATCACGATGAAGATCACCCACGGCGTGTGCCGCCGGTACAGCGTCAGGATCGTCCGCGACAGCGTTGCGTCGGCGCCGAGAATCGTATCGCGCTGGTCCAGCCCAGTGACCGCCCAATGGCCGTCCGGTGCGGTGTGCGCCTGCGCGGCGACGCAGCCGGCGGGCCCGTGCACGACCGTCGCGGCGCCGTCGATGCCATTCAGCACCGACAGCGCCGCCAGGATGTCGTCCGGCGCGGCTTGGGCAAAGGTGCGGATCCGCTGCGGTATCTCGCCGGCGGCGAACTCCGCCAGCAATGGGCCGGGCGGCCCGAGATAGGCGCCGATCGCCTGCAGGCGCTTCTCCCGCGTGGACAGCGTGGCCTTGCGTGCCACGTTACACGCCCGCGCCGTCGGTGACGTAGCCAGCTTCTTCCTTGAACACCCGGTCGCCCCAGGTGCGCGCCCACACTTTCAGCTCCGGGCCGTTGAGCGGCTTCGGGATCGTGGAGGATTCGTCGGTCGCGATGAAGCGCGCAAGCTGGCGATAGACCTCCGCCTGCGCGGAATGCGGCGCGGATTCGATCACGGTCTGGCCGTACAGCTCGCCCTGCGCGACCGCCGAGGAGCGCGGCACGTAGCCCACCACCCGTGTGCCCGTCTGGCGGGCGAAGTCGTTCACCAACTGCTCGGCATATGGCGCCTGCATATTGTTGGCGATGACGCCGCCCAGCCGCGCGCCGCCTGACGGCGCGTATTTGTTGATGGCCTTGAACAGGTTGTTGGCGGCGAAGATCGCCATGAAGTCGGACGACGTGACCACGAACGCCTTGTCGGCGATGCCGTCGCGGATCGGCACCGCGAAGCCGCCGCACACCACGTCGCCGAGCACGTCGTACAGCACGAAGTCCGGGTTGAATTCGTCGAACACGTTCAGCTCGTGCAGCAGATCGACGGCGGCGCTGATGCCGCGGCCGGCGCAGCCGACGCCGGGCACCGGGCCGCCGGCCTCGATGCACAGCACGCCGCCATAGCCGACAGCGGAGATGTCCCCGATCTTGACCTTGCTGTGCTCGCGCAGCGTGTCGAGCACAGTGGGCAGGTCTTCGCCACCGCGAAGGATAGTGGTCGAGTCGGCCTTCGGGTCGCAACCAACCTGGATCACACGGAAGCCGTCATCGGCGAGCGCCGCGCTGATGCTCGACGTAGTGGTTGACTTGCCGATGCCGCCCTTGCCGTAGATGGCGATGTGTTTCGCGTTGCCTTCGCTCACGGTGCCTGCTCCAATTCAAATAATGATGTCGCGCTTCGTGCCAGTGCCGGTAAGGGTCTGCGACACGCCAACGTGCTTTCGGCCGGGACGTTACGCGGCATCTGCTGCAACGCCTGCCTCGGCGGCGGCAAACGCCGGCAGCAGCTCGTCCTGGATGCGCCAGATGTCATGCTGCAGGCTGTCGGACGACGCGTTCGCGTCGCACACCTGCTGGAACGTGAAGCCGGCCTGCTTCCAGGCGGTGACAAGCTTCTCCGCCAGATCGAGATACCAGCCAGGTTCCGGTGCGCGGTGCCCTTCCAGTTCCGAGCCGGGATTCGGGCACCAGATCGAGAACGTGCCGATCACCCCCTTCGAAGCGAGATACTGCAGTCCTTCCCAGGTCTTCTTCTTCGGCTCGATCCCGGCGACGATGTTGGAGCGCACGCCGCCGTGGCCGAACACCGTGACGGCGTATTCCAGCGCGGCAAGCCAATGGTCCCAGCCACCGCTGCCATGGGACTTACCGGGGCAGATGGTTTCATAAAAACCCTTGTCCCACAGCTCTATGTTCATCGCGGTGGTGCGGAAGCCGGCTTCCTTGAAGCGGTCGATGTGGCGCAGGTCCAGCGGGGCAGCGACCACAGCGGTACCGTTAAAGTCTTCACGCCCGGAGTGGCGCTGAATCGCCTCGGCGACGTCGTTGTAGTACTCGAGTTCGCGCCGTTCCGGGATAACACCGCCGCTGATCGTCACGTGGTCGATGATGCCTTCGCGGAACGCCTGCGCCGCGGTCTCGCCGATCTGCTGCGCTGTCTTCCAGAAGATGCCGCCGCGTTCGCCATAGACATCCTTGGTGTGGTTGATGTTGCAGAACAGGCAGTCCTCGCCCTTCTCTTTGTAGGAGCACTCGTTGCTGTAGGCGACGAATAGCGCCCGGTGGCGCGCCAGCACGGCGACGGTTTCCATCGCCTGGCCGTCGGATGTGCGCTTACCGTAATAGCCCGGCCGCTGGTGGAACGAGACCTCGCCGTGGGCATGGCCGTCGCGCACCAGGATCGTGCGATCGCGGTCGGCTGTTATGACGTTTGACGACCGTGCATTCCAGCGGAACGGCGCTGACAGGCCATTGGGCAGGGTGTAGCCGGACGGCAGCTCGAAATCATGCGTGTCGAAATCCATCTCGAACAGGCTGTGCACTTGTTCCTGGGACCTGACGCCGGGGGCGGCCAGCTCGAGCGCCTGCGGCGTAATGGCAACGCCACCGGTGATCAGTTCGGCCTTCAGCGCCAGCTCTTCCCATAGCCTGCCCTTCAGTCCGGGCGTGCTGCCAGTTGCGGGCATCAGTCTTTCCTCTCCAATTCTGTCATCGTCTTGCCGCGCCGCAGTGCGGCGCTATCGGGTGAGGCGGTGTTGCCGCGGGCGCGAGACGGCGGCGGTCTCCGTGCTGCGGGGATGCACCTGACGGGAAGGGCCCCCCGGCAGTCGGTCGCCACCGCATGGTGGAAGGATGGCCATCACCTTGGTCGCGCTCCTCGATAAGCCGGCGGCCGATCAAACACGGCCCGGGCCGGCCGTCCCACGATTGGTTTACGGAAATACTATACTGCAGCGTCGATAACAATAGGAGTCATCACCTTGCGGTATAATCGCTATCCCACGCCCGCCGTGTCTCAGTCAGCGCTCACCAGCCGCTCTGGCGACCCGGTGGGGTCGAGCGCGCGTGGCAAATGGTGCAGCGCGGCCCGACCATCCGCAAACGCGTCGGAGCATTGCAATATACTACTGTTGCATTCGCGCGCGGGTGCGGGTTCGGCCGAACCAGCGCGGGTCTCTGGCTGTGTTGCGGTGCCCTCAAGCAAGGTCAACACTTCGGCCCGAAGGCGCAGCAGCCGTTCGTCGGTCCGCACGCGCGGATGGGGTACGTCTACCGGAACAATATGCGCGATGCGACCAGGCCGCTGCGCGAAGACAATGATCCGATCGCCGAGTTGGACTGCCTCCTCAACATCGTGGGTCACCAGCAGCATGGTGATGCCCTCACGCGCCCAGATCTGCTGCAACTCGATTTGCAGTCTCGCGCGGGTCAGCGCGTCGAGCGCTCCAAACGGCTCGTCAAGCAGCAGCAGGCCAGGCCGCGCAACCAGGCCGCGGGCGATGGCGGCCCGCTGGGCCATGCCGCCCGACAGTTGATGCGGATAGGCGCCCTCGAAACCGGTGAGACCGACCAGGGCGATGTGTTCGGCGATGGCATGTCGCTTGGTGCGAACGTCAACAGGCGCGTTGAGCAGACCCAGCGCCACATTCTCCTTCACGGTCAGCCAGGGGAACAACCGCGGTTCCTGAAATACGATCCCGCGCTCCAGGCTGGGACCCTCGACGCGGACGCCGCCGCAGACAATATCGCCGGTATGGTTCACGTCGAGGCCGGCGATCAGGCGAAGCAGGGTTGATTTACCGCAACCGCTGGCGCCGACGATCGCAACGAATTCGCCGGCCGTGGCGACAAGATCGACATCCTGCAGCACTGGCAGAACGGCCCCGGCAACACGGAACTGCTTGCTCACGCCACGGAGCTCAAGTCGGCCTTGCACGCCCATCCAGATCCTCCGCAGCGGACGATGGTGCCGGCCTTCGCGGCCGGCACCATAAAGGCCTCGTCAGTAGTCCAGGTCGCCTGGGCCGCCCCCTGGCAAACCGCCAGCCGGTGCCTTCTTCTCGGCTTTTTCGGCAACCAGCGCCTCCGTGGTTACCAGCAGGCCGGCGACCGAGGCCGCGTCCTGCAGTGCGGTGCGCACGACCTTGGTCGGGTCGAGGATGCCGGCCTTGACGAGATCCTTGAACTCGCCGGTCTGCGCGTCGAAGCCGTAGTTGTACTCGTCCTTGTCCAGCACCTTGCCGGAGATCACGGCACCGTCCTCGCCGGCATTCTCGGCGATCTGTCGCAGCGGCGTCAGCGCCGCTTTGCGCACGATCTCGATGCCGAAGCGTTGGTCGTCGTTGTCCGCCTTCAGCTTGGACAGGATCAGCGATGCCCGGGCGAGCGCCACACCGCCGCCTGGCACGATGCCTTCCTCGACCGCGGCACGAGTCGCATGCAGCGCATCATCGACGCGGTCCTTGCGCTCCTTCACCTCGACCTCGGTCGAGCCGCCGACCCGGATCACGGCCACGCCGCCGGCCAACTTCGCCAGCCGCTCCTGCAGCTTTTCGCGGTCGTAGTCCGAGGTGGCCTCCTCGATCTGCGCCCGAATTTGCGCCACCCGGCCCTTGATGTCGTCCTTCTTGCCGGCGCCCTCGATGACGGTGGTGTTTTCCTTCTCGATCAACACCCGCTTGGCGCGACCGAGCTGGGCAAGCGTGATGGATTCCAGCTTGATCCCGAGGTCTTCGCTGACCACCGTGCCACCGGTGAGAATGGCTATGTCTTCCAGAATGGCCTTGCGGCGGTCACCGAAGCCCGGCGCCTTCACCGCCGCGATTTTCAGCCCGCCGCGCAGTTTGTTCACCACCAGAGTGGCCAGAGCCTCGCCCTCCACGTCCTCGGCGATGATCAGCAGCGGGCGGCCGGACTGCACCACCGCTTCCAGCAGCGGCAGGATCGGTTGCAGACCGGACAGTTTCTTTTCGTGAATCAGAATGTAGGGCTGGTCCAGTTCGGCGTGCAGCTTCTCGGCGTTGGTGACGAAATACGGCGAAATGTAGCCGCGATCGAACTGCAGCCCCTCGACGACGTCGAGCTCGGTCTGGATGCCCTTGGCTTCTTCGACCGTAATGACGCCCTCGTTGCCGACCCTCTGCATCGCTTCGGAGATGATGCGGCCGATCTCTGTCTCGCCGTTCGCGGAGATGGTGCCGACCTGTTCGGTCTCGGCCGGACTGGTGATCTTGCGGGACTTCTCTTTAAGCTCCTCGACCAGAGCGACCACCGCTTTGTCGATGCCGCGCTTGAGATCGAGCGGATTAAGTCCGGCCGCAACAGCTTTTGACCCTTCGCGCACGATCGCCTGTGCCAACACGGTCGCCGTCGTGGTGCCGTCGCCGGCAAGCTCATTGGTCTTGTTGGCAACCTCACGGACGAGTTGCGCGCCCAGATTCTCGAACTTGTCCGACAGCTCGATTTCCTTGGCGACGGTCACGCCGTCCTTGGTGATCCGCGGCACGCCGTAGCTCTTATCGAGCACAACGTTGCGTCCCTTCGGACCCAGCGTCACCTTCACCGCATCGGCGAGAATATCCACGCCGCGCAGCAGGCGTGCGCGGGCGTCCGAGCCGAATTTTACGTCCTTGGCTGGCATTTATGTGTGTTCCTTGTCCTGGTGTGTTCGGAGTCGGTCAGGCGGCTTTGATTTTGGGGGCCGCGGCGTCGATGATCCCAAACAGATCCGACTCCTTGACGATCAGCAGCTCCTCGCCGTCGAGCTTGACCTCGGTGCCGGACCACTTGCCGAACAGCACCCGGTCGCCCGCCTTCACCTCCAGTGGCACCAGCCTGCCCTGTTCATCGCGTGCACCGGGGCCGACCGCGACAACCTCGCCTTCGCTGGGCTTTTCCTTGGCGGTGTCGGGGATAATGATGCCGCCGGTGCTCTTTTCCTCGGCGGTCAGCCGCCGAATCACGATCCGGTCGTGCAGGGGACGGAAATTGGCCATTCAACGCTCCTTCGCTGTTCTAATGCTGCCCACCATGATCCGCCGGGCACGAGCCTGGCCGGCAGGGCCAGCGCGATTAGGCAAAGTTAATCAACGGCGGCGGAATGTCAAACCCGGGTGAAACGCCCTGGCGGCGTTGTATTGTCTTGTGCCGCGGATCGCTCTCGATCAACGATCGGGCGTTTTGCGGCCTGGCGGGAGACCGGAGCTACTCGTGCTGTGTCGAGACCAGCAGCTCAGGAGCCAATGCGGGAGGGAATGCTACCCCCACCGGCCGCCCTGTGCAGGGCCACAACAGGCTCACGACCGACAGTTCAATGACAAAAGCCGTCGGCCAGGGTCACGACAACGGCTTCTTCCGTTTCGCCAAGGGCTTTGCGTGGCGCCCCGGAACGGGCAGGGCTGGCGTCTGGTCTGGCCGCTCGGGACCCCAAAGCCGGCTATAATAGCTATCGGCGAGCTGTAGCGCGGCGACCGGGTTATGGCCCAGCACGCGATCCTTGGTCACCAGCACCGTCGTCAGCGCCTTCGCATACCGAAAGAACAGGCTGTCATGACCGAGGCACAGGCCCAACACGACATTGAACTCGCTGCCATGCGCGTTAAGAAGCTCCGCTTGCGAGACCGGGTTACACATCGGCTCGAACGACCCCGGGCGTATCTTCTGTGACTCAGCGACGCCCATTGCCTCCTTGGGCACCGCACCGTTCTTGCAAGCGACAGAAATCACCTGAAAACCGTGGCTCTCCAGGATGCCGGAAAGCGTCTTCGCGAGGTCCACGAACATGATGCAGTTGGCGATGCCAATCTTGCGGAAGCCCATGCGTTTGGCGAACTGGACCAACTCCTCAACGCGGCACCACTTGCAATAGCCTTCGCCTTCCACCACCGCGGCCTCGTAGGCGACGCGCCGCGTTTCGGGATCGTCATACAGCGCAAGCGCGGCGGCCTGGGTGGCCGGATCCACCTTGGTGGGGCAGAATCCCGGGCCATGCGCTTCGGCGTTGCCGTGGCGGCACGAACGCACGCCTGGCGGACAATAGGCGCAGCTCGGGTCTGCGTAGTCCATCCGGCAATCTCCGCAGGGCTGGTTTGCCCGAAAGGCTACACGTCAAGCTGGCGTGGGGTCGTTGATCCAGGTCAATACGAAAGGAAGGCTCGCGGCGCGCCATGCTGGCCGACCCGGCTATACGTTGCCGGGCCGTGCGAACGCGGCTATAACGTTTGCATGCGCGCTGTTCGATCCGCCAGCCACTGGGTGATGACGCGGATGGACAACCCGCCAACCGGCGCCGTTGTACCGCTGGCGATTGAATTTTCCCTGCACCGGCGATGTAGCAGTGCGTCGCGCCAGCCATTCCCCGACTTTTTGTCCGATCTCCGGCTTGAAAGGCTTCATTGTGTCCGAGCGAGTACCAACGCCCCTCTGGCGAACAGTTCGAGTGGCTCTACTGTCGATCCTCACCGCAATTCTGGCGACAACAGCGGCCAGCGCCGGCACCACGCTCGACGCCATCAGGGCGCGCGGCTCCATCAAGGTCGGGGTGGGCACCGGCCCCGGCTTCTTTGCACCCGATAGCGCCGGTCGATGGCAGGGATTTTTTGTTGATTTCGGCCGCGCCCTCGCGATTGCCGTGTTCATCGACCCGGACAAGGTGCAGTTCGTCTCCTCCTCGCCGCAGCAACGCCTGGGCGCGCTGCAGTCGGGCGAATTCGACATCCTGCTGTCCGGCGTCACCGAGACGGTCACCCGCGCCACCAAGCTCGGCTTCCACTTCGGCCCGGTGATCTTCTACGACGGCCAGGGGTTGCTGGTGCCAAAGAAGCTCGGAATCACCAAAGGTAGCCAGCTCGACGGGGCGACTGTTTGCGTCCAGACCGGCACAACCGGTGAGCTGAACATCGCGGACTTCTTCCGCAAAAACAAAATCGCCTTCAAGCCAGTCGTGATCGAGGATACCAGCGAATTCCTCAAGGCATTCACATCGGGCCGCTGCGACGTGCTGACGCAAGATGCTTCCGATCTGACGATCCGGCGCAGCCAGCTCGCCAACCCGCAGGACTACCTGCTGCTACCTGAGCGCATCTCGAAGGAGCCGCTGGCACCGGCCATCCGCTATGGCGACGATCAATGGCTTGAGATCGTCAACTGGGTGGTCTACGCGACGATCCAGGCGGAGGAATTCGGCATTACCAAGGCAAACGTCGACCAGTTCCTGACCAGCGACGATCCCGCGATCCGGCGCTTCCTTGGTGTCGATCCAACCATCGGCGAGGCGACCAAGCTCGATCCGAAGTTCATCTACACGATCATCAAGACGCTCGGCAATTATGGTGAGATCTTCGAGCGCAATCTCGGCCCGAGCACCAAGCTCGGCTTCGATCGAAGCTACAACCAGCTCTGGAGCAAGGGCGGCCTGCTCTATTCGCCGCCGTTCCGCTGAGGCGCGAGAGACTGCTTCCGTGACCGTCGTGGGTCGGCCGGGTCCGCAGGGACCCGGCCTCACCAAAGCGATAGCGAGCTGGTTCGGCGGCCGGCCGTTTTCGCAATGCGGGATGCTGCTTGGAGCCGTCGCGATCTTCGGGCTGTTCGGCAACACCATGCTCGGGAACATGCACCGCTTCGGCATCGTGCCCGGCTTCGCCTTCCTGAACCATGCCGCGAATTTTGAAATCGGCGAGTCGTTGATCAGCTATTCGTCGCGCGACAGCTACGCGCGCGCCATCCTCGTCGGTCTGCTCAATACCATCCAGGTGGCCATTTTCGGCTGCATCCTGGCAACCGTTTTGGGTGTTGCCCTGGGCGTCGCACGGCTGTCCGGCAACCGGCTGCTGTCCGGCCTCGCGCAAGTCTACGTCGAGGTCGTCCGCAACACGCCGCTGCTGCTGCAATTGTTCTTCTGGAACGCCACCATCCACGCCTTGCCGGGACCCCGCGAGGCGCTGCAGCCGGTCGATGGTTTCCTGCTGTCCAATCGTGGCGTGTTCTTGCCGGCGCTTCGCGATCCGTCGGGGCAGGGCTGGCTGTTTCCCGGCATGCTCGCCGGTCTGCTGCTGCTCCTCGGTCTTGCCTGGCTCCGGCGTCGCCGTCGCCAAGGGCCGTCGCTTCGCTACGCCATCGGCGTACTGGCGATCTCCGTCCTGGTGCCGGCCGGCGTCGCGCTGGGTTCGGGCTCCAGGGTCCGCATCGAGCTGCCGGCATTGCACGGCTTCAATATCACCGGCGGAATGAGTGTGTCCCCAGAGTTTGTCGCGCTGCTCGTCGCCCTCGTGGTGAATGCGGCGGCCGGAATCTGCGAAATCGTGCGGGGCGGCATCCAGGCGATTCCACCCGGCCAGTGGGACGCCGCCGCCGCACTCGGCCTGACCCGCTGGGGCTCCTTGCGGCTGGTCATCCTTCCGCAGGCGCTTCGGGTCATCATCCCGCTGATGACCTCCAGCTATCTGAGCCTGACGAAGAACTCCAGCCTCGCCGTGGCGATCGGGTTTCCTGACCTTGTCAGTGTCGTGAACACCGGCGCCAATCAGACCGGTCAGGTGTTCGAGACGATAACGATTATGATGACCGTTTACCTGACGCTGAGTTTGTTCGTGTCGGTGGCGATGAACCTGTACAATCGGCGACTCGCGCTGCAAGGCTACGCAAGATGAGCGACGCCGCGGCACTGCGCTCCGGGCCGGCGGCGGAGGTGTGGTCGGCGACCGTACGGCGCTGGCGTACGGGACTGTTTGACTCGCCGCTCAACATCGCCATCACCCTTGGCTGCATTGCTGTCTTCATCCGGATCGCTGTGCCGCTGCTCCGTTGGGCGGTACTGGACGCCACCTGGGCCGGCACGCCGGAGACCTGCGCTCGCGCCAGCGGCGCCTGTTGGGCCTTCATCGGGGAGAAGCTGCGCTTCATTCTGTTCGGGCTTTACCCGCCCGCCGATCAATGGCAGCCGCTGCTCGCGATGGGTCTGCTGTTCGGGTTGTGCGCGGCCAGCGGCGTGCCGCGGCTATGGGGCCAGCGCCTGATCATCTCGTGGGTGGTGGTCCTGACCTTGTCGCTGACGATCATGCGGGGTGGCATCGGCTCGCACCCGGTCCCGACCGCCGCCTGGGGCGGCCTGCCGCTGACGCTGCTGATGTCGCTGCTCGCGCTGGCGGGCGCGTTTCCGCTGGCCATCGCTCTCGCGCTGGGCCGGCAGTCAACGCTCGGGCTTGTCCGGTTGCTTTGTGTGACCTTCATTGAGGTTATTCGCGGCGTTCCGCTGATCGCCGTGCTCTACGTTGCCGCACTGCTGGTGCCCCTGATGCTGCCGCCGGAAGTGACGATCGACCAATTGCTGCGCGCGCAGATCGGCATCACCATCTTCGTGTCCGCCTATATGGCTGAGGTGGTCCGGTCAGGTCTGCAGTCGTTGCCGAGCAGCCAGTATGAGGCTGCGAGGGCGCTGGGCCTGGGCGACTGGGCCGCGATCAGGTTGGTGATTCTGCCGCAGGCGCTGCGAGCGGTGATTCCGTCGTTCGTGACGCTGGCGCTTGGGGTGCTGCAGGACACGACGCTGGTGGTGGTCATAGGGATTTTCGATTTCCTGAACGCGGCGCGGATCTCCGCCAATGACCCCAACTGGCTTGGTTTCTACGACGAGGCGTTCAGCTTCGCCGCCGCGGTGTATTTCGTGCTCTGCTTCGCAGGATCGCGCTACAGTCTGTGGCTGGAACGCCGCCTCGGGCGGGAATAGATCCTTCCCGTCTGTGCGAAAGAGGGGTTACTGCAAGCGCCTGAAAGGGGCGATCTACAGACCGGCAAACAACGGCGTCGAGAGGTAGCGCTCGGCGAACGACGCCGCAATTCCGACGATCAGCTTGCCGCGGTTGGCTGGCTTGCTGCCAAGGTCCAGCATCACGTGGAGCACTGCGCCCGACGAAATCCCGATCGGCAGCCCTTCAACCTCGGCGCAGGCGCGGGCGGCCGCAAACGCATCGGGTTCCGAAACGGTGCGAATCTCATCAAGCATCTTGCGGTCCAGCACGCCCGGCGTGAACCCGGCACCGATGCCCTGGATGCGGTGTGGCCCGGCACTGTCGCCGGACAGCACGGCGCTTTCCTGCGGCTCGACGCCGATGATGTGCAGCCCGGGCCGCCGCGGCTTCAGGGCGCGGCCGATGCCGGTCAGCGTGCCGCCGGTGCCGACGCCACCCACGACCATATCGACAGCGCCGTCGGTGTCGATCCAGATCTCCTCGGCGGTGGTTGCCTCGTGGATAGCGGGATTTGCGGGGTTGTCGAACTGGCGTGCGATCCAGGCGCCGGGGGTGCGTGCCAGAATAGCATCGGCACGGGCGATGGCGCCGGGCATACCGAGCTTCGTCGCCGTGCTCTCGACCTTGGCGCCCATCAGGCGGAGCATCTTGCGACGCTCGACCGAGGCGCCCTCCGGCATCACCACGATCAGCGCGTAGCCCTTGGCCGCAGCCGCGCAGGCCAGTGCGATGCCGGTGTTGCCGGAGGTTGGCTCGATGATCGTGGTCACGCCGGGCCTGATTTCGCCAGCCCGCTCAGCGGCTTCGATCATCGCCAAGCCGATGCGGTCCTTCACCGAGCCGAGCGGATTGAAGAACTCCAGCTTCAAGGCGATGTCCGCTGTCAATCCGCGGGTCGCGACCAGGCGCGGCAGCCGCACCAGTGGTGTGCCACCAATAACGTCCAGCACGCTGGCGTAAATCCGGCCGCGCGCCTGTGCCTGTGGTGTCGGCTTTGCACCCTCACGCGCCAAGGGTACAACCTCCCCGCGTCGCGCGGTGAAGTCCGCGACCTTGTTGGCAATTCGCGCCTTGGTCATGGCCCCGCTCTCAGATGGCGAAGTTGAGTGGCTCGGTAACCCGCTTGCGCAGACCAGCCTTGGCCGCCATGCGCAGCAGATCCTCCACCGTGAGACCCTCGAGGCGCTCCTGAAGCAGCTTGTCGAACCCTGCCCAAAGCGGGTCGACAACAGCGCGTTGCAGGCGTCCTTCGAGGTTGGGACTGCTATCCTCCAGGCTGCGCAACGCCAGGTCGATCACATCGGACAGCTTAATGACGCGGGCTGGTCGCCCGAGCCGGTAGCCGCCATGCGGTCCCTTCGTGCTCTCGAGCAATCCGACACGAGACAAACCCTGCAATAACGGCTCCAGGCTACGCCGTGCCGTACCGGTTCGCTCGGCAATCTCGGATGCACTCACGACGGCGTTGCCCCCGCTATGGAAGGCAATGTCAAGCATGATGGCCACAGCCACCATTCCACGGTCCCGGCGTGTAAGCATATTGGCAATCAGCCCTGCTCCCTACACTACGACTCGTTACACCGGTTTGCCGGGCGGCAGCAAGGGCGTCCTTCCGCCAGGCCCCGCTGGCGGAGCCTGTTCCAGAGACTACCGCAGCGGGCTGCCATGAAACCGTATACCCAAATACGACGATCCGTCCGTCATAAGATGGGGTGCGCGGTCACCCAACCCTGCCGCCCAACGCAGGCTCCGGCCGCCGGTTGGGCGTGCGGAAATCGATATCTCGACGACGCGGTATATCGAATTTACGAGAACGGAACGGCGACCGACAGTCTCATAAAAGCTTCTCAAGCAAACGGTTCCGAGTCGGGGCGGGCGCGCCCGGTGGCCGTCGTCGTCGCTTCCGGGACCAGCAGTGCCGATGCCAACAATTGTACTAGCTACGGACGGGCGTGTGTCGTATAACACCACGCACCCGGACGTTGATAATACAAGGTAGGCGCCGTTCCAATGTACTTAGCTGACCAACCCCCGCCCTCGCAACGCCTTGCCAGCATCGCCGTCGTGGTGGTGCTGCATGCGCTCATTATCTACGCGCTGGTGACCGGCCTGGGGCGCCAGGTCGTCGAAGTGTTGCGCGCGCCGCTCGAAACCAAGCTGCTCGAAGAGGTCAAGCCGCCGGACGCCGCCGTCCCGCCGCCGCCGCCCGATCTCACAGCGCCGCCGCCGCCCTTCATCCCGCCGCCGGAAATCCAGGTCCGGCAACAGGCGGCGGCCAATGCGATCGTTGCACTGAGCCGGGAACAACCACCGGCAGCGCCTCCGCCGATGATCGCCCAGCCGGCGCCTGCGGCGGTGCGCGTCGGCCCGACCGTCGAAGTCGGCAAGAGCTGCCGCGTGCCCGAGTATCCGCCTCAGTCCAGGCTGTTGGGTGAGACGGGCGCCGTGGTGCTGAAGTTCCTGGTCGATGTGAACGGCAGTGTGCTGGACAGCCAGGTTGAGAGTTCAAGCGGGCATCCGCGTCTGGATGAGGCGGCCCGCGCCGCACTGTCGCTTTGCAGGTTCAAGGCTGGAACGGTCGACGGCAAGGCCGAGAAATCCTGGGCCAAGCTGCGCTACGTCTGGAAAATCGGATAACCCGAAATCGCTTCTCTCTGTTCAGAGGTTGTAACATGAGCTTCGCTTTGACCCGGCTACCCCTGGCTATCGCCGCGGCGCTTGTTCCCGTCGCCGCCCGCGCGGCCGACGGGGTCGTTACCCAGGCGGTGGACAATCCCTACGGCCTGGACGCCTTGTGGGCGCAGGGTGATTTCGTCGCCCGCGGCACCCTGCTGGTTCTCGTTATCATGTCCGCCGCGTCCTGGTACGTGCTGCTGACCAAACTGTGGGAGCAAACCAGGCTGTTTCTGCAAGCCAAGAAAGCCAACCAGCTATTCTGGAAAGCGCCCTCGGTCGAAGCTGGCATAGCCGCCCTGCCGGACCGCAGCCCGTTCCGCGCGGTGGCCGCCACCGGCGCTGACGCCGTCGCCCATCATGGCGGTACGCTGGTCGAGAACATCGATCGCAGCACCTGGGTTTCACAGGCGATTCAGCGCGCAGTGGACCAGATCGTCAACCGTTTGCAGGGCGGGCTGGTTGTCCTGGCGACGGTCGGTTCGACCGCTCCGTTCATCGGCTTGTTCGGCACCGTGTGGGGCATCTATCACGCACTCACGGCCATCGGCATCGCCGGCCAGGCGTCGATCGACAAGGTCGCCGGTCCGGTCGGTGAGGCGCTCATCATGACCGCCATTGGTCTGGCCGTCGCCGTGCCGGCGGTGCTCGGCTACAACTGGCTCGTCCGTCGCAACAAGGTGGCCATCGATCAGGTCCGCCATTTTGGGTCCGACCTCCACTCGGTGCTGCTTGGCGGCGTGCACAGCAATCCGCGGATCCGCGCTGCCGGTGGGTCCAAGCCCGTGATCGCGCAGGCCGCCTGACAATGGCGATGCATGTCGGGCCGTCGGAAGACGGCGGCGAGGACGAGGTCATCTCCACCATCAACACGACGCCGCTGGTCGACGTCATGCTGGTGCTGTTGATCATCTTCCTCATCACCATTCCGGTTGTGACGCACAGCGTGGCGCTGGTTCTGCCGAAGCAGACCAACCAGCCGACCCAGACCAAGCCGGAGAACATCACGATCTCGGTGGACCGGGACGGCAACATCTTCTGGAACACCGCGCTGGTGCCCGACAGCAACGCCCTGTTCGAGCGGATGAAGGTGGTGGCGGTGCTGGAGCCTCAGCCCGAGGTTCATATCCGCGGCGACCAGGAAGCGCGATACGAATTCGTCGGCAAAATTGTGGCAACCTGTCAGCGGGCGGGTATCGCCAAAGTGAACTTCATCACCGAACCGCCACCCCGAGGATAAGCGGCACAACGCCATGGCAATTGATTACAGACGAAACGGCCCCGCTGATCCCGACGTGGTGGTCGATATCAACACCACTCCGCTGATCGACGTGATGCTGGTGCTCCTGATCATGCTGATCATCACCATCCCCATCCAGACCCACGCGGTGAAACTGGACATGCCGCCGGGAACGCCACCGCCGGCGATCGTCTTGCCCGAGGTGGTGACCATCGATGTCGATTTCGACGGCACCATCCTGTGGAACGGCGAGGCAGTGGCGGACACCGCGACGCTGGACCAGAAGCTCCGTGTGGCCGCCGCCGAGACCGTTCAGCCGGAACTGCACCTGCGCCCGCACCGGCTGGTTAGCTACAAATACGTGGCGTTGGTGCTGGCGTCGGCACAGCGGCTGGGGGTCAACAAGATCGGCCTCATCGGCAACGAAGCGTTCCTGGATTGAGGGGGCCAACCATGTCCATGCGATATCGCGGCCTCGCGCTGGCCGCCTTGCTGCTTGTCGCCGCCCCGGCTTCGTCGTCGTGGGCCGCCGGCCAGGATGACGCGCTTCGGCCGGAGGTGGGCAAGCCCCTGCAGGCCGCCCAGGGGCTGATCAAGCAGAAGAAGTTCAAGGAAGCCCTGGCGCAAATCAAGAAGGCCGAGGTCGCGGCGCCGTTATCGGCCAAGGAAACGGGCTTGCTGGAGCAGTTGCGCGGCATCGCCGCCGCGGGGACTGGCGACAACCCGGCGGCGATCAAATCGTTCGAAGCGGCGATCGCTTCGGGCAAGCTGGCGCAAGCGGACCAGCTCCGGCTGACCCAGACGGTGGCGGGGCTGTCCTACCAGGCGAAGGATTATCCCAATACCGTCGTTTGGGTGAAGCGCTACCAGGAGGCCGGTGGCAGCGATGATGCGACGCTCAATCTGCTGGGCCAGGCCTATTATGCGAATGCGGATTGGGCTGCCGCCGCCGCCACGCTTAACGAGCAGATCGCAGCCGCAAAGAAGGCCGGCCGCAAGCCCACCGAGGCGCAGCTCCAGTTGCTGGTCAACGCCGAGAGCAAGCAGGGCGATACGGCCGGCTACCAGGCGGCACTCGAGAGGCTGGTGACCGTCTATCCCAAGCCGGAATACTGGGGTGATGTGATCCAACGCCTGCTGGCACGGCCGGGGTTTTCGCGCCGGCTGACGCTCGATGTGTATCGCCTGGCGCGGTCGGTCGGCGCACTGTCTTCAACCAGGCAATACACCGATGCGGCGGAACTGGCGCTGGCGGCCGGGCTACCCGGCGAGGCCAAGGCCCTGCTCGATCAGGGCTTCGCCAGCAAGGCGCTCGGCGGTGGCCCGGAGGCCGAACGGCAGAAGCGGCTGCTCGCCCTGGCTGATCAGAAGGCCGTAGACGACCAGAAATCCATCGATGACGGCGAAAAGAAAGCCGCTGCAGGCAATGACGGGGTGATCCTTGTTCACACCGGTCTCGACTATCTGGGCTACGGTCAGCCGCAGCGAGCGGTCCTGTTGATCGAACAGGGGCTTACCAAGGGCGCCTTAAAATATCCCGACGAAGCAACGCTCCATCTCGCCATCGCGTATTACGCGGCCGGGGAGAAGGAGAAGGCGCTGCAAACCTTCCGGTCGGTGCAGACCGGCGACGCAGCGGATCTGGCGCGCTTGTGGATCATCCACGTCGGGCAGCGATAACGGCAAACCAAACCACAAGCGGCACGATCAACGGGCCGAGGCGGCTGCCAAATAGCCATCTCGGCCCTCCGTTTGCGTAACAAGGAACGACTCATGACAATCCGTTTGCGTTCTGCGGGCGCGGCGCTCTGCGGCGCGCTCGCCTGGCTGGGAGCGTCGCAGTCTCTCGCCAGTCCCACCGCGCTTCCCCAGCCGGAGCAGCCGTTCAAAGGCAAGGTGGACGTCACAAGGGACAGGTCGGTTCCCGACTGGCCGCAACGGCTGAAGGCGCCCGGCAACGCGCCCAACATCGTGCTGATACTGTTGGACGATGTGGGCTTCGGTGCGCCGGGCACGTTCGGCGGACCGGCGACGACGCCCGAGCTGGACAAGCTGGCGGCTGCCGGGCTTCGCTTCAACCAGTTTCATACCACCGCGATCTGCTCGCCGACGCGCGCGGCCCTGCTGACCGGCCGGAACCACCATCAGACCGGATTCGGAAACCTGCAGGACGTGCCAGCGGGCTTCCCTGGTTACAATACGATCTGGCACAAGGAGACAGCCTCGGTCGCCGAGATCCTGAAGCAGAACGGCTACAGCACGGCGGCGTTCGGCAAGTGGCACAATACGCCGATCTGGGAAATCAGCCCGGCCGGCCCGTTCGACCATTGGCCAACCGGCCTTGGCTTCGAATACTTCTACGGCTTCCTGTACGGCGAGAGCAGCCAGTGGGAGCCAAGATTGTATCGCGGCACCACGCCGGTCGATCCGCCGACGAAGCCTGAGCAGGGCTATCACCTGACCACCGACCTGGTGAACGACGCGCTGGCCTGGGTGCGGCAGCACGATGCAGTGGCCGCTGAAAAGCCGTTCTTCCTGTACTTCGCGACAGGGGCAACACACGCACCGCATCATGTGCCAAGGGAATGGATCGACAAATACCAGGGTCAGTTCGATCAAGGCTGGGACAAGCTGCGCGAGGAAACCTTCGCCCGCCAGAAGGCGCTGGGTGTCATACCCGCGAACGCCGAGCTGACCCCGCGCCCCAAAGATCTGCCGGCCTGGGAATCCCTGTCAGCCGATCAGAAGAAGCTCTACGCGCGGCAGATGGAGGTGTACGCCGCCTTCCTGTCGCACACGGATGCGGAGATCGGCCGCCTGCTGCAGGGGCTGAAAGACGAAGGCAAGGCCGACAACACGCTGGTGCTGTACGTCGTCGGCGACAACGGCGGCAGTGCGGAAGGTGGTCTGGAAGGATCGGAAAACAATTTCGGCACTTTGGCGGGCGCCAAGCAGGACGTCCCCACGATGCTGAGCCATCTTTCCGATCTGGGCAGCCCACTGTACGACAATCACTATGCTGCCGGCTGGTCGTGGGCGACAACCACGCCGTTCCAATGGATGAAGCAGATTGCGTCGCATTTCGGTGGCACCCGCGATGGGTTTGTGGTGTCCTGGCCCGGCCACACCACACAGGCCGAGGTGATGCGCCAGCAATTCAGCCACGTGAACGACGTGGCGCCGACAATCTACGCGGCAGCCGGGATCGACTTTCCAACCGAGGTCAACGGCGTGAAACAGACGCCGCTGGAAGGCAAGAATCTCGTCCCTGCCTTCACCGACCCGTCGGCCAAGACTGGGCACAACGAGCAGTAT